>OKWH01000005.1_pt1 | contig 173448 bp, 139 predicted proteins | sample 1607021 | NCBI WGS metagenome assembly OKWH01 (sample SAMN04414076, study PRJEB24778) | human gut metagenome | material: faecal | host: Homo sapiens | reverse complement strand
CGCGTTACTCACCCGTCCGCCACTAAATTTACAATCGCTAGGCTTCATGTAAATTCCGTTCGACTTGCATGTGTTAGGCACGCCGCCAGCGTTCATCCTGAGCCAGGATCAAACTCTCATGTTAAAAAGTTTTTTCCTGCCAGTTTTATCTGGCATTGTTTACTGTTAATTCGGGTAGCTTCTCGATCTTTCGATCGATCTGCTTGTTCTTGAATCTCGCAATTCATTTTTCTGAAAATCTTGGAATTTTCAGGGTTGCATTACTGTTTATTTGTCAAAGATCATAACCTCTCTTTTATGAGAAGCTTTGCTGTTGTTTCAGCGACAGCTTTGATAGTTTATCACAGCAATCTCTGTTTGTCAACTACTTTTTTCAAGTGTTTTTGACATTCACCAACAGCTAACGGAGAAGGAGGGATTTGAACCCTCGCGCCGCTATTAACGACCTGCACCCTTTCCAGGGGTGTCCCTTCAACCTCTTGGGTACTTCTCCAGATAGTTGATTCTGATAATCTATATAATGATCGGCGGCACGAATGCCTAGCGGAGAGAGTGGGATTCGAACCCACGCGCCCTTTCGGACAAACGGTTTTCAAGACCGCCTCGTTATGACCACTTCGATATCTCTCCGAATGTGTGTACATTTCCTTGTCATCTCTGTTGTTTACCTGACGACAAAAGCTATTCTAACAAAAAGGATTACTATTGTCAACACATTTTTACACAATTTTTATTTTAATTTTTTTCAATAAGAAAAAGCCCATTTTATCACACTTCCGGGCTTTTTCTTTTTCCTGAAAATACAGTTTTTTCTTTTAATTGTTTCTGATTTGGTAAAATTGTTGTGTTTTTTTCCACAACTGTCAAAGTTTTAAATCGTCCAGCAAAAGTTCTGCATAGATGCCACCGATCTCTCTTAATCCTTTTGCGATCAGAGATGCAAAATTTACAGCACCATCATAACGCAGATGTGTATTGTCCTCAGATTTCTCCGGGTGATTTTTATACTCGCCCTCCGGGAAGAACATATACCATCTTCTGCTGTTCTTCTCTCCGGCTTTTTTTAACTCCATACGGCTCATGCTGTAGAGATCCACCAGAGGAACATTATTTTTCTCCGCGGTCTGCTTCATAGCAGCCACATAATCGGAATGTGCTCCGATCCCCAAGTGTTTCTCATCCATAAAGCATCTGCGCTCTAAGGGAGTGATCAGCACCGGATAGGCGCTATGATCTCTTGCCACACGGATAAAGGTTTCAAGATTCTCCATGTAAGTGGAAAAAGGCTCTGTATATCTGGTGGGATCCTCTTTTTTCTCGTCATTGTGTCCAAACTGGATAAACAGGAAATCTCCTGCACCAATTCTCTCCTCTATGGCTTTCAGTCTCCCCTCGTCCATAAAGCTTTTGGTGCTTCTGCCGTTCTTAGCATGATTGTTTACCTGATATTCCGGCTTTATAAATAAAGAAAATACCTGACCAATGCCTGTCTGCGGATAGGTCGTATAGTCATTGGTCTGGACCGTGGAATCTGCAGCCCAAAAAATTCTGTTCATTTCTGCCCTCATTTCTGCGCTTCCCCTGCGCATCTTTTCTCGCGGAATTTACCTGCATATACAACACAAGGGAAACCGAAGTTTCCCTTGTCTAAGTCTAAATACGTGCGAGAAGAAAATCACTCCTTAACAGCGCCGATATTAACACCCTTTACAAAGTATTTCTGCAGAAAAGGATACAGTGCCATGAAAGGAAGGATTGCACATACGATCGCTGCATAGAACAGAGTGTTCTGGGATACCGAATACTGTGTAGTAGGGGTATCACCATCCATGATCATATTACGTAACTGATACTGGAAGTTCACCTGATCAGGATTGGTAATATAGATCTTAACGGTAGAATAGTCATTCCATACGGTAACTGCGAACATCAGACCGATGGAAGCCAGAGCTGCCTTGGACAAAGGAAGCACGATCTTGAAGAAGATTCCCATAGGGGAACATCCGTCGATCTCAGCCGCCTCGAACAGACTGGCAGGTATTCCTTCGAAGAAGTTACGCATCAGTACCAGGTTGTACACGTTCATACCGTGCTTCACCACCAGGATCCACATGCTGTTAACCAGGTGTAACTGCTTCATTACCAGGTACTCAGGGATCATACCACCGGAGAAGATCATGGTAAACAGAAGGAAATATGCGAAGAAGTTACGTCCGGGCATATCAAACTGGATCAGTACATAGCCACCCAGAGTGGACAGGAGCAGACCAAGGAAAGTACCGAGCACAGTTGTGATAACGGAGTTGATGAAAGGTCTGTACAGTCTCTGGGTATGAATGATGGTCTTATAGCCATCTAAGGTAAAATCCTCCGGCCACAGTCTGAACTGGTATACACCCACAGCATTGAAGGAGTCTACTACTACCTTCCAGATAGGTACCAGTACCAGGAGGCCGATCAGAATAAATACGATGTAGTTTACAATATCGAATGCATGAACCTTTTTCTTAGGTTTACGATAAGCTGTCTTTGCCACGTTTAACACCTCCTATACAATGCCACGGCCACGGGTCTTCTTACTAGCCCAGTTACATATCAGTACCAGGACACAGCCAACCAGGGACTTGAAGAGACCAACTGCTGTAGAGTAACCATAGTTCGGCAGAGCGATCGCGAATGTCTGACGGTAAATATAAGTAGAAATAACATCAGACACACTGTATACCGCATTGTTGTACAATACGAATACGGACTCGAACATATTCATAACCTTAGCAAGGTTCAGGATCAATACAGTGATAATCGTATTGGACAGTGCAGGCAGCGTTACGAAACGCATCTTCTGCATACGGGTTGCACCATCGATATCGGCTGCTTCATACAGCTCCGGGTTGATACCTGCCAGAGTAGCCAGGAAGATAATGGTTCCCCAACCGGTCTCTTTCCAGATATTGATAAGGTAGAAGATCGGTCTCCACCATGCGGTGCTTGCCAGGAAATAAATTCCCTTGGCATCCGGTGCCAGGATGCCCCAGTCACGCAGCAATCCATTTACCAGACCGGTAGAGGAAGGAGACAGGAACAAGCTGAAGATAGATGCAACTACTGCCCAAGACATAAAGTGGGGCAGATATATAATAGTCTGCAAAGTTTTCTTTGCAAAGAGATTTCCCATTTCATTTAAGAAGATTGATACGATGACCGCAGTGAAGGTCGTGATCAATAACTTCATAATACTCAGTTCCAATGTGTTTCTGAATGCACTCCAGAACGCATCGGTCTTAAACATACTGTAAAAATGCTTCAGGCCTACAAAAGTAGGTGCACCTACGGGCTTGTAATCGTAGAATGCATAACGAATACCAAGCATGGGCCAGTAATACATGATCAAAATGAACACAAATACAGGCAGGAACATCAAATAATAGCCTCTGTTATTCCAGATCCTAAGACCAAGAGGCTTGTGACGTACTTCTACGCCGGTGGATGTGGTGATTTTCTTTTTCTTGCTCATACCATCCCTCTTCCTTTCGACTTCATCTCACACATTCTTTTCTCTCTAAAATATCCTGTCCCATGGGTTTTTGCATCCCGGCGGGACAGGATAATTATATCATGTTTTTGTAGCTTCTGCTACGATATTGCAGATATTATTACTGATTCAGTTAAGCTAAGCACTGATCAATGATGGAGCCAACAGTGTCAACGTAGGTCTGCATAGCTGCATCTACATCGCCGCCATCTACTACTACGGAAGTGATAGCTGCCAGCTTAGCATCATAGATGGTGCCGGACTCGTTGGTGTAGGTCTCAGAAGTAGGAGACTGAGGAGCATCCTTGCAGTTCTCGGTGAAGAACTTGTTACCTTCTGCAGCCAGGCTGGAGATATCGTTAAAGCCGTTGTCCAGAGAGCAGATAACCAGAGCGGGATCCATAGCGTTCTTCTTCCATACGGAGTTAGGATCGTTAGGAGACTGCTTTAAGTGGAACTGACCGTCTTCGTACTCGTAGGACTTCTCTTTTTCAGTACCTGCATTGATGGTGAAGCTTTCAGCCTTGGTAGACCAGTGAACATCTTCAGCACCGTAGGTCCACAGAGTCTGCACCTTGTCGCCATCCATCATGGTCTCGATGAATGCATCGAAGATAGCCTGCTCACGGGAGTTGTCTCCGTCACCGTCATCAATGATAACCCATACAGGAGCTTCTCTGTTCAGGTAAGCGCCAACCTCAGCGATAGGAGCCAGCTCAACCAGATTCTCATCTACGTTGTTCTTGATCAGGTTATCGGTCAGAGTCTGATACCAGGAACCTGCCCAGTAAGTGAATACACCTGAAGAACCGGTCTGATCGTTGGAGAACCATTTCTCACGAGCGATCTTGGTGGAAGCGGTCAGGGTCTCAGGATCGATAGCGCCATCCTTGTAAGCCTGCTGTAATCTTAACAGAGCTGCCTTGGTAGCATCGGTCTGGAATCCATCGTACCAGGTACCGTTGTCATCCTGCAGGATTGCGGGATAAGCATCCTGCCAGAACTCAGGCAGATAGTTTACGTAAGGAGCTTCGTTTCCAACGAAACCAGCTGCGATAACACCATAGGTATTACCGGTTACGCCGTCACCATCGGGATCTTCGTTGTGGAACTTTAACAGCATGTTGTAGTAATCATCATAAGTCTTGATGTCTTCAGCCTTCAGGCCAACTGCATCTAACCATGCCTGCTTAACATAGGTAACACATCCATTACCATAGGTAGGAGCGAAACCATACAGATGACCTTCCTCATCCTTCAGCTTCTCGTTGATCTCAGGCAGCAACATATGAGACTGGAATTTAGCGTTTGCATATGCTTCGGACATATCCCACAGCAGACCGGTAGGTGCATACTGTTTGAACATATCTGCACTCATGATCATTACATCAGGATAGTCACCGCCTGCGAACAGACGACCTACTGCATCGGTATAACCGGAGTGGTCTAACTGCTGGATGTTCATCTTAATAGGATGACCGATTGCTTCGGATACTGCATCATCCCACTGCTGAACGAATTCAGCCTGGCCGTTATCAACGGTTGCGGTCAGTGTACCATTAACTACTACGTTAATCTCCTCCAGATTGTAAGCTTCGGTGGAAGCCTCGGTAGAAGCTGCTGCGCTGTCAGTTGCTGCTGCGCTCTGTGCAGGAGCATCGTTGCTGCTTCCGCATGCTGCTAAGGAAGCTACCATAGCAGATGCTAAAAGTACGGATAATACTTTTCTCTTCATTTTGTTCCTCCCTAATAATTTGGAATCATGATTTGTCATGGGGTCATTCCCTTGACTTGCCCTCACCTTACCATCCGCCACCCGGAAAAACAAGTTACAATTTTTGCGTTCGGGTGCAAATTTTGACCACTGATTCCGCAAACCCTTGATTTTACAGCATTCTTTGAAAGTACTTACATTTGATATTTTTAAATTTGAAAGGGGTTACATCTTGCTTCCTTTGTAAGTAACTGATACAATAGACATGATTTATTCGGTATATTATCTAAAAAAATTGAGACACGGGAGTGATCATGAATGATTTTTAATAAAAAAGACACCCTTAATGATACAAATTATACAAGCCACAACAGTACATTAATGCTGAAAATGGTAACCTCTTACAGTATTTTCCTGCTGATCATTCTGGTTTTGTTCATCTTTTTATACCGTTCTACGATAAATAACGCACGTGATTCTTACGATCAGCAGAACGAGACAACCCTGATCAGCAATGCAGAGCTGTTTGAAAGCGATCTGAACATTATGGAAGTGTATTGCCGGCAGCTTTTGCAGAACGATACCTTCCGTAAGGTTATGAATTATCAGAATACCTACTATCCTTTTACGGAGATGGGGAATGAATTACAGAATTCTCTGGCAACAAATGTATATGCAGAGGCCCTTCTACCGTTAAAAGAGTCCTTTGTCTATTTTCCGGAGACAGACTATGTATTGAATCCTACTTATTTTATATCCGCAAAGAGGTTCTATAACTGGATCCAGAAGTACCCTTCTACTGAAAAGGAACTGTGGCACTCCTACATGACGGAACCGGAATACAAGAACCGCTTTCTTCCCATGGATCAGTTCATGCCAAATTACAGCGAAAAATACTATATGTATATCATCGACCTGAACGATCTCTACTATATGGATGCCAACGCGAAGGTCTGCTTTATCTTCGAACAGGATAAAATGGCGGATCTGTTCGACTGTGTACAGATGGATGGGGATAATTTCCTGGCGGTGACCGCGTCAGATACCTCCACCGTGCTTACGATAAATACTCCGGACAGCATTTCCGCAGAAATGCTGGATTCCCTGGACTTTAATAAGGGATATGCCCAGATCCGTCTGAACGGACAGACTTTTACTTTAGGGAAATATACTTCTGATAACACCAATTATTCTTATTATTTTAGTTTTCCTCCCTATAAAGTGACCGGGGGTCTTGGAGGCACACAGTTATTTTTCATCTTACTGGCAATGTCTGCACTGGTGATCGGCGGTTCTCTGGTATATTATTTTTCCCGTCGGAATGTGCAGCCTATTATTGAACTCGGTCAGGAGCTGCAGACTGCTGTGGAAGTCCAGAAGAATCTGCAGGAGGTAGTAGACAGCCAGCGTCCGATTATCTGCACCTCTTATGTCAGACAGCTTTTGTCCGGTACGGCTACATCCGAAGATGAGGTGGCTTATATGGAGAATTATCTGGGGATCACTGCTTCTTCTTATTATAATGTGTTATATATTGTGTACTATAATAACTTCGGCGATAATGTAGAAAATGCTCTTCCCGGCGGCGTGGAATCTGTAGAGGAGCTGGAGAAGATCATCGAGTCCGCACTGGAGAATTTCTTCGGTACACCACTTTTCTACTTCAGCCCTTCGGACCGGACTTATTCCGTTCTGCTGCACTGTTCCGAAGAAGAGGGAAAGGATCTGATCCTGAAGATCAACAATTGTATTTTACGGCTTCATGATTATCTGCTGGATACTTACGACATCTGGCTCTTCGCCGGCATCGGACGCAATACGGATTCCCTGATGAATGTATGGGAATGCTACCAGCAGGCCTCCGAGGCCGTAAGTTATACGACGAAGAACTATATTTTCTTCCCGTATGAATTTATCAAGAAGGATTCCAACGTATTTTACTATCCGCCGGAGATCTCCACGAAGCTGATCCACTTCATCTCCACGGGCAATACATCGCAGGTGCTGGAGCTGTTCAATCTGATCCACCAGGAGAATATCGAGGAACGTACCCTGCCGGTCAACCTGTTAAAGTACCTGCTGTCAGATATCCGTAACACTTTATTAAAAGCAAGATTTGCACTGCCTCAGGATGCGGATCCCGAAGCTGTAAAGGTACTGGATGAGCGTTTCAATGAGCACCTGACCTTCAAATTGTGTGAAGATCTTGCATTATCCCTGTGTAATCTCTTCGGTAATAAAGAGGACGACAACACCTTATCCTCTACCATCGAGAAATATATTAAGGACAATTATAAAGATCCTTCGTTGGGATTAAACAAGATTTCAGATGAATTTCAGATCTCCGAGAGTTATTTTTCCCATATGTTCAAGGAAAAGACCGGGGTCAACTTCTCCACTTATCTGGAGAATATCCGTATGGCGGAGGCTGCCAGACTGATCCAGGAGACCGATATCAGCTTAAATGAGCTGTATATCGCTGTGGGATATAATAATTCCAATACTTTCCGACGTGCATTCAAGAAAGTATACGGAGTAACTCCCAGTGCCATGCGGGAGAAATAGAATAATAATAAAACAGCCGGAGCACGGAGGATTTATTCCTCCAGAAATGCCTCGGCTGTCTTCATATCTTCCGGTGTTGTGATCTTAATATTCTGATAGGATGCTTCCACCAGCTTCACCCGGGACTCGGTAAACATCTCCACCACGCTGGCATCGTCTGTTACCTGAATGCCCTGCTCCTGCAGCTTTGGAAGCCTGTTTTTCAGTCGCTCATACGCCTGCAGGATCAGGCTGGTCTCAAATACCTGCGGTGTCTGAATATTCCAGACGCTCCTGCGGTCCGGTGTGGAAAGTGCAAAGCCATTGCCATCGCTGATCTTCACGGTATCCTTGCTCTGTACCGCTGCCACACACGCCTGATACTGTACAGCAGCCGCATAGGTGTCTTCCAGAATTTTCTCCGTCAGGAAAGGTCTTGCGCCGTCATGGATAAACACATAACCATGCTCATTCGGACACTTAAGGCGTCCGTCCGCGATCAGCTGCAATGCCCTGCTCACAGAGAGATACCGTTCCGCTCCGCCGGAAGTAATGATATTTACCTTCGTAAAATGGTATTTCTGCACGATTTCTTCCCGGACATAGGAAATATCCTGTTCCGAAGTCACCAGAATACAGTCATCGATGATCTTTGACTCTTCTACCGCATGCAATGCATACCAGATCAGAGGTCTGCCCTTTAACGGAAGGAACTGTTTCGCCACTGCGGAGTGCATCCTGCTTCCGCTGCCGGCTGCCAGGATAATGGCAGTACAACGCGGTTTTTCCTTGTTTCCATCCTCTTTTTCTGTTTTATATGCCGCAAAATCTTCTGTGAAATACTCTTCTGTTACTCTGTCTATCATATTCATGTCAGTCTTTCTATAATGTCTTATATTTTAATACTCCTTAGCGTTCTCCCAATTTTAAATTCGGGACCGCATTCAGGTCATAGCCGCTGCGGACACCCTTGATATATTCATAATAGCCCGCCACACCGATCATCGCTGCATTGTCTGTGCAGAAGATCGGAGAAGGATGATAAAATGCAATATTTCGTTTGCCGCACTCTTCTTCAAAGGCTGCCCGCAGAGAGGAATTGGATGCCACGCCGCCGGCAATGGCAAATTTATTCAGGCCATAGGCTTTTACAGCATGCAGTGAATGACTTACCAGCACATCTACCACTGCTTTTTGGAAAGAAGCAGCCACATCTGCCTGATTATAGCTTTCTCCCTTCATCTGGCAGCCGTTTAAGTAATTCAGCACTGCTGATTTCAGACCGCTGAAGCTGAAGTCATACTCATTTTCCGCCACTGCCGCTCTGGGAAAATGAATCGCATCGGGATTGCCCTCCTTCGATACCTTATCGATCTTAGGTCCACCGGGATAACCCAGCCCGATGGCACGCGCCACCTTGTCAAAAGCCTCACCCGCTGCATCATCCCTGGTCCGGCCGATGATCTCATATTCTCCGTAATCCTTGACCACCACCAGATGCGAATGTCCGCCGGAAGCCACCAGACAGATAAAAGGAGGCTCCAATTCCTTATTTTCTATAAAATTAGCACTGATATGTCCCTCAATGTGATGAACACCTACCAAAGGAATACCGGTAGCAAAGCTGATTGCTTTGGCTTCGGATACCCCCACCAGAAGTGCTCCCACCAGTCCCGGTCCGTAGGTCACCGCAATCGCCGTGATATCGTCAAGTGTCACATGGGCATCGGCAAGTGCCTGCTCAATGACCTGGTTGATCTTCTCGATATGCTTCCGGGATGCGATCTCCGGCACCACGCCGCCGTACAACGTATGTAAGGCAATCTGAGAGGAGATCACGTTGGAAAGTACCTCTCTGCCGTTTTTTACCACCGATGCCGCCGTCTCATCACAGGAGCTCTCAATTCCCAAAATATAAATGTCTTTTTGTTTTTCTGTCTCTGTCATTTTTCTGCCTGCTTTGTTCTAATTATTGTCTGTCTGTTCCAGCTTACTGTTCAACTGGTCCGCCGTTTTCCAACCATAGATCTTCCATCTGCGATTGTCATCTCTGCGTAACAGATATACCATGACGGTAGAACTTTTTTTGCCATTTTCCGTCATCGTGTAACCGCAGGATATTCGTGCAAAGGAATATCCATCCGCTGTATAATAGTCCACATTTGTGCTTGATGCAAGAGAAACACTCGTTATTTTTCTCTTATTGTTTTTATAATTCTGCACTTCTCCCTGCAGACGGATGAGGTAGGATTCTTCTTCGTTGTTCTCCCTGAGTTCCTCATCAAATAATTGCAGTGACTTTTTCCCCAGTTCCTGAAGTTCTTCCTCCGTGCAGTCTTCATTATAAAAACATTTCATCAGATCGTTATAATATTTGACCACTTCCTTCGGTGTCGAAGGATAATTGTTCTCGAGGTTTCGGGAAAGTGCGGTGTCGATTTCCGACATCACCGCTTCCTGTTGCTCGGTGCGATGCGTTCCGGACAGATACGCATAATATCCTACCACCAGCACGAGTAAGAAAATGAAAAAGACTGTAATCTTAGTCACAGATGTGTTGGTTTTCTTCATAAGATCGTTCACTCTCCCTCATCAAATTTCAGTTCCATGGTCCAACCATCCTTCGCCGCATAAGTCGCCGGAAATATCTTCCGCACATCCTCCATGAATTCCTCCGGTCTGGTCATGGACGGGCTGTAGTGGGTCAGCCATAATTTCGGTACTTCCGCTTCTTTTGCAATCTTCGCCGCCTCATACATGGTCATGTGCTTGTGTTCTCTGGCTTTCACCAGTTTATCCGGCTCTCCGTACATACCTTCCAGGATCAGCAGATCCGATCCTTTGGAATTCTGTCGGATGCTCTCCGTAGGTCGGGTATCGGTACTGTAGGTTACTTTCAGGCCCTTGCGCTCCGCTCCCAATACCATATCCGGTGTAAATACTCTGCCGTTCTCTTCCAGGGTCTCTCCTTTTTGCAGACGGCTCCAGAATTTCATGGGGATTTCCTGCTCCATGGCTCTGTCCTTATCAAATCGACCCGCCCGGTCAATCACCATACTGTACCCATAACAGAGTACATTATGGTTGACCCTGAAAGCTTCCAGCCGAAAACCTTCAAAAGAAAAAGTCTGGGCATTTTCTGTAATCTCAATGCATTTCACTTCAAAGGGAAGTTCCGGTGCGATCACCCTCAACGAAGCCACCACTTTCGTAAGCCCCCTGGGGCCGATCAGGAGCAGAGGCTCTGTCCGCTCTGCATTTCCCATGGTCAGAAGCATCCCCGGCAGACCGCTGATGTGATCCGCATGGAAATGAGTAAAGCAGATAATATCAATAGGATTGGGACTCCAGCCTTTTTCCCGCATGGCGATCTGGGTTCCCTCTCCGCAGTCGATCAGAATACTTTTTCCATTATATCGCATCATCAGGGAAGTCAGCCATCTGTAAGGTAGCGGCATCATTCCTCCTGTTCCCAATAAGCAAACGTCTAACATTCTTCCTCGCAATCCTGCCTTCACAGCATCTGTTGTTCTATCTATAATAATTCTGTCTCCGGTACTTCTTCCACCGGAATGACAAATCTGCCGATCCAACTGTCGTAGCAGTCCTCACACAGATCAAAGGCATGTCTCATACCGTCTTTCCTGCTAAAATATCCAAAACGGACATCTGCGGTGAAATATCCCTCCCGGATAATTTCCTTTTCTACTTTTAATTCTCTGCCGCAGGCGTTACATAGTATCTGTGTTAATTTACCGTTTTCTGACTTTCGCATCTTACCTTCCACCTTTCTGATCGTAAAAACAGTTTCCTCTTTCACTATCATAGCAAATAAATCGCCGGATGGTGGTGGTAATACTTGTTAACGACGCCACATGATCATGGCATCTTCGGTAGGTTTCTCATAAAATCCGGGACGAATCCCTTCCGAGACGAAACCAAACTTTTCATATAAACGGATCGCCGGTGCATTGCTCACTCTGACTTCCAAAGTATATGCCGTAATGCCACGCTCTGCCCCCAGTCGCAGAAGTTCTTCGAGCATTTTGCTTCCCACTCCCAGATTCCGGTACTCCGGTGCCGTTACAACGTTGTCGATATTACCCTCATGAAAACTGTCCGTCAGTCCGGCACAGCCGGCGATATGTCCATCAGTCTCCGCCACCACATACAGGCAATAGTCTCTTAGAAGCAGTCCTCTGAAATCCTCCGCAGACCAGGGCATGCTGAAGGATGCGGCTTCGATACGGCTCAGTTCTTCGATATCTGTATCCCGCAGGGGACGAACCTCTATCTTCATGCCTGTGCCTCTTTTGCTACTCTCTCCTGCTCTTCCCGTTCCCGCTCTGCCTGGCTCTTACGCAGATATTCGGGTTCATGCTCCGCGGCGGTCACTGTCTTACCCTGTGCATAATAAATGGCTCCGAGAGAAGCCACACTGGCTGCCCGCTGTCTGTTATTGGCTGCGGGAGCAAAGGAAAACGGCACCTTCATTCCTTCTGTGATCTGCTTCCGGTATACCGGCACGCCGTCTCCCAAAAAGGTCACTTCACGTCCCAGGCGGTTCAGTTCGTCCACCAGTTCGTCCACGGGAGATGCGCACTGATCCTTAACACAATGCATCACAAGCTGCTGTTCACAACTTCCAGCCTCTGCTTCTGCCTTACAAAATTCATAGATCCCGGTGTATACCTGATTCCTTCTGGCATCCATAATGGGGCAGACCAGCTTGTCCGTCCCCCAAAGATTAAATGCAAGTCCTTCCAGTGTCGGCACCTCTACCAACGGCAGATTCAGTGCCAGACCAAGTCCCTTCGCAGTTGCTGCCCCGATTCTCAGTCCGGTAAAGGATCCGGGACCTGCGGAGATAGCAATGGCATCAATGGTGTGAAGATCCAGGTCGATCATCTGCCGGATCTCGTCCAACATCGGAAGTAATGTCTGGGAATGTGTTTTCTTATAATCTGTGGTATACTCTGCGATCAGGACATCGTCTTCCACGACGGCGGCACTTGCCACCAGTCCGGAACTGTCCAAAGCTAATATTTTCATACTGTAGTCATCTCCTCAATCGTGATCCGGCGATAATCGAAGCCCTTCTCCAGATCCTTTTCTATGGTCACCTGTCTGTAGTGCTCCGGCAGGATCTCTTCGATCAGATTCGCCCACTCGATCAGGCACAATCCCTCACCGTAAAAACAGTCCTCGTAACCGATCTCTTCCATCTCCTCCACATCTCCGATGCGGTACACATCAAAATGATAAAAAGGCATGCGGCCTCCCTCATAGATCTGCACAATGGTAAAGGTGGGGCTGTTGACCGGTTCCGTAATTCCAAGACCGTCTGCCACTCCCTGGGTAAATACAGTCTTGCCCACACCCAGATCACCGATCAGGGTATAGACCTGCCCGGGAAGTGCTTCTAAGCCGATCCGCTGTCCCAGTGCAAAAGTCTCCTGCGCGCTGTGAGTCTCTATGATTTCTTTTTTAAATTCTTTGTTTGCTGTTGAATCACCTGTTGTCATTTTTCTTACACTTTCTATAGACACCGTAATGGCCGTTGTTACTTTCCGGAAAAGCTCTCTGCTCTATGGCATTTCTAGCTGCGGATCTTCACCTTTGCAGGGGGCATATGCGTGGAAATCATTTCGATAACATCCGTTGTCTTATCCTGCATCTGACTTTTGGGAAATATCGTTGCATTATTCTTTGCCGTATAGACAATGATGCTGCGCCCGGTGGAGACTGCTTTCAGACAATCCTCCCATGCCTGGCAGGTCGAACTGTCTCCCTGAGAAATAGTAATTCCGTTCTCATCCAGAACATAATGCAGTGGTTCCCTGAAGACCGGATTGTTCGCTACCTGCTGTTTGCTTTTGATAAAAAGCGTCCAGGGGAGATATAACAGGATCACCACTCCCAGGATCAGATAGATCCAGTACTGTCTGGAAATTCCCACAACAACGCCCAGTGCTCCGATCACCGCTCCCAAAAGTCCGGACACGCTGTTATAGCTGTGCCGTAATAAAAAATCATATAAGTCCCCCGATGTAATCTTCACATCCAATTCTACCATAACGTGCTCTTTCCTCTATAATAATGTATGATGCCAGGAGCAAAAGGACTAACCCCACATGCGCCTGCTCATAGGCGGTTAAAAGGCTCCGGGCTCCGTCTGTGCATAAAACTGCATACTATAGAGAACATTATAAATTTTTTCCCATGAAAAAGCAAGTAAAGAACCGCAGGTATTTATAATCTGTCACCTGCGGTTCTTTATTTATACATTTTATTTAATTATGATTTAATTTTTATGATTATTCATGCCGTAAAGCTTCGATAGGACTTAGTTTTGCCGCTTTTTTCGCCGGATAGATACCGAAAAAGATACCCACGGCGGAGGAGAACAGGCTGGCTCCCAGCACCGTTCCTGCGCTTACTTTTGCGGTAAAACCGATCAGGCTGCAGATGCCAAAAGCTCCTGCCACTCCGATGGTAATACCGATCAGACCTCCCAGAAGGGTGATGATCGCCGACTCCGACAAAAACTGTAGCAGAATGGATCCGGTTCTCGCTCCCAGTGCTTTCCGGATACCGATCTCCCTGGTACGCTCCGTGACAGATACCAGCATGATGTTCATAACACCGATACCGCCTACCAGCAGGGAGATGGCTGCTACGAACACCACAAAGATAGTGATATAGCTTAAGATCTGATCCATCTGACTCATAATATCATTAAAGTTCTGTACTAAGATGGCGTTCTGTCCTCTGACACCGTGGCGGTTCTCCAACAATCTCACCACATCCTTCGCCACCTGAGCGGCATTTTCCGCACCATCACTGACGATCAGCAGATCCGTATACTCCACATAGAATCCATATCCGTCCGATATCGTGGAGATAGGTGCCTCTATGGTCACCGTACCGTTTCCTCCCATTCCGAACAGCTTCGATGCGTTGTCCTTACGGATACCAACAATCGTAAATTCCTGTGTCACTCCATACAACGTATAGTCAAAGCTCATTCCGATCACATTGGTATTACCAAACAGCGTTTTCGCGCTGCTCTCTGTAATGACACAGACCTTATTCGCCGTATAATAATCCGAATCGGTAAAATAACGTCCCTTGATGATCGGATCCTGGCTCGAATATTCCAGTCCCGCCTTACCGAAAGTTGCAGTAGCATCAAAGGTTCCCTTTCTGCCGGTGGCGCTTCCGCTGAAACTCCAGGACGGTGTTACCGCCTTGACATTAGGGACCTTCTCCTGAATGGCATCCATATCCTCTTCGGTAAATATCACTTCCGTACCGTTTTCTGCGGTATTGTTGCTATAAACTGCGATCTGGCCTCCTGCCATAGAATTCAGTTCTCCGTTGATCCCACTTTTCACGCCGTTACCTATGGAAATGATCATGATCACCGAAGAAATTCCTATGATAATGCCCAACATGGTCAGGATCGAACGTCCTTTATTACTGCGGATATTCATCAATGCAATTTTGATGTATTCCCATACTTGTGTCATGGATCCGCCTCCTACTGTTCCATGGGCACAGCCGTTACTGCCATGCCCTCCTCCAGGCTGATACCTGTGAGGCTGTTCACAATGATCTGGTCTTCCTCGGTAATGCCCTCCAGGACCTCTGTGTATTCATCGGAGGAGATTCCGCAGGTAATTGCCCTCTTAACTACCATGCCGTTCTCGATCACATAGAGGAAATCTCCGTTTTTATCCGCATTGATCGCTTCTACCGGGATCAACAATGTATCCTGTGCACTGTTGGTATGTACGGTCAGCTTTGCATCCAGTCCCAGAATGATCTTGTCATCCGGGTTAGTCAGATGTACTTCTACCCCTACCATGGGCGTATTGGATGCGTTCAGTGTTGCCATACGATTGATCTTACTGATCTCGCCTTCGTATTTATTGCCGGAGATGGTAATATCTACTTTCTGCCCGATGGCAAGTTTTGCCACATCGGACTTGGAAGCATCAAAGGAAACCTTCACATTCTGGCTGCTCTCCAGTGTGATCAGCTGTGCGCCCTCCGCCACACTGGCTCCGGATACACCGGTGCATTCCGTTACGATACCGTCAAAATCAGCTACAATGCCTTTCTTCGCAGAATAATACTGTTCCTCCGCCTCTTTGTAGGTCAGCTGTGCCAAATCTCTGTCTGCAGCGTACCCTTTGGACTGATAACCGTTGAGGATCGATCCTTCACCGGCATCCTTCTGTGCCTGCATCTTCGCTTTATAAGTTTCACATTCCTCAATATGTTCCTGTACGGAAGCAATCTCATTCTGCATATTTACCACGTAATCGCTGGATCCTGCAATGGACTGCACATAAGAATTTCTCGCCTGGCTGGCGCTGATATCCTGGAGTTCCTTATTGATTTCTTTCGCACGGTCTGCACTGGTAGCGGAATCCTGCAGTTCCTTGCTCAAATTGGCAGATTTTCTGGATAATTCATAGCTTTCTTCGGATAACTGTCTCTGGGTTTCTCTCTGACTCTTTGCAAGTTTATCCTGCAGTTCTTTCAGATAAGCCTTGTAATCCGTCAGCTGTTGGTCCAACACTGCCAGGTTCGTGTTGGCTTCGTTTAATTTGGCCTGACTCTTGCTGTTCTCTGTCATGGTGCTGTTATAGGAAGCATTGCTCTTGGTCTGCTGCAGGGTTGCCTCCTGCAGACGCTCCTCCATCTGCTCCATGTCATAGGTCATCAACACATCCCCTGCCTTCACAGCATCTCCGGCTGCCACATTGACTTCGTTTAATCTGCCGCCTACCGGCGCAAAGAGAACCGCTTTCTCTTCACTGACTACCTTGCCGCTGGTGCTGACATTTTCCTCGATGTCACCGCGGAATGCGTTAGTAGTGCTGACCATGACGCCCGCACTGCCGGAAAATGCACAGCTTACCATACGGATCACGATCAGTATGATTATGATAGCAGCAATAATAATAGGTGCTTTTTTACGTTTTTTGCCGATTTTACCTGCCTTCTGTTCTCTTTTTGTTTCTTTTAGCTTTCTCTTTTCTTCCTTCTTCATTGCCTTGCTTTCTTTTGCACTCAGTGCCTGTTCTGTTTTTTCCTGCTGTTCCATGATCTCTCACTCATGATCCTTTCTATTTTATACTCATGTCTTTTCATTCGCTGCATGTGAAAATCTGTTTTCCGCATCAGGCTCCTGCCGTCCGCAGTTCCTCCACCGGAACGATCTGTCCGGAATCGGATTCTACTTTGCCGTCCTTGATCTTGATCACTCGCTTCGCCTGTGCTGCGATCTCATTATCATGTGTGATCAATATGACGGTTCTTCCCTCTTTATGTAATCCTTTTAGAATATCCATGATCTCTTTCGTGGAATTGGAGTCTAGATTACCCGTTGGCTCATCCGCCAGGATCACCGGAGGTGCCTGGGCTATGGCCCTGGCGATCGCCACTCTCTGCTGCTGACCGCCGGACATCTCCGAAGGCTTATGATCCATACGATGTTCGAGACCTACCTTTTTCAAGGCCTCCACAGACAGCTCTTCCCGCACACTTTTGGATACTCCCCTATAGATCAGAGGCAGCTCCACATTTTCCAATGCCGTCAGATTCGGGATCAGATTAAAGCCCTGAAAGATAAACCCGATCTCCCGGTTCCGGATGTCGGACAATGCATCGTCGGATAATGCGGACACGTCCTGTCCATGCAGCCAATATTCCCCGCTGGTAGGCACATCCAGACAGCCCAGCATATTCATCAGTGTAGACTTTCCGCTTCCGGAATGCCCGATGATAGCCACAAATTCCTGCTCGTCGATGGTCAGACTCACATGATCCAATGCCCGCACTTCATTTTCCCCGGGATTGTAAACCTTGCACACATCTTTAATCTCTACTAATGCACTCATTCCTCACATACTCCCATTTCCTGTTATATTTTTGTGTATTCATCTTTGTGTCACTGTACTGTTCGCATAATACAATAATATTTTTTGAGTGTCAACACATTTTTATAAGTATTTGCAACTATTCAGAGCCATGCAAAAGGAAAACTCTGAAAGGGCGATTTTGCGCATGCGTTTCTGAATAGTTATTACAGCTACTATAACAGGGAAATCCCAAAAAAATGTTGGGAAAATTCTAAAGATTTTCTATATTGACTTTTATTTCACAAAGTGATATATTCCATCCATAAGGTAAAGTTCTTCAGGGTTGGGTGTAATTCCCTACTGGCGGTAATAGGTCATCCTTAAGTCCGCGACCCGCAGATTTCGATCTGTGGCTGATCCGGTGTGAATCCGGGACCAACAGTACAGTCTGGATGAAAGAAGACGTATCACTTATATTTTTTTGTGATACCCATGCCCCGGAAGCTTGTATTTCGGGGCTTTTTTTGAAGGCTTTCCTTGATTTTTCTCATAGGAAAGGAGTTCTGAAATGAACAAATTAATGCAAACTGTAACTGAAAATGTGGCCTATGTAGTCATCTTCCTGGCGGTCATCGTGGGGTGTTTCCTGGTGGCTGTGGTGCTGGAAAAGGGCGCGCAGAAGAAAAACGGCATCTCGGAGCCGATCTTCAATACGAGAAAGCTTGCCATGATCGGTATGTTTTCCGCCATCGCCATGATCCTGCATGTGCTGGACTTTCCCATCTTTTTTGCCCCCGGCTTCTATAAAATGGACTTCAGTGAGCTGCCGATCTTAGTCGGTTCCTTTGCTTTCGGTCCCGTAGCCGGTGTCATGATGGAATTCGTGAAGATACTGTTGAAGCTATGCATAAAAGGTACCTCTACCGCCTTCATCGGCGATCTGGCGAACTTCGTGGTGGGCTGCAGCCTGATCATCCCCGCTTCCGCTGTGTACTCTTTTAAGAAGACAAAGAAAAGCGCAATCATCGCCTGCATTGTGGGTACTCTGGTCATGACCGTATTTGGCACCGCATTCAATGCCGTATATCTGCTTCCCGCGTTCTCCAAATTCTACGGAATGCCTCTGGATGCCATTCTGGCAATGGGAGCCGAGGTCAATCCACTGGCAAAGGAAGGCAGCATTGTAAGCTTCGTGGTGGCATGTGTGGCTCCCATGAATCTCATCAAGGGAACGCTGGTGTCTGTCGTAACCCTGCTGATCTACAAACCGTTAAGCCCCATCATCAAGACCGGTCACAAAGCATAAAAAGCATAATTGATGAAATCAAAACAGGGACAGCCGTTATCAGCTGTCCCTGTTTTTTAATACCTACGGATGCCCCGTACCAGACATGTACCACTGGCACATAGCCCCCTGGCATCATTCTATATTCTTACTGCTTCTGGATCTTCATGGTCAGACCGATACGTTTCTTTGCCATATCTACGGTGAGTACCTGCACATCCACGATATCTCCGACGCTGACAGCTTCCAACGGATGCTTGATATAGCGGTCGGTGATCTGGGAGATATGCACCAGTCCGTCCTGATGGACACCGATATCCACGAACACACCGAAGTCAATGACATTACGCACGGTTCCCTTTAAGATCATACCGGGTTTTAAATCCTTCATATCCAGGACATCACTGCGCAGGATCGGTTTCGGCATATCGTCTCTGGGATCTCTGCCCGGCTTCTCCAGTTCCTTCAGAATATCTGTCAGCGTGATCTCACCAATGCCCAGTTCCTCTGCTAAAAGCTTCTTATTTTTAATACGTTTCTCCAGACCGGACATATCCTTTGCATCATTTACTGCATTTTTAGCTACAGGTGCCGTCTGCTTTGCAGAGGTCTGCGCAGAATTGTCAAAAGTCACACCGCCCATAGCCGCTGCGAGAGCCTTGCCCATAGCGGTATTGGTATTGTGTACCCGAACTGCTTTACCTTTCTGTTCTTCCCGCTTCTTCGGTGCATTGACTGTGCCGTTACCATTCTTCTGTCCGTCTGCCTGCGCAGCGCTGCTCCTGCCGGAAGCTTTTTTTGCAGCCGCCTGCTTCTGGGCTTCCTTAATATCTTCCATGGTCAGTCCCAGCTTCTCCATCAACTGTTCTGCAGCTTCATAGGACTCGGGATGGACACTTGTGGCATCCAGCGGATTCTTGCCATCCGGGATCCTCAGGAAACCGGCACACTGCTCATACGCCTTAGGCCCCAGCTTCGGTACCTTTAACAGCTGTTTTCTGTTTACAAAACGTCCGTTATTTTCTCTATAATCCACGATATTCTTCGCAATCGTCTTGTTAATACCGGAGACATATTCGAGTAAAGATGCGGATGCGGTATTCAGATCCACACCGACTTTATTTACGCTGTCCTCTACCACGCCGCTTAAGGCATCGCTTAATTTCTTCTGATTCATGTCATGCTGGTACTGACCGACACCGATGGACTTGGGATCGATCTTCACCAGTTCTGCCAGGGGATCCTGTAATCTTCTGGCGATGGATGCAGCACTTCTCTGTCCCACGTCAAAATTAGGAAACTCTTCTGTCGCCAGCTTACTTGCGGAGTATACGGAAGCACCTGCCTCGTTGACGATCACATACTGTACCGGACGATCCAGTTCCTTCAACAGCTCTACGATTACCTGCTCGGACTCTCTGGAGGCCGTACCATTTCCCACAGAAATTAAATCCACATTATATTTTTTGATCAGTTTCTTCAGCTCGGCTTTGGACTCCTCCACCTTATTCTGCGGTGCTGTAGGGAAGATCACTTTCGTATCCAGCACTTTTCCGGTAGCATCTACCACTGCCAGTTTACAGCCGGTACGGAACGCCGGATCCCAACCCAAGACCACTTTTCCTGCGATAGGCGGCTGCAATAGCAGCTGCTCTAAATTTTTGCCGAAGACATTGATAGCTCCGTCCTCTGCCTTTTCTGTCAGATCGTTACGGATCTCTCTTTCAATAGCGGGTGCTATTAAACGATCATAGCTGTCTTCCACTGCAGCACAGATTACCGGTGTGGTATACTCATTTTCCTTCGTGATCAGCTTTTTCTCCAGATAACGCAGAATACGCTCTTCCGGTGCATTGACTTTTACAGTCAGTACTTTTTCTGCCTCTCCACGGTTCAATGCCAGTACTCTGTGACCTGCAATCTTCTTCACAGGCTCTTCAAAATTGTAATACATCTCGTAGACGCTCTGAGCCTTCTCATCCTTCGCAGTACTGCTCACAATACCTTCCTCTACGGTGATATTACGGATGTAGAGACGATGATCCGCATCATCGGAGATCATCTCGGCAATAATATCCTGTGCTCCTTGCAATGCTTCCTCCGGAGTCTTTACTTCTTTTTCTTCGGAAGCATACTTGGCCGCCTCGTTAAGCACCGGTTCTGTTGCCTCCTGGCGCAGAATGTATTCTGCCAGAGGTTCCAGCCCCTTCTCCTTTGCAATACTGGCACGGGTCTTTCTCTTGGGTCGATAGGGTCGGTACAGATCCTCTACCACTACCAGCGTCTGAGCTGCCAGAATCTTCTCCTTTAACTCATCAGTAAGTTTTCCCTGTTCCTCGATGCTCTTCAGCACCTGCTCCTTTTTATCTTCCAGACTTCTCAGATAGGTCAGTCTCTCATCGAGATTACGCAGCTGCTCGTCGTTCAGAGATCCGGTGACCTCCTTACGATAACGGGAGATGAAAGGGATGGTATTTCCCTCATCGATCAGCTTCACCGCAGCTTCCACCTGCCATTTTTCTACCTGAAGTTCTTCTTTGATTTTCTGTATAATATCCATAGTTCCTCCTGATGGCCTGTTGCCATTTTGTTTTGCGCATGGGTATATTATACTGGAAATCAGAAGTTTTCTCAATCTTTTCATTTTTATTTCATTTGCTTATTACAGGAAAAAATGGTACAGTACTTAATATAAGCGCGGCAGACAAATTCACCACATGCCGCCCGGAAATGAGGCTTTCTATGGATTATTATCAGAATCAGAATAACGAAATGAATCAAAATATACCGCAGATCGATCCGAAATACAGGGGGTTATCGATCGCTTCTATGGTCTGCGGCATCTGTTCCCTGGTATTATGCTGCACAGGACTGCTGTCCATCCCTGCCGGTGCTCTTGGCATTCTCTTTGCAATGCTTACCAGAAAAAAGGGACAGCGTATGAGCAGTATGTGTGTTGCCGGGATCTGGCTGTCCTGTGTGGGACTGGCACTCGGTATCTTCATCACGATCAGCAGCATTGTCACGGTATTTACCGATCCTTCTTATAGGAATATGCTGGATCAGATGTACCAGCAGATGTACGGTGTCGATATGGAAGGATTCTGGCAGTCGTACCTGTAAGACATGCCGGTATTTTCCGATGGATTCTGTGGTTACGAAATAATAAAAAGAAAAGAGGATTTCTATGACACAATATACATCCAGAGCCCAACTCAAAGAAAAAGCCAGAGATCAGATGGCAGGGCATTACGGCAATGCCATCCTGCTGTCCATCTGCCGAAGTCTGATCGTATTTTCCCTCACCTTTGCCGTCAGCATGACCTTCACTATGATCCTTACCGTACGGACAATTATGGGCGGAAGCGCAGAGACATCTCTGACGGAATATCTGCTTTTGACGGCGACTACGACTTTATTGTCGATCTTTGCCGGAGTGTTTCAGACCGGCATTACATTATTCTATCTGAATACTGCCTGCAGCAGGCCTGCTGTAACCGCCAATCTATTCTACGGCTTCAAATACTTATTCAAAAAATCGCTTGGGATCTCCGCAGTACTGATCCTGCTGAATACGGCATGTACACTTCCTTTTGATATCTGCTATTTTCTCCTGCGGTCAGGGAAGGGCTTTGACACCATAACCATGGCAATCCTGTGCATTGTGCTTATGGTCATCGGTATGTGTATCTATATTCCGTTATCCCTTGGTTTATCCCAGGCTTACTATTTACTGTTGGATTTTCCCCAGTATAATGCCATGGAGCTGATGAAATTAAGCTTCCGCATTATGAAGGGACATAAATGGGAGCTGTTCTGCTTACAAATGAGTTTCCTGCCGCTGGGATTTCTGTGTTTGCTGAGCTTTGGTATCGGGAGTCTATGGCTGGTGCCATATATGAACATGACCCAGACCTTATATTTTCTGGATCTGATGCAGAACGAACGCCAATAACGGATATTTATTATGATTATTATGTATGCAAAAACACATTCCATAAGTCAAACGCCTATGGAATGTGTTTTTATTTTGTCCACTATGAATTCTCTGTCTTCTTATCTCCCTGCACACTGAGCCATTTCAGATAGCCATTGATGAAGATATCCAGTCCGCCATCCAGTACTGCGTCCACATTACCTGTCTCCACATCGGTACGGTGATCCTTGACCAGTGTGTAAGGCTGCAATACATAGGAACGGATCTGGTTGCCCCAGCCGATCTCCTTGACTTCGCCGCGGATATCCGACAGCTTCTCGGCATTTGCTTCCTTTTTTAACAGATACAGCTTGGCTTTCAGCATCTGCATAGCCTTATCCTTGTTCTGGAACTGGCTTCGTTCGTTCTGACACTGCACTACTGTTCCCGTCGGGATATGGGTGATACGGATAGCAGATGATGTCTTGTTGATGTGCTGACCACCGGCACCACTGCTTCGATAAGTATCAATGCGCAGATCTTTCTCATCAATATCCACATCCAGATCTCCTTCGATATCCGGCATAACATCCAGAGATACAAAGGATGTCTGACGCTTACCCTGGGCATTGAAAGGAGAGATACGCACCAGACGGTGTACACCCTTCTCAGATTTGAGGTAGCCATAGGCATTCAGGCCATTGACCTGGAAAGTCACTGACTTGATCCCGGCCTCATCACCATCCAGGTAGTCCAGTACTTCAATGGTAAAGCCCTTGCGCTCCGCCCAACGGGTATACATGCGATACAGCATACCGCACCAGTCACAGCTCTCGGTACCGCCGGCACCGGCATTGAGCTTTAAGATCGCATTGTTCTTATCATATTCTCCGGACAATAGGGTACCGATCCTAAGTTCGTCGAATTCCCTGATGAATTCATCCAGTTCTCCGCGGATTTCCGGGATCAGAGACTCATCGTTCTCCTCATATCCCATATCGATCAGAGTCAGAATATCATCGTACTGTGTAGAAAGCTTATCACACTCTCCCACCGTATCCTTCAGGTTCTTCAGTTCTTTCATTTTCTGGTTGGAACGCTCCGGGTCATCCCAGAATCCGGGAGCCTCCATCTCACGTTCCATTTCTTCGATCCGCTTTGCCTTGTTAGCAAGGTCAAAGTGAATCCCTCACTTCCGCTAAAGGTGTTTCGTAGGACAGAATTTCTGTCTTCATCTGATCTAATTCAACCACTTAACGTCACCTACTTTCTATTCTATTATTTTCTATTATCGTAATTCTCACTTTTTACGGCAGGCACACCGTCTGCCCGCGCTGCCGCACTGTCTTCCGCTGTCGTCAGAAAACATCAGGCCTTCCGTCCGCAGCAGTTCTTGTATTTTTTACCGCTTCCGCAAGGGCAGGGATCATTCGGATACACCTTTGCATTTTCACGCTTTACAGGTCCCTTCGGTAAGGAATCGTCCTTGTTCGTGCCAGTGATCTTCGCCTGCTGCTCACGCTCTACCTTCTGTTCGATCTTGATATGGAACAGAAGTCTCACAGTCTCTTCCCGGATGTTCTGGGTCATCTCATCGAACATCTCGTAACCGCTCATCTTGTACTCTACCAGCGGATCTCTCTGTCCGTATGCCTGTAAGCCCACGCCCTGACGCAGCTGCTCCATGTCGTCGATATGATCCATCCACTTACGGTCGATGACCTTCAGCAGAACCACACGCTCCAGCTCACGGATGGCTTCGGGTTCGGGGAACTCGGCCTCTTTTGCTTCGTACAGCTTCACAGCTTCTTCCTTTAACTGCTGCTTTAAGCTGTTCTTCTTGGGCTTCTTCACACGCTCCGGTGTCAGAGGCTGTAACGGGATCGTAGGAATGAGCAGGGTATTTAACTCATTGAAATCCCAGTCGGAGATATCTGCGTCGTCATTGATACAAATATCTACACAGTTCTCGGTAATATCGGTGATCATCTTGTAGATCACATCGCGCATGCTCTCGCCGTTCAGTACCCGCAGACGCTCCTCGTAGATGATTTCTCTCTGTTCACTCATGACACGGTCATACTCTAACAGATTCTTACGGATACCGTAGTTGTTGCTCTCAATCTTTTTCTGTGCGGATTCGATGGCATTGGTCAATGCCTTGTGCTCGATCTCCTGTCCTTCGGGGATACCTAAGGTATTGAACATACTGATCAGGCGCTCGGAACCGAACAGTCTCATCAGATCGTCTTCCAGAGAGATGTAGAACTTAGACTCACCGGGATCTCCCTGACGTCCGGAACGACCACGCAACTGATTATCAATACGTCTGGACTCATGACGCTCGGTACCGATGATCTTCAGTCCGCCGGCGGCTCTCGCTTCATCATCCAGCTTGATATCCGTACCACGACCTGCCATGTTGGTAGCGATGGTTACCGCACCGTGTACACCGGCATCGGCTACGATCTCTGCTTCCAGTTCATGGAATTTTGCATTCAGAACCTTGTGCTGAATGCCGCGCTTAGTCAGCATTCTGCTCAGTTCCTCACTGGCTTCGATTGTGATCGTACCTACCAGTACAGGCTGTCCTGTGGCATGCGCTTCCTCTACCGCATTCACGATAGCGTTCAGCTTCTCTCTCTTCGTCTTGTATACAGCATCCTGCAGATCCTTACGGATAACGGGACGGTTCGTAGGGATCACAACAACATCCATGCCGTAGATCTCACGGAACTCGGTTTCCTCAGTGAGAGCTGTACCGGTCATACCACACTTTTTATCGAATAAATTAAAGAAGTTCTGGAAGGTAATGGATGCAAGCGTCTTACTTTCTCTCTTCACCTTTACATGCTCTTTTGCTTCGATTGCCTGATGCAGGCCGTCGGAATAACGGCGTCCCGGCATGATACGTCCGGTAAATTCATCGACGATCAGTACCTGGTCATCTTTTACCACGTAATCCTTATCACGGAACATCAGATTATGGGCACGCAATGCCAGAATGATATTGTGCTGGATCTCCAGGTTCTCGGGATCAGCGAAGTTATCAATGTGGAAGAATCTCTCAACCTTCTCCATACCTGCTGCGGTCAGGTTGATGATCTTATCCTTTTCGTTAACGACGAAGTCTCCGGTCTCTTCCTGTACCACACCCATAATGGCATCCATCTTGGTCAGTTCCTGTACATCATCACCGCGCTTCATCTGACGTGCCAGCAGATCACACATCTCGTACAGAGCTGTGGACTTGCCGCTCTGTCCGGAAATGATCAGAGGGGTTCTCGCTTCATCGATCAGTACGGAGTCCACCTCATCGATGATGGCATAATGCAGTCCACGCAGAACCAGCTGTTCCTTGTAAATAACCATGTTATCACGCAGATAATCAAATCCCAGCTCGTTGTTGGTAACATAAGTGATATCACACTTGTAAGCTTCCTGTCTCTCCTCGGAGGTCATGCTGTTGAGTACCACGCCGACCTTCAGTCCCAGGAACTCATGTACCTGCCCCATCCACTCCGCGTCACGCTTCGCCAGATAGTCATTGACGGTAACGACATGGACACCCTTGCCTTCCAAAGCATTCAGATAAGCAGGAAGTGTAGACACCAGTGTCTTACCTTCACCGGTACGCATCTCTGCGATACGTCCCTGATGCAGGATGATACCACCGATCAGCTGTACTCTGTAGTGTTCCATGTTCAGAACACGCTTTGCAGCCTCTCTTACGGTTGCATAAGCCTCCGGAAGCAGATCGTCCAGAGTCTCTCCCTCGGTCAGACGCTTCTTATACTCCTCGGTCTTGCCGCGCAGTTCCTCATCGGAAAGTGCCTGCATTGTAGGACGGAGTGCCTCGATCTTGTCTACCAGAGGTTCAATACGCTTCAGTTCTCTGGAACTGTGCGTGCCAAATATCTTCTCAATAACGCTCATTTTTTCCTCGTTTCCACACCCTTTTGGCAATAAAATATCCATGGGTCTTCGCATAATTCAAAGGTTATTGTAGCAGATTTTCCTCTATGTTTCAACCTTTCAATATGCCCATAGGCGTGAAAAGACTGTAAAAATTTTATGAACAGGATGTGGCCCCCTAAGAGCCTGCACAAATTGACAGTCCGGATAAAAATTATTATAATGAAATCAGTTAAATTTTCTTTTCATGATAAGGAGCAGAATACTTATGAAAAGGCTGTCTATCACCCAACTGGTTCCCGGCATGACCGTCGCCGAAGACGTCTATGATCTGGACCATGAGCTTCTGATACAAAAAGGGACCATCCTTACGGATAAACTGATCACCAAGCTGGATCTGTACGGTATCCTCACCATTTTTGTCGAGGATATCATACAACCCGTGCGGCCTGCTGAGGATTCTACTGACACTGAGCTCTCTTACTCCGAGCGCATTAAGAGTTCTCCGGAATTTCAACTGTTCAAGACAGATTTTGAAAATGATGTTGAACTGTTCCGGGAAAATATGAATCTCGTGATTCAAAAAAATACCTCTTTAGATGTGAATACCCTATTGAAGAACACCATGGCCATCGTAGCCAATCATTCCGGCAGCATCAGCATTCTGGACATGCTCCAGAACATGCGGGAATATGATGATTCCACTTACACTCACAGTCTGAATGTTGCCCTGATCTGCAACATACTGGCCGGATGGCTGAAGCTGTCTGACGAGGAAATTGAGCTGGCCACTGCCTGTGGTCTATTCCATGATATCGGCAAACTGCTGATACCTTATTCTATCATTTCAAAACCGGGAAAGCTGTCCGAGGAAGAATTTGCAACGATCAAAAAGCATCCCACCCTGGGTTACCAGCTTCTCCTGTCCCAGGATGTGGATGATCATGTGAAAAATGCCGCCCTCATGCATCACGAACGCAGCAACGGCAGCGGTTATCCTCTGAAATTAAAAGGCAATCAGATCGACCCTTATGCAAGAATCGTGGCTATTGCCGATGTCTACGATGCCATGACCGCTGCCCGCTGTTACAGAGGACCTTTGTGTCCATTCCGTGTCATCGAGATGTTCGAGGCAGAAGGCTTCCAGAAATACGATGTCTCCATCCTGCTTCCTTTTCTGGAAAATGTGGTCAATTCCTGTCTGCAGAACCGTTGTCTGTTAAGCGATGGGCGGAAAGGGACGATCATTTATATCAACAAAGACAAGCTCTCCCGGCCTGTCGTACAATGTGACGGAGAGTATGTGAACCTGGCGGACCAGCCGGATTTAGAGATTGTGCGTCTGCTTTAAGTTATTCAGGCATCAGCCATACAGGACCTTAGGCTGCATTGTGTTGTAGATGTCGCATGCAGCCTTTCTTTCCATAAAAGCAGCATCTACAGAATGGAGTTATTTATGTCAGACAAGACTTCCTTGCATTATTATGTCAATATGCCCGGAAATACCCTTCCGGGCACTTCTTTTTCTACTATTACTGAAGCACTGACCGCCCTGACGGATTCATCCTGCTTATCATGCGAAAAGCAGTTCCCGGCTCCCGTTTCTGATCTGCCTCCTGTGATCGTACACATCGGGGAGGGTATTTATAGGGAAAAAATAATCATCACCAGACCAAATGTCACCTTCGAAGGGGCCGGTGCAGACAAGACTATTCTCGTCTACGGAGATGCCGCCTTTGATCTTATGCCTGAGGGAGATAAACGCGGAACCTTCCGCACCGCTTCCGTCCGGATCGACACCCATGATTTTACTGCAAAACATCTGACTTTTCAGAATGATTCCGGTTTCGGACATACCGTAGGGCAGGCGCTGGCGGTCTATGTAGACGGCGACCGCAATGCTTTTTATGACTGCCGTTTTCTTGGTAGCCAGGACACGGTCTTCGATGCACCTCTGCCGTTAAAAGAGGCGCAGCCCGGAGGCTTCAAGGGGCCCGGAGAATTCAAGCCCCGCACGATTGGACGTCATTATTATGAAAACTGTTTTATTCAGGGAGACGTGGATTTCATCTTTGGCAGCGGCATCGCCTGGTTCGAGCATTGTACGATCTACTCGAAGCTTCCCGGAGACCGGGTCCCTCCGGAAAGTCCGGAGGATGAAGTGATCTACGGCTATGTGACCGCAGCCTCCACTCCCATGGATGAACCCTACGGCTATGTCTTCCATGAATGCAGCCTGGAGAGCGACTGTCCTCCCCATTCCATCTACCTTGGACGTCCCTGGAGAGAATGGGCGAAGACCGTATTCTTACACTGTGAACTGGGGGCACACATCCATCCCGCCGGCTGGCAGGACTGGAAAAAAACCCATGGACATTTCTATTACGGAGAATACGCTTCCTACGGTCCCGGTGCTTCTCCTGCTACCCGCGCTGACTTTTCCCACCAGCTGACGGATGCGGAGGCTGCGAAGTATACCGTGAAACATGTAATGAAAGGATGGGAACCACAGAGTTTGATGTGATCCGTTGTGAAAGGAGTTCCGACATCTATGTATCAGGAAGCATTGTCCCGCCAGCTGGCACTGGACTACTGTTGTAGTCCTGCTGATGTGGCAGATTCAAAAAATCATTTTACAATTTATGTACCGCAGGAGGGACGCCGCCGTTTTCAGGAACAAACGGTTTGCAGGTTAAAAATTGCTGTCGTCAATGGAAAATTATTAGTTACCGGTTCCGAGGAAATTGTGGCAGAATGTCGGAAACGTTATGCCGATGTGACGGGAGAATGGTTTTTTGACATGAAACGGCTTCGGGAATTGGAGGAATTGCTGGCTCCCTTCGGTCTCCGTATTGCGCAGGTACATCCTTTTTTTCTGCCGGAGTCTGGTGGCATAGCTTCTTCTGACCCTCCTTCGGCTTTGCTATCTGATGCCCGGGATTTTGAACTGATACGATATGATCAGGATGCTATTCTGCAATTTCGTGGTGATGATCGTTTTGATCAAGCATTTGCTTTCGATCCGGATGCACCGGATGTTTTGGGTATGGCCGCGGTAAAGGACGATGAGATTCTCGGTATGGCTGGCGCCAGCGCTGACAGTCCCCTGTTCTGGCAGATTGGGATCAATGTAGCTCCCCACGCCAGAGAAATGCATGTGGGATCGACTTTAGTAAGACTTCTGGCTCAGGATATTTTGGCTCAGGGTACGATTCCTTATTATGGAACAAGCATGTCCCACATTGCTTCCCAACGGGTAGCACACCGCGCCGGCTTCGCTGTGGCATGGGCAGAACTGATTACGGAAGAAATAAGGTAAATTGAGAGTTAGTGAAATAGTTGTTCTAAAATCCACGCAGAAAGGGCTGCCCGCCCCGGACTCGGATGCTAGCTACAACTGTGGATTTTCTAAAGGAAAGTGGCCAGGTGTTTTTCATCATGACGGGGCCGCCTTTACGTTGCCATCCATGGCACTTATCGGCTAACGCGAACATCGTGTTCGCGTTGCCCCTGAGGTCCAACCACTTTCCAAGAAAATCTCACAGTCTCCGCCGCATCTACGCCCGGGGGAGCAGTCCTTTTCTGCTGGGTTATGAAAAACATCCCAATTATTTAGGCAGAGCATTTGAGAATACATGTGCGGAAATTAAAAACAAGAATTAGGTATGTGCAATAAAGTAGGAAATACATGCGAATAATTCAAAAGTCATAATTAGGTATGTATAACAAGTCGGAAAATACATGCTTTAAAGCAAGAAATAATGATCCGGCATGTATGATAAATGGGGAAACACATGCGCAATAGGCTAAAATGGAAAATAGGTATGTAAATCGCTTTAGGAAACACATGTATAAAATTTAAAAATACGAATTAAGTATGTAAATGACTTTGGAGGAATACAGAAACCAGTAACAAGAGATAGGCTTAGTATTTTTTTCATGGGATTTTCAAAACACAGAACGCCCACGGCGGATGGAATATCCTTCCGAAGATGTTTGTCGGGAGGTGGTGATATTTTCTCGAAAAGTGTTGAAAGACAGGGTGGAGCGAACAGGACGTTCGCGACAGGCGGATGTTGCCATGGATGGCAACTGGAGCCGTGCCCGTACGGATTAGAACCGCTACTCACTTTTCGTTAGAAAATTCCCACCGGGAGACCTCACATCGAGGAAGGACATTCCGTTCGCCGTGGGCGTTCGTGGCTTCTTCACTATATCTCAATTCACCGCGCAAAAACCGCTGCAGGCTTACGCCCACAGCGGCTTTATTTTTCTCAGCTTACTGCTGAGCTACATCCTTCATGGAGAAGCTGATTCTTCCCATCTTATCCTTGCCCAGGCATACTACTGTTACTACGTCTCCCAGGGTCAGGACATCTTCTACACGGTTGATTCTCTCCTTAGCGATCTTGGAGATGTGTACCATGCCTTCCTTACCGGGTGCGAATTCGATGAATGCACCGAACTCCTTGATGCTTACTACCTTGCCCTTGAAGATCTGACCTTCCTCGAAGTCAGTTGTGATGATCTTCACCATCTCCAGAGCCTTATCCATCATTTCCTTATCAGTACCGCAGATAGATACCTTACCGTCATCGGTGATATCTATCTTCACACCGGTACGTGCAATGATCTCATTGATGGTCTTACCACGCTGACCTACTACATCACCGATTCTGTCGGGATCGATCTGAATGGAGATGATCTTGGGAGCGTACTTGCCAACCTCTGTTCTGGGAGCAGAGATTGCAGGCTTCATGCAGGTATCCATGATGAACAGTCTTGCATCACGGCATCTTGCGATAGCGCCTTCTACGATAGGTCTGGTCAGACCGTGGATCTTAATATCCATCTGGATAGCAGTAATACCTTCGGTAGTACCGGTTACCTTAAAGTCCATATCTCCGAAGAAGTCTTCCAGTCCCTGGATATCGGTCAACAGTACGAAATCGTCATCGGTCTCGCCGGTTACCAGACCACAGGAGATACCTGCTACCATCTTCTTGATGGGTACACCTGCTGCCATCAGGGACATGCAGGAAGCACAGGTGGAAGCCATGGAGGTGGATCCGTTGGATTCAAAAGTCTCAGATACGGTACGAATTGCATAAGGGAACTCGTCCTCACTGGGCAGTACGGGGATCAGGGCTCTCTCAGCCAGAGCACCGTGACCGATCTCACGTCTTCCGGGTCCGCGGGAAGGCTTGGTCTCACCTACGGAATAGGAAGGGAAGTTATAATGATGCATATATCTCTTGCTTACTTCGTTCTCATCCAGACCATCGATCTTCTGCTGCTCGGACAGAGGTGCCAGAGTACATACATTACAGATCTGTGTCTGTCCACGGGTGAACATAGCGGAACCATGTACACGGGGGATGATATCTACCTCTGCTGCCAGAGGACGGATCTGGGTGATCGCACGGCCATCGGGACGCTTGTGATCCTTCAGGATCATCTTACGAACGGTCTTCTTCTCATACTGATATACAGCCTCACCTAAGATAGCCAGCCACTCTTCGTTCTCAGCGAAAGCCTCGGTCAGCTTGTCGGTGATCACGCGGATGTTCTCCTCACGGGTCTGCTTGTCATCGGTAAATACTGCCTCTTCCATCTCCGCAGGAGATACGATCTCCTTCATAGCCTCGAACATTTCAGCGGGAACAGCACAGCTGGTGTACTCGTGCTTCTTCTTGCCGACTTCTGCTACAATCTTGTCAATGAAAGCGATGATGGTCTGGTTCACTTCGTGAGCCTTGTAGATAGCTTCGATCATGGTAGCCTCAGGAATCTCATTAGCACCTGCTTCGATCATGATCACTTTCTCTCTGGTAGAAGCAACGGTCAGGTTCAGATCGCCCTTCTTCCACTGCTCCTGGCTGGGATTGATGATGAACTCGCCATCGATCATGCCTACCTGGGTCATAGCGCAGGGACCATCAAAAGGAATATCAGAAATGCAGGTAGCGATAGCAGCACCGATCATGGCTACCAGCTCTGGACGACACTCGGGATCTACGCTCATTACCATGTTGTTCAGGGTTACGTCGTTACGGTAATCCTTGGGGAACAGGGGACGCATAGGTCTGTCGATGACACGGCTGGTCAGAATAGCGTTCTCGCTTGCCTTGCCCTCTCTCTTATTGAAGCCGCCGGGGATCTTACCCACAGCGTACATTTTCTCTTCGTACTCTACACTCAGAGGGAAGAAATCGATACCGTCTCTGGGCTTCTCGGAAGCGGTTGCGGTACAGAGAACAGTGGTATCACCATAGTGCATGAATGCACATCCGTTTGCCTGCTTACCTACACGGTTGATATCAACCACCAGAGGTCTGCCTGCAAGATCCATCTTGTAACTTTGATACATAAATTCCTCCTATCCATCGTACGTGACTTTATCTTTTGTGTTCCTCATGGGACACTCTTATCACTCTACGATATAAATAATTTAATAAATATTTCCACGGTCTGGAGGATTACCGAAACTACTGAAAAATTCATGTTGTTTCTCCCAACATACCCTTTTCAGCGGTCTCGGGGCTCACTTCCATACCGCTTGTTACCCAAAAGCAATGACAGAGTATCTGTCATCACATACACAGAGAAAGCGGAGCGCCGATGTAATCGGCAGACCCCGCTCACCAGTCAGCATTATTTTCTTAAGCCAAGCTTCTCGATTAATGCACGATATCTCTCGATATCCTTCTTCTTCAGGTAATCCAGAAGACCACGTCTCTGACCTACCATCTTCAGCATACCACGACGAGAATGATGATCCTTGGGGTTCTCCTTCAGATGATCGGTAAGCTCCTGGATTCTTGCAGTCAGGACTGCTACCTGTACCTCAGGTGAACCGGTGTCACCGGGGGTTCTTGCATACTCGTTCATGATGGCTGTTTTCTTTTCCTTAGAAATCATTTCTTTTTCCTCCTGTTTTTTAACCGCCTGATACTAAGACTAAGGTCGGAGTGTCCGTAATCTGAGCATCGGCTAATCATACTGTTTTAATATAGCACAATAATCTTCTGTTGTAAATACACTTTTTATTTTCTGGCAGCACGTTTCTGTACTTTTTCTTCGTACATCAGGCTGTCGGCCTGTTTTACATAATCCGCAAAGGTCAGATTGCTGTCCGGATCCGTCACTACAGTTCCGATACTCATGGTCAGCGGGAATGGCAGCTTCTGTGCTTTTCCCTCCGCCTCCAGTGTTCTGCGGATCCTATGGACCAGATCTCTCGAGGCTTCATCGGACTGATACGTCTGTACCAGGACGAATTCATCGCCGCCGGTTCTGGCAGGCACCGCATCACGACTGCTGCACTGCATCAATGCCCTGGCTGCCGCACAGATGGCCATATCGCCATATTCATGGCCGAACGTATCATTGATATATTTCAGCCTGTCCAGATCGACAAACAGGATTAACAGCCTGCGACCATTCCGTCTCGAGATCCGGAACGCTTTCTCTCCCAACTGTTGGTATCCCATCCGATTATACATACCGGTCAGGGTATCCATGATATACAGCGAGGATAATTTTTTATTCATATATGCGAGCATTTCTTTTTTATGAAGATTCTCCATGGAACGGGTCAATGCGTTCATGATCTGGAACAGGTACTGCTTCTTCATAAGATAGACCGCATTACGGATGACCACATAGCCCACCGTACGCTCTCCGAAATGCAGCGGCAGGAACAGAAAATCCTGTCCCGGCTTCGGATAGTCAAATGTGGGGAAGATTCCGTCCACTTCCTGTCTGTCCAGATCCAGCCTCTGGTCTCTCTCATAGGCAAAGGTCATCTGCATCTGCCTCGGATAACCGTGTACATAAAAACCTTCGTCTGAAGGTGCTGCATCCAGGTGAATACTCTTTTCCGCCTCTTTTTTATAAGCATTCAGATGATCATCCAGTACAAGATACATCGCATCGCATTTCAGGGAAGGAATGCATTGAGGGATACAATACATCATCTCCTCCACCGTATTGCACTGCATCATTTCCGCTTCCATGGAGAGTACTTCCTCATCGAATTCTTCGCTCTCCACACTGTACATGATCTGATCCTTCAGATGCGCTCTGGCATCCCGGCTGCTACCCTTTCCACAGCCGCAGCTCTCCTGCCACAGCATTTCCGTTTCGGTAAAATTGTATTTTGGTACATTCTCCCCAGCCCAGAGCCGTAGGAGTACATCCATCCCCTGGTAAGCAGCTTCTTCCTGGATATGTCCCACAGTTGTAATGCTGGGGGTATAGAAGCCAGCCTTGTCAAAATTATCAAATCCGGTGATACGAAAATCGGCCGGTGCATGAAATCCCATCTGCGCTGCGGCTTCACATACCGCAACCGCCACATTGTCATTAATACAGATCACAGCATCCGGAAGCTCCTTGTGCCGGTCCCATAGATGTTTATAACCTTCCAGTCCGCTCTTATAATCAAAGGAACCGTACCAGATATCGTCCTTGTCGATCTTTATCTTATGTTCTTTGGCATAATCCAGCATTCCCTGCAGGCGGCAGCTGCTCTCGTAATTATCCTGTGCTCCCACTAACAGCCAGAACTTTTTACAGTCATGCACCTCATGAAGATGTGCGATAACCTGCTTCATGGCCGAATAATTATCGATCCCCACATAATAAAAATCTCCCAGTTCATTGGCAATGGATACCACCGGCCGGCCCGATCTCTTTGCATTGCTGATCACATCCGCAAGCACCGCAGGAGAACTGATATTATTTAATTCCAGAATAATTCCATCAAAATCGGACAACTCCGGCAGATTGTAAATATTGTACTCTGCCCTATTGTATCCGGCATCCCGGCTCCAGTTACCTGTACTGTTGAAAATGTACAGATTGACATCCTCCCCGGTCTCCCGGATCCTCTGCAGAATTCCCGCCGGCCATGCATATGTGAACAGACGTCTCCAACCGTCCGTGATTAAAGCTACTTTGCGCATACCCATCACCCATTTAGTTTCATTCTATTTGCTGCTATACTCATTCCAGCACTTTCTTTGACATATAAAAATAGTATCACAGTTCCCATGGAAACGCAATTATAAAAGCATCCTTCCAAATGCCAAAAAGGCATTGCCCGCCACCAGACGTTGCAATGCCTTTACACTTTAAATTCTATCCTATATCAATCCCGAATCATATCAATCCTGAATCACGCGGACACATTTCACGGGAGTACGGTATTTATAGCTGCTGATCTTGATACCGGTCTTCGGACTACTGGCATGGATGACCTGTCCTCCGCCGATATAGATTGCTACATGGTTGATGTTACCTTTGCCGTTACCGTAGAATATCAGATCTCCGGGCTTTAAATCCGAAGCGCTGATCTTCGTTCCTTCATTCGCCTGCGCTCTGGAAGAATGGCTCAGGGCAATACCGTATTTTTTGAACACTGCCAGTACAAAACCGGAACAGTCAGCACCCTTGGTCAGGCTGGTCCCTCCCCAGACGTAAGGGTTACCCACGAACTGTTTTGCGTATTCCACCAGGTCTACGCGCACATCGGATACACCCTGGCCGTAGAGCAGTTCCGTCATGGTAATAGCGGTATCCAGCTTCTCCTCCACTGTGACAAATTCCTGGGACACATAAGCATCCTCGCCATCGATGGAGATCTTCACCCAGCCGTCGGCACCGGTCTCCACATATTCCATTTCCTCGCCCTGTCCTACCTGCGTCACGATCTCGCTGGAGGTGTTGGGTTCCTGACGTACATTCAGTCCGTCCGTATTGGCAATTGCCACCGTATGTACCAGCTGTGCCGCACGGATCGTAGCCTCCGGTCCTGTGTGTAAGAACTCCCGGCTTACATAGCCGTCCACTTCACCGGACTTGATATGGCACCAGCCGTCCTTCGTCTCGATGACTTCACATGCAGCATCCTTGGGCAGCTTACCCACCAGCTTACCGTCTGTAGAGGGCACTGCTCTGATATTCAGATTGCCCGACTCTACATTGGCTACACCGATATTCGTATATCCCCAGGAAGCTCCCTGCGCATCCTGGGCGATCTGAATGTATTCTTCCAGGGAACGTTCCATTTCCAAAACCGACGCCACACCACCGGATGCCATCAGAACGCTGCTTTCTGCCGCCGATGCCGGCATCGGAGATGCCAGTACACAAAGTGCCATTCCCATTGCAATTATTCTTATCTGTCTGTTTTTCTTATTTTTTATCATAAAAACCTTTCAGTTAAATTCCTTTTACGAATTTGTTACAAATTTATTACATCACGATATTGATTATAGCCTCCACCTCTTACTATGTCAACCCATTCCGGACATTTCCTATATCTTCCTTTAGCTCTTATAGCTTCCCTAACTATCCCCCTCGATCTCCCTGCCTTCTCTTCCCGCCTGCTCGATCAGCGTCTTCTCCACATCGGTCTCATAATTTTTAATAGACACTTCCACGGGTGTCGGATCCTTCGTCAACCGCCTGCCTCCGATATGATTGAAGAACACAATGATACCTGCCGCCAGTCCCACAGAATACGCCACTTCCAGTGTATTCATTCCTCCGGGTTCCGCACCCATGCACATCCGGTATACCTCGGTAAATACTTCGTTGATCCCCACGTCATTATGATATGCCATAATGGTAAATGCTGTCCCGAAGAAGCTGATCATGCACACGAACGCAGCCTTGAGCCACTGCTGCCAGCCTTTGTACTGATCCACGCTGATCCATTCCACCAGTACATCTGTCTCTCCTACCACCTGCACATCTATTTCCGGACAGAGTTCCTCCATGAGACGCACCAGCTTCAGGCAGCTGATCACGCAGCGTTTTTCTCCTTCTTTCGGAAAATGGCAGACCTTGATGGCATTTAATTTTGCCGACAGTACTTTGTCCCGGCAACGGACCTCCGCTACATCCTTCAGAAATACATCCTGTGCCTGAACCTCCGCATTTCTGTCACATTTCAGATAAACCAACTGCTGTTTCATACTTATTGCACCGTCCTGTAAAATTCTGTTGCAAAATACAGCAGGGAACCGCATAATTTCCCCGCAGCCATACCTAAGATCGCCCATCCCAGACCATGCCGGAACGAAATCCTTCTCGCAAAAATAGGAATACTGTCCAGCATCTCCGCGATAGCCAGTGCCAGGCATCCGATAAACATCCCGGAAAATAATCCGAAGACTGCCTGTGCCGCTACCCCTGTTGCCATCCACAGCCTCATTTTCTCTGGAAACCGCTCCTGCAAAAAGCTCCCCCACTGACTGTACTTTGGAAAAACAGTAGCGAAACACCCTGCCAGCGTCCCAAAGATCACCATTTCTTCATACAGCAATACATAATGGGCCGTGTGCGTTTTCCCTGCGAATCTGGGGATCAGTCCCACCGCCACCAGCACCGTGAACACTCCCGCCGCCGACAGCAGACCGTAGCTGGCTCCTGCTGCTATAAGCAATAATTGTCTGATCAGCATTCCCGTTCCCCTTTCGTAAAGTTACGCTTCCGGCAATTATAAACGTTTCTTCAAAAAATTTCCTTCCATACGAAATAGAATATCCCAAAAGCGAAAATCCTATACGGATAGCACTTTTTCCGTGAATGTGTTATACTACGTTTATGTGTTTTCCATTTACGCTGATTTCCGCAATGCTCCGTACCCGTCAGCGTCATTGAATTATTGGAACATAGGGCATGCCTGATGTGTGATCATTATTAGGCTGAAAAAATTAATGTGAGGTTTATAGAATATGAGTACAACAGATAATAAGGAAAATAATAAAGAAATAAAGACAGAAGCGCTTCCCGCAAAAAAAGTCTCTGCTTCCGAGACCCATCAGTTGCACGTTGTCATCCATCCGGATATCAACGGATTTGGTCGGCTGTTCGGTGGAAGGCTTTTGGAATGGATCGACGAAGTAGCCGGTGCCACCGCCAGAAGACATTGCGGCAGAGATGCCACCACCGTAGCCATCGACAACCTGTATTTCAAATCCGGTGCTTATTTGAATGATATTATCGTACTGATCGGTAAGGTCACCCACGTGGGACATACCTCTATGGAAGTACGCGTGGATACCTACCGCGAAGAGCAGGACGGCACCAGACACCCCATCAACCGGGCTTACTTCGTCATGGTAGCCATGGGCGACGATGGAAAGCCCACCCCGGTTCCCGGCCTCATCTTAGAGAACGAGGGGGAACGCATGGAGTGGGATAATGCCGTTAAGAGAAGAGAGTTAAGATTAGTTCGTAAGAAGGAAGGATTCTAAAAGTCCCCAAACCAGATGTTCAGATCCACTTCCTCATTGATGCCGTCCACAGCACCTTTTTCGGTATACTGCCATACCTTGTAGGCATACGGATAATACAGATCATCATTATAGTAAGCGAACCACTTATCATACTGTTCCAGCTGTCCCAGATCCAGCATCAGCGTAGCCATCTCCATGTTGTGGTAGATCATGGGCTTGTAGCCGGCATCCTGAACAGTCTGGCAGAACAGGGCGGTCAGGCGAGTTCTGTCTTCCACAGACAGATCGTTGGCACGTCCCTTGCCGCCGCTTACTTTCTCCACATCGTAGACAATGGGAAGTTCAACATTGTAAGGCTTTATCTTCTCTAATACCAGATTCGCCTCTTCCAACAGTTCTGCATCCGTAATCGCCTGGGAATAGAAGTAGACACCTACTTTGATGCCTGCCTGCAGAGCGCCTTTGATATTCTGTTCGAAATACTCGTCTTCCACAAGCTTCCCTTCGGTACCGTATCCTCTGAGGCCCACACGGATAAATGCGAACTCTACGCCATCCGCAGCGACTTTCGTCCAGTCGATATTGCCCTGATGCTTGGAGACGTCGATTCCCTTGTGGGATACTACCTGACCGTCCTGCATATACTGCACTTCTCCGTCCTCGAGAATATTCAGGTTCTCCAATACATAATCATTTTTCTGCAAATCCTCACGAATGGGTACGAAATTAAAGGTTCCGTTGCTCACCACGACCAGTTCATTGGGATAGTAAGGACGCAGGGTCTCTACCATGGTCGTGCCGGAGGTCAGACCATCACGGATCCCGGAGAGGATCTTGTTCTCTTCTTCATCCTCCGCCTGCTGCTTTGCTTCCGCTATCAGCGCGTCCACTTCCTCCTGCGTATAAGTTCTTGCAGTTTCTGCCGTACTCTCCGTCTGACCGCCCGCTTCCGCTGCTGCTGCCAGATCATTTGCGTTATCCTGGAACTTTCTGTCGATCCAGGAATACAGGATTCCTGCCACATATGTTACCAGCACCAGTACTAACAGACATCCGGTCATGACCAGAATCGATGCTATGGTGTTGTTTTTCTTACGCTTATTTGCTCTGCTCAGACGATCCTCACTGATGCGCCCGTTTTCATTTTGTTTTTTCATAAGTACCCCTGCTCTCCTTTTTCATACTGTCTCTCTAAACTTACAGTATTCAGCCCTATCTAATTACATTCCTTTATATAATATAATCGAATTTCCGACGGAAAGAAAGAGGAAAAATTATGTTTATGAATTCTTAATGAAATTTCGATTTATCCGGCCATCTCCCGCATTTCCCGCAATATCTTTTTCTCCAGGCGGCTGACCTGCACCTGACTGATCCCCAGAATCCCGGCGATCTCCGTCTGGGTCTTATTCTGAAAATAGCGCATACGGATCAGCTCCCGGTCTCTCTCCGGAAGCTCCCCCAGCAGCTGTTCCAGCAGCATCTGGTCCAGCAGCCTGTCCTTCTCCACATCATTCTCCACCGCACTGCTGCTTCCCATGCTGGCTCCCACACAGCCGTGGGCCGCGGCCACTACCCGGTCCGCCAGGCACAGTTCGCTGCCGTCCTCCTGCCCCACACTGCTATAGAGAGATTCCACCTCCGCTCCCGCTTCCATAGCCAGGATGATTTCTTCCTGACTCAGCTCTGCTTCTTTTGACAATTCCTGCAGTGTCGGTTCTCTGTGCAGGCAGCTCTGTAACCGCTGTCTTGCCAGCCTGACCTTCAGACCATCCTCCTTGATGGTTCTGGACACTTTCAGTAACCCGTCATCCCGCAGAAACCGTTTGATCTCTCCTGTGATCATCGGAACGGCATACGTGGAAAACCGCACTTCCAGCTTCAGGTCAAATTTATCAATGGCTTTCATCAGACCGATGACACCAATCTGGAACAGATCCTCCGGGTCATAACCTCTCCCCAGGAATCGTTTCACGATATGGTGTACCAGTCCGAGATTTTTTTCGATCAGTACTTCTCTTGCTTCTTTATCTCCGCTCTGTGATCTTCCGATGAGTACTGATACTTCTTCCATTCCTCAGTCCTCTTTTCCGATCCAGTCTCCGCAACGCATTTTTTTCCGCATATGTACCCGCGTTCCCTTACCGGGCGTACTCTCTACCTCCAGGTCGTCCATAAAAGCTTCCATAAAAGCAAACCCCATGCCGGAGCGGTCCAATTCCGGTTTCGTGGTAAATAAAGGTTCCATGGCTTTCTTAATATCCTCGATTCCCTTTCCCTGATCTGTGATCTCGATGGATAACATATCTCCATCCAGGACACAGTGCATCCGCACTTTTCCCGGATGGACGATGCTGTACGCCGGAATGCTTTCCCCATGCCTGCTGTACCCTGCGAGATTTTCATAACCGTGGATAATTGCATTGGTCACCGCTTCCGACACCGCGGTCTTGATATCCGCCAGTTCCTCCAGCGTCGGATTCAGATGGGTGATGAATGCCGCCACTGCCACTCTGGCAAAGCTTTCATTGCAGGAAACCGCATCAAATACGATCTCCATTTCATTCCGCTTCCTCTGTTTATGATACTGTACATCCTCTCTTTCCTCTGTCAGTTGCACTTCTTCCCTCTCTGCCACCATGTTCTCCTCATTTCTGCGCCTATCATTGCACTGTTTTTCATATTTTTTTGCATGATTTCTTTCATATTCTGTGATTTTCGACAATATCTTTGCTCCGCCTCTCTTATCCCGGCAGGATCTCAACGATTTTATGAAGTCCCGACATCCGGAAAATACGCTGGATCTGCCGATCCGTATGGATCGCATAGACATGGCCTCCGAAGCAGGAAATCTTGCGATATCGTCCCATAATAATTCCGATCCCCGAAGAATCCATAAATCGGGTATCTTCAAAATCAAACACTACATTTTCCACATTTTCCCTGACCAGAAGCCTGTCTGCCCCTTCACAGATATAGGAGGCTCTGTGGTGATCCACTTCCTCCGGCATACGCACCATCAGGCAATTATCAATGATCTGAAAGTCTTGAAAATCTTCCATATTTCCTCTCATTCTGCTGTTGCACAGCGTTTCTTCATTATTGTTATAGAAAAGAGGTCGGGGTCAAAAGCCCCCGACTTTGATGCCTACGAATTGCTCCGTGCTACGCACTCCCACAATTCTACCCTCTATTCGCATATCGTGGGATTATCATCCCACTTTTATGCTCATATCGGGGCGGGTCCTAAGGTCTTTCACCCACCTATGAGCAAGCTCATGTGGGCTTAGACCTTTTGACCCTGGCATCATAAAAAAAGAGAACCTGCCTCTTGTAGCAAGTTCTCTTTCGTGTATTGTGTAATTGTCTGATGGTATATTGCAAATTCCCTACTGTGCGGTATTTTCTGCCAGCTGGGAACGATATCTCTGCGCACTTCTGGCCGTCTCGGTCTCCGGGAACAGCTCTATGATCTTATCATAGGTGGTGATCGCATTCTGTGCGTCATCGCTCTTGCGGTAGGAATTCCCCAGGCTCAGCCAGGCATCCTTGTTCGTCTCATCATAGATCACCGCCTTGGACAGATTCTCGATAGCCGCTTTATAATCCTCACTGCGGTATGCATTATAACCTGTCTCATAGTACTGCGCCGACAGCTGCGGGCCGATCAGTCCAAGCAATGTCTTGTACAGCTTCTGGAACGCTTCGGAGGTGTCATCCACATTCACAGAAGCGGAAATCGTCTCCAGGTTCGCCGCGGTCTGTGTAATATCCTGTGTCTCCAGATAAGTGGTTGCTGCTGCCAGCAGGCTGTCGATAGTCTGTAAGGTTCCATCGGCTCCCACATATCCCTGAAGCTCCTGATTCAGGGTATCATTCTCCGTCTGCAGTGCTTCCATCTGTGTCTCCAGCTCCTGGATCCGGGAAGTCTTGGTATCTAACTGGTTGCCGATATCGGTAATGGTCTTCTGTGCCTCATTATTCGCATTGGACACTGCCGCCGGAACCACCAGGAAATACATTACCGCCAGACCGATGACCAGTCCGATGGCAATATTGATCAGGGAAGAAATTCCCGCGCTCTTCTGTTCCTTTACATTCAACGGTTGTATGATGATCTCGTTATCACTCTGGTAGCGCACCGCATCATCCTTTTTACGCCGGCCGGTCTGTTTGCTGTTCTCATCCGGGGTCAGCTGCGTCTCCACTTCCTTCAGATAACGGAGCGTCAAAGTGTTATTGCGGTCAATATCCATGCACTTATGCAGTTCTCTCTCTGCACGGTCCCACTGTTCGCTGTCCATATAGAGCAGTGCCAGAAGCTGATGTGCCCGGATGAACTTCGGATTCAGGGATAACACCTTTTTCAGCTGGATGATGGCCAGGTCTTTGCTGTCCTGATTGCAATAGACCAGTGCCTGATTATATTTTTTGATCGTCTGGTTAATGGCATCCAGGCGGGTCGCATTGGACTGCAGCATATTGATATAATCGTCCGCAATATTTTTCTCGGGCCGCATATTTTTGCTGATGACCCATTCGCTCAGTGCCGCCACGACCTCTCCGGTCTCAAAATATACCAGTCCTAACAGATTTCTGGCTTCGATATTATTTTTGTTGAATTTCAGGCTCTGCCGTAAGCTGTTGATCGCACCCGTAAGATCCCGTACTCCCGCTTTCTCCAATCCATCGTTGTAAAAACGGTTGGACATGCACATGATCTTTTTATAGAGGGATACATCTGCTCCACAGGATGTACAGAAATCATGCTCCGACAGATGGCAGCCGCAGTTATAACAAAACATGCTTTCCCTCCTTATTTCTCTTCTTTTTCTTCTGCTTCTTTCATCATCTTCACCAACAGATCCGCCGCATCGGTCAGATCCTGATTGTAGATAGCTTCCTCAGCATCTTCCACTTCCAGGCTGGGATGAAATTTCTTCAGTTCTTCTTCAAAATTGATCATGGTCCAAAGACTCCTTTATTTCCCCGACAAGATACAGGCTTCCGGCAATGTACAACCGTTCGCCGGGCGCTTTGCCCGCCAGCTGTTCCCGAAACGCCGCATCCGCTTCCGTATACATAGTAAACCGGTCTTCCGGATAAGCTGCCAGTAAACCTTTAAGTTCTTCCAGCGAAAGTGACCTAGCCGTCCGCATATGCGTAAAAGCGATCCGGTCGAATAATCCCGACGTGATCACCCTCTGTATCATATGCCTGCAGTCCTTATCCGCCGCCACACCAAATAACAGTCTCCTGCCCTCCGTGCAGCCGTCCTGTTCCACGGTATCCAGAAAAGCCCGGATGCCGTCATCATTATGCGCACCATCCACGTACACCTCCGGAAGTACTTCTTCCATGCGCCCCTGCCAGAAGCAGCCAAGGATTCCCTGACGGATCTCTTCCACAGCGGGGCACCCGGCTCCTGCACAGAGTCTGCCGCCGTGCTCCTCCGTATCCGTACTGCGAAACAGCACTTCCACGGCCCGAACCGCCAACGCTGCATTCTCCATCTGGTAACGTGCAATAGTATGCAAAGTAAGACTAATATAATTATAATACTCAGAGCGCAGGGAAAAATCAATGTATTTCTTCCGAAATCCGAGGAAAGTATAGTCCTTTTTCGACACCGGTATCTGTGGGGCACCAAGTTCTGACGCTTTGCGGCAAATTACCGCACTGGCATCCGCATCCCCATCCAGGTACACCACCGGAACACCCGGGCGCAGGATCCCTGCCTTTTCCGCAGCGATCTTCGCCGTGGTGTCTCCCAGGTACTGTACATGATCCAGACTGATCCGCGTGATGACGGTCAGGAGCTTGTTGTCCACGTAATTCGTGGCATCCAGTCTGCCGCCCAGACCGGTCTCAATGATGCAGTAATCCGGCTTTTCTTCTGCAAAACAGAGTAATGCCATGCAGAAAAGGTATTCATAAAAGTTGAGTACAAATTCCGGGGCAGCTTCTTCTCCCGGCAACAAGACTCCCGGGTTAACGGAATTTGCCTCCTGCAGCGCATCCCCTACTGCACAGTAAACTTGTAAAAAAGCTTCTTCGGATATCATTTTACCATTGACGGCAAAACGCTCCCGCATATCCACCAGATGAGGTGAAGTAAATACGGCCGTGCGATAGCCTGCTTCCTGCAGGATCGAACTCATGTAGGCACAGACAGAGCCTTTTCCATTGGTACCCGCCACATGGATGATCCGCAGATCCTTCTCCGGATTTCCGAGTTTTTTTAAAAACCATTTAAGGTCCCTGCTGTCCGCAGGATTTTTTTTAACAGTAAAGCGGGGCATATCCTTCAGATATGCCACCGCTTCTTCAAACGTTATCATGTCATTACCGAATTTCATCGTATTCCTTATGCTTTACGTTCTTTTTACTCTGTACGTTTCGTTGCAGTTCATGCCAACTGTTCTAATCGCTTTGTCACCTGTTCCATCATCTGCTCGTATTTTGCCAGCTTTTCCTTCTCCTCTGCGATCTTCGCTTCGGGAGCCTTGGACAGGAACCTCTCATTGGACAACATTCCCTTAGAACGTGACAGCTCGCCTTCCAGTCTCTTCTGCTCCTTCTTCAGTCGCTCGATCTCCTGTGCGATGTCTACCAGCTCCGCAAACGGAATGTACAGGGTTGCACCGGGGATCACTACGGATACCGCATCGTCTGCGATGCCGGTCTTGTCAGCCTGGATCATGATCTCATTCGCATAAGCAAGGCTTGCAAAGAACAGCTTACCCTCCTCAAAAATCTTACGGATCTCGTCATTTTCGCTGACTACGTATACACTTGCCTTACGGCTGGGTGCCACGTTCATCTCGGTACGGATGTTACGGATACCGCGAACGGCTTCCTTAATCGTCTCGATGGCTTTCTCCTCTGCGGGGAATGCACGATCCTCGCTGTACTCCGGCCACTTACTGATCATGATGGACTCTTCTTCGTTCTGAATGGTACAGAAGATTTCCTCGGTGATGAACGGCATGTAAGGATGTAACAGCTTCAGGGCATCGATCAGGACGGTCTTTAATGTCCACAGTGCCGCATTCTGGCTGACTGCATCGTCAGTGCTGTACAGACGGGGTTTTACCATCTCAATGTACCAGTCACAGAATTCATCCCAGATAAAGTCATATACCTTCTGTACGGCAATACCCAGTTCGAAGTGATCCATGTTGTCGGTCACGTCTTTTACCAGAGTGTTTAACTTGGACAGGATCCACTTGTCTACGGGCTGTAAATCTGCTGCCGCAGAGGTGGTGATATCTTTTCCGGTCTTCTCCAGTGCCTGCTCCATGTTCATCATAATGAAGCGGGAAGCATTCCATACCTTGTTGGCGAAGTTACGGCTGTTCTCTACTCTCTCATAGTAGAAACGCATATCGTTGCCCGGTGCGTTGCCGGTGATCAGGGTCAGACGCAGTGCATCGGCGCCGTACTGGCTGATGATCTCTAAGGGATCGATACCGTTGCCCAGAGATTTGGACATCTTCCGTCCCTGACTGTCACGTACCAGTCCGTGGAACAATACGGTCTTGAAGGGTTTCTCTCCCATCTGCTCGTATCCGGAGAAGATCATACGGATAACCCAGAAGAAGATGATATCATAACCGGTTACCAGTACATCTGTGGGATAAAAATACTTCAGATCCTCGGTCTGCTCCGGCCATCCCAGGGTCTCAAACGGCCACAGTGCGGAGGAAAACCAGGTATCCAGCGTATCGGGATCCTGTGTAAAGTGGGTGCAGCCGCACTTGGGACATACCTTCGGCATCTCCTTGGCTACGACTACTTCACCGCAGTCATCGCAGTAATAAGCGGGAATCCTGTGTCCCCACCACAGCTGACGGCTGATACACCAGTCGCGGATGTTATCCGTCCAGTTAAAGTAGTTCTTCTCCATACGCTCGGGGATCAGCTTGATCTCACCATTTTTCACAGCTTCTCTTGCGGGTTTGATCAGTTCATCCATCTTAACGAACCACTGGTCTTTTACCATAGGCTCGATGGTAGTCTTACAACGGTCATGGGTACCTACGTTGTGTACATGATCCTCGATCTTCACTAACAGACCCATCTGATCCAGTTCTTCCACGATGGCTTTTCTCGCCTCATAGCGGTCCATGCCCTCGAACTTGCCGCCGTTTTTATTGATGGTGGCATCATCATTCAGGATGTTGATCACGGGCAGATCATGACGCTTACCAACCTCAAAGTCGTTGGGGTCATGCGCCGGAGTGATCTTCACGACACCGGTACCGAACTCTCTGTCTACATAAGCATCCTCAACGATAGGGATCACACGGTTTACGATAGGAAGCAGTACCTTTCTGCCATGCAGATGGCTGTAACGCTCATCATCGGGATGGATGGCTACTGCGGTATCACCTAACATGGTCTCGGGACGGGTAGTGGCAAAGGTCAGGAACTCTGTGGTGCTGGGAGTTCCATCCTCATTCATCAGCGGATACTTGATGTGCCAGAAATGTCCTGCCTGCTCCTGATATTCTACCTCTGCATCGGAGATGGAGGTATTACATACGGGACACCAGTTAACGATACGGGCACCCTTGTAGATATAGCCTTTTTCGTGCATCTTCACGAATACTTCGGTAACTGCCTTGTTACAGCCCTCATCCATGGTGAAACGCTCTCTGTCCCAGTCGCAGGAAGAGCCCAGCTTTTTAAGCTGACTAATAATACGTCCGCCGTATTCCTTCTTCCACTCCCAGGCTCTCTCTAAGAACTTTTCACGCCCCAGATCGTGCTTGTCGATGCCTTCTTCCTTCAGCTTCTGGATGATCTTGACCTCGGTAGCAATACTTGCATGGTCGGTGCCGGGCTGCCACAGTGCGTTGTAACCCTGCATTCTCTTATAACGGATCAGAATATCCTGCATGGTGTTGTCCAGTGCATGCCCCATGTGGAGCTGTCCTGTGATATTTGGGGGCGGGATCACGATAGTGAAGGGAGTCTTACTGTGATCTACCTCCGCATGAAAATACTTTTTGTCAAGCCACTTCTGATACAGTCTGTCTTCTATGCCGCTGGGGTCATAGGTCTTGGCTAATTCTTTGCTCATTGCTTCCTCCTTAAATTCTCCTGAAACTAAAGAAGCCCTCTGCCGACTCTCGTCAGCAAAGGGCGTCAGTAACGCGGTACCACCTTTGTTCACAGCTTGCGCTGCCTCGCGACTTCTTACAAAGTCCTATCCGGTAACGGGGATAACTCGTGAGAACTTACGCCCGGAATATCCGGTCTCGGCTCTCCGGCTTGGAAGCTACCTTCCACATTCCTGTCTTGAAGCAGCCTTCCAGCGCATACATGCAGCCGCTCTCTCTGGTAAGGGGATATGTGTACTCCTCTTCGTCATTGCCTTTTGATCTGTAAAACTTCTAATAAAAAATATAGTACAGGAAGCAATCCTTTGTCAAGAAAATCTTGTTTTCCTACAGATTGTATGATCAACGTTCAAAACTGGCATGGTAAAAAAAACATATTCTGGCTCTTTTAAGCAAGCCACTTTTTCTATACACTGAATCCTAACATATCCCACCGAACAAATGGGAATTATGAAAAAGAAATTAAAAGAGGAGATCATCATTATGGAAAAGAAAAAATCATACGGCGTATTGATCGCGGGAGCCATTCTCCTGATCCTGGGAATCGTCCTGGCAGTCATTACCCACAATAACAGTTATCAAGAGTCCGTTGCTTATGGCAACCAGTTAAGTGATGTCAAGGCACAGCTGGAAGAAGTAGAAGCTTCCATTGAGGCAGTCACCGGCGGCACAGCAGACGGTGATCTGGATGCCCTAAATGCGCAGAAGGATGAATTGGCCGCTTCGAAGTCCACTCTGTCCGACCAGAAGCTGTCCGCAGAGCGCCCTTACTCCTACAGCCTGGTTCTGGTATTCTTCGCTATCCTGTTAACTGCCAAGGGATTGTACAATGCCATCGCAGGCGTTCCTTCCGCAGAAAAAAAGGTGGATGTAACCAGACTGGCTCAGGCAGGATTATTGGCGGCTCTTTGCTACATCGGCTTTGCTTTTTTGAAATTTGACATTCCCGTTCCCGGCAGTCTGGAAAAAACCGCAGTGCACTTCGGCAATGTTTTCTGTGTACTGGCTGCTCTGCTTCTGGGTGGTTACTGGGGTGGACTTGCCGGTGCCGTGGGTATGACCATCGCTGACCTGACTACTGCTTATGTAACCAGTGCTCCCAAGACTTTCCTATTAAAACTGTGCATCGGCCTGATCGTAGGGCTGGTAGCTCACAAGATTTTCCACCTGAGTGCTGAGCATCCGAAAAAATATGTGGCTCGTGTCGCTATTTTAGCTTCTGTCTGCGGTATGGCATTTAATATTGTAGCCGATCCTTTGGTAGGGTACTTCTATAAGACATATTTGTTAGGGGTGCCTCAGGATATTTCCAAGGCATTGGCAAAAATTGCAACCGGTGTTACTGCCTTTAATGCTGTCTGGGCAGTTGTTTTGGCAACCGTCCTTTATCTGGCACTTCGTCCGGCACTGAAGAAAGCAGGATTATTCCATGAAATGTAATGCTAACAATTGTAATACTACTGCTCATAAAGGCGGGGATTTCGTTCCCCGCCTTGCTATGATCAATGATATTGCCGGTTTCGGGCGCTGCTCCACCACCGTGTCCCTGCCCGTGATCAGCGTAATGAAGGTACAGGTATGCCCTGTGCCTACTTCTGTTTTATCAAACCATTTGGGATTTCCTCTCTGCCATTTTGATGACTACACCTCTCATATGCGAGATTATATAAAAGTGTGGAACGAACTGGGACTTACCTTCGATGGGTTATACTGTGGATTCTTAGGAAATGAAGAGCAGATCGACATTGTACGGGAGTTCGTGAAAATGTTCCGGCCGCCCCTGTTTTTGCTGGATCCGGTCATGGGAGACCACGGCAGGGCCTACTCCTCCATCACAGAGACGCATGTTCAGAAGATGAAGGAACTGCTGCCTCTTGCGGATATTATCACGCCGAATATCACGGAAGCCTGCCTGCTGACCGGCACTCCCTGGAAGGATGGGGAATGGACGATGCAGGAGCTGTCCGGATTGTGTGAGCGGCTGGCTTCTCTGTGTCTGAAAGATTCTGTCAGTGCATCCATCGTCATCACCGGGATCCGCCAGGGGGATTTTCTGGTGAACTTTCTGTGGGACGACGGCGTCTATACCACCGTAGCCAGCCCTATTGCCGGAGCCTCCCGCCCCGGCACCGGAGACATCTTCGCATCCATTCTCGCCGCCGATGCCGTCCGCGGGGAGACCTTACTATCCTCCGTGCAAAAGGCAGCGAACTTTGTAGGGCTGTGCATTGCCGGAAGCGAAAAGGCGGGAACACCCGTGCAGGAGGGCGTAGTGTTTGAAAAGTATCTGGCGGCGCTGTTGTAAGAAGTATTAAAAATCAATGATGCGATTGACTTTTCACTTCATCTCTTTTATATTTTATACTAGAAAAGGAATTGTGGTTATTCTCAAATGAGATCCCGTATAGCGGATGCTTAAGCGGTGTGCTACGATTCTTTTTTTATATTATACTGGCTATCCTCCATCTGGAAAGGGGGCATTAAAATTGAGTAATTTGGCACATACTGATTCTATGATAAACGAAATCAGAGAATTGTTATTAAATGCACGTCAGCGTGTGGCGGTACAGGTAAATACGGAGTTGTTGTCTACCTACTGGAATGTAGGAAAGATCATTGTTGAACATGAGCAGGAAAGCAAAGATCGGGCAGATTACGGAAAACAGACACTAAAACAGCTTTCAAAAGAGTTAACAAAAGAGTTTGGAAAGGGGTTTTCTGTTTCCAATCTATACAATATGCGTCTGTTCTATATGCACCATCAAAAATTCCAGACAGTGTCTGGAAAAATGTCTTGGTCGCATTATTGTGAGCTGTTGACGATTTCAGACCCGGACAAACGCAGTTTTTATGAAAAGGAAACCATCAACTCCAGGTGGTCGATCCGAGAATTAAAGCGGCAGATTTCCACTTCTCTCTATGAACGGTTATTGCTGTCAGAAGGAAAGACGAACAAGGAAACGGTACTTGCCCTTGCGGAAAAAGGTATTGAAATGACTACACCAAGCGACATTATCAAAGACCCTTATGTTTTTGAATTTTTGGGTGTGCCGGAAAACAAGCCCATGCTGGAAAGTGATCTTGAAAAAGCATTGGTCGCGCAGATTGAAAAATTCCTGTTGGAATTAGGTCGCGGTTTTATGTTTGTAGGGACACAGCAGCGCATTACCCTGAACAATACCCACTACTATGTGGATATGGTTTTCTATAATAAAATTCTCCGGGCGTATGTGCTGATTGAATTAAAGACCACCAAACTCACGCCGGAAGCCGCCGGGCAGCTTAATATGTATCTGAACTACTACGCCGCAGAAGTAAATGATGAACATGATAATCCACCCATCGGTATTATCCTTTGTACAGACAAAGACAGTGTAGCTGCTGAATATGCTCTCGGAGGTCTGTCCAACAATATCTTTGCTTCACGCTATGTTTCTTATATTCCAAATAAGGAGCAGCTCATCGCACAGGTAGAAGCTGTTTTGAAGGAATGGCACAAACTGGAAAAAGAATTCTAACATTACCGCCTGAGGGAATCACAACTCCACTCAGGCGGTAATACCAAGAAATATTTTATTTAAACTCCACCACAACGCTGCCCATAGCACATTCCAGCTCCATATTTTTAGAAGCGTTGTTGTTGATCTGTTTCTCCTGTGCCAGGCCGTTGTAACTGTCATCACCGACTTTCAGTTCACCCATACCGCAGCTTAAGTCGTAGTTGAAATCTGTCTGCGCTCCTGCCAGTGTCAGTTTCAGTTCTCCCATGGAGCACTCTCCGTCCAATCGTTCGGTCACATCTCCGGTCAGACGGATAGATCCCATTCCTACGGACACCTCTGCCACACGGCTGCTCAGTTCTTCTACTGTCATCTGACCGGCACCACAGTCTAACTCTGCCTGGTCAGCCTCCAGTTTCTCAAACGTCATCTTGCCGGCACCCACATTGGCTTCCAGCGCCCCCGTCTGCAATTCCTCTACACTGAGGCTTCCGGCGCCCAGATCCAAAGAGGTATTTTCAAAATAATATCCCTCCGGCACATACAGGCAGATGGAACCGCCCAGATTACCCTCACTGTTGTTGCTTGCTTTTGAGGTTCCGCAGATCTCCATCGTACCGCCTTCCACATATCCCTGGAACTTCCGCATTCCGTCGGCTTCTACCCGGAAGCAGTTGTCCTCCGACACCTGAATCTTCATGACACAGCCACCGACCTGCACTTGTAGATCCGTGATGCCCTGGCTGTCATCCCCCAGAACATAAAGCTCTATCTTTCCCGACTTTACTTCATAATCTGAGTCATAATCCACCTTGTCCTCCAGATCATAGTGCACATCGCCCATATTTTCCCGGATTTGCTCCGTCACACCGTCACTCCAGTCATCTACCTTTTCTTCGGAAATTCTTCCCAGGGTAACCGCTGACAGGATCTCCCCCGGCGAAAAATGCGTGGAGCCATTCCCCAGGCTTCCGCTCACCCCCAGGATCAGTCCCAATAATATAAATATCAACGCTGTGATGGCACAGCCCTTCATAAATTTTCTCATGCTTCTGCTTTACCTCTTTTCTGGAATAATCCTCCGATCCAACAACAGATCGCCGGTGTGGCGATTCCCGCCATGGCCACGGTCAGCATCAGGAACAGCAGTCCGATACCTCCGCAGATCAGTCCGGCACCGATCAGGCACATTCCCACAAAGGGATGCGTAAACATACTGATGATCCCTGCTGCCACCAGTGCGATCAGAACCAGTATCAGTGCTGCTGCCGTTGCCCCGAAACCGATGATCAGTCCGAACCATGCGGCGATCAGCCCTGCTGCCACGCCGATACCGGCGGAAGCTGCTCCCAGGATCACCGGGGATGCCAAAATACATAAAATTACGATCAGCACGATCATACCGGTAGACATTCCTTCATTTTTCTGTGGAGATACCACCTGTGCCTGTGCAGTTTGTGACGCATCGCTCTGCCGGTTACGTTGTTCTCCATTACCATTTTCTGTCTGCGGATCTGCCGGATAAGTGATCACTGACCGGCTGTCGGCTCCTGCTCTCTGGTAGCTGTTCTCTCCGTACCCGTTCCACAGAATATCTTTTTTAATATTCTCCGCCACCTTCGCAGGATTCCCCAGTGCCTCAATAACATTCTGTTCATTCTCCGGTCCCGCATCGTTAAAATATTCATTATAATATTGTAGCGCTTCTTTCCGCTCCGTAGCAGAAATATTTTGCAGCAGACTCTCCAGCTGCCTCATATACTCCGTTCTGTTCATCCTACTTTTTCTCCCATCTGTGCATTTTTATGCCTCTGACCGCTTCACCGGTCTTCCCTCAAACAGTCCTGTGATCTTCCCGCTGTAGCTTCGCCACTCGCTTTCATATAAATGAAGCTGTGCCCAGCCCCTGCTGGTGACCTTGTAATAGCGTCTCGTCCTGCCGCTGCATTCCCGGTCATAGACCTCCAGACATTCGTCCTTCTGTAATCTCCGAAGCACGGGATACAGGGTGGATTCCGACAGCTCGATCACCTGCCGGACCTCCTGGGTGATCTTGTACCCATAGGTTCCTTCCGGTTCCCGGGCGACCACCGCCAGCACGATAGCATCCAGCAGGGCTGCTCCTGTATTAAAAAGCATCCTATCGCTCCTCTCTGAAATTTGCGGCTATCCGGCTTTCCTTACAATATTATATGCCGTATAGTATTGCTCTGTGGCTATACTATACGGCATATAATATCATGCGTCAATATAGAGAAACCGTAAGAAATTCTAAAGACTTTCCAAAGATTCCGTCGCCTCCTCCAGAATCTCCTGACGGATACTGTTTTTATGGATCACAATGGCAGAGATCAGAAGCGCTCCCCCAAATACCTGCCGTGGTATTCTCTGTATCATCATAAGGACCGCTGCTCCCACGGCAAAACAGATGTAAGTGATACGGGTTCTTTTGGTGTGCGGTCTGATCAGAAGGGCAGACCCCGACAAATACAATATGATCAGCAACAGCAGCAGTTCCGGCTGTACCGGTGCCAGTCCGATCAACACGCCGAAGGATACCGCAATGGCTTTGCCTCCGTTCCCATGATAAAACAGGGAATAGGCATGCCCCAGCACTGGTGCCGCCATAATAAGTGGAAACCAGCTGTCTGTCACAAGCCCCATGCCAACTGCCACGTATACGGGCAGTGCTCCCTTTAATAAATCTCCCAACAGGCACAGGATCCCGACAGGCACTCCTGCGTATTTCATGGCATTGGCAGTCCCCGGATTATGATCGTTGCTGACCTCAGTGACATCAATTCCTTTGATCCACTTCGGTAATGCCCTGCCGAACAATATACTTCCGCATAACAATCCGAAGACTGTCATTCCCAGTTCACGTATGATCATCTGTCTCTCCTGTCTGTCGTTTTCCTCTGTGTCTAAGCTTCCTCTTGTGCTGCTTCCTTTTGTCCGCAGATGAATTCACAGACTGCATCTGCTGCGTAAGGCTTTCCGTATTTTTCCTGACACTTCCGCATTTCGGCCTGTGCCTCCGGATCCCGCAGAAGCTTTAGTCCATTTTGTATCACGGCATCTTCCGTATCTCCTGATACAGACATCCCATGCTGTGTGAAAAAGGCAACATTGCGATCCTCACATCCGGGGATCGGCTTAGTGTGTACCAATGCAACCTTCGCTGCCACCGCTTCCGTAGAAGTCAGTCCACCCGGTTTGGTGAACAGAATATCCGCCGCTGCCATGTAGAGATGCGCTTCCGTGGTAAAATCCAGCACATGCACCCGCTCTGTATCGGCATAGGTATCCCGGAGTGTCTTCTTCAGTTCTTCATTGGTTCCCCCCAGGATATACAGATGGGTATCCTCGCCGGTCTGCTCCACCAGCTTCGCCGTCATGCTTTCCACACGGCCATACCCCATGCTGCCCGTCATCATAAGGATACAGGATTTATCTGCCGGAATCCCCAGCTGCCCTCGCGCTTCTCTTTTTTCCGGAAGCTTCAGGAACCTCTCCGATACCGGAATTCCCGTGGGAACCAGCTTCTCCGCAGGGATGCCGCGTTTGATGAACTCCGTCGTCAGTTCCTCATGTGGGATAAAATAGTAATCCACCTTTGTCTCCTCGGTAAAAGGAATACAGGTATAATCCGTGGCAATAAAATAAGTCTGTACATCCAGCTTATGCTGTCGCAGCAGCCAGGTCATTGCCTCCGCCGGGAACAGATGTGGCATTACCACCGTATCATATCCGTTCTCTGTGATATAGCTGCACAGCTTATCCGCATACAAAGCGTTGGCAAAATACACCGGTGACTTTAATCTGGCAGACGAAATGGCCCTGCCTACCCGGTACGCTCCGGCGAACACCTTTTTCGCCCGGACTGTGCTCCAGATGTAGATCCGGCGTCCGTAAGCGCCGGCTTTGTCCGAAGCAAAATTCAGTACATCTGCCAACTCACAGGGAATGCCCCGTTTTTCAAACTGTTCTTTCACCGCTTTTGCAGCGGAATTATGTCCCTCACCCGTTCCGGTGGATAAGATCAGTACCTTCATAAATAAATTCTCCGTTAGTTTTCCATCCGCCAGAAATATGCACTGTACGCTGGCAGAAGACTGCCGCCGCCAAAGTCATGTTTCTCTCCGGTGATCAGATCCACCGCTGTTCCACAGCCGGCATCAAAATGTGCCATGAAGTCCTCTCCGTCCGCATTGATGGCCACCAGTACTCTCTCATGCTCCGACTTTCTCTCGAAAATGCACTGCTTATTGGTCAGCAGTACTGAACGGAAGGCTCCGTAATTCAGTGCCTCGGAATGCTTCTTGGCCTCTGCCAGTCTGCTGATCCAGTCACACAGACCGTTCCACTCCGGCTTGTCAAAGCAGGGACGCAGTGCAGGGTCACCATCTTCTTTTCTGGCTTTGAATCCCCATTCGCTTCCATAGTAGACACAGGGGATCCCCGGCATACCGAATGCCATGGCATAGATCAGCGGCAGATGATTTTCATTATTCAAAATACTTGCCACTCGGGTCACATCATGGTTATCCACGAAGGACAACAGATGCTTTCCCTTATATAATGTCCAATTCTCCGGTCCGAACTGTCGCAGCAGAGAATGCACGATCTCGAACATATTCATGCTGTTGAAGCTGCTGTAAAGTCCCTTATAACACTCGTAGTTCGTTGCGGAATGCAACATCTGATCATTCATCAGGCGATTATAATCTCCGTGAAGCATCTCGCCTAATAAGAAGAAATCCTGCTTGTAGGCACCGGTCACTTCCCGCAGTCTTCTGACAAAATTCTCATCCAGGCTGTATGCCACATCCAGACGCAGACCGTCGATACCGAATTCATCGATCCAGCCCTTCACGCTGTCTAACAGGTAGTTCACTACCTCCGGGTTCTGCAGGTTAAGCTTCACCAGATCAAAGCAGCCTTCCCAGCCCTCATACCACAATCCGTCGTTGTAGTTGGAATTACCGCCGAAATCAATACGGTAGAACCAGTTCACATAAGGAGAGTTCTCGCGGTTTTTAATCACATCCTGAAACTGTGCAAAACCTCTGCCCACATGATTGAACACACCGTCTAACACAACCCGGATTCCTGCCGCATGCAGTGCGTCACATACTTCCTTAAAATCTTCATTGGTTCCCAGCCTTACATCAATTTTGCGGTAATCCCTGGTATTGTAACCATGGGTATCCGACTCAAATACCGGAGAGAAATAAACGGCATTCACTCCCAGCTTCTGCATATGGGGGATCCACTCCTCCACACGTTTGATCTCATGTCTCTGTATTCCATCATTTTCAAAAGGAACTCCACAGAATCCCATAGGATAGATCTGATAAAAAACACTTTCATAAGCCCACATATTAGTCACCATTCCTTTCTGCCTTAATTTCATGTTGTCTTAATTTCATACTTTGTACTCGTAAGACTTTTCCATTGACTGGTTCAGTACTGCTTGTATTTATTTGTCCACATCCATTCTTTTGCTATTATACATCATTTTTGATCCATCTGTCGTTTTTTTTATGAAAAAGCTCAAATAATCCACAAAATCCACCGAGTTATCCACATATACACACGTGTCATATGTGGTTATGTGGATTGTCATGTTGTATATCAACTCTGTTATCATATCGAATGTCATCGTTTCGAATGTCATCGTTTCGAATGTCATCGTTGCTGCCACAACCAGGCGTCCCAAAATCGCTCCACCTTTTTAGCCACCGTATCCACTGTCACAGGTACTACCTGTTCCCACTCCCTGGGGAACATTCTGCGATAAGAATACTGCCTGAAACGCTCATCCAGCAGGACGATAATCCCCACATCTTCCGCGGTCCGGATGACACGTCCCGCCGCCTGCAGCACTTTATTCATTCCGGGATAACGGTAGGAATAATCAAAGCCGTTTTCCCCATTGTCATCAAAATAGTCCTTGAGGATTTCCCTTTCGCAGCCTACCTGTGGCAGTCCGGTTCCTACTACGATCACACCGATGAGGCTGTCCTTTTTCAGGTCGATCCCCTCTCCGAAGATACCTCCCAGCACGCAGAACCCGATCAGCGTCTGTTCCTCTTCCTCCTCGATCTCCATTCCGATAAGGCTCTGCAGATCGCAGTCCTCATTGCCCCGGAAGCGGTTCAGGAAGTATTCCCTCTCTTCCTCATTCATGGATTCCTGCTGTACCAGACATTCCTCTTCTTCTGTCATAAAATACTGCTCATAAATCTCATAAATATGTTCCATAAAGGAATAAGACGGGAAAAACACCATGTAATTGCCATGCCGGTTCTTCACGACTTCATGAATATAGCGGGCAATATTGTAGTACTCCTCCCGGGATCTGCGTGTGAACTTGCTGGTCACATCCCCAGCGATCAGTATTGTGCGCTTCTCGGGATCGAATACTGAGTGCGCATATACCTCATAGTCTTCCTTCTCGCCACCCAGCAGATTCTTGTAATACTGGATCGGCAGAAATGTAGCGGAAAACAGGATCGTACTGCGTCCCCTGAGCATGCATTCCTTCAGATTTTCCCTGGGATTCACACAAAACAGCTTCAGTTCAAAGCTTCCGTCCTCACACATCCTGGTATATTTCACATAGTTTTCGTCCTGTCTTTCATAAATATCCAGGAAATGGCTGAGCTTGAAGTAGAAGTCCAGCAGGTTCTCCCGCACCTCCAGACTGACCTTCTCCTGCTCCTCCAGATAATCGCTGATGATGCCGTGAAGTCTGGTCAGAGGCTGTACCAACATGTCTATGTCATCCACCAGCCGGTAGCCATCACAATCCCGCTTCATGGACAACAGCTGGGCGTTGCACTTCTCCAGCATCTGGCTGATCCGTTCCGCATAGCCTTCCCGCACAAAAGTACTTTTTCCATCGGATTTCTTCAGCTTATGCCCCTTGATATACAGAGAATCTGTTCCATCGCTCTCCTCCGGGATACTAACCTGTGGCAGTTGTTTTGACGCATCTGTCATTTCTAATGTCATTTGTCCGGAAATCTCGTCTTTATCGCGTTTTTTAAATGCTGCCTCCTCCATTTCCGACATGATTGTCTGTTTTATCTCCCGCTTCAGTTCCAACAGGTCTTCCTTCCGCAGAGGTGCGCTGTACATCTCTCTGCCCCGCTCTAAGAGATTATGTGCCTCGTCGATCAGAAAGACATAATTCCCCTGGCTGCCGTCCCCGAAAAATCTCTTCAGATACACATGGGGATCAAAGAGGTAATTATAATCTCCGATAATCCCATCTGCGAACAGACTTAAATCCAGTCCGAATTCAAAAGGGCATACCTGATGTTTCAGGGCATACTCTTCTATTTTGCTTCTGGTAAAACTCTCTTCCCGGGTCAACAGATCATAGATAGCATCATTGATCCGGTCAAAATGTCCTTTGGCATAAGGGCACTGCTCCGGATTACATTCGGTACGTTCCTGAAAACAGATCTTCTCTTTCGCTGTCAGAATAATACTTTTGAATCGCAGTCCCTTCTCCCGCAACAGAGAAAAAGTGTCCTCCGCCACCGTACGGGTGATGGTCTTGGCTGTCAGATAGAACAGCTTGTCTCCCATGTCCTTCCCCATCGCCTTCACCGCAGGAAATATGGTGGATATGGTCTTGCCCACTCCGGTAGGCGCTTCCAGAAACAGTTTTCTCTTATGATAAATGGTCTGGTACACATAACTGACCAGTTCCTTTTGTCCGTCCCGATAATCGAAGGGGAATTGCAGTCCGGCAATGGACTGCTGTCTAAGCTCTCTCCACTGCCAGGTATAATCCGCCCATTTACGGTAATCACCGATCAATTGCTGAAACCATGCCTCCAGCTTCGCGAATTCATAATCTTCATAAAAATAACGGATATCTTCCGTCTCTATATTACAATAAGTCAGACGTACACGGATATAAGGCAGCTCCTTCTGCAGACTGTACATATAGGCATAGCACTTTGCCTGCGCAATGTGCAGGGGTAACGGTGCCTTCAGCTTCGCCAGATCTCTGTAGGTTCCCTTGATCTCGTCGATGGTGGTCTCTCCGTTCTGTTCAATGATACCGTCCGCCCGTCCCTCCACGATGATGACATAGTTCTCCGTGGGATGGGTGTATTTCAGCGCCACTTCCGCCTGATACTCCGCACCCATGCGGCGTTGAATCATGCGGTGGATCCGGCTGCCCTCCTGCATTGCATTCTCGGGTGATCCCTGTCTCCTGTCATCGATGTCGCCACTGCGCAGAATGAACTCCACCAGATTACGTACCGATATTCTGACTTCTCCTGCCATGCGGCTTCACCTCCCTTGACAAATTCCTATCATAACCGCATGCCTGCGGCTTGTTCCGGGCTGCACACTCTCACATGCCCGGTATACGAAAACTCCCCAGGTAAATAGTACTCTATCTTACCTGGGGAGTCAAATCACATTCTGTTATCACAAGATGTTTTAGCACGCGATCGCATACTGTCTCAACAGCTCTTCGAATTTATCATTGTAGCCGTCATAAGATACAGACAATGGCTTCGTGAAATCCAATCCATACACTCCAAGGAATGACTTGGCATCGACTACGTATCTGTTATAGCATATATCAATATCAAAATCACACTTTGAAGCTACATCAACAAAATGCTTCACGTCTTCAGGTGTCAAACGGATCGTCTTTAACATTTCTTGTTCCTTCCTTTCAATAGTAAGTTCGATCGTAAGTAAAATAATACACCGGGTACTTTCCCCTCACATCTGAAATCATTACTATTATAGCCAACCATCCCCAAATGTAAAGCGGTTTTTTTCTTCCAGAAAACGCACATTTTGGGCATTTTTACCACTCTGTTATCATTTTCACAATATATGTCCGCCGTATGGAAAACCTTTTCGGCGTTTTGTATATTTGTTGCGTTACCGCGGTAAAATATAAATCCCAATTTGGCGAAATCTACTGAAATTCCACCATATATTCTTGGAACCTGAGGGGCAGCATATTTCGTTGTAATTCCCTGTTTTCCCGCTCTTTTATAGCTATTGTATGACAAAAGGAGCGGAAAAGTTCCCGGTAATGCAGCTCCGCCGTGGACAGCTTCTCCGTCTCAGACTGTACTCTCTCCCAGGCATCCTTCCCCTGCAGTGTATACCATGGTCTCCCGGCGGGATGTACCCCGAACAGATATCGACCCGCATCAAACAGCAGAAAATCTTCCATGGGAAAACGGTCAGCGAAATGTACCATTAAAAAGGTCAGGATATTGTTCTTCGGTGCGATCTTCGAGTAGAGGATCGTATTCTCCAGTTCCTCAAACCGGGCAAACCCCTTCAGATGATGATACTCATTCCCGGCTGCCCTTGCCAGGCTGAAGGTCTGGTTCACATAGGTGTCTGCAATGGCATCCATAAGATGCCCCGCCGTACACTTCTCAGCCAGTCCCTTCGCAATGGTCCGGTATACCGCCTGTGCCTTCTCCGGCTTCGGCGATGCCAGTGCCAGACACAGGGTCTCATAATCTGCTTCCCCGAATCTGCGCTTTAACGTACGGATCACCTTGATCGTCTTCTCCGGATCCGGTATGACCTCCACCGACTTCGAGAACAGCAGGTTCTCCTCGATGGTGGTGACCATAGTATCCCGGATGATACAGTGATCTTCATAAGTATTATAAATAGCGGTGAAGATTCCCTCCAGCGAATCCTCACAGTGATAAATCTTCATATGATCCGTTTCTCCTCCTGCCGTACCCCATTCGGGAACATCCCATCATCAAATAAAGTCATCTGCCGGTAACTCATACCGTCGCTTCCGAACCGGATCCGGTCCTTCGGATCCGTCAGATTCCGCACGATATAATCCTCCTCCAGCTTCGTAGGATACATCATCCTGCCGCTACAGGTAATAAAATACACTGCCCGCTTTAATACCACTCCTAACTTCTTCAGATCCTGAAAAGTCAGCTTCGTACTCCGCCTGGCTGCAAGAATCCGCCTGGCGCTCTTCACGCCGATCCCCGGCACCCGAAGCAGATCCCCATAAGGTGCTCTGTTGATCTCCATCGGAAAACATTCCAGATGCCGCACTGCCCAGTCCTCCTTGGGATCTAACATGACATTAAAATACGGTCTTCTCTCATCCAATAGTTCCTCTGCCCGAAATCCATAAAACCGGAGCAGCCAGTCCGCCTGGTACAGACGGTGTTCCCGCAGAAGCGGTGGTCCTCCCGGAAGCGCCGGCAGGCTTTTGTCCTCGTTGACTTTTACAAACGCAGAATAGAAGACTCTCTTTAACTCAAACTTCTGATACAGGCTCTCCGCCACATTTAAAATCTGATAATCCGTCTCCGGCGTCGCACCAATGATCATCTGGGTAGACTGTCCACCGGATACAAAGTGGGGACTCTTACGGTACAGGATCAGTTCCTCCTTATTCGCATGGATGCCGTTCTGGATCTGCCGCATGGGGGTCAGAATATTCTTCCGGTGCTTATTCGGTGCCAGTGTCCGAAGTCCCTCCGCTGTAGGGAGTTCCAGGTTCACGCTCATACGGTCTGCCAGGTATCCCATCCGCTGCACCAGCTCCGGATCTGCCCCGGGAATCGCCTTCACATGGACATAGCCATTAAAATGGTAGTGATTCCGAAGCAGCCAAATGGTCCGGTATAATAATTCCATGGTAAACGTAGGATCCTGTACAATGCCGGAGCTTAAGAACAGTCCCTCGATATAATTCCGTCGGTAGAACTCCATGGTCAGTGTACAGATCTCCTCCGGGGTAAAAGTGGCTCTGGGGACATCGTTGGACTTCCGGTTCAGGCAATATTTGCAATCGAAGATACATTCATTGGTCATCAATATCTTAAGTAAAGAAATACATCTGCCGTCGGAAGAAAAGCTGTGACAGATCCCTGCCTTCGCACAGTTCCCCATATGCTTCCCATCTCCCTTACGCTCCACACCGCTGGACGTACATGCTACATCAAAACGAGCTGCATCCGTCAGGATCTCCAGCTTCTGCATGATGGACAATTCCCCATTTTGTATAAGATATTCCAAGTTATCACCGCCTCTTACCGGAAATTTTCAAAATCAGAACATTTGTTCTGCCATGTATCTAAATTAGCACATACGTTCGATTTTTGCAAGTGGTTATTTTTTCCGAAAAAAGGCTTGCAAAATCATGCGTTTCGCAGTTAAATAATATAGGAGTATTTTGTAACACAAGCCGCCAGGCGGCAGAATGAGAGGTCAGTATGTCAGATATTGTCATACCTAAAAATTATAAGTCTCAGCTGAACCTGTACGAGACACAGGTTGCCATTAAGACAGTGAAGGACTTTTTCCAGGGATTGTTAGCAGAGCGCCTGCACCTGCTGCGCGTATCAGCTCCTTTATTTGTGGATCCCACATCCGGACTGAACGATAACTTAAACGGTGTGGAGCGTCCTGTAAATTTCCATATTGCTGCACAGGGAGACCGTGAAGCAGAGATCGTACAGTCTCTGGCCAAATGGAAGCGCTATGCCCTGCAGAAGTATGGTTTCAAACCCGGTGAGGGGCTCTACACCGACATGAGTGCCATCCGCCAGGATGAGACCACCGACAACATCCACTCTATCTATGTAGATCAATGGGACTGGGAGAAGATCATCACCAGGGATGAACGGAATCTTGAAACTCTGAAGGAGAACGTCCGCATCGTATACAAAGTTCTGCGCAAGACGGAGAAATATATGTCCATCCATTACGATTACATTGAGGAGATCCTTCCTCACGACATCTTCTTCGTAACTACCAGTGAACTGGAGGAAATGTTCCCTGATTATTCTCCGAAGGAACGCGAATACTACATTGCCAAGGCTAAGGGTGCTGTCTGCATCATGCAGATCGGTGAGACCCTAGAGAACGGTAAGCCTCACGATGGTCGTGCCCCGGACTACGATGACTGGTCCCTGAATGCGGATATCGTGGTATATTATCCGGTCCTGGATATCGCTCTGGAGCTGTCCAGCATGGGTATCCGTGTAGACAAAAAGGCTCTGTTAGACCAGTTACAGAAGGCAGGCTGCCCCGAGCGTGCTGAACTTCCTTACCACAAGGCAGTCATTAACGGTGAGCTTCCTCTTACCATCGGCGGTGGTATCGGCCAGTCCCGTATCTGTATGTTCTTCTTAAGAAAAGCTCATATCGGCGAAGTACAGTGTTCTCTGTGGTCCGATGAAGTTATGGAGATTGCAAAGGAGAACGGCTTACAGCTGTTATAAGACAATGAATTCAAACTTCAAAATCCCCGGAAGATGAAAATCTCCCGGGGATCTGTTTTCTGTTTTTATTCAAAAATCACAAATTTCTCATTTTCAAAGGTTTTCTCGTATCCATATGCATCCATGAACTCACCGATCAACAAAAGTTTGGCATTATCCACGATGAGACTCCGTTCTTTTTCCGTGGGCTGTAATGCTTCCAGAACATTCTCTCCCGCTTCCAGATACACAGCATATTTTTTCTCTAACAGTACCACCGGACGATAAGTCGCATCCATATCCATCCGTTCCTGCATCTTATGCATATCCTCTTCCAGCTGTGCGATCTGATAGGAATCCAGATCCGGCCAGGGATTGAATGCCGCAGGCATCTGCAGATAATAGGACAATGCCGGGATCTGACCGTAGAGCAGCACATCCTTTCCCGCAAGTCCTCCGGTATTTACATACTCTGAGATCTCCTGCATCCATCCGGCGCGTTCCTCACTCATCCACACACCCTTCAAAGTCTCGTTATTGGTCACCTGCGTACTGAGCTCCTGCACACCGGTACCCTCGGCAAATACAAAGCTTCTGCCAAACAGTCCCACCTGGATAAAAAATAGCAGAAAAAAACCACCAAAGAGACATTTTGCAGGAATCGGGGATATGGTCATCCGCTTCCATCGGAAGCTTCCGGCATATTTGCAGAACCGGTAAAACTGCCAATACATATAAGGTAATGCCAGGAACAGATTATTCATGCTGGGATAAAGCTTATTGTTACTTCCAAGAGAAGTGATCAGTACAATCAGGAAGATCAGTCCGCTGAGCAGCTTTTCCTCCCCCGGTGCGGAAGGCATGAATATCCGCCACAGCGTCACCAGGAGCGTCAGCGTTAAAAACGTTACACCGGGCCAGATAATAGCGCCGTAGTTCGTATATTCCGTAGCGCAGAACCCCTGCCGGTACAGCCAGGATACCATGATCACAGCAAGTACCGCACTTACGACCCATTCCAGGATCCGCAGCGCCTTTTTTATCGTGTCTTTCCCTGCATAAGAGTCTCTTACACTAGTTGCGGCGAATTCCAAGAATCCCACCGCTATCATTCCAACGATCAGGAAGACGCACATCCTAAGCTCCCAGTACAGATTCTGGAGATACCAGTCGAACATCCCCAGGATCATGGATGCGGCGGTATAATCCGTTGCTACCTCCGTCATGGAAAACAGCCTCTGAATGCCTCTTACATACTCATCCATGCCATAGCGGATCTGAATGTAACCGAATAATACCAGCAGTGCAGTAAGATACCCCGCCAGGCACATACCTGTATCCTGCAACAGCTTCTTACGAAGCCTCCTGCCTGCTGCCTTTTTTCGTGCTTCCTTATTTTCCGTTTCCGCATTTCCCGCAACGTCAACACAATCCTGCGCAATGCTTTTTTGCTCTTCCAGCCAGCAGATGATTCCATATGCCCACACACCTACGATCATCGCTGCTTCCGGCAGATTGGAAAACCTTGCCAGCACGTTACAGCCCAGTGCCACCCCTGCGGCAAACAGTAAACCTCCTTTTCCCCGGGACAGTCCCAGATACAGACAGATCACGGAAATCAGGAAAAATATATAGGTCACATAATTATAAAAAGATCCCGTAGGGCACCAGCAGAAGCTTACTGCTGTAAATTCGCCCAAAAAGGCAAGCCCGGCTGGTATCTTCAGCACTTTTGTACAAAAATAATAGCCCAGAACCGCCAGCAGACTGATGCTTAAGCCCGTGTAAAAATTCATGCCGATCAGCGTCTTCGCTCCGGGCAGCAGACTAAGGCAATGTCCGATGACAGTGGTCAGATAAGTGGAAAACAACCACATGGGATCCATATGCCTGGTTCCCATATATTCAAAATTCGCATAGCCGTAGCCGGTATCCCACAGATCCAGCCCCCAGGCAATATGCCGCAGGGGATACAGTACCAGAACAGCCACGAATACGAACTCCCAGAATCGCCTATGACTCTGACCGCCGGTTCCCGCTATTTTATTTTTTACGTTATCTGTCACTATGATACCTCTCTTTTGAACATATTATCTACTGCCTGGATTTTTTCCGTAAGCACACGATAAGGACGAATGTGCAGGAATATCTTATGCAATCCACCACAGATATTTTTGCGGATAACATCTACCAGAATTCCCAATACAAATACCACGATCACTGCGATGACAGTCCATAAAAGCAACGATACGGCACCGTCTATGCGATCCGAGCCCAGCCACTTCTGCCATGCATAACGCACCCCAAGGTTCTCATGCAACAGATACACCCCTAACGTATAGGGTGCGATCTTCACCGCCACGCTGCCGATCTTCCCCCGGATATCACTGTCCAGGAACAGGCAAAACAGCCCAACGGAAGCTAAGAACGGGAATATATGATTATATTCATAAGGAATCTTCAGAATCAGTTCCAGGCTGCCGGTGCGCTGATAAAATAAATGCAGCAGCATTGCCTCTCCGAAAGTTCCGATGACGCCGATCAGATACAGCAGCAGCGCCCGGGATTTTTTCTGTAAAAAAGGAATTCCGAATCTGCGAAGATAAGCGGCTGCACAAAACACGCACAGATACCAGATGCAGTCATAGCCCTTGCCATCCTCCTCCAACCGGAAGGGCAGAATGGATTTTATCAGACAAAATGCAGCAAATAACAGCACCAGAGTCACCTGAAACTGCTGCTTCGTCATCCGTCTGAGCCCGATTCCCACGAAGGGTAACAGGATATATAAAAATACATACGCTGTCAGGAACCAGTAATGCCCCATGGTCACCGGGAACAATAATGTCAGATAATAATGCGTACTCACTTCCGCCGCGGGAACGATCCCTGTCACCACCGCCAGCACACCGATGCCCACAGAATACAGCCACAGCTGCAGCCACAACGTAAGCAGCCTGCTCAGTTTAAAAGAGCTTTCGCATAAAAAGTATCCACTGATCATCATATACACATTCACGGCTACGATACAGAATGCTTCCAACAGCCAGGCTGCCATATCCTGCACTGATAAAGGCACTGTCAGATCCGGCAACAGTCCTCCCTTGCCCAGATAGTGCAGCACCACGACCATCATCATTGCCACACAGCGCAGTACTTCCAGATTTGCCATACGTTCTTTTTTCTGCATATCGATCCCTGTTTCCTTCCTGCCATTATTTCGTGCTGTGCACTCCCAAAACCCTACCCAAGATCTTTCACCCACTTATGAGCAAGCTCATGTGGGCTTAGACCTTTTGACCCTGGTATCATTATATTACTTTGTAACATATTATGTAAAGCAAAAGCGATTCTGCCTGACAAAGAGGCTTATTTAAGAAATCGTTTTCATATTGATGTAGATATTTAGATAAATTTTTGGTAAAATGTATCTATCAATACTAATCTGCATCGGAGGTGTCTATTTTGACAAAAAATACTAAGAAAAACCCTATCCCTCTTTGGAAGCGGATACGCTTTAAGCTGATCTTTGCTTTTCTGATCCCTGTGGTCTTCATCATTGTCTTAGGCTTCGTATCCTATCAGAAGGCTACCACACAGATCATCTCAACCTACCGCGACTCCGTGGACCAGACCGTCAGCATGATGAATCAGTACCTGACGCTTTCTTTTGACACGGTCCAGTCCAACTACAAGGGATATATGAATGAGGATATCCTGAAGCAGTATCTGAACGGTCTGTATGATAACGATGCCACTACCTTGTACAATACTCCAAACACCTATGAAGACACCTTTATCAAAGCCGTGACCACGGATGCCCTGCTCTCCAATATTTACGTGCTCTCTGACAAGGAGAAGACGATCTCTACCACGAAAACGAAGGAGACCGGTCTTTTAAGTGCGTACCTTGAAAGCTCCCAGGGTCAGATCTTATCCGCGGACAAGGCAAAATATTACCTTTTCGGCAACCAGTCCGAGGTCGATGCAAAGCTTGGCACGGATTCCTCCAAATACAGTCTCCGCCTCGCCAGATATTTCTCCAATGCTCCGGCGATCCTGATCATTGATTTCAAACCGAGTGTCCTGGATACCTCCTTATCCTCTCTGGATGGCGGCGAGGGCAGTCTCGTAGGCTTTGTCACCTGCGATGGCACCGAATACCTCTCCTCCCAGTCCGATACAGCGGCAGAAAATACGTTTGTCGGCAAATCCTATGTAGATGAGGCATTTGCCTCTGAGGAAGAGAACGGCTCCTCCTATGTGGAAGAGGCAGGCGCAGAATATCTCTTTCTCTATTCCAAGATCGGTGCCCGTAATGCCATGATCTGTGCCCTGATCCCTCAGGCAAATATCATCGGTCAGACAGCGGAGATTAAAAATGTGTCTCTGATCCTTGTCGTTGCAGCAAGTGCCGTGGCAATCCTACTGGGGTCTCTGCTGGCCGGGCAGTATGGCGGCTCCATCTACTATTTTATCCGCCGCCTGAAAAAAGTCTCTGACGGAGATCTGACGATTGAAGTCCACTCCAAGCGCAATGATGAATTCCAGCTATTAGCCGAGGGCATCTGTGATATGATCGCACACATGAAGAAGCTGGTATCCGGGCTGAAGGATGTCAATGAAGAATTATCCAGGGCTGCCACCGATATGTCTGCGGCTTCCTCACATTTCCTGGCGACCTCCCAGGATATCCAGAATCAGGTAGGTGAAATGCGCCAGGGTATTGAAAAACTGGATGAAAGCTCTGAGGACTGCCTGCAGCAGATGGACTCTCTGTCCGACACCATCGGCAACGTATCCTCACATTCTGACCAGATCAGTGCGCTTGCCACCGGCACCACCGCTGCGATCCATACCGGTATCGAATCCGTGGAGCATCTGAAGGAGAACACCTCTTCCACCATGCAGATCACCTCCAACATCGTAGATACCATCGGCAGGCTGAACGAGAAATCCAAAGCCATCGGTTCCATTACCGAAGCCATTAATGAGATTGCAGAGCAGACCAACCTCCTGTCCCTTAACGCTTCCATTGAAGCTGCCAGAGCCGGCGAATCCGGAAGAGGGTTCGCAGTGGTCGCTCAGGAGATCCAGAAGCTGGCGGATCAGTCCCTGCACTCCTCCGGTGAGATCTCCCGGATCATCGAAGAGATTGAGATTACCACTGACGAAGCTACGCAGGTTGCCAGACAGGCCAAAGGTATTGTAGCGGATCAGAACCAGTCCGTTGGCAGTACCACAGACTCTTTCCGTGAGATAGATTCCAAGGTAACAGAGCTTCTGAAATTCCTGCAGCAGATCAATGCAGGCGTGACGGAAATGGAGCACCAGCGCAGCACTACTCTGTCCGCCATCTCCGGTATCTCCGCAGTATCCGCAGAAACTGCTGCCGGGTCCTCCAATGTACAGACTGCTGCCGAAAAACAGCTGCAGGCCATTCAGGATCTGGACAAAGCCACTTCCGCACTGGCAGCCCGCTCAGAAGAGCTGACTACGATTCTGGAAGGTTTCATTGTATAGAAATGGCTATACACCCTGGAGAAAATATGTTATACTGATAACATCTTTTGACGAAGAAATTCTTAGGAAAATACATATAGAGAGGTAATCTTATGAGCAAAAAAAGCGTTGTCGTATCTCTGGGACATGATGCCCTGGGCTATACCACTACCGAGCAGTGGGATGCGGTAAAAGTAACCGCCAAGGCACTGGCAGACCTGGTGGAGGCAGATTATCAGCTGACGATCACCCACAGTAACGGTCCGCAGGTCAGCATGATCCATAAGGCCATGACCGAGTTACGCCGTGTGTACATCGACTATACCCCAGCACCTATGTGTGTCTGCTCCGCTATGAGCCAGGGTTATGTAGGCTATGATATCCAGAACTCTCTTCGTGCCGAGCTTCTGGACCGCGGGATTTCCAAGCCGGTCAGCACCATCCTCACCCAGGTCACGGTAGATCCTTATGATGAGGCTTTCTATGAGCCCACCAAAGTCATTGGTCGTTACATGTCCAAGGAAGATGCTGAGATTGAAGTAAAGAAGGGCAATTATGTCAAGGAAGATCCCGGCAAGGGCTTCCGCCGTGTCGTTGCTGCCCCCAAGCCTATCGATATCGTAGAGATCGAAGCCATCCGTGCGCTGGCAGCCGCAGATCAGGTAGTTATCGCCTGTGGCGGCGGCGGAATCCCCGTGATCGAGCAGAAGCATGCGCTGAAGGGTGCTTCCGCAGTCATCGAGAAGGATGCCATCGCCGGTAAGCTTGCTTCCGACCTAAACTGTGACGAGCTGATCATCCTTACCACAGTTCCCTATGTCTATAAGAATTTCGGTAAGGAGGATCAGGCAGCACTGGAGACTCTCACCATAGCAGAAGCAAAGGATCTGATCGCAGCAGGACAGTTCGAGGAAGGCACCATGCTTCCCAAGATTGAAGCAGCCATCTCTTATCTGGAGAAGGTTCCTGCCGGCAAAGTACTGATCACCTCCATGGATCATGTCAAGGATGCCATTAAGGGCAAGGCAGGCACTGTGATCACCGCATAATTTCATTCGTATGTAAAAGGAGATATCCATTATGGATATCTCCTTTCAGACTGTAGACAAAACGCTTTTGGTCAGCACTCCAGAAGCCAAACGTAGAGAAATGGGGAACCTTGTCCATCATTTCCAGACCGAGGAACCATCGGTATGCGACATTGACTTCGATTTCTTTTACTGTCTGGCGCATACTTCGGATGCCGTACAGATACTGGATGAATGGAATTTTAATGAGCATGACCGGATCCATGCTGGGGCGGCCATTGTCTGCACTGTATTTATCGATCACAAGATCATAGATAAAACTCCAGTCGATTGCCTGGTCAATCAGGCGCAGCAGATGATCCTGCGGAACAAGGTCATCCATGCAGAACATCTGAATCTGTTCTCTTTTCTTATCTGCATTCTGTGTCATCATAGGAAACACCGCCTTTATTTTGATACTTTCATTATACCAAAAAAGTAGTGAAAAGTCCCGTAAATACGGCATTTTCACTACTTCTTATATGCTTGTAAGTACATAATTTTTGCAGTCATGACACAAGAAAAGCTCCCTCACAGGAAGGAGCTTTGTCTACAGTCTGAGCCTGAGGCTTCTTTAGAAGCACTCAGGCTTTATCATTCTGAAAACTAGATCTGGAACTGATGCATCAGCTGTAACATAGTATGTACCTGCGCGGACTGTTCTTCGCTGACAGCGGCGGTCTCCTGAGAAGATGCGGAGTTGTTGTCCACGATTCCGGCCACATGAGCGATGTTTTCATCGATCTGCTGGACGCTGGACACTTCAGCCTGAAGGGCCTGTGCCATATCAACCATACGCTTGGTAGAAGCCTCGGCTTCTTCCATTACCTGATCCATGCTGGCTTCGGTTTCTTCTGCAATGGCGATTCCCTTGTTGACAGCATCGATGGTGCTCACGATCAGCTTTGTGGTCTCTCCGGCAGCCTCGGTGGACTGTTCCGCCAGATTCTTGACCTGCTCGGCTACGACAGCAAATCCGCGGCCTGCTTCTCCGGCACGGGCAGCCTCGATGGAGGCATTCAGTGACAGGAGGTTGGTCTGGGAAGCGATATCCTCAATGACCTGAATGATAGAACGAATCTCCTCGGAACATTTACTGATCTCACCGATTGCGACTTTCAGTTCCTGCATCTTGGCATTGCCATCAGCAACCGTCTGTGCGGACTGCTTGGAGATATCTGCGGTCTCCTGTGCAACTCTGGCTTTTTCTTCAATACTCTTTGCCATAGCGTCGATCATCTGGGATGCTTCGGAAATCTTGGAGGCCTGTGCGGTACAACCTTCTGCCAGATCGGTAGCTGCCTGTGCCAGCTGCTCGGAACCACCATCGATCTCCTGTGCGCTGACCTGAATGGTGGACAGTGTCTTCTTCATATCGGCAATGATCTTCACCATGGAATCCTTGATCTGTACAAAGTCACCGACATATTCTTCCGTAGGCTCTACACGGTAATTGCCCTGACCCATCTGACCTAAGATCTCGGAAATCTCGGTGATCATCTTGGTAAAGTTGTCGTTCATGAAATGAACGGCCTGCACCATGATGCCGACTTCACTGTCATCCTCCGGCAGATCCAGACGGCTGTCAAAATGTCCCTGCGCAAGTACTTTCATCTGCTCGGATACTTTTACAATGGGAATCAGCAGTTCCTGTTTTGCAAAGGTCAGTGTGGTGACAATCTTGCGGGCAATGGTCAGGAAGCAGAGAATGAAAATCACCATGGTAGTGATCATCATCAGATTCAGAGTATTTTGCTTCTGAGCCATACGTGCCTGGATATCATTGATACAATTATCTGTGGTTGCAGTGATCTCCTGTACGGTAGATTCATATTCCTCACCAAATACATAAGAAATAGCTGCTTGTGTATCTCCGGAACCGGCCTTATCCATGGCTTCTTCTTCCAGAGGAACCAGACCGTTGGACATTTCAGCAATATGGTTTAACAGTGCCCATTCATTGTCGGTCAGACCGTCTTTCTGAAGACCTTCCCAGGCAATGTCACGATTTTTGTCCTCGTTTAATTCCTTCATATAATTGTCATAGTAGGTCTGGTCTCCGGTGACTGCGTAAGACTGTACGGCAGCGGTCAGCGTCTTGGAACCCAGACGATACTGGTTCAGATACATGGTAGCTTCCAGCTGCTGGGAATTGATCCGGCTCAGATACATGTTGGATCCGATGAACAGGATCAGCATAACGATGCTGATGATCAGTATCCGATAGGTTGATCTTGTGTTTTGCTGCAGCATGGCAGACTGACTGGTTACTTTGCTTTGCTTTTTCATTTGAAATATAACCTCTTTTCTGTAATACATGGTGAACTGATGTGTTACGAAGATTCTTTTCCTACAGTATACTACAATTATCGGAATTATACAAATCTTGCACCTTTAAAAATACAGCAAAAACGCGTAAAATTATTTATACGAACCATCAGTGACGACTTGCACCCTATACAGGAAGATGGTACTATAAAAAGTAAGAGGCATGATTCGGAAAAGAGAAGATAACGATAAATAAACAGACTGTAGACAAAGCTCCCTCACAGGAAGGAGCTTTGTCTACAATCTGAAAGGAGATATCCATTGTGGATATCTCCTTTTTACTCATATTTTTCCAAGTAGAAGGAATACAGGATCCGCTCCTTCACAGGCATCTGCATCAGCTTCGTCAACGCTTCCTCATAGTACTGAATCTGGACGTTGTAGCGGTTCCAGAGAGCTTCCAGGGAGTCGATCACATCGGTCTTGTAATCCAGCAGAACAATCTCACCGTCTTCTATGAAAAAGACGTCGATAATACCCTGAATGAGCACCTTTTCTCCCTCGGGCAGGTCCGGATCCAGGCGTTTTGCATCAATGCCCAGCACAAAGGGCTGCTCTCGGTATAAAAGGCCCTGTTCCTGCGCACGCCACATGCGGTATGCCAGCTCCTGCTCCAGGAAATTGAGGATCTTCGGCAGACTGACTGCTTTGGCATATTCCTCTGTCAGGCGTAAAGATATCGTTTCCCGCTGTAAGAATTCTTCCAGTCGGTTCTGTAACCGATTCTTGTCCAGTCCTCTGCGATATTCCTCATAGTTGTTCGGACATCCGGTGAACAGCCCGGATTCTGTGAATAGATATGTGAAATCCAGAAGCTCCATGGTACGGTGAAACGCATTACCGCGCACTGCACCGCTGACCTTCTCCTGCTCTCTGCGGAATCCCGGGATATAGGGAACCACTTCTTTTTCTTCAAAGGTATGGAATGCCGCCTCGTCCTTTTCCGCCATGGCTGCGATCTTTAACTCTGACACTGTTGTCTTGGTATACAGCTTTTGTAACCCGGGATGTGGATATTGATAAGCAAAACGCTCCCGCAGATACATAAGCTTCCGCTCATTTTCTTCCGGGTCCCCGGTCAAAGTTGTCTCTCCACAGGCTATCAGCCGCAGCTGTTCTCTGCGATCACCCATGCGCAGCTGCTCTCGGAGCTCTTCTACCGCCAGGTCCTCCGTTCTCAGTGTTTTCACCGCAATTCCCGTCTGCGGCAGGATCGGCAGCAGGAAATCCATATAGCTTCCCGCCTCACAGAAATCCAGATAAGTCAGCCTCTCCTGTCCGGTCATCTGCGCCAACTCCCACTTTTCGTCGGCCTTGTCCAATACCGCTGTTAAGATCAGCTTCTCTCTGGCACGGGTCAGTGCCACGTAGAGCACGCGCAATTCCTCCGCCAGATTATCTTCCTTCATTTTTGCAGACAGGACTGTCCGGCGGAGAGTCTTATTTTTAATACGCCGTACGGAATCTACATAATCCACCGCGACACCCAGATCCATGTCCACGATCAGGGATTGGTTCGCATCCTGCATGTTGAAGCGTTTCGACAGTCCGGAGACAAATACCACCGGGAATTCCAGTCCTTTACTTTTGTGGATACTCATGATCCTGACCACATCTGCATTTTCATCCAGAGTATCCGCTTCCCCGTAATCCACGTCATATTTTTCCAGTTGCTCCATATAACGGATAAAATGAAACAGTCCGAAATAACTGGTCTTCTCGAAAGCGGATGCCTTCGTAAGCAGCATCTCCACATTTGCACGCCGCTTGCTGCCGGCGGGAAGTGCCGTCACATAATTCAGATAATCATAATCGTCAAGTATTCGCTGCAACAGGTCACGGATCGAGGTGAAAGGAGTCAGGTCACGGTAGTGGCCAATCCGTTGTAAGAAGGTATCTGCCTTTTGTGAAAGCTCTGCTTCTTCACCGGCGCTTTCGCCCGCTGATATCTCTTCTCCCTCTTCCACCGTCCGGCCGCTCTGTGCCACTTCCTTCAGTGCCTCATACAGTGTCATCCGTTTTCTGGAATGCCCTTCCCCGCCACTGCGGATCTGCGCGATCTCTTCCTGGGTGAATCCACCAAAGACGGACTGCATCACGCCAAACAGTGGGATATCCTGTCTCGGATTGTCCAGCACCCGCAAAAACTGCAACAGCTCCTGCACCTCCAGCGCCCCGAAATATCCGGTCTTAGATGTGATGTAGACGGGGATTCCCTGCTGTTCCAGTATCTTTTTGAATTCTTCGTCCCAGCCGCTGGTGGTGCGAAGCAGGATGACCATATCCGAATACCGCACCGGACGCAGTTCTCCCGTGGATTTCTCCATCACCTTCAGACTGCCCTTCAACTGTTTTATACGGGCGGCAATGGCGAGCGCTTCCAACTGTCGTACATTATCGTAATCCACAAGGACTCCCGCACCCTCGGCATGCTGCTCTCCGATGCCGCTCTCTTCGCGCTCTCCCTTTTCCGGCTTGCGGATCAGTAGCAGTTCGCTGCCGTAGGCGGGATCCTCCTGTGCAGGATACACTGCTCCGGGATACAGTGCCGCCTTGTCATCATAGGCGATCCCGCCGATCTCCCTGCTCATGATCCGGGAAAATACACCATTGACCGCATCCACCACCTGGATACGGCTTCGGAAGTTCTTCGCCAGATCGATCCGGCACAGATCTCCGGTCTCCTGATAGGTGTCGTATTTTTCCAGGAAAAGCTCCGGTCTCGCCAGACGGAATTTATAGATGCTCTGCTTCACATCACCTACCATGAAACGGTTGTAACGACCCTCTTCTTCCCCGGAGATAGCGCTTAACAGATACTCCTGCACCAGATTGCTATCCTGGTACTCATCGATAAGGATCTCCTGAAAATACTGGCGGTACTCCATTGCAACGTCACTTGGCACAATCCGATATTTCGTTTCGGCGTGATCCGTTCCTGTGCCGCCGGTTTCTTCCACTTTTTCCCTCTTTAACAGGATCTGCAGCGCATAATGCTCCATATCGGAAAAGTCGATCAGATGTCTCTCCTGCTTGGCTGCGAGAAGCCTTCTGTCGAATTCCAATACCAGGTCAAGCAGCATCCGAAGCGGCTCTCTGCAGGCTTTTCCCTGCTCCACCGCCAGTTCTAACGGGGTCTTAAAATAGCTCTCTGAAAGGTCACTTAAGGTATCCTTCACACTGTTTCGGATTGCCTTTGCCAGTTCCCGTTTGGCGGGATCCACACTGTCGTCCTTTTTAGAAGGGAGCCGTGCGAAAGTCACCGCAGGAACTTTGGCCGCCTGTTCCTCCAGGTCCTTACAGGATGTCAGTCTCTCCAGCTGCTCGATCTCTGCCTCCGTCAGTTCTCCGTACATATACGGGCCGTCCGGCAGTTCACACAGCCGCTTTACTTCCCGCAGTTTTTCCAGGCATCCCTCCACAGTACGGTTCACTCGTTCCGTCAGATATTGTCCGTAATCGCTGCAAACCAGTGCTTCCATATCTCCTGCGGCATAGTCATTTTTACGCTCCTCCAGCCATTCCGCAGGCCAGGGAAAACTTCCCGCATACCGGGACAGATTCAGAATATGCTGCTCCAGCACGCTCTCCCTGCCTCCCGGGCAGAAATACTCCACACAGGCATGGAACTGTTCCGGGGTTTCCGGGACAAATTGCCCGGCATAGGCATCCTCTAAAAGCTGCGCCAGTACTTCCTGCTGAAGCAGCTTGATCTCTCCCTCATCCGCCACGCGGAAATCCGGATCCAGTCCGATCTCATTGAAATGGTTCCGGATCAGGAACAGGCTGAAGCTGTCAATGGTTGTGATCTGTGCATTATGTAACAGCGCAGACTGCTTCTGGATATGTTCATTACCGGGATCTGTCTCCAGTCTGGCAGTGATGCCCGCGGCGATCCGTTCTCTCATTTCTGCTGCAGCGGCATTGGTAAATGTCACGATCAGCAATCTGTCAATATCCGCCGGATGTTCTCCGTCACAGATCATGCGGATGATACGTTCCACCAGCACTGCCGTCTTACCGCTTCCCGCGGCCGCCGATACCAGAATATTGCTGTTATGCAGTTCGATCACTCTTTGCTGTTCCGGGGTGAATTTCATTCCCATACGCTACCTCTGTTTCTTTTATCCTACGCTTCCATCGTCTCCTGCATCCGCTGCATCAGCGTCTGCTTATCCAGATCCTCCAGCTGCCTCTTCTCATATCCGGGAATACTGCCATCAAAACCGCAGACTTTTTTATAGGCACAATAGGTACATGCTTCCTCATTTCCTTTTTCGTAAGGATTTGCCGCTATTTTACCGTCCAGGATCTCCCTGCCAATCTGGCGTATCTTCGTATCCACATAAGCAGATACCACATGTAGCTCCTCACGGCTTAAGATTCCGGATCTGGCACTGAAGCTTCCGTCCTTTTTCTTTTCCACCGGAATGACTTTGGACTTGTCCTGTAAAAATCGATCCAAACGTTCCACCACGGCGGGATCGCTGTTCACCACACCGTTCATGCGAAGCTTTGTCAGAATCTCTTCGTTGATCTGCTCCTGGGTCAGTTCCACCGGAGTCTCTATCGTAGGATCATCAATATGATAATACAGCAGTGCCGCCGGTACGATCTCCTTATCCGGATGCTTTCTGCTCTCCAGCTCCATTGCCGCATTCATATATACCACCAGCTGCAGCTGCAGGCCGTAGTACAGTGCCGCCAGGTCGAATTTCTTATTGCCGGACTTGTAATCGATGACCTTGACATAGACATGCTCCGCGTCCTCCGATACATCGATACGGTCAATGCGTCCCTGCAGGTGCATCTTCTCTTCTTCAGACAGATCCACATGAATACTGTCCAGATCCTCCGCAAACCGGAAGGACAACTCATAATCGTCCGGCTGAAAGCTTCCCTGCTTCAGATGCTGCTGCAGTGTCAGCACCGTCCGGGTCAGGATCCTGCTCATCCGGGTAATAGCATATTCATTCCTCGCAGAACTGTACAGAACGGTCTCCCCATAAGTCGCAGCATAACCTTCCACTGCTTCTTTGATGGCCTGAGTTGCAAAATTTTCATCAAAATCCCACCATGTTCGACCGGATTCTGCAAGTTTTCCTGCGAAATTCTCCAGTACCGCATGATACACATTTCCCATATCCGACACTTCAAAGCCAAATTCTTCTCTCTCCTGCAGAGACAGGCCATATTGCAGGAAATGTCTGCATGCGCAGGCAGCATAGGTCTCTAAGCGGCTCACACTGTTCTCCAGCTGCCTGCCGTACAATGCTCTCGCCACGATCCTTGACAGACCGCTCTCCTTATATCTTCTAAATGCTGCCGCCGTCAGACGGTCTCTGCCCTCCGGATCTGCTTCATAGGCACGGTACATGAGATAAAAATCCTGCCGTTCCTCTTCCCGCAGCGTTCCGTCCGCATATTCCCGCAGTTCCTCCGCCAGATATCTGGCACCTTCCTGTCTGCCCTCGATCTGCTCTAAGCGGCTGCGGTTCTGGGGATATTCCACCGCAAGCAGCGGAAAAAGCTTCCGTACCGTATCGATCAGGTAGGACGGACGGATTCCCTTCCCATCACTGTTTACCTTGGCATAAGACAGATACAGCCGTTCTGAGGGTTTCGTCATGTTCAGATACAGATACAGTCTCTGAATGTACATCTGTTGTCTGGGACTCGGTGCCATTTCTGTTCCGGATTCGATTAAAAATTCTCTGTCCATATCGGAGATAATGCCGCCCTTGGAGGCATTTTTCGGAATGTTTCCATCATTTACCCCCAGGAAAAACAGTACTTTAACCTGTTTTAAGCGGGTCCGCTCCATATCACCCACCACGATACGATCCACATTCTGCGGAATCGTACCTACTGTGATCTCGCCGAATCCGGCATCCAGGATATCCGCAAATTCCTGTAACGATATTTCTTCCTCCCCCAACAGCCCATAGATCTGATCCAGCAGATCCATGACCAGGCGGTAGATCTGTGCATATTCCCTGGCTTTCGCCAGGTCGCCCTCCTGCTCGAACTGCTGTTGATAGTTCAAAAGCTTCTGCTGTACCTGATTCTGTTCCAGGAAATCATACAGGTGATCCACATACTCGCCGGCTTTTGCCCAGGGAGCCATATGCAGGATCTCCACGGTATCCGCAAACTGCTGTCTGATACGGTTCAGACGCTCCATGGTCTCTTCCGCCCGCTCTGTGTCTTCCTGCCCACTACCCTGCTGCATTTCTTCCGTCCTACGGGTAAACAGCCTGCTGTAAGTACGATACCCTCTCGCTCCGGTGCGGATCACATAATTCTCCAGTTCATCAATTTCCTCTCTGGAGATATCCGCCATGCCGCTGCGCAAAAAATGAAATACGGTATCATACGAAAAATCCCTGATATATAACTGCAAGGCGCTTTTGATGTATTCGATCATGGGATTTAAGACAATCCCTCTGGTCCGGTCCAGAAAACAGGGAATCTCCAGCTGCCCGAATTCCGTCTCCACATAGGAAGCGTACCCCTCCAGATCTCCGATGACCACAGCAATATCCCGGTAAGTAAGTCCTTCTTCCCGGATCAGCTTCCGGATATACAATGCCGTCTGATGGACTTCCTCTCTGGGAGAAAGTGCCTCAAACATATGGATCTCATGCTGTTTCTCCGTATATGGCTCATACTGATAGCGGAACAGGTTCTGCTCCAGATAACATAACGCCGGTGCCTCGGCGAAACGGTTGGGACCGCCCTTTACAAATACATCTTCCCCTCGTGTCACCTCTGCCTCCGCCGCCAGCTTCACCAGATCCGCCACTGTTTTTTTACTCAGATGGAACAATTTCTGCTCGCCGTCCATTTGATACGGGTCTTCTTCCTCACCAATGGTCACAGTGACAATGGTCTCCTCGCACACCCGCATCAATTCCTGGATCAGACGGTTCTGTATAGGGGTAAATCCCGTAAACCCGTCGAATACCACCACACTGTCCGGAAGGATCTTCGACTTTACCAGGGATCTGCGCAGCACATCCAGCGTCTCCTCTGTAGTGATAAAATGGTCTCTGATATAATCCTGAAATCCCCGGTACAGAGTCTTTAAGTCTCTGAGCTTCATTGCCAGTGCGCCCCTTTTTTCGGCGCTGGCGATCAGTTTATCCATATCCTGTGTGCTGATGCCGTACTGCATGAATTCGGAGATGGCACTTTTTACCTCATGGATATAGCCCTGCTTATGCAACAGGCTTCCCATGGCAGGCAGCTGCTCCTTCAGATCTGCCGCGATCTTCTGCAGCACCAGGCTTTTCCCGGTGTCATCCAGTACAGGCATTTCCTTCGTTCCTACTTCCTCCAGGATTCGATGGCTGAGTCTGCCGAAGCTTAAGACATCGATATTCAGGATACCGCCTCTGTCACTGCGCATGACCAGATCCTTCTGGGTCTGCATGGTGAACTGATCCGGCACGATGATCAGGAAATTCCTCCCCGGCTCCTGCGCCGCCCGCTGCATGATCTCTTCATAGATTCTGTGACTCTTGCCGGACCCGGAAGGTCCGAAATAGAAACGTAAACTCATAGGTCTCCTTTTGCAGTCTTCTGCCTATTGTATATCAAGCTCGATCGGACAATGGTCCGATCCCGGAACTTCCGTGTGGATCTTCGCATCTGTCAGTCTGTCCTGCAGGCACTGTGACACCACGAAATAGTCAATTCTCCATCCGGCATTTTTCGCCCTCGCCTGGAATCTGTAAGACCACCAGGAATAGATTCCGGTCTGCTCCGGATAAAAATAGCGGAAAGTGTCGATAAATCCATTTTCCAGTACTTTGGAAAAACAGCTTCTCTCTTCGTCCGTAAAACCGGCATTCCCACGATTGGTCTTCGGATTTTTCAGATCAATCTCCTCATGTGCCACATTCAGATCTCCCGCATAGATCACCGGCTTTTTCTCTTCCAGTTTTTTCAGATAAGCCAGAAAATCCGCCTCCCATTGCATCCGGTAATCCAGTCGCTTTAATTCCTGCTGGGCATTCGGTACATAGACTGTCACAAAATAGAATTCCGGGTACTCTGCCGTGATCACTCTGCCCTCATGGTCATGCTCTTCCACGCCGATGCCATAGGTCACCTGCAAGGGTTCCTCCTTGGTAAAAATGGCGGTACCGGAATAGCCCTTTTTCTCCGCATAGTTCCAGTACTGGTGATATCCGGGCAGATTTAAGTCGATCTGTCCCTCCTGCAATTTAGTCTCCTGCAGGCAGAAAATATCTGCGTCTATTTCCTGAAAAAAATCTAAAAAGCCCTTCTGCATGCAGGCTCTCAGTCCGTTTACATTCCATGAGATAAATTTCATGCTTTTTCCTCTTTCTTATTTTTGATTGTTTAACCATTCCTGCTCCTTGCGGGCAGCCTCCAGGGACGCTTCGTACCCTTTTAGAATATCCGTAAGTCTCTGCACATCTGTGATTGCGCTTGCTTTATTTTCCGGGTGTTCCATCCAGGGATGTCTGTATTTTGCAGGATATATGTTTTCTATGGTATTCTCTCCAATTGTGTACCATTTTTTCTGATAACAGATTGTGTTGTCCTTCGGGTTTAAGAAAGCGAACAACTGTGCCAGCGGATAGCTCTCCGTCTCCGTCGCCATCTTCCGATTCTTCAGATTCTCTTCTCTGCCGGTCTGAGCCTTGTGAATCTTCACGTTCGTTCCTTCCGGTTCTACGATCAGCGTTATAGGTTCTGCCGGTTTCTTCCACAATTTATCCAGTATATAATTTAACGGTCCCAGCAGCAGAATCGTCATAAGGACCGCCAGCGTCCCCGTCAGCTCCGGGATCCAGTCGCCCAGTACCAGCATCTGGAACAGCACATGATCACTGTCCCGCACGCCCCAGACTTTCATTACGACAAATGCCGCCGTCACCACATAGATCAAGACTGTTGCTATGGCAAACGGCATCAGTACTTTCTCTTTTTTGATACCCCAGTCGGCGTAAGTGTTCCGCTCTTCCTCCGTGAACAGCACCTGCAGTTCATAGCTTTCTGTCATGCTCTGATTCTCCCTTTTTTTATTATTCTCCGAGAATGATACGGAGGAGATGTTTGTCTAACATCAGTGTCCGGTTCCAGGGGTTTAAGATCACACCTTCAATGCCCTCTGCGGTCAGCGTCATGCGAAACAGCTGCTCGATATCCGTGAGGAACGTAGACATCACACTGCCGCTTCCTTTTAATTGCTCTTCGAAGCCGGTGAACGCCGACCACCATTTTTTCCCATCGGAGGTCTGCACCGCCTGTAAACGCATAGCGGTTCCGGCTGCCTGCATCACCGCTTCTTGCACATCTGCGGAAGGCGGCTCCACTGCCACGATGAACTGCCCCTGCTCCCGCATCCGTCTGCGCACCACTGTCAGCGCGTGTGCCAGAAGCTCTTCCGTAGGTTCCTGCTGTAATGCCAGAATTGCCTCCTCTATTTTTTCGTTTCCCTGTAAACCTTTATCCTTCTTCTCATCCATATCACTGATCGTATCCTTTTTTATTTGTCATTATCAGGCAGCTTTACTGCGTACCCCACCACGCACATCTATGCCTATCATACCATAAATGCTTACGCAATTCCACTTACGTTTCCCTCCACACATTTTCCCTCCGCGCGCTGTCTTTTCCTTGACAGTGACTACATTCATTGCTAACATGAACCTGAGCATTTCAAGCTCAGAAATGAGGACATTATGAATACTTTTGACCCGAACCATAGATACAGCGATGCCGCGAAGCTGGCACGTCTGAAAAATAAAAAGCTTTTCCTGTTCGACATCGACGGAACGATCGCCGTGGGCGATACCCTGTACGAAGGCAGTGCGGATCTGATCCGCTATATCAACGACATCGGTGGCAGGGCTTATTACATTACCAACAATTCCACGAAAAGCGGGCTGGACTATGTGAAGAAATTCCACGATGCATTTCACCTGGACAGCACAGAGGATCAGTTCATCACCTCCGGTTATATGACGCTGCGCTTTCTGAAGGAAAATTATGCAGAGAAAAAAATCTTCGTACTGGGAACTGCTTCCTTCGTAGCCGAACTGCGTAAAAACGGGCTTCATGTCACCGAGGTCTGCGAAAAGAATATCGACTGTGTAGTGGTTGCCTACGACAGTGAATTAAATTACGGCAAGCTTACGGAAGTCTGCAAGGTTTTATTCACCCAGGACGTTCCCTTCTACGGCACCAATCCGGATCTGCGCTGCCCCATCGACTTTGGCTTTATCCCTGACTGCGGTGCGATCTGTGATATGATCACCGCTACCACCGATAAACAGCCTATTTACTTGGGCAAACCCAGCAAAGAAGTCGTAAACTTATGCCTGGATATATCCGGTTTCACCCCCGAGGAGACACTGGTAGTCGGTGACCGTCTGTATACCGATATTGCCTGCGGCATTAACGGCGGCGTGGACACCTGTGTACTATTCACCGGCGAGGCACAAAAAAAGGATATTCTGACTCCCGAGGGGGAGCCGAATACCCAGTATCTGCCGGACTATGCTTTTGAAAATGTGCAGGAACTGTTAGATGCCTGCAAAGAATAAATTGAGAGTTACAAGCCATGCAAAGTCAAAACAGAAACAGCGATCTGCCAACGGACACACTCGACAGCCGTCAATGAAATAAATGTGGAGCGCCCTTTGCGACATATTTATGAATTGAATGCATGGCTCGTAACGTAGGGCTGCCGTAAACCGGACGAACGCCCACGGCGAACGGAATGTCCTTCCGAGGTGTCAGGTCTCCCGGTGGGAATTTTCTGACGAAAAGTGAGTAGCGGTTCTAATCCGTACGGGCACGGCTCCAGTTGCCATCCATGGCAACGTCCGCCTGTCGCGAACGTCCTGTTCGCTCCACCCTGTCTTTCAACACTTTTCGAGAAAATATCACCACCTCCCGACAAACATCTTCGGAAGGACATTCCGTCCGCCGTGGGCGTTCTGTGTTTTGGGTCTATGCAGAAAAACTGAGTTATGAGATACTAAATTTGCTGCAAATAACGTATAAAAAGATGAATATGGGTCTATAGGGAAAAAACTGGCTCTGAGATACTCATTTTGAAGAAATTGAGTATCTAGAAAGCAAATTTTTCGCTATAGACCCATATTGTCTAGTTTTTGTTTTTTACCCGTCCCCAAAAGTACCTACAGGGAAATTTATCTTCTATAGACCCATGAAGTTTTTCAAAAAACAGTAGCCCGCAGTTAGGGGGAGCTGTTTGCATGTGTTTCCTACTTTTTTGCACATACCTAATTCTTGTTTTTGAATTATTCGCATGTATTTCTTGATTTTTCGCACATACTAGATTCTTGTTTTTAATTTCCGCACATGTATTCTCAAATGCTCTGCCTAAATAATTGGGATGTTTTTCATAACCCAGCAGAAAAGGACTGCTCCTTCGGGCGTAGATGCGACGGAGACTGTGAGATTTTCTTGGAAAGTGGTTGAGCCGCAGGGGCAACGCGAACACGATGTTCGCGTTAGCCGATAAGTGCCATGGATGGCAACGTAAAGGCGGCCCCGTCATGGTGAGAAGCACTTGGCCACTTTCCTTTAGAAAATCCACAGTTGTAGCTAGCATCCGAGTCCGGGGCGGGCAGCCCTTTCTGCGTGGATTTTACGGCCCCTACGTTACGAGCCATGCACCCAATTCATAAATGTGTCGCAAAGGGCGCTCCACATTTATTTCATTGACGGCTGTCGAGTGTGTCCGTTGGACGCACAGTATAAAGTCAAAAACAAAAACAGCGACTTGTGAGCAAGCTCTCAGATCGCTGTTTCTGTTTTGACTTTGCATGGCTCGTAACTCTCAAGTTACTGACATCTTTTCTCAATAATCATTTCCCCTATTGACAAAACAAGAATTCCTTACTATAGTGTTCCTGTAAAGAACTACTAATGGAGGGCTCATGGAAGAAGCGGCAATCATAGAACAACTTACTCTGTTTGGACTGAGCAGGCAGGAAGCTGCAATATACCTGTGTCTTCTGAAAAATGAGGAATTAACAGGATATGAGGTGGCGAAGCTGACCGGAATATCCAGGTCCAATGTGTATAACGGACTGGCATCTCTGGTGGAGCATGGTGCTGCTTACGTGATGGAAGGGACCTCTTCCAAATATCTGGCTGTGGCACTCCCCGAATTTTGTGATAACAGGGTCCGGTATCTGATGAAAGTAAAGGAGCGACTGGTGGCCGACGGCCCGAAAAAGTCTCTCCCCCGGGAAGGGTACATAACCATTGAAGGATATGAGCACATCTGTGATAAAATCCGGCATATGATTCTCGGAGCGGAAATGCGGATTTATTTTTCCGCAACAGGAGCTTTTTTGGAAGAATGGACAGAGGAAATCCGGGAACTGGTGAAGGCAGGGAAAAAAGTAGTCCTGATCTCAGAGGATAATAAAGAACTTTTTTCCAAAGACGAAGAATTACGTGACGGAATCATACAATACCGTGTACCGGAGCATTTCAGAGAGCCGGAGGAAGAGGAACAGCGGTCAGATCAAATCCGTCTTATTATAGATTCCGAGTATATTCTTACCGGTACGGTGACCGGGAAGAGTGATGATGCCTGTCTCTACAGCGGTCAGAAGAATTTTGTCAGAGTTTTCAAGGACGCCATGCGCAACGAGATCGCCCTGATCAGAATTGCCCGGAATGAATAAAGCTTACAACACTTTTTCTGTTGTGGAAGAATGGAAATGGTGTTTCCATATGCAAATAATTTATAAAAAGAAAGGGATAGAAAATGAGTATCAGAGTTGCAATTTTAGGTTATGGTAATTTAGGAAGAGGAATGGAATGTGCGGTAAAGCAGAACGATGACATGGAGCTGGTGGCAGTATTCACCAGAAGAGATCCTGCTACAGTGAAGACTTTAACAGATGTAAAGGTATACAATGTAGATCAGTTACTGTCCATGCAGGACCAGATCGATGTACTGGTATTGTGCGGAGGTTCCGCAACCGATCTGCCGAAGCAGACCGCAGAGTATGCAAAGTATTTTAATGTGGTGGACAGTTTTGATACCCATGCGAAGATTCCCGAGCATTTTGCACAGGTAGATACTGCTGCTAAGGAAGGCGGCAAGGTAGCTATGATCTCCGTAGGCTGGGATCCCGGTATGTTTTCTCTGAACAGACTGTATGCCAATGCCATTTTAAGAGACGGCAGTGACTATACTTTTTGGGGGAAGGGTGTCAGCCAGGGACATTCCGACGCTATCCGCCGTATCCCCGGGGTTAAGGACGCCAAGCAGTACACCATTCCTGTAGAAGCCGCATTGGAAGCTGTCAGGAATTGTGAAAATCCGGTATTGACCACCAGACAGAAGCACACCAGAGAGTGTTTTGTGGTAGCTAAGGAGGGTGCTGACAAGGCACAGATTGAAGAGCAGATCAAGACTATGCCTAACTATTTTGCAGACTATGATACCACGGTACATTTCATCACAGAGGAAGAGCTGCAGAGAGATCATGCAGGGATTCCTCACGGCGGATTTGTATTGCGTACCGGCAAGACTGGCTTAAACGGTGAGCATGATCATGTGATCGAATACAGCTTAAAGCTGGATTCTAATCCGGAATTTACTTCCTGTGTACTGACTGCTTATGCAAGAGCAGCCTATCGTATGAACCAGGAAGGTCAGAAGGGCTGCAAGACCGTATTTGATGTTGCTCCCGCATATTTAAGTACTCTGACTCCGGAAGAGATGAGAAGTACTTTATTGTAATAAATATAGACTTAGAGGAGATACTTATGGAAAAAAAGGCATTTGTTACCAAAGAAATGATCGAAAAGATTGTAGAAAAATATCCCACACCGTTTCATATCTATGATGAAAAGGGAATCCGTGAGAATGCAAAAGCACTGAAAGAGGCATTTGCATGGAATAAAGGGTACAAGGAGTTTTTTGCAGTGAAGGCGACTCCCAACCCGTTCCTGATCAATATTTTGAGAGAATATGGCTGCGGATGTGACTGCTCCTCTCTGACAGAGCTGATGCTGAGCAATGCTATGGGTGTAAAGGGAGAGGACATTATGTTCTCATCCAACGATACTCCGGCCCATGAATTTGAATATGCGGCAAAAATCGGTGCTACCATTAATCTGGACGACATTACGCATATCGATTTTTTGGAGAAGACCATTGGTTATCTGCCCAAGACCTTAAGCTGCCGTTACAATCCCGGCGGATATTTTTCCATCAGTAATAACATCATGGACAATCCGGGAGATGCCAAGTACGGCTTTACCACGGAGCAGATGTTCGAGGGATATAAGATCCTGAAGGCAAAGGGTGTGGAGAATTTCGGTATTCATTCCTTCCTTGCCAGCAATACGGTAACAAATGACTATTATCCCACACTGGCGAGAGAACTGTTCGAATTGGCAGTGAAGCTGAAAGAAGAGACCGGCGCGCATATCACCTTCATCAATCTGTCCGGTGGTATCGGAATTCCATATCGTCCGGATCAGGAGCCTAACGATATCCGGGCCATCGGCGAAGGCGTGCGCAAGGTATACGAGGAGGTTCTGGTACCTGCCGGTATGGGTGATGTTGCAATTTATACGGAGCTTGGCCGCTACATGATGGCACCTTACGGACATCTGGTAACCCAGGTCATCCATGAGAAGCATACACACAAGGAATACATCGGTGTGGATGCCTGCGCTGTGAACCTGATGCGTCCTGCCATGTATGGTGCGTACCATCACATCACCGTACTGGGCAAGGAGAACGAACCCTGCGATCATAAGTATGACGTGACCGGTTCTTTGTGTGAGAACAACGACAAATTTGCCATTGACCGGATGCTGCCGAAGATTGACATCGGTGACTATATCGCAATTCACGATACCGGCGCACATGGGTTTGCTATGGGATATAACTACAATGGTAAGTTGAAGTCTGCGGAACTTCTGTTAAAAGAAGATGGCAGTGTGGAAATGATCCGCCGTGCTGAGACACCCAGAGATTATTTCGCAACGTTTGACTGCTTCGATATTTATAACAAGATTGACTTTGACGCATAACTCTTACCCATAGGAGGGCGATATCCCGGAATGCGAATGGACATTGCAATTTCGGAAGTGCAGAGTACGAAGTAATCGTTTATGCATAGTATATACAGGAGGATACGAAGCAATGAGATATCCGAAAAATATACAGCAGGGAGGGAACATCGGATTCGTGGCCCCTTCTTTTGGCTGTCAGATAGAACCTTATTACAGTGCCTTTGGTAATGCACAGAAAAAGTTCCGTGAAATGGGTTACCAATTACAACTGGGACCCAACTGCTATGCGGGAGATGGGATCGGTATCAGTAATACACCGGAAAAATGCGGTCAGGAACTGACCGAGTATTATTGTAGCAGAGAAAACGACTGCCTGATCTCCTGCGGAGGCGGCGAACTGATGTGTGAGACTATGAGTCATGTGGATTTTGAACGCCTGAAGGCGGCAGAACCAAAGTGGTATCTGGGATATTCCGACAATACTAACATGACCTATCTGCTGGCAACCATCTGTGACACGGCATCTGTTTATGGACCCTGCGCAGCGGCATTCGGTATGGAACCCTGGCATTTGTCGTTAACGGATGCATTCGGCCTGCTGAAGGGAGAGACGAAGGAAATACACGGTTACGACAAGTGGGAAAAGGAATCTCTGAAAAACGAGGAACATCCGCTATTACCCTACAACACGACAGAACCAAGAGTATTGAAAAGCTTTTTTGGCAGGCAGGCAGCAGGAGCCGGACAGAAAATTCAGTTTTCCGGAAGACTTTTAGGTGGATGCATGGATTGTCTGGTGAATTTATTGGGTACCCGGTTTGATAAAACAGGAGATTTTCTGGAAAAATATAAAGAGGACGGAATCATCTGGTTCTTAGAAGCCTGTGATCTGAATGTTTTTGCAATCCGCAGAGCGATGTGGCAGATGGAGGAAGCCGGTTGGTTCCGGTATGTCAAAGGCTTCCTGATCGGCAGACCCTTGTGTTTTGGACAGGAGATGATGGGACTGGATCAGTATCAGGCGATCCTCTCTGTAGCTGGTGAGAAGAATGTTCCTGTGATCATGGATGCGGATCTGGGACATCTGGCACCGATGATGCCTATTGTGACAGGAAGCCTTGCGGAAGTAAGAGTATGTGACAATGACATTACCATCCGTTATGACTACCGGTAAAAACGTATAAATTCTCATAGACGGTATAGAAATCAAAAGGCTCATCCCGGGAGGGAGAGCCTTTTTGCAGTGTGCGCGACAGGGTCACGCTCTATTCATCGAAAACAATATTAGCAGCCGAAATTAAAGTAGCCGCAAAATGCATTCAACCACTGAGAACAGTTAATGAATCTGAAACACATACTTTCTTCCTCCTTTTCCTGTTGCATGGTGTCCGGTTACGTCTGTGTTAGCTAAGCACAAATGAATTGTAACAATTTTGTAACAATTTATCCATAGGAGATGATTGGCAATAAAATGGAAAAAGCAGGAAATGGGATTCGAGTATAAAAAGGGAAAAAGAAAGCGCAGAACCTTAAGCTCTGCGCCTACTGCCGGCAATGGGACTTGAACCCATACGGTGTTGCCACCAACAGATTTTGAGTCTGCCTCGTCTGCCATTCCGACACGCCGGCTAATCAAACACTCACAACGGAATTTATCTTAACATAGATTGAAAAGCTTGACAAGAGTTTTTTTCCCAAATATGGATACTATTTTTCTAGTCTTTTTCCACAAGATGTTGTATAGTAAATGTGTATGGGTATAGGGGAATACGACCTATAGTGATGGAAGCAAACAGGGTGGAAGCATGAATTGCAAAGAATTTGAAAAAAATATTCCTGAATTTATAGCTGGGAAACTTGATTTCCTGACGTTACAGGAGTTTGGAGAACATATGCAGGAATGTCCCGGATGTAAGGAAGAACTGGTGATTCAGTTCCTGGTGACGGAAGGTATGCAGCGTCTGGAAGACGGTGATGCTTTTGACCTGCAGAGAGAACTGGAGATTCGCCTGACGGAGGCAAAGCGCAAGGTGAAGATTCATATGTCTTTTTTGAAGGCAGGAGCCGTACTGGAAGTGATCACGGTGATTTTTCTCCTGGGATTTCTAGGATGGATCATCTCGTAGCATGTAATTGTATGTAATAGCAGAAACAGGATAGGACAGATTAGATGATGAGTCAGAAACTGGTATTGATCGATGGACACAGTATATTGAACCGGGCATTTTACGGAGTTCCGGATCTGAGCAATGCGGAAGGGCTGCATACAAATGCCATCTATGGTTTTTTGAATATTATGTTTAAAATTCTGGAAGAGGAAAAGCCGGATTACCTGGCAGTGGCATTTGATGTTCATGCACCGACTTTTCGTCATCAGATGTATCAGGCGTATAAGGGAACGAGAAAACCCATGCCGGAGGAATTAAGACAGCAGGTGCCGGTTATGAAGGAAGTCCTGAAGGCCATGCATATTACCATCATGGAGCAGGCTGGATTGGAAGCGGATGATATTTTGGGAACCCTTGCAAAGAAAGCAGAGCAGGAGGGAATGGAAGTATCGCTGGTATCCGGTGACAGGGATCTGTTGCAGATCGCCACGGATCATATCAAGATCCGCATTCCGAAGACAAAACAGGGAAGAACGGAAATTGAGGATTATTATGCTGCGGATGTGCAGGCAGCCTATCAGGTGACTCCGTTGCAGTTTATTGAACTGAAAGCGTTGATGGGGGATACGGCGGATAATATACCGGGAGTGCCTAAGGTTGGAGAGAAGACAGCCCAGGCGCTGATGGTGGAATATGGCTCGCTGGATAATATTTATTCCCACGTAGAGGAAATCTCGAAAAAAAGTATTCGGGAGTCGCTGATAGAACACAAGGATCTGGCAGAACTGAGTAAGACACTGGCTACGATCAAGACAGATTGTGATCTGCAATTGGATTACGATCAGGCAAAAGCCGAAGGATTCTATACACCGGAAGCGTATACCCTGTGCAAGCGTTTGGAATTTAAGAATCTGCTCGGCAGATTCGAGAAGAATGCTGCTGCCACAGACACAAAAATCACAGAGAACTTTCGGATCATTGAGGAGAAAAAAGAATTCCTGGATTTTTTAAAAAAAGCCAAGAAACAAAAAGAAATCGGTCTGTGGCTGATCACGGAACCGGCGGTGGGATCCAATACAAAGAAGGAAGAACTGCTGGGAGCAGCAGTATCTGTGCCGGATGCGGAAACGGTATTTTATGCGTTGAAGCGGGAGCAGGAACCGGAGGGGCAGTTGAGCCTGTTTGAAGAAGTGAAACAGACGGTGGATGAAACGGCAGAGATCACGGCAGCCTTGCAGGAACTTTCTTCTGTGAAAGGACTCCGGATTGCTACATTTGATGTAAAGCGTCAGTACGATTCTCTGGACCACAGCGGTACCGAACAATATTTTGACATTCTCATAGCTGCCTATCTGTTGAATCCTCTGAAAAATGATTATGATCCGGAGTCCATTGCTTCAGAGCATCTGGGGATCATGATCCCGGGAAAGGCGGAAGTATTTGGAAAGAGATCCTTCCGGACATTGCTTTCGGAAGAGAGAGAAAAAGCTGCGGAATATACCTGTTATGGGGCCTGGGTATCCGTAAAGTGCAGGAAAGTGCTCGAGGACAAGCTGGAGGCAGCAGGCATGAAGCGGCTCATGAATGAGATGGAAATGCCTCTGTCGCTGGTACTCTACGATATGCAGAAGGAAGGCGTGGCTGTCAGAAGAGAGGAATTGAAATCTTACGGTGATGCGCTGGTTGCCCGGATTGAAGAACTGGAGCATGCAATACACGAACAGGCTGGAGTTGATTTTAATATTAATTCCCCCAAACAATTAGGTGAGGTACTGTTCGAGACGATGCAGATCCCGGGCGGGAAAAAGACGAAGACCGGTTATTCTACCGCAGCGGATGTGCTGGAGAAGTTGTCTGCGGATTATCCGATTGTGCGGGATATTCTGGAGTACAGAGGACTTACAAAACTGAAATCAACCTATGCGGACGGGTTGGCAGCTTTTATCGAGGCGGATGGAAGAATTCATACGAACTTCAATCAGACCATTACAGCCACAGGGCGGATCAGTTCCACAGAACCGAATCTGCAGAACATTCCCATGCGTATGGAACTGGGCAGAAAGATCCGCAAGGTATTTGTCCCCAGGGAGGGATATGAATTCATGGATGCGGATTATTCGCAGATCGAATTGCGTGTACTGGCTCATATGTCCGGAGATGAGCAGCTGATCGATGCCTACAGACAGGAAGAAGATATTCACCGGATCACAGCATCCAAGGTATTCCATACTCCTTTCGAAGAGGTTACGGATCTGCAGAGACGTAATGCCAAGGCTGTAAATTTCGGTATTGTCTACGGCATCAGTTCCTTTGGACTGAGCCAGGATCTCAGCATCAGCAAAAAAGAAGCGGCGCAGTATATTGAACAGTATTTTGAAACCTATCCCAAGGTGAAGGAATTTATAGATAAACTGGTGGCGGATGCGAAGAATAAAGGCTACACGGAAACGATGTTCGGCAGGAGAAGACCGATTCCGGAATTGTCCTCGTCTAATTTCATGCAGAGATCTTTTGGAGAACGTGTGGCAATGAACGCACCCATTCAGGGAACCGCGGCGGATATTATCAAGATCGCCATGATCAAAGTATGGAAAGCACTGAAAGAGGAAGGATTAAAGTCACGACTGATTTTACAGGTGCATGATGAACTTCTGATCGAGACAGCACTGGAAGAAGAAACAAGAGTTCGGGAGATCCTTACAGAGAACATGAAATCTGCAGCAGATCTGGCGGTTACGCTGGAGATCGATCTGCACACGGGAAAAGACTGGTACGAGGCAAAATAAATGCGTTTTATAGGAATTACCGGCGGCGTGGGTGCCGGAAAAACGGAAATTTTAAAATACATCGGTCAGCATTACAAATGCGAGATCTATCTGGCAGATGATATCGGACATAAAGTAAAAGAACCGGGAACGGAAGGGTATCAGGCACTGGTGGAATTGCTGGGCAGAGATATTCTGCGTGCGGACGGACAGATCGATAAACCGTCCATGGCGGCCAAAATTTTTGCGGATCCCGCATTGTTGGAAAAAGTAAATCAGATCATTCATCCGGCGGTGAAAAAATATCTGGCTGACCGGCTGGCGGAGGCGCGTGCCAAGGGAGATGTGGAATTGTTTTTCGTCGAGGCAGCCCTTCTGATCGAGAACGGTTTCGGTGAAGTCGTGGATGAGATGTGGTATATTTATGCCAGGGAAGAGGTACGCAGAAAACGTCTGTCCGTAAGTCGTGGATACACACCGGAGAAAATCGATAGGATCATGTCTTCGCAGCTTTCGGAGAATGAATTCCGGAAACATTGTGATTTCGTCATAGATAACAGCGACAGTCTGGAGAACAGTTACAGACAGATCAGACAGAAACTGGAGGCATATACATGGAGGGAGTAAAAGAAAAACAGGGACAGTTGATATTCGGACTGGACATTGGGACCAGAAGCATCGTAGGTACGGTGGGATACTTAAACGGCGGAAAGTTCCATGTGCTTGCACAGCGTTCCAAAGAGCATGAGACGAGAGCCATGCTGGATGGACAGATTCATGATATCGGCAAGGTCGGTGAGACGATTTCTCAAGTAAAGGAACAGCTGGAGGAAGATCTGGGGAGAGAACTGACGGATGTCTGTATTGCGGCAGCAGGTCGTGTACTGCGTACGGTTACGACCTATGTGGAGCATACGTTTGAAAATGATCGGGAAATCATGCAGGAAGATGTTTATTCTCTGTGTACCATGGGTGTCGAAAAAGCCTATGAGGAATTCCAAAACAGTAATACGGACACAGATATGAAATTTTATTGCGTGGGTTATACACCTATGCGGTATTATATGAACGGTTACCAGATGGGAAATCTGGAAGGACATAAGGCCAAAAGTATTGCGGTGGATCTGATTGCCACCTTTTTGCCGGATGATGTAGTGGACGGACTGTACAAGGCGGTGGAATTTGCAGGTTTACATGTGGCAAATCTGACACTGGAGCCTATTGCGGCCATTCAGGTGGCTATCCCGGAAAAGTTCCGGATGTTAAATATGGCACTGGTGGATGTCGGCGCGGGAACCAGCGATATTTCCATTACCAAAGAAGGTACCATAACCGCGTACGGAATGATTCCCGTAGCCGGGGACAGCCTGACGGATATCCTGGTACAACATTGCCTGGTAGAATTTGAGACTGCGGAACAGATCAAGAGAAAATGCAGGACCCAGGAGATCATTGAATATGAAGACATCATGGGTCTGCCCCAGACGATTACCGCCGGTGAGGTACTGGAGCTTCTGGATCCTGAGATTGAGCATATGACGCAGATGGTATCCGATACGATAAAGGAGTTAAACGGAGACAAACCGGTCAGCGCTGTGTTCGTAGTAGGCGGTGGCGGAATGGTGCCGGGTTATACGGAAAAGCTGGCGGCGAAGCTGGGTATTGTGAAGGAACGTGTGGCAATCCGTGGACAGGAGGTCATGCAGACGATTGTGTTCGAACTGGAAAATGCCAGAAAAGATGCCATGATGGTAACCCCGATCGGAATCTGCCTGAGCTACTATGTGCAGAGCAATAATTTTATTTTCGTAGAATTCAATGGGGAAAGAGTAAAGCTGTATGATAATGGAAAGTTGTCCGTGACGGATGCGGCCATGCAGATGCAGTTCCCCAATGATCAACTGTTCCCCAGAAGAGGAGAGGCTCTTTTATTTACCGTAAACGGTAAGAGCCGCATGGTAAGGGGGGAACAGGGAGAGGCAGCAGTCATCCGCGTCAATGACGAAGAAGCGGATATGTATACGCAGGTACATAATGGGGATCACATTGTGATAACGCCATCCACGGAAGGTGTGGCAGCGGTCATGGAACTGGGAAGTCTTCCGGAGATGGGAGATGCCCTGGCGGTGTACGTTAACGGCAGACAGATCAGTCTGCCCAGAACGGCAGATATCAATGGCCGCAGAGAGAATGAATTTTATCATATTTGTCAGAAAGATGATATCCAGATTCGCAATTCCTATACCGTAAAAGAAATTGCGGAATTCCTGGATGTACCACTGGGGACAGGTATCAAAGTCAATGATACGGCGGCACAGCCGGAGACCAGAGTGTATGAACATTTTACGGTTAGTTGGGATATGGAGAATCCGTTGCTGGAGGAGAGTGTTACGGTTCCGGATCCGGTGGAAAAACCGAAGAATACGGTAGCAGAAGCACAGACAGATGAGGGAAAAAACGAGCCCGGGGCGCAGACTGTGCAGGAAACACCTACGGTGCCGCAGCTTCCGCATCCCCTGACTGTAATCGTAAATCATACGCCTATTACCATGCAGGGAAAAGCTTCCTATGTATTTGTGGATGTGTTTGATTATATTGATTTTGATTTGGGCTCCGCTGCGTCCGCAGGAAGATCCATTGTGACAAATCTGAATGGCCGTCCGGCACAGTATATGGAGACACTGACTGAGGGTGATGTGATCGAGATCTACTGGAAAAATTTGAAATAATAATGCGATAGAAAAGAGATTAGTAAAATTATGAGATTATGCAGTATTGCCAGCGGCAGCAGCGGCAATTGTATTTATGTGGGTTCCGAAGCCACGCATCTGCTGGTGGATGTGGGAATCAGCGGGAAAAAAGCGGAGGCCGGATTGAACAGTCTGGGACTGACCGGCAGAGACTTAGACGGTATCCTGGTGACTCATGAACATATGGATCATGTGGCTGGCTTAGGTGTCATGGCCAGAAAATACGATGTGCCCATCTATGCTACTCCCGGGACTTTGGAAGAGATTCAGAAGATGGAAAATCTTGGGAAGATCGATCCGGAACTGTTCCGTGAGGTGAAGGAAGATGTGAAACTGACCATCAAGGATCTGACTGTGAATCCCATGAAGATTTCACATGATGCGGCACAGCCTGTAGGGTATCGCATTGCATATGGGAATAAAAAAGTCGGAATCTGTACGGATCTGGGCGTGTATAACGATTACACCGTGGAGTGCCTGAAGGGGATGGATGCTTTGCTTGTAGAAGCTAATCACGATGTGAAGATGTTGCAGGTAGGTCCTTATCCTTATTATTTAAAACAGAGAATCTTAGGGGAGAGAGGGCACCTTTCCAATGAAAATTCCGGAAAGCTTCTTTGTCGTATTTTACATGATAAATTACAGGCTATTGTGTTAGGGCATCTGAGCAAGGAAAATAATCTTCCCGAGCTGGCCTATGAGGCGGTCCGCATGGAGATCACCATGGGAGAGAATCCTTATCGGGCGGAGGACTTCCGAATGATGGTGGCGGACAGGAGTAATGTATCTCCGGTCATCAATATTGCTTAATTATGTTTCAGACCGCGCTATTTGCAAAGTCGCGTCAGCACGTTTTACGTCACTTCGTGACTCACTTTGCTCATAGATTGGCGTTCAGCGAATGAACATAAGGTTGCAAAATGTAACAAAGTGTAGTTTAATAGATAGAAATATAGATAGAAATAATAGCATGAAAACATGCGGAAAATGAGGGCGATTATGAAAAAAACAATTATTACGGTAGTTGGTAAGGACACAGTAGGCATTATCGCAAAGGTATGTACCTATCTTGCGGAGAACGGCATCAATATCCTGGATATTTCCCAGACCATCGTACAGGGATATTTCAATATGATGATGATCGTTGACACCAATCAGATGCAGAAGCCTTTTGGTGACATGGCAGATGAACTGGCTGCTCTCGGAGAAGAGATCGGCGTAGTGATCAAATGCCAGAAGGAAGAAATCTTTGACAAGATGCACCGCATCTAATGCCCCACGATAAATCATAAAGACCCGAAGGGGCAGATAGGAGCTGTAATGATCAATTTATATGAAGTAACCGAGACGAACAAAATGATTGAGGAAGAGAACCTGGATGTGCGTACTATCACACTGGGAATCAGTCTGTTAGACTGTATCGATTCCAATCTGGACAGATTAAACGAGAAAATTTATAACAAAATTTACGAAGCAGCCAAGGATCTGGTGAAGACCGGAGAGGAGATCTCCAGAGAATTTGGTATTCCTATTGTAAATAAGAGAATTTCCGTAACGCCCATTGCGCTGATCGGCGGCGCCGCATGCCACACCATCGAGGATTTCGCAAGCATTGCAAAGACCCTGGATAAAGTAGCACATGAAGTGGGTGTGAATTTCCTTGGCGGATATTCTGCACTGGTAAGCAAGGGAATGACTCCGGCAGACGAGCTGCTGATCCGTTCCATTCCTCTTGCGCTGTCCACCACAGAGCGTGTGTGCAGCTCTGTGAACCTGGGCTCCACCAAGACAGGCATCAATATGGATGCGGTCAAGCTTATGGGAGAGATGGTGAAGGAAACCGCTGAGTATACCAAGGAAGATGATTCCCTGGGTTGTGCAAAACTAGTTGTGTTCTGTAATGCACCGGATGACAATCCCTTTATGGCAGGTGCATTCCATGGTGTGACCGAAGCGGACAAGATCATTAATGTCGGTGTCAGCGGTCCCGGTGTTGTCAAAACTGCATTAGAGAAGGTGCGCGGAGAGAATTTTGAGGTTCTCTGTGAGACCATTAAAAAGACTGCTTTCAAAGTAACCCGTGTGGGACAGCTGGTAGCACAGGAAGCATCCCGGATGTTAAATGTTCCTTTCGGAATCGTGGATCTGTCCCTGGCACCGACCCCGGCTATCGGCGACAGTGTAGCTGATATTCTCTGTGAGATCGGTCTGGAGCGTGCCGGAGCACCCGGAACCACCGCAGCCCTTGCTCTGTTAAATGATCAGGTGAAAAAAGGCGGTGTTATGGCATCCTCTTATGTCGGCGGTTTAAGCGGAGCGTTCATTCCCGTCAGTGAAGATCAGGGTATGATCGATGCTGTCAATGCGGGAGCCCTCACCATCGAGAAGCTGGAAGCTATGACCTGTGTCTGCTCTGTAGGACTGGACATGATCGCCATCCCCGGAGACACCAAGGCAACTACTATCTCCGGTATCATTGCGGATGAGATGGCCATCGGAATGGTGAACCAGAAGACCACTGCCGTGAGAATCATTCCCGTCATCGGAAAAGGAGTGGGAGAGACCGTAGAATTCGGAGGCCTGTTAGGCTACGCGCCCATCATGCCTGTGAACACCTTCTCCTGTGATGCTTTCGTCAACCGCGGCGGACGCATCCCTGCCCCCATCCATAGCTTTAAGAACTAAATTGAGAGTTAGTTGAATACATTGGCAAAATCCACGAACTCCCGGAGCATGCGATACACATGTCTCGATGTAAGGTCTCCGGATGTGAATTTTCTACGAAAAGTGATGAGTAGTTCTCGTCATGACGGGGCCGCCTACAGTCGACATCCATGTCGACAATCGGCTGACGCGGACATCGTGTCCGCTTTCCCCCTGTCTTTCAGCACTTTTCTAGAAAATATCAACATCCTCCGACAAACATCTTCGACATGGCACCGCATACTCCGGGAGTTCTGCGTTTTGAAAAGCTTTCAAAAACCAGTAGCCCCGGCTGGGTATAAGAATAAGCAGTGCCGTAAGCAGACGTCGGTACTATAGCGTCCTAAGGGACGCATTGCGGTCGTATTGTGACCGCTTATGTACCGCTACGATCTGCGACATGAGCGCATCGTACTAAAGTACGAGCGTGCCGCGTTTCTTATACCCTGCCAAGGGCTACGGGATTATTTCACTAACTCTCAATTTAAAATAATGTCTGCTGCACGTATCTCTCGGGGAATTCATGCAGGTAAGTAAAGCATTCCTTTGGGGAACACAGCATACCATTCGCTACGCAGGTATTTTGAATCAGTGCCATAAGCTCTTTTGCATAAGGACTGGGAATATCGTAGGCATTTCCGTAGGTGCTGATATATTTTTGCCGGATGCCGGGGAAATCACGATCCAGCGCCTGATAGAAATATTCCCGGTCGCCTTCCCGCAGCGTGACACCAACATCGAACACCAGAACCCCCTGAACTCCTGCCAGCAGGCAATAATCAAGCAAGCCTTCTATATTCTCCCTGGTATCGTTAATAAAAGGAAGAATCGGTGTCATCCACACAAGAGTCGGTATTCCCAACTCTTTACATCTCATCAACACTTCAAAACGCTCTCTCGTAGTAGATACATGCGGTTCAATCTTACGGCACAGCTCCTCATCATAAGTAGTGAGCGTCATCTGCACGACTGCTTTGGCCTTCTTATTGATAGATTGCAGCAGATCGAGATCCCGAAGCACCAGATTGGATTTTGTGAGTACCGTAACGCCATATTCATACCGATCGATCAGTTCCAGACATTTTCTGGTCAATTGAAGCTTTTTTTCAGCGGGAAGATACGGATCGCACATGGCACCTGTACCGATCATGCATTTGTGACGTTTTGAACGTAATGCCTGCTCCAGTAGTTCAGGAGCATTTTTCTTGACCTCGATATCTTCAAAGGCGTGTGTAAAACCGTAACATCTGCTGCGGCTGTCACAATAAATGCAGCCGTGGGAGCATCCGCGGTAAATATTCATTCCGTTATTCTGAGATAAAATCCCCTTCGCCTGGACAAAATGCATGGTAATATTCTCCCTCATTTGATTGTATAACTTTATTTTTATATTAACATAGGAAAAGTGAGAAAACAAAAATAATTTTAACTAAAATTAAGCTAAAATAGCTGGCTAAATAAAGATAATAATGATACAATACAAGAACGGAGATTGGAAAAGCTTTACGATAAAACAATTATGGAAAGGAAAACTATTGATGCAGAAATTTGGTACAGAAAAATTTCATGGGGTGAATTTTGCGGTATTTCCGCACAAAGGCGTACTGGGATCTGGAGAAGCCAGAAAAAGTATGGAGGAAATGGCGCATAAGACCCACGCGAACTGGGTGATACTCACTCCCTCGGGGATGCAGGAAACCCCTTATAGCGAAGAAATTCATTTCGATGGGGAGAAAAGCTGCACGGATGAAGAACTGTGTGATATGATCCGATATGCGCAGAGTCTGGGATTAAAGGTGGCATTAAAGCCTACCGTGAATTGTGACAATGGTGTCTGGAGAGCAAGGATAAGCTTTTTTGATCATGATGTTCCCTGTGAACCGAAGTGGGGCAACTGGTTTGAAAGCCATATTGCTTTTCAGAAGCATTATGCACAGATCGCACAGCGGACAGGGTGTGAATTATTTCTTACAGGCTGCGAGATGACGATGACAGAGCACCGGGAGACGGATTGGAGAAAGCTGATCGCAGAGGTCCGCACAGTATATGACGGACCTGTCGGTTATAATTGTGACAAATACGGAGAAGATCATATTACATGGTGGGATGCAGTGGACGTGATCGCTTCCAGCGGATACTATCCCATCGATGATTGGGAGAATCAGTTGGATCGCATTGAAGAAGTAGTAAAAAAATACCAGAAGCCTTTTATTTTCTCGGAGGCTGGATGCATGAATATCCATGGTTCCGCGCTGGTGCCGAATAACTGGGAACTGCAGGGCAAAGAGGATGATGCGGAACAGGCAGACTGGTATCTGGCAATGTTTTCTGCCTGCGAAAAACGGGATTGGGTGAAAGGCTTCCGAATCTGGGACTGGCCGGGAAGTATGGAAAGGAAGAACCCTTATGCAGTCTGCGATCGCCCTGCGGAGGCTGTGATCGCCGAAGAATATAGCCGTTGTGCCAAGAATCGGTGATAAGAGAGCGAGACATCGAAAATCAGAACGACAGATAAAACAAAGCACAGGGAGGTATGGCAGAAAAATGGAGCAGCCAACAAAGATAGTCAGCGTAGCAGCATTGCCGCAGGTACGGGTGTTGGGACGCACCACGGGAACGGATGTGGTGAACTTATTCTGGACCGGCAGCGGAATAGAATTTATCTATACCGGCAGTGAAATTCAGGTGGAGGTAAATGCCGATTACGACGCTTATGAACCGTGGCTTGCGGTGGAACTGAACGGTGTGCAGATCGGTAGAGTTCCGTTAAATAAAGGGAAAAATGAAGTGTGCCTGTTCCGGGGGATGACGGTAGGAAAACCGAAGCATGTACGGATTCTGAAAGAAGTACAGGCAATGCATCAGGATCCCGGGCATCTGTTACAGATTGTGGGATTGCAATATGCAGACGGTGAATTCCAGCAGCTGCCGGAGCCGAAGTACCGGCTGGAATTTGTGGGAGACAGCATTACCAGCGGGGAAGGTACGGTGGGAGCCATCTATGAGGAAGATTGGATCAGTGCCTTTTTCTCTGCAATGAATACTTATCCCCGTATGGTGGCAGATGCATTATCCGCAGAGTATCGTGTGGTATCTCAGAGCGGCTGGGGAATTGTCACCGGATGGGATGGAAATGTGGAGAATAAGATTCCTCCGTTTTACACACAGGTCTGTGGCTTACTCACCGGGGAGAGGAATGCTTCTTTGGGAGCGTTGCAAGACTATGATTTCGAGGCATGGCAGCCGGATGCGGTCATTATCAATCTGGGAACCAATGATGCCACAGCAATTCAGTCCGCAGTGGAACTAGGGCAGGAATGGGCAGGAACACGGGACGTAGAAGAAGTTAAAGAGATACTGACTACAGCCATCTGCGATTTCCTGAAAGTAGTGCGGAACAGCAACCCCACAGCACAGATCATCTGGGGTTACGGCATGCTGGGAGACAACTTTCTGTCCGCCATCCGGGAAGCTGTGGAAGGCTATGCGGAGCAGACTGCCGATTCCCGGATACACTTTTTGCAACTTCCCGACACTACACCGGATACCGTAGGCAGCCGCCTGCACCCCGGCATGAAAGCCCATCAAATTACCGCGAAAGAGATCGAAACATATCTGCAAGAACTGTTATAGGAGAAATTTATAATTTCTTAAGAAAAATGTGACGTAAAATGTGACAATTCCGCGTTATATTGAAACCCGTAGAAAGTAATTCATTCGGAGGGACTGGCAATATGATGCAGGAAAATCGTTCGGGCAGACAGGCAGAGATCCATATAACGCAGATGCGGAGAAATCCGTATCTGGTGGATTATCAAACCGGGAAAAATACGGGCAGACATACAGGAAGGCGCATAGAACAACGACATCATAGTGCAGTGCCCCAGCAGGAAAACAGAATCCGCCAACAGAAACAGAAAACTGCAGTTGCTGTATCTGATGGAAACGTATGCAGAGACAATACCTACAACACGCGCACAAGACAACGCCTGACGAGGGCGGAGAGACAGCGTCGCCGCAGACGGGTAAGAATCCGCAGATATATCCGGATGACTTTGCTTTGTGCAGGAATTCTGGTAGGAATCGTCGCATTGACAAAGCTTTTGAAGGTGCCTGCCAGTACTGCGGAAGCCAGCACACCGATGGAAGCAATAGATATGGCGCAGCAGGTGGGAAAAGGGACTGAGAATACCATGGGGACTAGGATCCAGGGACTGTCGGCGGAGACTTACGCAGCGCACCCTGACTGGACGGAGGATTTCCTCACGGTAAATGAATATTCCAGACCGGGAGATCCTTTGACGGAGGTGAATAATATTTTCGTGCATTATACTGCCAACCCCGGCACCAGTGCGGCACAGAACCGCAGTTATTTCGAACAGCTTAAGGACAATCATGAGCGCAGTGCCAGCGCGCATTTCATCATCGGCTATAACGGGGAGATCATCCAGTGTGTTCCTTTGGATGAGATCGCTTACGCGGTGCAGACCCGTAACGAGGATTCCATCTCTATCGAATGCTGCTATAAGGCGGACAACGGACAGTTCACTCAGGAGACCTACGATTCCCTGATCAGGCTGCTGAGTTGGCTGATCGATGCCTATGAACTGGAACCGGAGGATATTCTCCGCCACTATGACTGCGGTGGAAAAAAATGTCCCATATACTATACAGAGCATGAAGATGCCTGGGAGCAGTTAAAAGAGGATGTCAAAAATCTATAGAGAATTACGTGATCACAAGACACGAAGAGAGGAACTTTTTCCAAAAGGAAAGGTTCCTTTTAGTTTATCTTGTTTTAAGAATACAAGTTTGTTAGAATAGACGCATACGGAATACGATTTCCTTTTCAAAGGGAAAAGTGTTGCAGACAAGGCCCTAAGGGGCAGAAATGAGGAGTATCATGAATATTTTATCACCTTCAATTCTTTCGGCGGATTTCTGGAAGCTGGGAGAGGATATCAAAGCTGTGGAAGGAGCCGGTGTGCCCTGGCTGCATGTGGATGTGATGGACGGACTGTTTGTGCCTTCAATCTCTTACGGAATGCCTGTCTTGAAGGCAGTGAGACCCCACACAGACATGTTCCTGGATGTACATCTGATGATCGAGAAGCCGGAGCGTTATGTGGAAGAGTTCGCTGCCTGCGGCGCGGATCTGGTGAATTTCCATCTGGAAGCCACAGAGGATGTGAAGGGATGCATTGATAAAATACGTGCCACCGGTAAAAAGGTCGGCATCACCATCAAACCCGCCACCCCGGCAGAGGCTGTGGAACCTTATCTGGAACTGGTGGATATGGTACTGGTGATGACCGTAGAACCCGGTTTCGGCGGACAGAAGCTGATCCCGGAATGCCTGGACAAGGTAGCGGTGATCCGCAAAATGATCACGGACAGAGGACTTACTACCGATCTGGAAGTAGACGGCGGTATTCATCTGGACAACGTAGTGCAGGCATTGGAGAAGGGAGCCAATGTTATCGTGGCAGGCTCTGCTGTATTCAAGGATGACATCGCGGCCAATGCGAAGGCTTTTCTTGCGAAGATGCAGTAACATAGCCATAGGCGGGAATGAGGTAGGGAACGTCTTACGGAAGGCGTAGACTGCCGACAGACGGTGACGGAAGGACAGACAGACGTCTGCGGAATGGAGAGTAATATGGAGTTACAGATACTACACGCAATACAGGGAATTCATCAGGAATGGCTGACAGAGATCTTACGTTTTTTTACCACGATCGGTGAAAGCGGTTTGGTATGGATCGTTATTGCAATCGTCCTGACATGTATACCGAAGACCAGAAAATGTGGTCTGACTATGATGATCGCAATGGCTATTACTTATCTGGTGGGAAATTTGTTCTTGAAAAATGTGATTGCCAGACCCCGGCCCTGCGCAGTCGACAACAGTGTCATATTGAAGATCCCGTTTCCCTCCGAATATTCTTTTCCTTCGGGACACAGCTCCAATGGATTCGCCGGTGCAGTGACGATCTTCTGCTATTATCGCAGAGCGGGACTCTTAAGTCTGCTCATGGCGGCACTTATTGCATTTTCCAGACTTTACTTCTTCGTTCATTACCCGACGGATATCCTGGGTGGAATCTTATTGGGAACGCTGGATGCACTATTGGCGGTCTGGCTTGTGAGGCACTTGGAGAACTGGGCGGATGCGCAGTCTGCATCGAACGCAGATAAATCTGAACACGTGCAGGAAAAATAAAATAACGGGACGAAACCGGGATCAGACGGAAAGGGCAAAAACGATGATGAACAGCAGAACGTTATGGAATGATAATTGGTATTTTGCCAAAACAGCATTAGGTGTGAACTGGGAAGACAGGCAGATCTGGGAAGCCAAAATGCAGCCGGTGGATCTGCCCCATGACTGGTTGATCTATGATACGAAGAATCTCTATGAAGACAGCATCGGCTGGTATCGGAAGAACTTTGCCTATGCCCCGGATAAAACAGGAAATGATGACCGTGTCATCCTCCGCTTTGAAGGTGTCTACATGGATTCTTCTATTTATGTAAACGGTGAGCACCTTGGTGACTGGAAATACGGCTATTCTACCTTTGACTGGGATATTACGGATGCTTTACATGAGGGAGAGAATGAAATCGTTCTGCGTGTTGTATTTCAGGCGCCCAACAGCAGATGGTACAGCGGTGCAGGAATCTACCGGAATGTGTGGATGATCCGGCTGCCGGAGACACATATTCCTCTGGACGGCATCTACACATCTTCTGTTGAGACGAACAAGGGTTATGACCTGACTATCGACACGGAACTGGAATGGGGAACAGATAGTGGAAATTATGAACTGGAATACTGTCTGCGAGATACTGATAACAGCAAAAGTCCCATAGAAACAGAAACCTCGGAGCTCTTCCGGGTAAAACAGCCCCTCACCTGTGGACAGAACAAGATATCCATGACGATCCCTGTGGATAATCCGAGGAAATGGGACATTACGGATCCTTACTTATATGATCTGCAGGTATGCCTGTGGAGAGAGCAGGAGACTAACAGCCGGGAACTATGTCAGCAGGAACATTTCCGTATCGGCTTTCGCACCATACAATTTGATCCTGACAGGGGCTTTTTATTAAATGGCAGGAAGATTCGCCTGAACGGTACCTGTGACCATCATGACCTCGGAGCGTTGGGAGCGGCTTTCCACAAGGAAGCCATGCGCCGTAAGTTCAAACTCATGCGCTCCATGGGTGTCAATGCCCTGCGGACTTCTCACAACATGCCGGCAGTGGAAGTGATGGAACTGGCGGACGAGATGGGCTTTCTGGTATTGTCCGAAGCCTTCGACATGTGGGAGATGGCCAAGAATCCATATGATTACGCCAGATTTTTCAAGGATTGGATGGAAAAGGATGTCCGCAGCTGGATCCGTAGGGATCGCAATCACCCTTGCATTATTATGTGGAGCATCGGTAACGAGATCCCAGACACCCATGCGGATGCCCACGGACAGGAGATCACCGGAAGCCTCATTGCCGCGGTCAGAAAGTGGGACTACCGTAATGTGGCACCTGTGACCATCGGTTCGAACTATATGCCATGGGAAAACGCACAGAAATGTGCAGATATCGTGAAGCTGGCGGGATATAATTACGCGGAAAAATATTATGAAGAGCACCATAAAAAGTATCCGGACTGGATCATTTACGGAAGTGAGACTTCTTCTGTCGTACAGAGCCGCGGCATCTATCATTTCCCGCTGGATCGGGCGACACTGATCGAAGCAGACGAACAGTGCTCCGCTCTGGGTAACAGTACTACCAGCTGGGCAGCCCAAAATACGGAATACTGTATCATTATGGACAGAGATACCCCCTATTCCTGTGGACAGTTCATCTGGACAGCTATTGACTACATCGGTGAGCCGACACCTTATCAGACGAAAAACAGCTATTTCGGGCAGATGGATACAGCGGGATTTCCGAAGGATTCCTACTATCTCTTCCGCGCAGAGTGGACAGATGTGAAAAAAGATCCTATGATTCATGTCTACCCTTATTGGGACTTCAATCCGGGGCAGCAGGTGGATGTGCGGATCACCAGCAATGCTCCGGAGGTGGAACTGTTCGTAAACGGCGTATCACAGGGAAGGCGGCAGATCGATCATGAAAAGGGAACGGTGTTGCAGCCTTCCTGGAAAGTACCTTATGTGCCCGGCAGTATCTGTGCTGTGGCTTACGATGAGACCGGCAGAGAGATTGCCAGACAGGAGAGACATTCCTTTGGCAACACCGATCATTATGTATTAAAAGCAAACAAAACCACTCTGCGTGCCGATGGCGAAGATATGATCTTCCTGGAGATCGCGGCAGAAGATAAGGACGGTTATCCCGTGGAAAATGCCTCCGATTATGTGAGAGTGACCGTGGAAGGTGCCGGAAGACTGATAGGACTGGATAACGGTGATAGTACTGACTACGATTCCTATAAGGGAACCGTCCGCAAGCTGTTCCAGGGGAAGCTTCTGGCGATGATCGCTGCGAAAACGATCCCCGGAGAGATTCGTGTGACCGTGGAGGACGCATGGACAGCCACGGCGAGCATGACCGATGAAACCGTCACCGGAACGGCCGCGGCAGTAGTCGAGACTTCGGACAATACGGCAGCTGCCGGGCACCGCACGGCGACAGTGACGCTTCATGCTATCGAAGCACAGATCCGTCCCGGTATCTGTGCAACGGAAGAAAACAGAGAATATCCGCCTGCCTTTGTGGAACCCGGATTCGTGCCGGTACGCAAGCTGGAACTGAGCGCAGCCGCAACGACGCTGACACCGGAAAACCCTTCTGTACTGCTGCATACCTGTATTTATCCTATGGAAGCCACTGACCGTAAGCTTCTGTGGAGCATTACGGATGCCACGGGTATTCCCAGCCCGATCGCAAAGCCGGAAGAGCTTCCGGACGGCGAAGGCATCCGTATCACAGGCATCAGTGACGGAAGTTTCCAGGTGAGATGTATGTCCTGCAACGGTACCCCTTCTGTGAAAATGATCTCACAGCTGGAGTTTCAGGTGGAGGGAATGGGACAGACGTTTCGGTCACCTTATGAACCGGTTACTGCTATTTCCTATGACACAAGTTTTGGCGGGGATGTGAGCCGCGGTGTGGAGAACAGTGCCGGAACGGATAAAGCACAGCCTACCGGTCTGGTTTATAGATCCGTAGATTTCGGCGAATTCGGAAGTGATGAGATCACGCTGGCTATTTTTGCGAATGATAATGACCCTCACAGAATTCAAATCTGGGAGGGAGAACCCGGGGAGAATGCATCCGGATTCGGAGAGACGGGAGAACTTGTCGGAGAAGTCACCTATCAGAAGCCCGGCATCTGGGAGGTCTTCCAACCGGAGACATTTACACTGTCCCGGAGACTGAAAGGCGTGGTAAATCTGACAATTGTGTCGGAAGATAAATTTTTCCTGAAGGAGTTTCATTTTACCAGACAGGAGAAAGCTTATGCGAGACTGTCTGCCCTCACAGACGGCGTTACTTATGGAGACAGCTTTGTGAGAACCGCGGATGCCATTGAACAGATCGGCAACAATGTTTCTCTGGAATTTGCGGATATGGACTTTGGAACAGATGCTTCTGACAGTATCGTCATATGCGGAAGGACACCTCTGCAGCACAATACGATACAGTTGCGATTCAGTAATGGGGAGACGCAGGTACTACCCTTCCCGCATAGCGGGGAATATCGTGAGATGCGATTCCCGATACAGAAAGTGACCGGAGAACAGAAGGTGACATTTGTCTTCCTACCGGGCTGTAATTTTGATTTCAAATGGTTCCGGTTTGAAAAAAGTGGATTGGAGGAGTAAAAGAAAATGATGAGCAGATGGAACAGAAAATTATGGGCATTGATACTTGCAGCAGGGATGACAGTATCTCTGGCTGCCTGCGGAGGAAACGACCAGGCAGCAGGCGGTGCATCCGCGGGTACCCAGGATGGGACTGCCGCCCAACAGAACCAGAGCACGGGCAGCAATATCGACAACGCCGGCAGTATTGTAACGTTAGCGCAGGATGCCCGGGCACTGCAGATCATAGACGACAACTACCGCACCTACTACGAGCTTTTTGTTTATTCCTTCTATGACAGTGACGGTGACGGCATCGGTGACCTGCAGGGAGTCCTGGACAAGCTGGACTACCTGAATGATGGTGACGATACGACGGATACGGACTTAGGGATCAACGGCATCTGGCTCATGCCGGTAATGCCCTCCACGACCTATCATAAATACGACACTACGGATTACGAGAATATTGATCCGCAGTACGGTACCCTGGATGATTTCCAAAAGCTGCTGACAGCCTGCCATGACCGTGGGATCCGTGTGATCCTGGATCTGGCGATGAACCATTCTTCCAGTAGGCATCCATGGTTTTTACAGGCAACGGAGTATCTGAAAAATCTGCCGGAGGGAGCTGAGCCTGACTCCTCAGAATGTCCTTATATAGATTATTACCATTTTTCAAGGGAAGCCCAGAGCGGATATGCGCAGGTAAATGGGGCAGACTGGTATTATGAAGCAAGATTTTGGGACGGCATGCCGGATCTGGATCTGCAGAATGAAGAGGTGCGCCGGGAATTCGAGCAGGTGGCGGACTTCTGGCTGGATATGGGCGTGGATGGTTTCCGCCTGGATGCGGTGAAGGAATACGTCACCGGCTCTGTGGAAGACAATGTCGAGATTTTAAGCTGGTTTGCCGATTATGTCCATGGCAAGGACCCGGAGAATTATCTGGTGTGTGAATGCTGGACAGATCAGAATACCTATGCGCAATATTACGCGAGCGGCGTGGACAGCATGTTTGATTTTACCTTCGCTGACAAGTCCGGAATCATCGCAAATGTGGTAAACGGCAAGGCATCCGCGGCATCCTATGCAAAGAATCTGGAAGCGGAGCAGGCTATGTATGCGCAATACAATCCGGATTACATCAATGCCCCTTTTTACACGAATCATGATATGGGGCGGAGCACAGGCTACTATGCCGGGGAAAACAGTGAGGCACAGACGAAGCTTGGCAATGCCCTGAATCTGTTGTCCGGTGGAAGTGTCTTCCTCTACTATGGGGAGGAACTGGGAATGAAGGGCTCCGGCAAGGATGAGAATAAGCGTGCTCCCATGTACTGGAGCAAGGATGACAAAGCGGAAGGCATGTGCAAGGGACCTGCGGATATGGAAGATTTTCAGATGAAATTCGACAGTCTGGAAGAACAGCAGGAGGATCCGGATTCCATTTACAATTATGTAAAACAGGTGATCCGTATCCGGAACCAGAATCCCGCTATTGCCAGAGGCACCACCACTTATCTGGAGCAGTATTCCGGGGAGCAATGCTTTGCCCTGACAAGAAGCTATGAAGACAGTACTTTATTACTGTTGGGCAATACTTCTGCGGAGCCTGCAAGTGTGGACCTGTCCGGACTTACCGTTGGTAACACCGCAGCAGAGGATCTGGTGCTGCTTGGAGAGCTTTATACCGGAGAGGAGAGCGCCAAACGCGAAGGAACTGCGGTCACACTTCCGGCATACTCCATTTTGGTACTGGGGGGGAAAGAGGATCTGTAATGAACAGTAATGAGACAAAACTGCATTGACAGTCCGGATTTCCTGTGCTACTGTAAGAATACGCAAATGCAATGAGGAAGAGAGTATTTATCATAGAAGTTTTACAGAGAACATTCCGTAAGGCTGAGAGGAATGGAACGGACAGATAGAGAAGATGGCTTCTGAGCGGCGCACCGAACGGATACCGGAACAGAATAGGAACGGTAGAAGCAAGGCTGCGACAGGATCCGCCTGTTACAGCGGATAGGGTTACGGACCCGAAGAGGTCTGTGCTGTGAGGTACAGATGAAGAGAAGTGGTAACACGAGATAACGCTCGTCTTCTTGAAGAACTTCATGTTCTTTCAGGAGACGGGCTTTTATTTTTAAGAAAAGGAGAATCAGATTTATGGAAAGTAAAGGAAAATATTATCTTACAACGGCCATTGCCTATACGTCCGCCAAGCCCCATATCGGTAATAACTACGAGATCGTACTGGCTGACAGCATTGCACGTTTCAAGAGAAAAGAAGGTTATGATGTTTTCTTCCAGACCGGCACCGATGAGCACGGTCAGAAGATCGAACTGAAGGCAGAGGCAGCCGGTATCACACCCAAGGAGCATGTGGACAAGATCGCCGGTGTCATCCGCGGACTGTGTGATCTGTTAAACATTTCTTATGATAAGTTCATCCGTACTACTGATGAGGATCATGAGAAGCAGGTACAGAAGATTTTCAAGCGTCTCTACGATCAGGGAGATATTTACAAGGGAGCCTATGAGGGAATGTACTGTACTCCCTGTGAGTCTTTCTGGACGGAGTCCCAGCTGGTAGACGGCAAGTGCCCGGACTGCGGCGGTGTGGTAAAGCCTGCGAAGGAGGAGGCTTACTTCTTCCGTATGAGCAAGTATGCGGACAGACTGATCAAGCACATTAATGAGCATCCCGAGTTCATTCAGCCCGTATCCCGCAAGAACGAGATGATGAACAACTTCCTGCTTCCCGGCTTACAGGATCTGTGCGTATCCCGTACTTCTTTCACCTGGGGTATCCCGGTGACTTTCGATCCTAAGCATGTTATCTATGTATGGCTGGATGCGCTGACCAACTACATCACCGGTATCGGCTACGATGCAGACGGCAACAGCACCGAGCAGTACAAGAAGCTGTGGCCCGCAGACCTGCACCTGATCGGTAAGGATATCATCCGGTTCCATACCATCTACTGGCCTATTTTCCTGATGGCACTGGGCGAGCCTCTGCCGAAGCAGGTATTCGGACATCCCTGGCTTCTCATGGGCGGCGGCAAGATGAGCAAATCCAAAGGAAATGTGGTCTATGCGGATGACCTCGTAGATTATTTCGGCGTGGATGCGGTACGCTACTATGTACTGCACGAAATGCCTTTTGAAAACGATGGCAACCTGACCTGGGAGCTGGTAGCAGAGCGTACCAATTCCGATCTGGCCAACACCCTGGGCAACTTGGTGAACCGAACCATCTCCATGAGCAACAAATACTTTGGCGGTGTGGTAGAGAATAAAAACGCTCAGCTGACCGAGAATGACGCGGCAGTGGATGCGGATCTGAAACAGACCGTGACCGGTACCTATGCAAAAGTTGTGGCAAAGATGGAAGAACTGCGTGTGGCAGATGCCCTGACCGAGATCTTCGGTATCTTCAAGCGCTGCAATAAATACATCGACGAGACAGAGCCCTGGGTACTGGCGAAGGACGAAGCCAAGGCAGACCGCCTGGCAACCGTGCTGTATAATCTGGTGGAAGGCATCATCATCGGAGCTTCCCTGTTAGAGCCCTATATGCCCGAGACAGCAGAGAGAATTGCAAAACAGCTGAACACCTCTCTGCGAGATTTTGACCAGCTGGAGCAGTTCGGTCTGTATAAGAGCGGCAGCAAAGTAACCGACCAGCCCGAAATCCTCTTCGCACGTCTGGATATGAAGGATGTAGCGAAAAAAGAGGCAGAGCTGGAAGAAGCCATGATCAAGGCAGCAGCGGAGCATGAAGCGGAAGAAGCAAATGCAGAAGCTGAAAAAGCAGAGCAGGAAGCCATTGATATCGAGCCCAAGGCAGAGATCGAATATGACGATTTCGCGAAAATGCAGTTCCAGGTAGGTGAGATCATCTCCTGTGAGGCAGTGCCTAAATCCAAGAAGCTTCTGTGCAGCCAGGTAAAGATCGGCAGTCAGGTACGTCAGATCGTCTCCGGCATTAAGGCGCATTACAGCCCCGAGGAAATGGTAGGCAAAAAGGTTATGGTACTGGTGAACCTGAAGCCCGCGAAACTGGCAGGAGTATTGTCCGAGGGCATGATCCTGTGCGCAGAAGACGCCGAAGGCAACCTCGCGTTGGTAACACCTGAGAAAAATATGCCGGCAGGAGCAGAGATCTGCTAAAACAGTTCGACCATGAACCGTGCGGATGTAATGGTTACTATTTTACAAAAAAAGAAATATAGGACTTAAAATTTTATATAAAATGATATATAATGAATAGGACGCAGAAGCATATGGCTGTAAATTGACATTTGTTTTATGCGTCCTATGATTTTCTGCAACCAAGGAGGTCTTATGATCAAGGAAGAATTCTACTTTGACTCCCGGGACGGTGAGAACCGTATCCATGCAGTGCGATATACACCCGATGACGGTAACGTAAGAGGCATCGTGCAAATCGTGCACGGAATGGCAGAATACGTGGAACGCTATGAAAATCTGGCAGAATTTCTGACGAAGAGAGGAATCCTTGTCACCGGTGAAGATCATCTGGGACATGGAAAATCTGTTTCAGAGGGTGGATCTTTCGGTTACTTTTGCGAGCAGGATCCTGCAACGGTAGTAGTCCGGGATGTACATCGTCTGAAGAAGATCACGGAAGAACAATATCCGCAGGTGCCTTATATTATTCTGGGACACAGCATGGGATCTTTTATTGCCAGAAATTATCTGTGTCGTTACGGCAGCGGAATAGGCGGTGCGGTCATCGTAGGTACGGGAATGCAACCGGCGGGGTTGATCTTTGCCTCAAAAGCCATGGCGGGAATACAGAAGCTGTTCTGTGGTTCGAAGCATGTCAGCCATTTTATTGATAAGGCTGCCTTCGGAGGCTATAACAAACGAATTGATTCTCCCAGAACTTCCAGTGACTGGCTCAGCCGGAATACGGAGAATGTAGACCGCTATATCGAAGACGAACTGTGCGGATTTACCTTTACCGTGAACGGTTTTCAGACTCTGTTTGAACTGATCCGCAGATTGCAGAAGCAGGAGAATCTGGAAAAGGTTCCCCAGAACCTGCCGATTCTTATGGTATCCGGAGCGGAAGACCCTGTGGGAGATTACGGTAAGGGTGTTCATAAGGCATGTGACTCTCTGAAGAGAGCCGGAGTGAAGAACATTACCGTGAAGCTATACGAGAATGACAGACATGAACTCCTGAATGAAGACGACGCTGAGGTAGCAATGGAGGACATCTGGCAGTGGATCTGCAAGGAGATTCCGGGGATCGCCTGAGAACAGAGGCTTCCCTGATCCTGAATCGGAGAGACGGTGCAGTATGGCAGATATGGTGAATGGCTATGAGATCAGATGGGCAGAGGACAAAGACTGGATCCCTGCCATGCATATGATCTGGAAGACTTTTTTGAAATATGAGGCGGTGGATTATACAGAGGAGGGAATCCGTAATTTTCATGAATTCATTACGGATGAACACCTCTATAAGTCGTTCCGGCAGGGAAGATATCAGATGATGGTGGCTTTGGATGGCGCCAGGATCATCGGAGCGGCTTCTGTGCGGAATTACAATCATTTGTCGCTTCTTTTCGTGGACGAAGAATATCATCACAGAGGTGTTGGCCGGAGTCTGATGGGAAGAATGTGCGAATATCTGAAAAAAGAGGCGGGGGAACGGTATATGTCGCTGAAGGCAGCTCCGTATGCCGTGGATTTCTATCGGAAACTGGGATTTCATGCAGTGCATGAGGAGGAAGCTTTTTCGGGGATCCGCGTAACACCGATGGAAAAGTTCTTATAAATTAAGCAAACGAAAAGGATATGACGTAAATGAAGATTTTTGACCTGGACAGTCCGTTAATGAATGTACTCAATAAAATGGCAGACCTGATGTGGCTGAACATTCTGACTCTGATCTGCTGTATTCCCATTATTACTGCAGGAGCGGCATTTACCTCCATGCATTATGTGGCACTAAAGATCGTGCGCAATGAGGAAAGTTATATTACCAGAAGCTTTTTCAAATCATTTAAGACAAATTTCCGCCAGGCTACTCTGATCTGGCTGATGATCCTGCTGATAGCAGCAGTACTGGGTGGAGATTATTACATTATTACCAAATCCGGAATACAGTTCAGCAGCGTGCTGGTGGTTCTGATCATGGCTGCTGCAGTGCTTGTGATCTGCACGACATTGTATGTATTCCCGGTACTTGCCAAATTCGACAATACGATCATGGGAACCATCAGAAATGCTTTTATTATGAGCATTCTGCAGCTGCCCAAGACAGTTGTGATGTTTGTGATGGCATTTTTCCCGCTGATCATATATCTGGTGTCTTTACGACTGATACCGATCATCTTCCTGTTTGGTTTTTCCCTGCCGGCATATGCGTCCGCAATGCTGTATAATAAGTTTTTCCAGAAACTGGAAGACCAGCTTGTGTCAGAACAGGAGCCGGCACCGGAAGTATCACCGGAAGAGGATGAAAGAGTATTTCATGATGAGATCGATGAAAGCATTAAGATAGAGGATAAGTAGCAAGGTCGCCTGCCGGGCCGGGGTCTGATGGCGGAGACTCTAAAGACAGCAGATAAGAGGTGTTCAGAGTATGCAGAAGAGAAAAATATGGGAAAATTTCCTCCAATGGGTTCTGCCATGTGTATTGTTAGTCATCGCACTGGTCCTGAGCATATATGACTTTAATAATAAGATGGAAATAGCAATACAGACAGTTGTGGATGATCAGGCGGAACAGATCGGACTTTATTATGCTGCCGGGGTAGAGGATAAACTGAAAGCGCTGGGAAATATCACGGATGCGGTTGCGTCGATCATGGCCGCCCGCCTGGACAGAGGTGAGGCGTTCCTGAATGAGAAGCTGGATACGCTGATGAAGGCAAGTGATGCATATATGGTTGTATACTGTGCAACCAACGGCACGGGCTTTCTGAATGACAGACGGCAGATCGATATGACAGAACTGAATTACTATGATAGTATCCTTGGTGAAACACCGCATTATCTGTTTACCAGGTCGGACGGGATCAACGGACAGATGGCTTTCATCTATGTATGTCCTATTACAAATTCCGGAAATGTAAATGGATACCTGCTCAGTTATATGGAGCCGGCAGAGATGTCTGATTTCTTTGAGAATTCCGTATACGGAGACAAGGCATTTTTCTCTTTGGTCGATCGCAACGGAACCATTATGGCATGCTATGGAGCGACACAAGGAACGAAAATTTTACAAAACGATTTCTGGAATTCCTTAAAAGGGGTAGCAGAGAGTCTTGGAAGCTGGACACTGTTTGACAGACAACAGCAGAAGGGCGACAATGGGATACTGCATGTCAATGAGAACGGCGTAGGTAAGATTCTCTGTCATTTTCCCATTGCGGACACAGCCTGGAATCTGGTGGTAGGCATCGATGAATCCTATCTGTCCGGTATTCAACAGTCCTTCCGTGGTCCTATTGTGGATCTGATCGTCAAGATCAGCATATCGATTGCAGCAGCCCTTATTGTGATCACGGTGATCAATGTGCTGGTACGAATAAAGGTCTCGGAACACAGCAAAGTCCTGGAGGACAAGGCAGATACCGATCTGCTGACCGATCTGAACAACAAGATGGCCACAGAGCGTAAGATCCGTGAATATATGGAGCAATATCCGGATAAGCAGGGGGTATTGTTTGTTTTGGATGTAGATAATTTCAAGAAGATCAACGACACCATGGGACATGCCTTCGGAGATGAAGTGCTCCGGAACCTGGCAGTGCGCCTGCAGTCCATGTTCCGTGCAACGGATATTGTGGGCCGTACCGGTGGTGACGAGTTCATGGTATTTCTCAAGGACATCCGTGATATTACCATGATCGAACGGGAAGGGAAGAAGATCGAACAGTTTTTCCACCAGTTTGAAGTCGGAGAATATGTGAAATATTCTGTTACGGCCAGCGTGGGAGCAGCAGTGTTCCCCGGAGACGGCAATACCTTTGAAAATCTGTACAAATCCGCGGATAATGCGTTATATGTGTCAAAAAGACATGGAAAAAATCAGCTTACGTTCTACAAAAAGCCGGAAAAAGAGACACAGTAGAGACCACCTTGTGGAAAATGTCCAAGAAATAGAAACAGATTTGTTCAATCTGACAAGCATTTTTAAAAAAATAAAAGTTTATAAGCAATTCATACAATATGATTCAAAATCTTTGTGAAATAGTGGTATGGCACATTTTCGTGAATTTCGTTATACTGATTTCAGATTCAAACGAGACATATCGTTTCACAATGAGAGAAAGTAACATTGTAAATATGAAAGGAGTATTTTCAAATGGCAAGTTTATCTTTAAAGAATGTCTGCAAAGTATATCCTAACGGTTTTGAAGCTGTTAAGGATTTCAACCTTGAGATCGCAGATCAGGAGTTCATCATTTTCGTAGGTCCTTCCGGATGTGGTAAGTCCACCACTCTTCGTATGATCGCAGGTCTGGAAGATATCTCTTCCGGTGAACTGAAGATCGGTGACAGAGTAGTTAACGATGTAGAGCCTAAGGACAGAGATATCGCAATGGTATTCCAGAACTACGCTCTGTATCCTCATATGTCCGTATATGACAACATGGCATTTGGCCTGAAGCTGAGAAAAGTTCCCAAGGATCAGATTGACAAGATGGTTAAGGAAGCAGCTAAGATCCTGGATCTGACTCCGCTGCTTGATCGTAAGCCCAAGGCTCTGTCCGGTGGTCAGAGACAGCGTGTTGCTATGGGACGTGCAATCGTTCGTAACCCTAAGGTATTCCTGATGGATGAGCCTCTGTCCAACCTGGATGCTAAGCTGCGTGTACAGATGCGTATCGAGATCGCTAAGCTGCATCAGAGACTGGGCACCACCATCATCTACGTTACACATGACCAGACCGAGGCTATGACCCTTGGTACCAGAATCGTTGTTATGAAGGACGGCGTTATCCAGCAGGTAGATACTCCTCAGAACCTGTATGAGAAGCCTTGCAACCTGTTCGTAGCAGGATTCATGGGATCTCCGCAGATGAACTTCTTAGATGCTACTGTTAAGGTAGAAGGCGACATCGCTAACCTGGTAATCGCAGGCCACAGCATTCCTCTTCCTCCCGCTAAGTCCAAGAAGCTGATCGATGGCGGTTACGATGGAAAGGTTGTTACCTTCGGTATCCGTCCTGAGGATGTATATGATTCCGAGATGTACATCGAGACCTCTCCTCAGAGCGTATTTACCTCTACCATCAAGGTTTACGAGTTACTTGGTGCAGAAGTATATCTGTACTTCGATCTTGACGAGTTCCCTATGACCGCAAGAGTAGATTCTCGTACCACTGCAAGACCCGGCGATACCGTTAAGTTCGCTCTGGATGTTGAGAAGATCCATGTATTCGACAAAGAGACCGAGCAGGTTATTACCAACTAGTCTTAATCAGAAATTTCAAGACCCTGTCTGTGATTACAGACAGGGTCTTTTTTCAGCATTTTGCTTGCACCAAATGCACAAATCCTTTATACTAAACATATATAGTGCTGCCAATCGCACGATATGCGAATAGAGGGGAAGGATTGTGGGACATAGTTAAAAGGCGAGACTGCTTGCAGAGGGGCTTTTTGGTTATGAGTAGAGCAAGCGGATATGAAATATTACAGAAAGGCGTGGACAATATGATTACAGGCCAGATTATACAGACAAGCATTGATGAATTGAAAGCAATCACAAAAGTTGACCTCGGAGTCTATGACCTGAACGGATCCGAAGTGGCATCTACCATGGAGAGAGATGACATTACGACCGATCTGATCACAGGCTTTGCAGCATCCCCTGCGGACAGTCAGGTGATCGGAGTGCATCATCTTCTGAAGATCCGTGATGAAGGTGAACTTTTATACGTGCTGGTTGCCCGCGGAATGACGGACGATGTGTATATGGTGGGCAAGATTGCCGTCAGCCAGATTCAGAATCTCGTCATTGCCTATAAAGAGCGTTTTGACCGGAACAACTTCTTCCAGAATCTGTTACTGGACAATTTGTTGTTGGTAGATATCTACAACAGAGCGAAGAAGCTTCATGTGGAAGTCAGCTGCCCCAGAGCGGTGTATCTGATCGAGACGAAGGATGAGAAGGACGGTATTGTATCGGAAGTGCTTAAGAGCATGTTCTCATCCCAGGCGGGCGATTATGTGACTGCTGTAGATGAATCCAGTCTGATCCTGATCAAGTCCGTAGAAAACACCACAACACCGGAGACACTGCATGAACTGGCAGAGACTATTGTGGCCATGATGAATGCGGAAGCATTGTTGGATGTAAAAGTTGCATACGGTACTGTGGTACAGGAACTGAAGGATGTCTCCAAGTCCTACAAGGAAGCTAAGATGGCACTGGATGTAGGCAAGATCTTCTATGCAGAGAAAAAAGTCATTGCCTATAGCACTTTGGGAATCGGACGACTGATCTATCAGCTGCCGGTGAATCTGTGCAAGATCTTCATCGAAGAGATCTTCGGAGACAATGTACCCTACGATCTGGACGAAGAGACATTGAATACATTGAACAAGTTCTTTGAGAACAATCTGAATGTGTCGGAGACTTCCAGACAGCTGTTCGTACACCGCAATACGCTGGTGTATCGTATTGAGAAGATCCAGAAGAGCACCGGACTGGACCTGCGCAGCTTCGATGATGCATTGACCTTCAAGATCGCATTGATGGTCGTTAATTATATGAAATATCTGGACAACCAGGAATATTAAGGACAACCCCCTGCATAAAGATAGTTAGAATACTTTATGCGGGGGGATTTTTATGTCATATCGGAAACAGATCAGTTATCTGGAATTACAGGAAAACGGGCAGCGGATCCGAAGTGCGGGATATGCGAGGTTGGAAAGCCTGGATAAAGAAGAAATTTTGACAGTGCAGCTGAATGGACAGGAAATCGTGTCCGGTAAGGGGATACTGCTGTATTTGCAATGGGAAAGCGGGGAACAGCAGCTGTGCGAAATGACGACAGATCAAGGAAGAGCTTCTTGTGAGAAAAGGATTCCATTGGAAAAAGAGAGGGAGCAGATACTTGGGATACGCATTCCGCTGGAAAGGAATTGTGCCATCGTTGGGAAATTCGAAGGAACCGGAGATACCAAAAAGAAATCTGTGCCAAAGCCGGAAAACGTGATGAAAAGCGAAGAACCGAAGCTGATAGAGAAGAAAGCAGAGGTAACAGCGGAAGCAGCCATTCCCATGGAGACAGGAAAACGGCAAGCACAAACGGCAAAGGAATCCGCTGCCGTTACGGAACACACCCTGCACATGAAAGATACCAAATGGGAGCAGTTAAGCAGCATTTACCCACACATTCATCCCTTCCGGGATGCCAGAGAATTTCTCTCCGTGGGACCGGAGGATTTCGTGGTCCTGCGGGAACGCTGTTATCAGATGACCCATAACAGCTTTTTACTGCATGGATATTACAATTACAGACATTTGCTGTTACTGCGGCAGGAAGCAGCCGGGCAGGCAAAGTATTACATAGGAGTTCCGGGAAACTTTTACGAACGGGAGAAACAGGTCGCGAGAATGTTTGGCTTTGAGAGCTTTGAAGGAGCCAGAGAACCGGCTTGGGAAGGAGACTTCGGATATTATCTGATCTCGGTGGAACTGTGAGAGGATCACAGTCCCCTTTCATCGAATTCCGGAATAAAGCTTTCACTGGCGGCCGTTCCTTCCTGACGAAAACCTCGTTCGATGCCGATCCGCTCTGCAAATCGCAATACCCGGTCGTATTCTTCCGGCGTTACGGTACGATTCAGCACCTCAATGTCCGCTACCTGTGGCAGAGGTGTATACTGATTCATAATGCTGATATAAATATGATCTCCATAGGTCTCATGGAGATAGCGCAGGATTTTTTTGGAATCCTTTGTCTGTCCGGGCAGAAGCAGATGGCGGACGATCATCCCGTGCTGCATTAATCCGGTATCTTCATCGATGACAGAATCCCCCACCTGGCGATACATTTCCGAAATGGCTGCACAGGCAGTTTCAAAATAATCCGGAGCATGGGAATACGCAGTGGAAAGTTCCGGGGAAAAATATTTCAGATCCGGAAGATAAATATCCACCAGCCCTTCCAGATGGCGCAGTGCCTCCGGAGATTCATAGCTGCCGGTATTGTATACAATGGGAAGATGCAGCCCCTGCTGTTTTGCCTGCTCCAGTGCAATAACGATCTGCGGCAGAAAATGAGTCGGGGTGACGAGGTTGATATTATTGGCCCCCTGTTCCTGCAATTGCAGAAAGATTTCCGCCAGATGCTCCGGAGCAATGACTCGTCCGGCCTTACCCAAAGCAATATTATGATTCTGACAAAAGACACATCTGAGATTACAGCCGGAGAAAAAGACGGTTCCGGAGCCGGAAGTACCGGAAATACAGGGCTCTTCCCAATAATGCAGGGAAGCTCTCGCTGCCATGAGTTCAGCGGTCTGCCCGCAGTACCCGGTCTGACCGGCGAGACGGTTCACATGGCAGGCACGTGGGCAAAGCACACAGTCGAACATGATGTCACGGAACCAGGTGTCGGCGCTATTATTTGAAAAAGTGGTAGTCTCTACAGCCATATCTGTACTTCCTTCTTATTCATAGCTACAAATGTCAAAACCGCATACGCCGGACCATGACAGCAGCTCCACCCAGTTTCCTTACGGCACATGGAAGGTTCTACTTAGTGCTGCTTTGTTCCCAACCTGACACGGTTCGTAGATTTCCATTGCGTAAGACCGAGTTTCATCACCACTGCATGGCAACCCGACATATACGGCTTTTTAAGTGTATCTGTTTCCGGCGGCTTTGTCAAGCCTCTTTACCTTGAAGAATAGGTATGCGCGTGCTATAATCAACATAATGATGTGCGATAATCGGATAATTACAATAATAACAAGATAAAATGATAATACTCTGGGAGAAAAGGATATCGAAAGAAAATGAATACCAGGCAGTTACAGACAGATAAAAACCAAAAACTATATCATGCACTGCTCGGAATCTTATTGGTGTGCGCTCTGGCAATGATGATGCTTCTCAGCTACTGGGCCTGCAAATATTCCTATTACGGTGCGGTGGATGGCAGAACCAGAGGAGTGCTGGTCGGGGACAAGACCTGGGCTCATATCGCGGTTTTTTTGGCTGCATCGCTTTGTGCCATGGGAATCGACAAAGTGTTGATGAAAAAAGACAAGTCCCAGCAGGAAAAGATCTGCCTGTGTACGTTAATTGTGACGAGCGTCATTGCGTTTATTCTGGGGGTATTCTATGTATGCAAGAATCCCTATTATCCCGTAGGAGACCAGATTAATACTACGGCGTTTGCTGCATATTGCAGAGATGGCAATTTCAGCATGCTGAGCATTGGCGGGTATGTGGGAATGTACCAGCAGCAGAAGGGATTGGCAATCCTCTATGAGATCCTGTTTACCTTGTTCGGCGACTTTAACTACAGACCGGCCAAGATCCTTCATGTCGTATGGTGGATACTTACGATACTGGCGGGCTATGGGTTTCTGAAGCTGAACACGGACAGACCGGTATTCCGGATGCTGTATTGTGTGATGATGCTGGGTTGTTTTCCTCTTTTATTTTATCTTCCTTATATCTATGGTGATGTGCTCAGCATCAGCTTCGGAATCATATTGTTTTATGGTGTGGCAGCCTATGAACATTCCGGGCAGAAGAGATATATTGCATTGGCATCCTTCGCAGCGGGTCTGGCGGTACTTGCCCGGAAAAATACATGGATCGTTCTCGTTGCCGTGGCAGTCTATGTTCTGCTGGTAAGTCTCAGAAAAAAGAAAGTACGATATCTTATGGCGGGAACAGCGATCCTTCTGACGGCAGCATTGTCTGTGAAGGCAGTAGATGTAATCTATGAAGTCCGGTCGGGATATCCCAGTGGAGTCGGTATTCCCAGTATCTTGTGGGTTGCTATGGGATTACAGGAGACGGAAGGCAGAGCGGGGGTCTATAACCGATATCAGCAGGCAACATTTACAGATTATGATTGCCAACAGGAACTTGCCGCGCAGCAGGGAAAAGAATATATCCGGGAACGGTTGGAAGAATTTTCACAGGATCCGGGAATGGCATTCAACTTTTTCAAAAATAAGGTGGAGGGCCAGTGGATAGAGCCGATGTATGCAGCGTTGGAAAGTACGGAAAGTTTTGAAGAAGGAGCGGAATTGTCTCCTGTTCTGGAGAGTCTGTATTACGGTGAACTGGGAAGAACTATATGGAAGCTTACAAATTATTACCAGAGTATCCTATATTTGGCTGGACTTATGGCATTGGTCATGCTGGGAATCTTGTGGTGGAAGAAAAAGGAGGTTCCGATATCACTGTGGCTGCCCTGGATTGCTGTGTTCGGCGGATTTCTGTTCAGTATCCTGTGGGAAGCCAAGAGCAGATATGTATTCCCATATTGTGTATTTATGATCCTGTATGCACCGGAGGGATTGTATCAGACGGGACTTCTGCTCTGCAAGCTGCCGAAACTCAGAAAATTCAAAAAGAGCGGACATACACAGGATAAAGGAGAAGAAGCATCGTTACGAGAGACTGCTTAAGGACTTCCTGGCTTCCTTTTCCTGCTTGTTGCGGATGCGGAGTTCTTCGAAAAAGGTTTTCAGCATCTGACTGCATTCCACTTCCAAAATGCCCCGGGTAACCTTCACTTGATGGTTAAACTGGGGCATTTCCAGTATATTCAGGATGGATCCGGCGCATCCGGCCTTGGGATTCATGCAGCCCATGACGACTTCGGGGATCCGGGCCTGCACGATGGCACCTGCGCACATCTGGCAGGGCTCAAGTGTCACATAGAGGGTACACTCTTCCAAACGCCAGTCACCGATGACCTTGCTGGCTTTGTTGATCGCTGTGATCTCCGCATGCGCCAGCGTATTTTTATCTGTATTGCGGCGGTTGTAACCCCGGCCGATGATCTTTCCCTCGTGTACGATGACACAACCGATGGGAACTTCTCCCAGAGCGTAGGCTTTTTTTGCCTGTTTCAGGGCTTCTTTCATATATTTTTCTTCCACACTTTTGATGACTGCCATGATATGTGTTGCCTTTCCGGCGCTTTCGCTGTCCTATTTTAATCTGTTTTGGAAAACCTTTTCCAAAAATTCACGCCATATTTCGTAAATGCTGTACATTGACGAAACTTCCATTAACTTATAGTATAGAGAATATATGAGCAAACGTCAAATGGAACAAAACCGCATTCCGTCGCGGTAACGGAGGAAAACGGGCGCAGGGGTCTGCGGCCGGAACGGGGGATTTATGGTATCAATCAAGGAAGTGGCAAAACATGCCGGAGTGGCAATTTCAACAGTATCCAAGGTCTTAAACGGCTACCCGAATGTCAGTGAAGAGACGAAGAAAAAGGTACAGGACGCCATCAAGGAACTGAATTATATTCCGAATTCCATTGCTGCGGCGCTTTCCTCCAAGCAGTTTGGAAGAATTGCGCTGGTGCTGGATCCCAATAGACAGACCCAGGCCATTGACCAGATCTTCATGCAGTATCTGGTAGGGGCATTGGATAAGGCGAAAGAACTGAATGTGGAAGTCGTGACGATCTTTCCTTCTATGATCGCTGGAATGACAGCGGAAGAGATCACCAGATCTTTTCTGTCACAAAGTATCTCGGGCGTTGTGATCTATGGCATGTCCAAAGAAGATAAAGTGCTGCAGAAACTCATCCGGGAAAAGCAGTTCGCCTGTGTGGTAGTGGATGCACCGATTGTGAATGCCAGGACCACATACATCAGTATCGATCAGGAACAGGCCCAGTACGATGTGGCGAAAAAGACGGTGCTGGACGATAATTGCAAGCGTGTGTTGTACATCGCAGGCAGAAGAGACGGTTATGTCACGGAACAGAGATTAAAAGGCATGAGGCGCCTGGTGAAAGACTTGGATCTGACCATGATGGTGCGACAGGGAGATTTCAGTGAGCTGACAGCGAGAAACGTGGCACTGAAATACGCGAAAAATAAGGACGTGGTAGTCTGTGCCTCCGACCTGATGGCAATCGGCGCCATGAACGCCCTGATCGATATGGACATTTTCCGTCCGGTGTGCGGTTTCGATGGCATCACCCTGATGGGATATGTCGGTAAGCAGATGAATACTATCAGACAGGATTTCTACAGCATCTCCAGCAGAGCCGTGGAAGAAGTACATCAGCTGATGAACGGTGGCGAGGGACATCAGGTAGTCATGCCCCACAGTATTGTGAAAATGTACTATAAGGACATTATCTGTTAAGCTATTTTGCACAAAAATCCAGGAAAATCAAAGAAAGGGTTGCGGAAAACGTTTTCCTATGGTATCCTGTGTTCTGTAAGAGAGCAACAAAACTATTTTTCCTGAAAAACGGAGGAAATGGCATCCGCTGATTCAGGGAAAACCGCAACAGAGAGAATAGAAAAATAGTGCGCTTCCCTGGGGAAACGTGCGGAAATGGGGTTAAAGATGAATTTAGAGCAGACATTAAACGAGATCACCGGCAAAATGTATGGAAAAAATATCGGTGCCTGCACCGATGCACAGCTGTACACCGGAGTATTGCAACTGACCAAAGAGAAGATGGCAGAGACTCCTGTAATCACCGGAGACAAGAAAGTATATTACATTTCCATGGAGTTCCTGATCGGTAAGCTGTTATCCAACAACCTGATCAACTTAGGTATCTATGAGGAGCTGAGCGATATCCTGAAGAAAAACGGCAAGAATCTGGCAGACATCGAAGAGGCAGAGCCGGAACCTTCTCTTGGTAACGGTGGACTCGGAAGACTGGCAGCATGTTTCCTGGATTCCATCGCTACTCTGGGACTTCCCGGAGACGGTATCGGTCTGAACTACCACTTCGGTCTGTTCAAGCAGGTATTCAAGGATCATCTCCAGAATGCTGAGAAGAACGACTGGATCCAGAAGGATTCCTGGCTGAACAACACCGGTACAAAATTCGAAGTGGCTTTCGGTGACCGCAAGGTGACTTCCGTATTGTATGATATTGACGTGGTAGGTTATGAGAACGGACTGAACAAGCTGCACTTATTTGATATTGAGACCGTGGATGAGAGCCTGGTAAAGAAAGGCATCACTTTCGACAAGGAAGCCATTGAGAAGAACCTGACTCTGTTCCTGTATCCGGATGATTCCGATGAGGCCGGTAACCTGTTACGTATCTACCAGGAGTACTTCATGGTATGCAACGGTGCCCAGCTGATCCTGAAGGAAGTAAAGGAAAAAGGCTATGATCTGCATACTCTGCCTGAACATGTGGCAATCCAGATCAACGATACCCATCCTACTATGGTTATCCCTGAGCTGATCCGTATCCTCACCACTGAGGAAGGCTTCACCATGGATGAAGCCATTGATGTCGTAAGTCGCACCTGCGCGTATACCAACCACACCATCCTGGCAGAAGCTCTGGAAAAGTGGCCTCTGGCTTATATTGAAAAGGTAGTTCCTCAGCTGGTTCCCATCATCAAGGAGCTGAGTGATCGTGTGGCAAAGAAATATAAGGACGAAAAAGTTCAGATCATCGATAAGGATAAGAGAGTGCACATGGCACACATCGACATCCATTACGGTTACAGCGTCAACGGTGTGGCAGCAATTCATACCGAGATTCTGAAGCAGAGCGAACTGAATCATTTTTACAAGATTTACCCTGAAAAGTTCAACAACAAGACCAACGGTATCACCTTCCGCAGATGGCTGCTGTCCTGTAACCATGAGCTGGCTGCGTTCCTGACCCAGACCATCGGCGACGGTTACAAGAAGGATGCCGAAGAATTACAGAAGCTGTTAGAGCATAAGGACGATCAGGCGGTACTGGATGCTATCTATGATATCAAGAAGACCAAGAAGACCGAGCTGGTATCCTATATCAAGGATAAGGAAGGCGTGGAGCTGAATCCCGATTCCATCTTCGATATTCAGGTAAAGCGTCTGCATGAGTATAAGCGTCAGCAGATGAACGCACTGTATATCATTCACAAATATCTGGAGATTAAGGGTGGCAAGAAGCCTTCTACACCGCTGACCTTCATTTTTGGTGCAAAGGCTGCACCTGCGTATGTGATCGCTCAGGATATCATTCATCTCCTGCTGGTAATGTCCGACATTATCAATAACGATCCGGAAGTCAGCCCTTACATGAAGCTTGTTATGGTAGAGAACTACAACGTAAGCTATGCCGAGAAGCTGATCCCTGCCTGCGATATCTCTGAGCAGATCTCTCTGGCATCCAAGGAGGCATCCGGAACCGGTAACATGAAGTTCATGTTAAACGGTGCTGTAACACTGGGTACAAGTGACGGTGCAAACGTGGAGATCCACGAGCTGGTAGGTGATGACAATATCTACATCTTCGGTCAGGACAGCGACACTGTCATCAAGCATTACGAGAAGGCAGATTATGTCTCTAAGGACTACTATAAGAAGAGCCCTGTGATCAAAGAGGCTGTAGACTTTATTGTCAGCAAAGAAGTGCTCAAAGTGGGCAAAAAGGAGAACCTGGAGCGTCTGTACAACGAGCTGCTGAACAAAGACTGGTTCATGACCCTGCTTGACTTAGAAGATTACATCAAGGTAAAGGATCAGGCATTCGCCGATTACGAGGATCATCAGAAGTGGAAGAAGATGATGCTGGTGAACATCGCCAAGGCCGGATTCTTCTCCTCCGACAGAACCATCGCAGAGTACAACAGAGACATCTGGAAATTGAAATAATAGACATATAGCCCCGGTGTGAATGCACCGGGGTTTTATGATAACTTGAGAGTTAGTGAAGAAGATTGTATCTAATCCCCGTAGCCCTTGGCAGGGTATAAGAAACGCGGCACGCTCGCGCTCTGTCGCAGAGCGTAGCGGTACATAAGCGGTCACAGTACGACCGCAATGCGTCCCTTAGGACGCTATGGTACCGACGTCTGCTTACGGCACTGCTTATTCTTATACCCAGCCGGGGCTACTGATTTCTTGAAAAACTTCATGGGTCTATAGGAATAAAACTGGCTCTGAGATACTCATTTTGAAGAAATTGAGTATCTGAAAGGCAAATTTTTCCCTATAGACCCATATTCATCTTTTTATGCGTTATTTGCAGCAAATTTAGTATCTCACAACTCAGTTTTTTTGCATAGACCCAAAACACAGAATGCCCACGGTGGACGGAATGTCATGCCGCGATGTCTGTCGGAGGGTGTTGATATTTTCTTGAAAAGTGCTGATAGACAGGGGGAAAGCGGACACGATGTCCGCATCAGCCGATTGACGCCATGGATGGCGTCTGTAGGCGGCCCCGTCATGATGAGAACCGCTGTATCACTTTTCAATAGAAAATTCACACCTGGAGACGCGACATCAAGGCGTGATGTTCCGTTCGCCGCGGGCGTTCGTGGCTTCTTCACTAACTCTCAAGTCACAGAACAATTAAAATTATCCATAAACATTTTGTACACTTCATTCTGTGGTGAAAATGCACAAAAACAATATCGCAGATTTGACGACAATATACAAACTTCCGATAAATTTCAGGAAATCTCTTGCAACCGATTCGTGAATGTGCTATCTTCTAATTACAGCAACGGAAACGTTACCGGGAACAATACCGATACCGATTCCGAAACAGTAACGGGGACATAAAAAAATTATGAAGTCACCCGTACAAACATAAAGGAGAGGTAAGATTATGAAGAAGAAATTGGCAAGCGTATTACTTTGTGCAGTAATGGCAGCCTCTATGCTGACCGGTTGTGGAAACTCCGGTGATGCAGCAGCTACCACCCCTGCTACCGACAGCAAGACAGATGTAGCAACCACCGAGGCTGTTGAAACGACAGCAGCTGCAGACGGATCTGTATACTACCTGAACTTCAAACCTGAAGTTGACGAAGTATGGCAGAAGCTGGCTAAGGAATATACCGAGGAGACCGGTGTTCCTGTAAAGGTTGTAACCGCAGCAAGTGGTACTTATGAGCAGACCCTGATGTCTGAGATCGCTAACAAGGAAGCACCTACCCTGTTCCAGATCAACGGACCTATCGGTTATCAGAACTGGAAAGACTACTGTGCAGACTTAAAGGATACAGACCTGTACAGCTGGTTAATGGATAAGAGCCTGGCAATCACCGGCGAAGACGGTGGTGTATACGGAATCCCTTACGTAGTAGAGGGTTATGGTATCATTTATAACGACGCTATCATGCAGAAGTACTTCGCACTGGATGGCGCTAAGGCAGCAAGCATGGATGAGATCAACAACTTCGCTAAGTTAAAAGAGGTTGTAGAAGATATGCAGGCTAAGAAAGATGAGCTGGGCATTGAAGGCGTATTCGCTTCCACATCCCTGACTCCCGGTGAAGACTGGAGATGGCAGACTCATCTGGCTAACATCCCTGTATACTACGAGTTCAAGGACAAGGGTATCACCGATACCGATAACCTGGAGTTCACTTACTCCGATAACTTCAAGAACATTTTCGATCTGTACATCAACAACTCCTGCACAGCACCCGGCCTGCTGGGAAGCAAGTCTGTAGACGACTCCATGGCTGAGTTCGCTCTGGGTCAGGCAGCAATGGTACAGAACGGTAACTGGGGTTGGAGCCAGATCAATGGCGTAGAAGGTAACACCGTTAAGGCTGAGGATGTTAAGTTCCTTCCTATCTATACAGGAGTTGAAGGTGAAGAGAACCAGGGACTGTGCACCGGTACTGAGAACTTCTTCTGCATCAACAAGGAAGCTTCTGCTGAGGATCAGGCAGCATCTATCGCATTCGTTGAATGGCTGTTCTCTTCTGAGACCGGTAAGGCAGCAGTAACCAACGACCTTGGATTCATCGCTCCTTTCAATACCTTTAGCGATGACGAAAAGCCCACCGATCCTCTGGCACAGGAAGTTCTTCGTTACATGGCAGATACCTCCAAGACATCTGTATCATGGAACTTCACTTCCTTCCCTAGCCAGCAGTTCAAGGATGACTTCGGCGCAGCTCTTCTGGAGTATGCTTCCGGTTCCATCGACTGGGATACTGTAAAGACAACCGTAGTTGAAAGATGGGCAGCTGAAAAGGCCGCAACCGCAGCTAACTAAGCTCCATCAGCAAAAAGACAATAACTTAATCCATCTTATATAACTTCAGACACAGGGGGCGGTGGTGGTACCACGGCCCCTGTGTTTGTAAAAAGGAGACAGGCTTATGCAAAAGACATTAAAAAGATATTTTCCCATTTTTGTACTGCCTACCCTGATCGCGTTTTCCTTTGCTTTTATCATACCGTTTGTCATGGGCGTATATCTGTCCTTTTGCAAATTTAAGACAATTACAAACGCGCAATTTGTAGGCTTAGAAAATTACATTAAAATTTTTGCGGACAAAGATTTTGTCAACGCATTTGGATTTACTCTAAAATTCTCCGTAGTGTCCATTGTCACCATTAATGTGTTTGCCTTCATTTTGGCACTGGCATTGACGAGAAAGATCAAAGGAACCAACCTGTTCCGTACAGTATTTTTCATGCCGAACCTGATCGGCGGTATCATTTTGGGATATATCTGGCAGCAGATGATCAACGCAGTATTGTTAAAATACGAGACAACACTGGTGGCGAATCCGACCTATGGATTCTGGGGTCTGATCATTCTGATGAACTGGCAGATGATCGGTTATATGATGATCATTTATGTAGCCGGACTGCAGAATGTACCTACGGATCTGATCGAAGCAGCAGAGATCGATGGAGCTACTTCGTTACAGACATTATTCAAAGTGAAAATTCCGATGGTTATGCCATCTATTACCATATGTTTGTTCCTCACCGTGTCCAACAGCTTTAAGCTGTTCGACCAGAACCTTGCATTGACGGCTGGAGCACCCAGCAAAAAGACAGCTATGCTGGCTCTGGATATCTACAATACCTTCTATGGCAGAAGCGGATTTGAAGGTGTTGGTCAGGCCAAAGCAGTACTGTTCTTCATTGTAGTGGCAGTCATTGCCCTGGGACAGCTGGTACTTACCAGACGTAAGGAGGTAGAGCAATAATGACTAAGAAAAAAACTTCCAATGTAATCATTTTTTGTATCCTGTGTGTGCTGGTAGTTGCATTTTTGACCCCTATTTTCTTCGTGCTGATCAACTCCTTTAAGGGAAAACTGTTCATCAGTAACAATCCTTTCGCACTGCCTACCGCAGAGACTTTTGCAGGGCTTACCAACTATGTGAACGGTATTGAAAAAACAGGTTTCTTCACAGCCTTCGGATGGTCTGCTTTTATCACGGTATTTTCTGTGGCAGCGATCATTCTGTTTACTTCCATGACCGCTTATTACCTGACCAGAGTAAAAACCGGTGTGACCAACGTATTGTATTATATGTTTGTATTTTCCATGATCGTACCTTTCCAGATGGTTATGTTCACGATGTCTAAGCTGGCGAATATGACTCACTTAAATAACCCTCCCGGAATGGTGCTTCTGTATCTGGGCTTCGGATCTGGTCTGTCCGTATTTATGTTCTGCGGATTTATCAAATCTATTCCGTTAGACATCGAAGAGGCAGCCATGATCGACGGCTGTAATCCGCTGCAGACTTTCTTCGGCGTCGTAATGCCGATCCTGAAGCCGACTGCTATCACAGTAGCGATTCTGAACGCTATGTGGATCTGGAACGACTATTTGCTGCCCTATCTGGTAATCGGTCTGAGTACTAATTACAAAACCATCCCGGTTGTAGTACAATACCTGGTAGGCTCTTACGGTGCAAAGGATCTGGGTGCCATGATGGCACTGTTGGTATTGTCTGTTATCCCTATCATCGTCTTCTATCTGACCTGTCAGAAGTACATCATCGAAGGCGTGGTAGCCGGAGCAGTTAAGGGTTAAACGAAAAAGTTACAACGGGAGATTTATGTTATGAGAAAAAGTGGAATCCTGCTGCCGGTGAGCAGTCTGCCTTCCAAATACGGAATCGGCTGCTTTTCCAAAGAAGCATACAAATTTATTGACAGATTAAAAGAAGCCGGTCAGGCATACTGGCAGATTCTGCCGTTAGGTCCGACCAGCTATGGAGATTCTCCTTACCAGTCCTTCTCCACCTTTGCAGGGAATCCTTATTTCATCGATCCTGAGGATCTGGTGGCGAGAGGCTATGTGACCGCTGAGCAGTGCAATGATTATGATTTCGGTACCGACATTCATTCCGTGGACTACGGTAAAATCTACAAGAGTCGCTTCCGCCTGCTAAAAGAAGCGTTTGATAATAGTCATATTGAAGAAGATGCAAGATTTCAGGAGTTTGTACAGAAGAATGCATACTGGCTGGAGGATTATGCATTATATATGGCAGTCAAGGATGGCTTCCGTGGTATCTGTTGGGCAGCCTGGGAGGATGATATCAAACTGAGAACTCCTGCGGCAATGGACAAATATCGCAGAAAATATGCGAGAGAGATCGCTTTTTACCAGTTCCAGCAGTATCTGTTCCAGGTACAGTGGGAGAAACTAAAGACCTATGCCAACGATAATGGCATCAAGATTATCGGGGATATTCCAATTTATGTGGCATTTGACAGCTCAGATGCCTGGGCGAATCCGGAGCTGTTCCAGTTTGACGAGGATTGTGAGCCGGTAGCAGTAGCGGGATGCCCTCCCGATGCATTTTCTGCCACCGGACAGCTGTGGGGCAATCCTCTGTATAACTGGGAACATCACAAAGAGACCGGTTATGCCTGGTGGATGCAGCGGCTGGCAGCCTGCTTTGAGCGCTATGATGTGGTACGTATCGATCATTTCCGTGGATTCGATGCTTATTATGCGATTCCCTATGGGGAACCCACTGCGGAGCACGGTCACTGGGAACAGGGTTCGGGATACGATATTTTCCGTGCCATGAAGGAAAAATTGGGAGAAAAAGAAGTTATTGCAGAAGACCTTGGCTTTTTAACACCATCTGTGATAGAATTAGTGAAGAAATCCGGTTATCCAGGTATGAAAATTTTGCAGTTTGCTTTTGATTCCCGTGAGGAAAGTGATTATTTGCCGCATAATTATACACATAATTGCGTAGTATATACAGGAACTCATGATAATGATACTGTGATGGGGTGGTATGACACCTTGAAGGGAGCTGACAAAAAGCTCTGTGACGACTATCTGCGTCTGAAAAATGCGGACGGAGAGCCGATTCCCAGAGAGCAGATTCCCTGGGAATTCGTGCGTGCCGCAATGTCCAGCGTAGCGGATATGGCGATCATTCCCATGCAGGATTATCTCGGTTTGGGATCGGAGGCCCGCATCAACATTCCTTCCACACTTGGCACCAACTGGATGTGGAGAATGGGGAACGGAGATTTTACAAAGGAGCTTGCAGGGCGGATCCGCAGCATGACGAAGCTGTACGGCAGATAAGTCTGTAGGCTTAGAAAGGTTTGCATTCCATGGAGGAAATCACGATCAGAGACATTGCCAGAATCTGCGGTGTCGGCGTCAGCACGGTATCCCGTGCCATAAATAACCACCCGGACATCAATCCTGAGACCAAAGAAACGATCATGCGGGTGATCAAAGAGAATAACTACGTACCCAACAACAGTGCCAGAAACCTGAAGCGTCAGGATGCCAAGGCAATTGCAGTACTGGTCAAAGGTATTAATAACTCTTTCTTCAGCCAGATGATCAAGGTATTGGAGGAAGAGATCAAGGAAAAGTCCTACTCCATGGTTTTGCAGCATGTCGATTATGACGATGATGAAGTGGAGGTGGCACTGAAGCTTGTAAAGGAAAAAAGGCTTCGGGGCATTATTTTTCTCGGTGGTTATCTGGTTCACAGCGAGGAAAAACTGGCACAGCTTCATGTACCGTTTATCTTGAGTACTACCGGAATGCTGCCAAAGGGATTCAGCCGTAATACCTATTCTTCCGTGACCGTGGATGATACCAAAGAAAGCTACAAGATGGTGGACTATCTGTGTAAGAATGGGCATAAGGATATTGCGATCGTCTGTGCCCGCAAAACGGATGCTTCCATCGGTAAGTTGCGTTTGGAAGGCTATAAAAAGGCGTTGAAGGATAACGGAATAGAAGTAAGGGAAGAACTGATCCTGCCCATGAGGAGTGACCTTGAGGATTACTCCCTGGAGAATGGCTACATGGTGACGAAGGAATTCCTGGAGAAGCAGATTCCGTGCACGGCGATCTTCGCAATCTCCGATATGCTGGCAATCGGTGCTGGAAAAGCATTGTCTGATGCCGGATACAGGGTACCGGAAGATATTTCCCTGACAGGCTTTGATGGTGTGGAAATCGGGAAATATGTTATCCCGTCATTGACGACTTTAAAACAGCCGGTAGACAGCATGGCGAGAGAGACCGCCCGGATTCTGTTTGACATTATCGGGAAAAAAGCGAAACACCAGCACTGTGTATTCGACGGAGAACTGGTGATCCGGGATTCTACGATATCGAGGACGTAAGAAAGAGTCATACAGTCCCTATGGGGACGAAGGGAATGCTGTATGGAAATACATGGTTTTAACAAGACAACTTTATTAGATTATCCGGAACATATTGCAGCCACTGTTTTTACAGAAGGCTGCAATTTTCGCTGTCCGTTTTGCCACAATGGGGAACTGGTACTGGATCCTGGATGCCAGCCGTCTGTTCCGGAGGAGGAAGTGCTTGCTTATCTGAAAAAAAGGCAGGGGATCCTCCAGGGTGTCTGTATCACCGGCGGAGAGCCGACTCTGCAGCGGGATCTTCGCAAGTTCCTGCAAAAGATCAAGGAGCTGGAGTATCCCATTAAGCTGGATACCAACGGGTATATGCCAGGAGTATTGTGGGAATTGTTACAGGAGCACCTGATCGATTATGTGGCGATGGATATTAAGGCTTCCAGGGATAATTATGCCCGGGCGGCGGGACTGCCGCATATGGATATCTCTCGCATTGAGGAGAGTATCGGTATCCTGAAAAGCAGCGGAATTCCCTATGAATTCCGAACTACTGTGGTAAAAGGGATTCATACCGTGGGAGAATTTAAGGAGATCGGCAGATGGATCGAAGGGTGTCCTGCATACTACTTGCAGAGTTATCAGGAGAATGATAACTGCCTGTACCGGATGACACAGACAGCAGAAAGCAATGCTGTTAAGCCGAGCGGTGCGGAACTGTTCGGTGCTTTCTCGCGGGAGGAACTGGAACAGATGGCGGAACTCGTCCGAAAATATGTGGGGAAAGTTGTGTTGCGGGGCGTGGTCGGGACATGATGCCATTATGATGCAATGGTTGTATATACTGGCATTAGGAGGTAAATAAAATGAAAAAGAAATTAGTGGCTACAATACTTACAGGACTGTTGCTTGCGTTTACAGCATGCGGAAGTCAGGAATCCCCAGTGATCCCGGAGGTGACCGGCACCGCAATTGAGAATACGCAGGAAAGCGTACTGGAGAATGCAGAAACGGAGACTGCATCGCAGCAGGAGATGCAGACCGAGACTGCGACAACCGGCAAAGTGGAGATTACCACAGAGGATTTTGAAGGCAGCAGTGATCCGGAAAATGCGGAACGAAAATACACCTATACCTATCAGGTGCCGACGATCACGATAGAAGGTAATGAAGAAGCGCAGGACAAGATCCAAAAGGATTTGAACGCGTATGTGGAAACTTTTTTGGATAGTATCAACAATAGTGATTTCGGTACAGTTTATGAGGGCGAGATGTCGGGAGTGACAAGCTATGAAGAGCTTTCATTTCAGGTGATCCGTGCAGATGACAAGGTGATCAGCGTGGTATGGGGCAATGAGGGCTATAATCAGGGAGCGCATGGCTGGTACATACAGGATTACAGAAACTATTATACGCAGACAGGAGAAAAAATTACCTTTGACAGTCTCGGAAACAGCTTCCGTGACAAAGCACTGGAACTGGTGACGAAAAAAGCTGCCGAGATGCAGGCGACGGATGACTGCTTCTTCCCTGATTATGAGAAGAGTATTAAACTGGTAGTGTTAGATGGTACGGAAAATATGGATACTATCTATCAGGAAATCTATGGAGCGGACATCGCAGGTACCGGCAATGGACCGGCAAGCCCGACTTTCAGCATTACGGGAGATGGATTCGTCTTTGAATCCGGGCAGTATGTACTGCAGCCGTATGCAGTGGGAATTGTTGATTTCGAGATTCCTGCAAGTGACTTCGGAGAAGCGTTGACAGCAGATATTTTTGACTAAATATCTAAAAAATACTTTACATAAAAAAATAGGGTGGATATAATAAATGCATCGGGAATGAGGTTCTCCCAGAAACTTAGGTTTCGAACCGCCGAAATAGGATTTTATTTGGCTGATGACTTCTGCAGAATATGCAGGGGACACCAGCCTTTTTGTTGGAATCCAAAACGTCCTGCTGCGAGAAAATGGAGGAAATTTTATGCTTACATCACTGGGACTGATTTTTTTGCTGGGACTTCTTATGGCAGCAATCTGCCAGAAGATTCACCTGCCACGCATTATCGGAATGCTGTTTACCGGAATTTCCAATACAAAACCCCGACAGTTATCATAACTGCCGGGGTTTTAAGGAGGATAGAAATCGTTTTGAAAGGAATTAGCCCATCGTAATAACTACGTTGTACTCTTCCTTGCCCTTTTCGTAAGGGATGATGTGTCCGTCAACAGCCTTGCCATCTACGGTCATGGATACCACACCCTTCTCCACGTTCTGAGGATTTTTCACCTGAATGTGATAGGTGCCCTCACGGAACTTACGGGTGATGGAGAAATCGCCGAAGCCCTTAGGAATACAAGGATCTACGGATAATCCCTGATGGGTAGGATATACACCCAGGATGTACTGGGAGATATTTACGAAAGTCCATGCCGCGGTACCGGTCAGCCAGCTGTTTTTCGCTTCGCCGTGGAATTTTGCATCCTTACCGGCTACCATCTGGGAGTATACATAAGGCTCGGTACGATGGATCTCGCTGATATCCTCAATGTATGCGGGACAGGTCTTACGGTAGATTTCGAAGGCTCTGTCACCTCTGCCCAGAACAGTTTCTGCGATGGATACCCAGGGATTGTTGTGGCAGAAGATACCGGCATTCTCCTTGTATCCGGGGGGATAAGAGGATACTTCACCAAGTTCGAGGTGATACTCCGTGTATGCAGGTTGTAAGATCATGACACCATACTTGGTATCCAGTCTTTCTTTTACGGAATTCAGTGCCTTCTCGGCAAGCCCTTCCTTTACACCGACACCGGCGAGTACACAGAAGCCCTGAGGCTCGATGTAGATCTGACCTTCGCGACATTCCTTGGAACCTACCTTGTGGCTGTAAGCATCGTAAGCACGAACGAACCAGTCGCCGTCCCAGCCATCCTTCAGGATCGCATCGTACATTGCCTGTACTTCCTTGCGTGCGCGGGCAGCTTCATCAGCATCACCCATCAGCTCACACAGCTGGGCATATTCTTCGCCGTATTTTACGAACATACCGGCAATGAATACGGATTCTGCCACGGGTCCTTCGCTGGGACCGAAGGTCTGGAAGGATTCTCCGGGATGAGCGGAGAAGCAGTTCAGGTTCAGACAGTCATTCCAGTCGGCGCGGCCGATCAGAGGCAGATTGTGAGGACCCTTGTGGTTGATGATATAGTCTAAGGAGCGTTTTAGGTGATCCATCAGAGGAGCAGCCACGCTCATATCGTTGTCAAAAGGAACCATCTGGGTCAGGATGGAGGTATCACCGGTCTCTCTTACGTAAGCACTGGTACCTGCAATGAGCCACAGAGGATCATCATTGAAGCCGCTGCCGATATCGGAGTTACCCTTCTTGGTCAGAGGCTGGTACTGATGGTAAGCGCTGCCGTCCTGGAACTGGGTGGAAGCGATATCGATGATACGCTCTCTTGCACGATCCGGGATCAGATGTACGAAGCCGAGCAGATCCTGGCAGGAATCACGAAAGCCCATGCCACGACCGATTCCAGACTCATAATAAGAAGCGGAACGGGACATGTTGAAGGTTACCATGCACTGATACTGGTTCCAGGTGTTGACCATACGGTTTACTTTTTCGTCAGCAGAATCTACCGTGTAACGGGCAAGTAACTGCTTCCAGTAAGCCTGCAGCGCTGCGAAAGCTTCTTCTACCTGGGCGTCGGTCTGGTATTTTGCCAGCATTTCCTTCGCGCGGGTCTTGTTGATCACACCGTAGGACTCCCACTTCTCGTCTTCGGGATTCTCGATATAGCCCAGTACGAAGATGAAAGTCTTGGTCTCGCCGGCTGCCAGATCCACATTGATCTGATGAGAAGCAATGGGAGACCAGCCGCTTGCCATGGAGTTTGTGCACTTGCCGTTCTCAACCGCTTCGGGAGAATCCGCACCTCTGTACGCACCCAGAAAAGCATCTCTACTGGTATCGAAACCATCAATCTTCGTATTTACAGAATAAATTGCGTAATGATTACGGCGTTCGCGGTACTCAGTCTTGTGGTAAATAGTGGAATCCTGTACTTCCACCTCGCCGGTACTTAAGTTACGCTGGAAGTTCTTCATATCATCGTCGGCATTCCACAGGCACCATTCTACATAAGAGAATACGGACAGCTTCTTGTCCTCGGAGCTTCCGTTGGTCAGAGTCAGCTGGGAGATCTCACAGTTATCATTCAGAGGAACGAAAGAGAGCACGGAAGCCTTAACACCGTTCTTGGAAGAGGTGAAACGGCTGTAACCGATACCGTGACGGCACTCGTAAGAATCCAGTTCGGTCTTCGTAGGCTGCCAGCCGGGATTCCATACGGTATCTCCATCCTTAATATACAGATATTTGCCGTTGATGTCTGTCGGTACATTATTGTAACGATAACGGGTCAGACGCAGCAGTTTGGCATCCTTATAGAAGGTATATCCGCCGCAGGTGTTGGATATCAGACTGAAAAACTCGTTGCAGCCCAGGTAGTTGATCCAGGGAAGCGGAGTCTTGGGAGTAGTGATGACATATTCTTGATGCACATCATCAAAATGACCATACTTCATAAGAAAATCTCCTTCTTTCATGTTGTTGTATGTTGAGTGTTTGCTTTTTCGCTGCGGACTGCTTAATGTTCAGTAAACGATTAAGTAATCCGGAATTCTGATTTGTATTATACAGAAGCAGTGCTGAAAATGCAATACGAATCTTGAAAAAGCCTGTAAAATGCGCAATATATACAAATACGCAAGAAAAACATGGACAGAAGATACAAAACAAAACGGATCTTGAAAAAAGCAGATTTACGAAATAAAATAATGGCAAACGTTATCGCATACTTTGCCATTATATAGAAGAAATACAATTGCTGTACAAGCCAAATGTACAAAAACCCCTATTTGAAATTGTTAATTATAGACAAAGTGGACACTTTTTAGAAAAAAACTGCAAAAAAGTATTGCAAAATGCTCAAAGGTGGTATATATTAAAACTACGAAAACGATTAAGTTACAAAACAGGTCGGATGAAATGACGAAGACATGAAACAGGAGAACGGTATGGCATCATTGAAAGACATTTCCAAGATTTGTGGAGTCTCCGTTGCAACTGTCAGCAAGGCACTGAACGACCACAAGGACATTGGAGAAGAAACCAAAGCAAATATCAGACGGGTAGCCAAGGAGATGGGATATTCCCCGAACCTTTCCGCCAGAGCATTGAAGACGAACAGAACCTACGGAATTGGAGTCCTCTTCGTAGATGAAGCACAAAGCGGTCTGACTCATGATTACTTTTCCAGTGTACTGGACAGCTTCAAAAGGACAGCAGAGAAGAGCGGTTACGACATTACCTTTATTAACAGCTGCAAGAACCGTCCGGATCGGATGTCCTACCTGGAACACAGCAGGTACAGAGGCTTTGATGGAGTGGTGCTCGCCTGTATTGATTTCGCAGATCCCGAAGTCATCGAATTAGTACAGAGTTCCATCCCGGTGGTCACCATTGACTATCTGTTTAATAATCGTATCGCAATCATGTCGGACAATGTGACAGGTATGAAAGAACTGCTGGAATACATATATAGTAGAGGACATAGGAAAATTGCCTATATCCACGGCGCAATGTCAGCGGTTACCTCGGGGCGGTTATCCAGCTTCTACCGGACGGCAGAACGACTGGGGCTACAGATTCCCGATGAGTACATCAGAGAAGCAGCTTACAGAGATACTGCCACGACCTATCGCATGACCAACGAATTACTGGATCTTCCGGATCCACCGACATGTATCATTTATCCGGATGACTTTGCTTCTTTCGGAGGCATCAATGCTATCAGGGAGAGGGGGTTACAGATTCCCGAAGATATCTCGGTGGCAGGATATGATGGGATTCAGTCCGCAAGACAGCTGGAGCCCAGGCTGACCACAGTCCAGCAGGATACCGAACAGATCGGTTGCCTGGCAGCCAGAGAACTGATCAGCCTCATAGAGAGACCTAAGACCACCATTATCGAACAGGTCATAGTACCCGGTAAGGTAGTGGAAGGCAAGTCGGTAGCACAGATTCCGACAGACAAATAATCAGGCATTTATATGGAAGCGCCGCAACCGCAACCATATGAAGATAAATGCAACAAGCACTTACAACAAACATTCAACAAAAAATGGGAGGAAACAAACATGAAGAAAAAAGTACTTAGTGCTTTACTTACAACCGCTATGCTTGCCAGCATGCTGGTAGGCTGTGGCAACAGCAACGATGCTCCTGCAGCAGCTTCCAGTGAGGCAGCACCCGCAGCATCCACCGAAGCAGCAGCTTCTACCGAGGTAGCTTCTACGGAGGCAGCAACAGAGGAAGGCAAAGTCTTCAACATCTACTGCTGGAACGAGGAGTTCAAGAGCCGTCTGACAGATCATTATCCCGGATATGAAGAAGTAGACGGAACCACCGGTAAGATCGGTGACATCACTGTAAAGTGGAACATCACTCCTTCTGATGACAACGCTTATCAGAACAATCTGGATGCAACACTGTTAAAGCAGGCTGATGCAGCAGCTGATGACAAGATCGACCTGTTCCTGGTTGAGGCTGACTACGCATTGAAATATGTTGATACCGACTACACAATGCCTGTTAAGGATCTGGGCATCACCGATGCAGATCTGGCTAACCAGTATCAGTACACCAAGGATGTTGTTACCGACTCCAACGGCAATCTGAAGGGTGTTTCATGGCAGGGCTGCCCCGGCGTTCTGATTTATAACCGTGAAGCTGCTAAGGCTGTTCTGGGAACCGATGATCCTGCAGAGGTTCAGAAGTCTGTATCTGATTGGGATACCTTCACCGCAACCGCTGAGAAGATGAAAGCAGCCGGTTACAACATGGTATCTTCCGTAAACGATACTTATCGTGTATACTCCAACAACGTATCCGGCAAATGGGTACAGGATGGCAAGATCGTAATCGATGACAACCTGATGAAGTGGGTTGATGACTCCAAGAAGATGGTTGACGCTAAGGAAACCGGTACCTTCGATCTGTGGTCTGATGACTGGAGCAAAGGCTTCTATCCCGATGGCAAAGTATTCTGCTACTTTGGACCCGCTTGGCTGATCAACTTCTCCATGGCAGCTGATACCGATGGATCTATCGCAAATCAGGGTGGCTGGGGCGCTACTGAAGGACCTCAGGGCTTCTTCTGGGGCGGTACTTGGATCTGCGGTGCTACCGGAACCGACAACGCTTCTCTGGTTAAGGATATCATCCTGAAGATGACCACTGATGAAGACATCATGAAAGAGATCGTTGTAGCTGATGATGATTTCGTAAACAACAAACCCGCTATGGAAGCTATGGCAGCAGATACCTCTTATCAGAGCAAGGTACTGGGCGGACAGAACCCTCTGGCTATGTTCTGCGCAGGCGCTGAGAAGATCGATCTGAGCAACCTGTCTGCATACGATCAGGGATGTAACGAAGAGTTCCAGCATGCTATGAAGAACTACTTCGATGGCAAGGCTTCTCTGGATGATGCACTGAATCTGTTCTACAAGGCTGTAGAAGAGAAGTATCCTGAGCTTACTCACTAATCCGAAATGATAAGCGAATAGCGAAACAATAAGGAATTGAGAACCGTGCCTGCCTGGCTGGTCAGGTAGGCACGGTTTTTCTCTCAAAATTCCCGGTTGGCAGAAGCTTTTTTCAGAAGAAGATAATTAAGAACAAAAAGAAGAGAGCTGCTGCGAGCCTGATCGGAAACAAAGAAAGGCACGAAAAACGTAAAGTCGCTAAGAGAGCATGACGGCAAAAGGGAGGAATCATTATGGCAAAGGCAAAACGCGGAAAGGTGGTACGCTATAATAAGTGGGGTTATATTTTCCTGATCCCCTTTGTAGTAGTGTATGTATTATTCCAGTTGATCCCGTTGTTCAGGACATTTTATTACAGCTTTTTTGAAAATTACCGTTCCGGACTGACACAGATCGGACCGAATTTCATCGGATTTGGTAACTATGCAAAGCTGTTGTCCAATCCGGACCTGTGGATGTACACCAAGAATACATTGATCATGTGGGTACTGGGATTTGTACCGCAGATCATCATATCTCTGCTTCTGGGTGCATGGTTCTCGGATCCCAGCCTTAGATTAAAGGGACAGAGATTCTTCAAGACAGTTATCTATCTGCCGAACCTGATCATGGCTTCCGCATTTGCAATGTTGTTCTTCACGCTGTTCTCTGATGGTGGTCCTATCAATGAAATGCTGATGCAGATCGGAATCTTAAAAGAGCCATATCAGTTCCTTACAAACGTATGGAGTACCAGAGGTCTGGTAGCATTGATGAACTTCCTGATGTGGTTTGGTAATACAACGATCCTCCTGATGGCAGGTATGATGGGTATCGATACTTCCCTCTTCGAGGCAGCCGAGGTAGACGGAGCAACCTCTACCCAGGTATTCTTCAAGATTACATTACCTTTGTTGAAGCCGATTCTGATCTACGTAATGATCACATCCCTGATCGGTGGTCTGCAGATGTTCGATGTACCTCAGATTCTGACCAACGGTAAGGGCGATCCTATGAGATCCAGCATGACCCTGATCATGTACCTGAACAACCATTTGTACAGTAAGAACTACGGAATGAGTGGTGCGTTGTCTGTAATGTTGTTCATTATCACAGGTATCCTGAGCTTGATCGTATTTAAGTTCTCGAACGGCAAACAGGATAAGTAGGAGGTGGCAGAAATGTTGAGCGTAGAAACAAACGAGACAAAAAAAGGTCTGGGCATTCATGCCAGAAGAGCACTTGCATATATCGTACTGGTTATTATGAGTTTTCTCTGCCTGTTCTGGTTCTATATACTGTTTGTAAATGCAACCAGATCCAAAGGCGAGCTGACACAGGGATTTACCCTGTTGCCCAGCACACATCTGATCCAGAACTGGAAGGGTGTCATGGCAGGAACCCTGCCGGTAGTCAGGGGTATGATCAACAGCCTTGTAGTAGCAACCTGCAGTGCTGTGCTGTGTACCTACTTCTCTACCATGACCGCATATGCGATCCATGTATATGATTTTAAGTTAAAGAAGTTCATGTTTACCTTTATCCTGGCAATCATGACCATTCCTACCCAGGTTACCGCACTCGGATTTATCCAGTTGGTAGCTGATATGAAGCTGGAGGATAACTTTATCCCCCTGATCATCCCGGCAATCGCAGCACCTGCTACTTTCTTCTATATGAAGCAGTACATGGAAAGTGCATTGCCCCTGTCTCTGGTAGAGGCAGCCAGAATCGATGGTTCCGGTGAGTTCCGTACATTTAATTCCATCGTATTGCCGCTGATGAAGCCGGCAATCGCAGTACAGGCGATCTTCACTTTCGTAGCGAACTGGAATAACTACTTCACACCGGCACTGGTTCTGCATGATGACAAGATGAAGACATTACCTATCCTGATCGCTCAGCTGCGTTCCGCAGACTTCCTGAAGTTTGATATGGGTCAGGTGTATGTAACGATTGCATTCTCTATCTTCCCTGTTATCATCGTATACCTGTTCCTTTCCAAGTACATTGTCCAGGGCGTGGCAATGGGAAGCGTCAAGGGTTAATATTTCGCCAACAACATTCAATACATAAATCTCTCCTGAAAAGCGGCACTCTTCCCCGGAGTGGCGCTTTTCGCTTGCAAAAAAACGGGGAAACAGGTATAAAATAAAGATAAGGGTGAACATGTATTTTGGATGAAAATGTCAGATACAGCGGTAAAGGACATTCGTATAGAAACGGAAGAAAGAGGTAATTGCCATGCAGATGTATGAGGTGACAGCGCTGGCACCGGAAGGACCGGAGGAAGTCTATCAGGCGATGGTGTTTGCAGAGGATGAAGATGATGCCTTGAACCAGCTGGAGGAACAGCTGAAAGAGCAGAAGATTGCCCATGGAATGTGCATGGCGGAAGAAGTGTAGTGTGAAGTGTGAAAAGAACTTCTGATCACTCAGAGCAAAGGCTCTTTCGTGAAGAAGTTCTAAGTTTCACACGCAAATTTGCGCCAATGCGCAAACTTTGCAGGTTATGGAAGGATGTGAGTGTTGCAAATGGAAAATTCCTATCGTTTTTTTGAAAATAAGAACTGTAAATATTTCCCCTGTCATAAGGGCCTTACGGAGTTCAACTGCCTGTTCTGTTACTGCCCTATGTACCGCCTAGAGCACTGCCCAGGGAATCCCCGGTATTTCAAGAAAAACGGCAGACGGATCAAGGACTGCTCAGACTGCACCTTCCCACATGATCCGGAGCATTATGATACGATCATGCAGATCCTGCGGGAGACGTAACACATTTTTCTAAAACGAAAAGCCGATAGTCTGTTTTCACAGATTATCGGCTTTTTTTATGCGCGGAGACGGTGGGATTTGAACCCACGTGCCCGAGAAGGGCTAACGCATTTCGAGTGCGCCCCGTTATGACCACTTCGATACGTCTCCAAAAGATTACAACGTAGATTATTTTATCTGAAAAATGCCGGTTTGGCAAGGGGAGAAACGAAAAAACCTTTTGTAATGAGATTGTTACTGCCTACGTGATAATAAGGTTGAAAGCGGTAGTTATAAAAAAAGATGTTGACAGAACAACATCTAAGTAGTATATTGCAAATAAATACTTTGATAATCAAAGTATTCGCAGGGCAATGCTGTACGATATAGCGAAGCCAAAGCAATTGTGCCGAAGAGAACAAAGCGGCAAAGACAGAATATTAAAAAAGAATGCATAAGGAGAGCAAAAACATGTTAGAAAAAGTAGCAGCTATCATCAGAGAACAGTTAAACCAGGAGAATGTAGAGATCACAGAGGCAACCCGTTTCAAGGAGGATCTGGAAGTGGACTCCCTGGATCTGTTTGAGCTGGTAATGGCATTTGAAGAGGAATATGGTGTGTCCATTCCTTCCGAGGAATTGGAAAATATGGCAACAGTAGGTGATGTTATCAGATATATTCAGGAGCAGGCGTAAGAACTGCATATCGTGGGATTATCATCCCACTTTTATGCTCATATCGGGGCGGGTCAAAAGGTCTTTCACCCACTTATGAGCAAGCTCATGTGGGCTTAGACCTTTTGACCCTGGTATCATCAGAATATGTAATATAACGCAGAACGACGAGAAGGATCAGAAAGACAATGAGAACAAAGATCACGGAACTTCTACAAATCGAATATCCCATTTTCCAGGGCGGCATGGCATGGGTGGCGGAACATAAGCTGGCGGCAGCGGTATCGAATGCCGGAGGCTTAGGCATCATCGGTGCCGCTTCCGCTCCGCCTGAGGTCGTCCGGGAAGAAATCCGCAAATGCAAAGAGCTGACCGACAAGCCCTTCGGCGTGAATATCATGCTACTCAATCCCAACGCAGAGGAAGTAGCGAAGATCGTTGTGGAAGAAGGAGTACAAGCGGTAACGACAGGTGCGGGAAACCCCGGAAAATTCATGGAGCTGTGGAAAAATGCCAGAGTGAAGGTCATCCCGGTGGTGGCAAGTGTAGCTATGGCGAAGATGATGGAGCGGGCAGGAGCAGACGCCGTAGTGGCGGAAGGCATGGAGAGCGGCGGACATATCGGTTCCACCACAACCATGGCACTGGTGCCGCAGGTGGTGGATGCGGTGTCTATCCCGGTGATCGCGGCCGGAGGTATCGCCGATGGCAGAGGAATGGCAGCGGCCTTCATGCTGGGAGCTGAGGGAATCCAGATGGGAACCCGGTTCGTAGCATCGAAGGAATCTATTGTCCATGAAAATTATAAGAATCAGATCATCAAGGCGAAGGATATCGATTCCGTGGTCACGGGAATGTCTACCGGACATCCGGTGCGTTCCCTGCGCAATCAGATGACCAGAGAATATCTGAAGCTGGAAAAAGAAAATGCAGACTTCATGGAGCTGGAAAAGCTGACGTTGGGATCTCTCAGGAAGGCAGTGCAGGACGGAGATACCGTAAACGGAACCCTGATGGCCGGGCAGATTGCAGGATTGATCCGCAGAGAACAGACCTGCCGTGAGATTATTGAAGAAACAGTGCAGCAGGCGCAGGAGTGCATAGCGGCACAAGGACAACATAAATAAAATATAGCGACAGGTAACCGCTGACAACAGATTTCGAACAGCGACAGGCAACGTAGTTATATGGAAAACGGTGCATTATAAAAAATGTGCTGTAACCGAGGAGAACAATAGCATCACATAGTAATAGGAGATGACAAAATGAGCAAAATCGCATATTTATTCCCGGGACAGGGATCCCAGTACATAGGAATGGGAAAAGAATTCCATGATACTTACCCGGAAGCACAGGCGGTATGGAAGCTGGCGGACAAGGTACTTCAGAATCTGTACTGGCAGGATAAGCGGGAAAAGCAGGCGGATAGCGGACATCCGTACTCTATGGAGCAGCTGACCTTTGAAGAAAATCCTTATATCAACATTACGGAATATACGCAGATCGCCATGCTGACCATGGAAGTGGCTATTCTGAAAGTATTGGAGGCAAAAGGACTGAAAGCGGAGATGGCAGCAGGCTTAAGTCTTGGAGAATATGGGGCGCTGGCTGCTGCTGGTGTGATGGAACTGCCGGACCTGTTCCGGATCATAAGGATGCGTGGTATCTATATGCAGGAGGCCTATCCGGAAGGAGGCGCCATGGCAGCGGTATTAGGACTGGACGGAGATATCGTGGCAAAAATCTGCGGACAGACAGCAAAAGAAACCGGCAAAGTCGTCTCCGTGGCAAATTATAACTGCCCGGGACAGATCGTGATCACCGGAGAGGCAGATGCAGTAGAGGCGGCATCAGAAGCGCTAAAAGAAGCAGGTGCAAAACGCTGTATCCCCTTAAAGGTCAGCGGACCGTTCCACTCGGCCCTGTTAAAAAATGCAGGAGAACAATTGGCAGAAGAACTGAAAAGCGTCAAGCTGTCAACCCCTTGGATTCCTTATGTATCCAACGTAACAGCGGATTATGTGACAGATGCGTCACAGGTTGCGGAACTGCTGAAACAACAGGTATCCAGTCCCGTACAGTTCACCCAGAGCATAGAGCGCATGATCGCGGATGGCGTGGACACGTTCATAGAGATCGGCCCGGGGAAGACACTCAGCAGTTTCGTCCGTAAAATTGACAGGAATGTCAAAGTATACAATATCGAGAAACCGGAGGATCTGGACCGGGTGATGGAGGAACTGGCATGCTGACAGGAAAAAGTCTGACAGGACAAGTTGCTATTGTCACAGGAGCATCACGGGGCATTGGAAAAGCAGTTGCACAGGCATTGGCAGCAGAAGGAGCCACGGTGATCATTAATTATAACGGCTCTGCAGAGGCGGCAGAAGCGGTGGCGACGGACATCCGAAGCCACGGAGGTATGGCGGAGACTGTGAAGTGCAATGTTACGGATTTTGCAGAGAGTGAAGCCTTTGTAAAGGCAGTAACAGGGAAATACGGCAGAGTTGATATCCTTGTCAATAACGCCGGGATCACGCGGGACAATCTGATCGTGCGGATGACGGAAGAAGAATTCAATGCAGTCCTGGATACGAACCTGAAAGGCGCATTTCACATGATCCGGCATCTGACGAAGACCTTTATGAAGCAGAGATATGGGAAAATCATCAATATCTCTTCTGTCAGTGGCATCGTCGGGAATGCCGGGCAGGCTAATTATTCCGCATCCAAGGCGGGGCTGATCGGTCTGACGAAAAGCGTAGCAAGAGAACTGGCATCCAGGAATATCTGTGTGAATGCCGTGGCACCCGGATTTATCCGGACAGATATGACAGACAAGCTGCCGGAGGCGGTACAGGATAATGCGGTCGGACAGATCCCGCTTAAGAAAATGGGAAGACCGGAGGATGTCGCACAGGCGGTTCTGTTCCTGGCAGGAAATGCCTCGGACTATATCACAGGCCAGGTGCTGTGCGTGGACGGCGGTATGGCAATGTAAAAATGGTCCGAAACAGGAAAGCAGAATAGAAAATATGTCCGCTAACGGTACAGCAGGATAGAAAATAAGTCAGGACGCGAGGGAGTATATCACGTATGGGAAAAAATAGAAGAGTTGTAATAACAGGCATGGGAGCCATCACTCCTATTGGAAACAGCGTAGAGGAATTCTGGAATAGTATCAAAGAGGGCAAGACCGGATTCGGTTCTATAACCTATTTTGATACTGCGGATTACCGTTGTAAGCTGGCGGCGGAAGTGAAGGATTTTGATCCTACACAATATATGGACAAAAAATCCGCCCGCAGAATGGAGCAGTTCTGCCAGTTCGCAGTAGCAGCTGCAGGACAGGCGATCGCAGATGCAGGTCTTATTATGGAACAGGAAGATCCGTATATGGTGGGCTGCAGTGTGGGAAGCGGCATCGGAAGCTTACAGGCCATGGAGCGGGAATATGACCGCCTGAAGGAAAAAGGTCCCGGCAGGGTAGGACCCATGCTGGTGCCTCTGATGATCTCCAACATGGCAGCAGGTAATGTCAGCATTGCCTATGGGCTGAAGGGCAAGAGTCTGAACGTTGTGACTGCCTGTGCAACCGGTACACATTCCATCGGAGAAGCATATCGTACGATCCAGTACGGTGATGCAGACGTGATGGTAGCCGGAGGAACGGAAAGTTCTATTACACCCATCGGCATTGCCGGATTTTCCGCACTGACAGCATTGTCGTTTAGTGAAGATCCTCAGAGAGCTTCTATTCCCTTCGATAAAGACCGCAATGGTTTTGTTATGGGAGAAGGCTCGGCGGTAGTGGTACTGGAAGAGCTGGAGCATGCAAAGAGACGCGGAGCAAAAATCTATGCGGAGCTGATCGGTTATGGCTGTTCTTCGGATGCTTACCATATTACCTCCCCCGCGGAGGACGGCAGCGGAGCAGCCACCGCCATGCTGAATGCCTTAAAAGACGGCGGTGTGGCGCCGGAGAAACTTAGTTATATTAATGCACACGGAACCAGCACTCATCATAATGACCTGTTTGAGACCAGAGCTATCAAACTCGCATTTGGAGAACATGCTTATGATCTGAAGATCAATTCCACCAAATCCATGGTAGGGCATCTTTTAGGAGCAGCTGGTGCAGTGGAATTCGTCACCTGCGTAAAAGAAATTCAGGAAGGCTATATCCACCGTACCGTGGGACTGCGTGAGACGGAGGAGGAACTGGATCTGAATTACTGTCGGGGCAGCTATGAAGAAGAGGTGCCTTATGCACTGACCAATTCGTTGGGCTTCGGCGGACATAATGCGAGTCTGTTGCTAAAGAAGTACATAGAATAACCGCAGCAGATGTTCAAGACACAGGATAGAAGGCAGAGCATCAACGAGGACGATTGCAGAATGCGAGGAAGTAGTTGATACGACAGCATTCGCAGAACGGAGGAACAATGTCAGTTTATAACACCCAGGAAATCATGGAGATTCTGCCCCACAGACATCCCTTTCTGCTGATCGATACTATCGAGGAGCTGGAGCCCGGTGTTCGGGCAGTGGGACGCAAAAACGTAACCTTCAATGAACCGTATTTTGCCGGACATTTTCCGGGAAATCCGGTGATGCCCGGAGTACTGATCCTGGAGGCACTTGCCCAGACCGGTGCGGTGGCAATTTTGTCTCTGCCGGAGAACCGAGGCAAGACAGCTTATTTTGCAGGGATTGACAAGGCAAAATTCAAACAGATGGTGCGCCCCGGAGACACCTTGGAACTGGAGACCACCATTATCCGCAGCAAGGGACCGGTGGGCGTCGGGGAAGCGATCGCCACAGTAAACGGAAAACTGGCGGCGAAAGCAGAACTTACCTTTGCGGTAAAATAAAAATAGTCTGTGGAAGTTTTTTATGAGTGGGACAGAGAGATAAGAGTGACGCAGAATAAGAGGTGCAAGTATGGGAAATGTAACGATAGAAACAGAGATCAAATGCCCGAAATGTAAGAAAATGATAAACAGAGACCGGGCAGCGAAAAATAAATATGTCTGTTACGAATGTGGTTATTATTTCCGGGTGAAGACCCACAACCGGATCCGCATGGTGGCAGACCGGAAAAGCTTTCAGCCTTGGTTCGAGGAGATAGAAGAGAGCAATCCACTGAAATATGAGGGCTATGAAGAAAAACTGTCGGAGGCCAGGGAAAAGTCCGGCGTGAAAGAAGCTGTGACCGTAGGTGAATGCGAGATCTACGGGGAAAAGGCTGTGATCGGCATCTGCGAATCCAAATTTATGATGGGCAGTATGGGGCATGTGGTCGGCGAGAAAGTCACCCGGGCAATTGAAAAGGCGACAGAATTGCGGCTGCCTGTATTTTTGTTCTGCTGTTCCGGCGGTGCGAGAATGCAGGAGGGAATCGTGTCACTGATGCAGATGGCAAAAACCTCCGCAGCGATCAAACGGCATGGAGAAGCAGGACTTCTCTATGCGACTATTTTGACAGATCCCACCACAGGTGGTGTAACGGCCAGCTTTGCTATGCTGGGAGATGTGATCATGGCGGAACCGGGAGCCTTGATCGGCTTCGCAGGACCGAGAGTTATTAAGCAGACTCTGGGACAGCGCCTCCCTGATGGCTTCCAGACAGCGGAATTTTTGCAGGAGCATGGTTTTGTGGACGGTATCGTCCGCCGGGAGAATCTGAAGAAGACCTTATATTTCCTGATCACGACGCATCGGTGCAGTGAGGGGAATTATGCGGATTTTAAGAAAAATTTTGACTTCCATTTTGAACCTACGGAGATCGTGAAGGAACGGTCAATACTGACACTCCCCAGAACGGCATGGGAAAAGGTCAAGACCGTCCGGAGAGTGGACAGACCGGCAGCAACCGACTATATTCCCTACATTTTCGACTATGTAGTGGAGGCTCACGGAGACCGTTATTATGGGGATGATAAAGCACTGGTAGGTGCGGTGGCATTCCTCGACGGGCAGCCGGTGACAGTGCTGGCAGATGTGAAGGGCAAGGATTTTGCGGAGTGTGCCAGACGCAATTACGGTATGCCCATGCCGGAGGGCTATCGTAAGGCACTGCGCCTGATGAAACAGGCGGAGAAATTCAACAGACCCATTATCAGCTTTGTAAATACGCCGGGAGCCTTCTGCGGCGTGGAGGCGGAGGAGAGAGGCCAGGGCGAGGCCATTGCCCGGAATCTGCTGGAGATGTCAGCCTTAAAAGTACCGGTATTGTGTATCCTTATCGGAGAAGGCGGCAGCGGTGGGGCGCTGGCTACGGCGGTAGGCAATGAGGTATGGATGATGGAAAATGCTACATACTCGATCCTGTCTCCCGAAGGCTTTGCTTCTATATTATGGAAGGATGCTGATCGTGCCAGAGAAGCCAGTGAAGTCATGAATATTACATCTGAAGACTTGAAACGTCTTGGTGTGATCGAGCGGATCGTACCGGAATACGGTGGGGCAGACCAAAGTACCGTGGAAGCCATCGGTGGGTATCTCAAGGAACATATCAAGGAATTTCTGCAAAAATATACCGGCATGACCGGTGAACAGATCGCAGAGGAACGTTATGAAAGGTTCCGCAAGTATTAAAGCGGTAACGAGAGGTGATGTGGGATGAAGCACGGAAAAATGATCCTGGGGGAATTACATGCAGATATTCCCGTGATCCAGGGGGGCATGGGTGTGGGAATCAGCCTGTCCGGTCTGGCGGGAGCAGTGGCTGCGGCAGGTGGGATCGGCATCATTTCTACTGCCCAGATCGGTTTCCGCGAGCCGGATTTTGACAGAGATCCCATCGCCTGTAATCTGCGCACTATCGGAAAAGAAATAGAAAAAGCAAGGCAGATCGCAAGAGGCGGTATCGTCGGTGTCAACATCATGGTGGCAACACAGCGCTACGAGGATTATGTCAGGGCAGCAGTGTTGGCAGGTACCGACTGTATTATCTCCGGTGCCGGACTGCCGTTAGATCTGCCCGGAGTCGTGGCAGAGACGGAAAACGGAATGCCCGGGCGCAGCCACCGGACAATGCTGGCTCCGATCGTGTCGAGCCCCCGTGCCTTGTCGGTTGTCACGAAGTACTGGATGAAAAAATACGACAGAAAGCCGGACTTTATCGTGGCAGAGGGACCGCTAGCGGGAGGACATCTGGGATTTAAGCGGGAAGAACTGGATGCTTACACACCGGAGAACTATGAGAGAGAACTTATGGCAATGATCCGGAAGGCAGCAGAACTGGAAATTCCACTGATCGCTGCGGGTGGTATTTATGACCGGAGGGATATGGAGCATTGCCTGTCCCTGGGGGCAGCAGGTGTCCAGCTGGGAACCCGGTTCGTGACCACAGAGGAATGTGATGCGGCGGATGCCTACAAGCAGGCATATCTCAGTGCGCGGAAGGAAGACATCGTCATAGTGAAAAGTCCGGTGGGGATGCCCGGCAGAGCTATACAGAATGCTTTTCTGGAAAAAGTGGTAGCCGGAGAACGTTTTATGACCGGATGCAGACATTGCATTAAGACCTGCGACCCGAAGACGGCGCCTTATTGCATCACCAGAGCGTTGATCAATGCAGCAACGGGAGATGTGGATAACGGTCTGCTGTTCTGTGGCAGCAATGCCTGGAGGGCGCAGAAAATAGAAAGAACAGTGGATATCATGGAGGAAATGGCGTGAGGACCATAAGAATCACCGGAACCGGAAGTGCACTTCCGGGAAGGATTGTTACAAATAAAGAATTGGAGCAGATGGTGGAAACCTCGGATGAATGGATCCGGGAGAGAACCGGTATCGGTGAGCGTCATGTGTCTGTGGGTGAGACGGTTGTGACACTCGGGTCAGAAGCAGCCTGTAAAGCGCTGGAACAGGCAGGAAAAAGAGCAGAAGAGATTGACCTGATCCTGGTGGCAACCTGTTCTCCGGAGCAGTATCTGCCCTGCTGTGCCTGCCAGGTACAGGCGGCCATCGGTGCGGTGAATGCATTGGCTTTCGATGTGAATGCGGCCTGCTCCGGATTTTTATTTGCCCTGAATACTGCGGATGCCTATCTGCGGACGGGACTTGCGGAAAATGCGCTGGTTATCGGCAGCGAAGTGTTGTCCAAGCTGGTGGACTGGACGGACCGGGGCAGCTGTATCCTGTTTGGAGACGGTGCGGGTGCGGTAGTCGTGGAGCGATGCGAGGCGTCACCTGGCATTCTGGGCCGAGCACTGCACTCCGACGGCACCGGTGGCGGAGTCCTGCAATGCGGAGCGAGAGAACTGACAACCCCATATGCAAGGACTTCAGCGGCAAAAACGGATCAAAAACAGCAGACGGATGACAGAGAACATTATATTCAGATGGATGGACAGGAAGTGTACCGGTTCGCTACCAGACGGGTGCCGCAGTGTATCGAGGAAGCATTGGCAGATGCCGGACTTGCTGTGCCGGATATTGACCTTTTCGTACTGCATCAGGCCAACGCACGTATCATTGATGCAGTGGCAAAACGCCTTCATGCGGATCGTGAAAAATTTCCTACAAATCTGGAGAGGGTAGGAAATCTGTCCTCCGCTTCTATCCCGGTACTGCTGGATGAACAGCACAGGCAGGGAAAGCTGCACCGCGGCGACCGCATCGTTCTGGCGGGATTCGGTGCCGGGCTTACGATTGGGGCTTGCGTGATGACCTGGTAGACGGTATACTGAAAATGATCCGGAGCGCAGGAAGACTGCGGATATGCGTCAGAGAAGGCGGCTTCGGAGGATTGCGGACATACGAAAGAAAAATTCCAGATATCGTAGAGGTAACTATGGAAAAAAGCAACAACCGGGTACTGAATGAACTGCTGGTGAACCTGTTCCATAACGTGATGGATGCAGAGGCAAAGGCGGTCATAACAGACGAATTCAAGGATATTACAAATAATGATATGCACATCCTCGAAGCTATCGGCATCGAGGAACCAAAGAGTATGTCCCGTATCGCTGGGGAACTCCACGTTACCGTGGGTACCCTGACCACGAATATGAACAGTCTGGAGAGAAAAGGATATCTCACCCGCAACCGCAGCACCAGAGATAAACGTGTAGTGCTGGTGACCCTGACAGAGAAGGGGAGAAAAGCTTTTTTCCACCACAGAGATTTCCACAGGAAAATGATCCACACCATCATACGGGATCTGGACGAGGAAGAAATGAAGACATTGATCAAATGTCTGGGAAAACTGGATATATTTTTCAGAGATGGCAATGCAGAGTGACCGGAGAGTTCCGGTTACTTTCAGACTGTAGACAAAGCTCCCTCACAGGAAGGAACTTTGTCTACAGTCTGAAACGAGATCAGTTCCTATGATCTTGTAAATTTTATGCGTGACTTCAGGGTCGCAGACAAAGGCGATGGAACTTAATATCAATATTTCCCAGAACCAAAGCGTTCATGAAAAAATCAAAAAAATAATCGGTTTAACCAATCTCGATGCACTGTATCTGACAGAAAAAGAGATTGAAAATATCTTTGAGTTCACCATGCTGATTGACAGCTGAGTACTAGGTTTTGAGAGAAACGACGGAAGTCAGGTGATATTGCACAAGACTGAAAAGCGCAAGACGGTATTCAGCATTTTTGCCAACAACCAACTTTTACAAAAAAATAGTAAATGGTAAAAGTGCATAATAAATGCCCGCGAAAATCCGGCGATGTGCCAAAAAGAGACGAAATAGCAAGATTGTAAAACAAGTGAGCAAGATAATGATTGCTAAAAAACTGGAAAAGCACTACACTTAAATCACCGCGAAAGGGAGGTAATCCCGACACAGAATTTACACTTAGGAGGAAAACACGAATGAAGAAGATTGTTGCACTTTTGATGGCTTCTGCTATGGCAGCATCTCTGGCTGCTTGTGGTGGCAATACTCAAAACTCGGAGGCTACCTCTGCTACTCCTGCTGAATCCACGGCTGCCGAGTCTACGGCTACCGATGGCAAGAAGTACGAGGGCGTTGAGTTGACCATGTGGTCCATGTGGTCTGCCGGTGAGGTTCAGGCAGCCGCAATTCAGGCCGCCGCCGACGCTTTCGAGGCTGAAACCGGCGCACAGGTCAACATCGAGTGGAAAGGCCGTGATGTCAACACCCTGATTTCTGCCGCACTGGAATCTGGCGAAAAGCTTGACATTTTCGAGGATGATTACAACCGTATCGGTCACGCTTATGCCCCGTACACCTACGACCTGACCGAGATGGCAGACGCTGTCGGTTATGATGACTTCAGCTACGCTTGCTTCAATGATCAGGCCAAAGAGTGGGCTGGTTATCTCAACTCCATCGTAGAGCAGCCCCAGATTGGCGGCATCTTCTACAACAAGGACATTTTCGATGCCTGCGGTATCACCGACACCCCCAAGACTTGGAATGAGTTCCTGACAGTCTGCCAGACCCTGAAAGACAACGGCTATGAGCCGCTGGCACTGGACGGTGCTTACGCAAACTTCAACTTCTACAACCATCTGGTCCGCCATCTGGGCGAGGACACCATTGCCGAGTTGGGTAAGAACGGTGGCTGGGCTGACAATGAAGCTGCTGTAACGGCTGCACAGGAAATCATTGATTTCGTGAACGCTGGTTATCTGGCCGAGGGCGCGCCCGATGCTTATCCTGCCAGCCAGACCAAGGTTGGCCTTGACACGGCTGCTATGGTTGCTTGCGCAAACTATGTCACTTCCGAGGTTGATGCTGCTGTTGGTGAGCCTGTAAACTGGGGATTCTTCAACTATCCTGAAGTCGATGGCAATGTTGATGCTTCTGCTTACGCCGGTGCAAACTCTCTGGCCATCTCCTCTTCCTGTGAGAACCCGCAGGCTGCATTTGACTTCATTATGACCATTGTTACCGGCACCTGCGGGCAGGAGCTGGTTGACAAGGGCGGTCAGATCCCCGCTGACACCCGCCTGAAAGAGTCTGTCCTGGCTGGCTCTGTTGAGACACTGAAGAATACCACCACCCCGATGAGCTGGTGTGGTTCTCTGAACACGCTGGACGACTGGTCCCTCATCAAGAGTTCCATGATCGAGCTGTTCGAAGGCAAGTACGCAACCGGCGCTGACTACTGCGCTTACTTGGATACCCTGTGCGACTAATCCTATAATAAATCATGGTACGCCGTCAAGCGATGCGGTTATAATGGATTTATTCAGGATTCCCTCGATCTGAATGGAGGCGGCACCTGAATGGGTGCTGTCTTTGCCTATGACATTTCATTTTTGAGGTATTACCAGTATGAAAAAGAACAAGACAATGATTTTCCTATTCATTCTGCCCATCGTTCTTTGCCAGTTGTTCATGTATGTCTATCCGGTCGTTCGGACGATTATCATGAGTTTCTTTAAGGTAGAGAGCCTTACGGCATCTACAAGTACATGGAGCTTCTATGGGCTGCAAAACTATTTCAAAATCCTGCGTAATGCCGGCTTTATCAGTTCCATGAAAAATATGGTGATGATTTGGCTGGTGGGCGGCATCATTACCATGTGCCTGTCTATGCTGATGGCCGTGATTTTGACCAGCGGCATCCGCGGCGCAAAATTCTTTAAGGCCGCCATTTATATGCCCAACATCATTAGTGCCGTGGCGCTGGCTACCATGTGGATTCAGTATGTGTTCAACTATGATTATGGTCTACTGAACCAGATCGTCAAAGTATTCGGCGGTGAGAATGTCCGCTGGCTGGGTACAGATCTGATTTTCTGGGCCATGATGATTGCCTTCATTTTTGGCAGCGTTGGTTACTATATGCTGATTTTCATCAGCGGCATCGAAAGTATCCCGCAGGATTTGTACGAAGCTGCCACCATCGACGGCGCGAATATCTTTGACCGCTTCTTCCAGATTACGCTGCCCCTGCTGAAAGGTGTGATTCGCACCTGCGTTACTTTCTGGAGCATCAATGCGACTACATTCTTCCTGTGGACGAAGATGTTCTCCCCCATCAATACAGAAACGGCTACCATTGTGCCCGTTGTGTACCTGTACGATACAGTGTTCGGCGGCAAGGGCGTTGTCGAGCGCGATGCTGGTGCGGGCGCAGCGGTTGGCGTTGTGCTGACTTTGATTATCATTGCTGTGTATGTTATCACCAATCTGATCTTGAAAGATTCGGATCTGGAGTATTAAGGTAGGAGAGCGGTTATGGGAAAATATCACGATAGAATCAACTGGAAGAAAGAGCTTCGGCTTCTGCCCGGTTATATCATTGTTTGCGCATGGATCGCACTCACGGCTGCCATCCTGTTATGGATCGTCTGCGCCAGCCTTTCCTCAACAAAGGAAATTCTGACGGGCAGAGTTATGGACTTTTCCAATGGCCTGAAGTGGGATAACTACGTTACGGCTTGGAACACCCAAAATGTATCGCTGTATTTCTTCAATAGCTTGGTTTATGCCATTGTTTCCTGTGTGGGCGTGCTGCTGATTTCCGCGCCTGGTGCTTATGTGCTTTCCCGCTGGAAGTTCGTCGGCGGCAAGACCATCCGTATCGGCTTGGTCATTGCCATGAGTGTTCCCACTATTATGATCATCATGCCACTGTACTCTTTGGCTGTGCAGTGGGGCATCAAGGGTCGCGTGCTGTTGGTTGTGCTGTATATTATGCTGCGCGTACCGTATACCACGATTTACCTGCTGGATTTCTTCTCATCACTGTCCCGGTCTTATGAGGAGGCGGCCTACATAGACGGATGCAGCCATTCTCGGACGTTCTGGCAGATTATGCTGCCACTGGTTCAGCCCGCTATTATTACCGTTACGATTTTCAACTTCATGTCTGTGTGGAACGAGTTCTTCATGGCGCTGATTTTCACCACCAGCGATTCTATGACCCCTGTTGGTGTCGGTTTGTTGCAGATTGTCAATGCAATGAAGTATTCCGGCCAGTACGGTGCTATGTTTGCCGCAGTTATCATTGTGTTCCTGCCTACTTTCCTGCTGTATCTTTTCCTGTCTGAAAAGATTATTGTCGGGGCTACCAGTGGCGGCGTTAAGGGTTGATTTGACTTTCCTCCATTCAAAATATTACGTTTTAAGGAGAATCATTATATGAATGATGTAAGAAAAATGGGTCGTGTAACGATCCCCACCGATATGGACGCCGTCCCTGAAACCCTCGACCTGCTCAAGCGCTTGGGCGCGGATGCCATCCGCGACTGCGACGGCACCGAGTTCCCGCAGGAGTTGAAGGACACTGGCGCCAAGATTTATGCCACCTACTACACCACCCGCAAGGACAACGCATGGGCAAAAGCCAATCCCGATGAAACGCAGCAGTGCTACATTATGACGCCGTTCTACACCGCTGCGGACGATGCGCTGACCATCCCCCTGATGACGGGCATCAGCCGCGAACTGATGATGGTCAACGACCACGATGACATCACCCGTTTGTGGGAGGTCATCGACCGCACGACGGGCGAGCCTGTCCCCACCGCCGACTGGCACTATGATGCCGCCAGCGAAAGCGTTGTCATCGACGCCCCCGCCGCCTACCACGAGTACACGGTCAGCTTTTTGGCGTACCTGATCTGGGATCCCGTCCACATGTACAATTCGGTCATCAACGACTGGAAGGATGTCGAGCACCAGATCCCGTTCGATGTGCGCCAGCCCAAGACCCACGCCTACACCCTACGCCGCCTACGTGAGTATCTGGAAAGCCATCCCTATGTCAATGTCGTGCGCTTTACGACCTTCTTCCACCTGTTCACGCTGGTGTTTGACGAGCTGCGCCGCGAGAAGTACGTGGATTGGTATGGCTACTCGGCCTCTGTCAGCCCCTACATTTTGGAGCAGTTTGAAAAAGAGGTCGGCTATAAGTTCCGCCCGGAGTTTATCATCGACCAGGGCTACTACAACAACCAGTACCGTGTGCCCAGCAAGGAGTACAAGGACTTCCAGGCTTTCCAGCGCCGCGAGGTCGCCGGTCTGATGAAAGAAATGACCGACATTGTCCACGCCTACGCCAAGGAAGCCATGATGTTTCTTGGCGACCACTGGATCGGCTGCGAGCCGTTCATGCCCGAGTTTCAAAAGTCCGGCGTGGATGCTATCGTCGGCAGTGTTGGCAACGGCAGCACGCTGCGCCTGATTTCCGACATTCCCGGCGTCAAGTACACCGAGGGACGCTTCCTGCCCTACTTCTTCCCCGATACCTTCCACGAGGGCGGCGACCCCGTGCGCGAGGCCAAGGTGAACTGGGTCACGGCTCGCCGTGCCATCCTGCGCAAGCCCATTGATCGTATCGGCTACGGCGGCTACCTGAAGCTGGCCTGCGAGTTCCCGGAATTTCTCGATTATGTCGAGAGCGTCTGCAACGAGTTCCGCGAGCTGTACGAGAACATCAAAGGCACCACGCCCTACTGCGTCAAGACCGTGGCTGTGCTTAACAGCTGGGGCCAACAGCGCGCCTGGGGCTGCCACATGGTTCACCATGCACTGTACCAGAAGCAGAACTACAGCTATGCGGGTGTTATCGAGGCTCTGTCCGGTGCGCCGTTTGATGTGAAGTTCATCAGCTTTGACGACATCAAGGTCGACCCGAAGGTACTGGACAGCATTGATGTCCTTATCAACGTAGGCGACGGCGATACCGCCCATACCGGCGGCAAGGTCTGGGAGGATCCGGAGATTTCCTCCGCTGTCAAGGGCTTTGTCCACCGTGGCGGCGGTCTGATCGGCGTCGGCGAACCCGGCGGCCACCAGTATCAGGGCCGGTATTTGCAGCTGGCCGCGCCGCTTGGTGTAGAAAAAGAAACGGGCTTCACCCTGAACTACGACAAGTACAACTGGGACGAGCACCGCGATCACTTCATTCTGGCCGACTGCCCCGACCATGATGTGGACTTCGGCGAGGGCAAAAAGAACATCTTCGCGCTTGAGGGCACCGAGATTTTGATTCAGCGTGATAAGGAGGTCCAGCTGGCCGCCCACGAGTACGGTCAGGGTCGCGGCGTCTACATCAGCGGTCTGCCCTACAGCTTCGTGAACAACCGCGTGCTGTACCGAGCCATCCTGTGGGCCGCCCACGACGAGGCCGACCTGCACAAGTGGTTTAGCACAAACTACAATGTCGAAGTACATGCCTATGTCAAGAACGGCAAGTACTGTGTCGTGAATAACACCTACGAGCCGCAGGATACCACTGTTTACACTGGCGACGGCAGCAGCTTTACCCTGCACATGGACGCCAACGAGATCAAATGGTATAATCTATAAAGCAGGACAAGGGTGTGCCGCACTGTGCGGCACCCTTTGGCTGCAAAAACATTGATACGAGGTTTGTTATGGATAAACATCCTAATATTATCCTGCTTATGGCAGACCAGATGCGCGGCGACTGCCTTGGTATTGCCGGTCACCCGGATGTAAAAACGCCGTTCCTCGATGCACTGGCCGCCGAGGGCGTGCGGTATGAAAATGCCTATTCTGCCTGTCCGACCTGTGTTCCCGCGCGGGCTACGCTGTATACAGGCATGTCCCAGGAGCACACGGGTCGCGTCGGGTACGAGGATCTTGTGCCGTGGGATTATCCCCACACACTGGCCGGGGAGCTGAGCAAGGCCGGGTACTATACCCAGTGTGTCGGCAAAATGCATGTTCATCCGCTGCGCAACAACCTGGGTTTCCATGATGTACGGCTGCATGATGGCTATCTCCATGCCTACCGCCGCCCCACCACGCCCAGCTATGAGGATCAGCGTGTGGCCGATGACTATTATTGGTGGCTCAAACAGCAGCTTGGCGTGGATGCAGACCCGGTGGACACTGGTCTTGACTGCAATAGCTGGGTCGTGCGCCCCTGGATCTACGAGGAAAAGTATCACCCAACCAACTGGGTCGCCAGCGAGTGCCGAGACTTTCTGCGCTGCCGTGACCGCTCGAAGCCATTCTTCCTGATGGCCAGCTTTGTGCGGCCACATCCTCCGCTGGATGCCCCGGAGTATTACTTGAATTTGTACAAAGATGAGTCACTGGCCGAGCCTTGGCGCGGTGATTGGAACGACTGCGTCCGCTGGGAACGTGACAGCCACAGCTACCATGCCCAGACGGCACCTTCGGATGAAAGCTACATCCACCAGTTGCGGGCGGGTTACTATGCGGCCATCACGCACATGGATCATCAAATCGGGCGTTTAGTCTCCGCACTGGTGGAGGAGCAAATCATGGATAATACCATAATTCTGTTCGTGTCCGACCACGGCGAGATGCTGGGCGACCACCTGATGTTCCAGAAAGCAAAGCCGTTCCAGGGCAGCATCCGGGTGCCGCTGTTTATCTCCGGACCGGAGCGCTATGTGGGCAAGCATGGTACGGTTTGCACTGATTTGGCAGAACTGCGCGACGTCATGCCCACGCTGCTGGAGCTGGCGGGCGCACCGATTCCCGAAACCGTGGACGGCACGAGCCTGTTGCACCCCGTCGAACGCGAATATCTGCACGGTGAGCATACACTGGGCGAGGATTCCATGCACTTTATCCTGACGAAAAAGGATAAATATATCTGGTACTCTCAGACCGGGCGAGAGCTGTACTTCAACCTGCGCGACGACCCGAATGAGACGAAGAACGTGCTGGAGGAAAACCCAGAGCGCGTGACGGCGCTGCGCACTCTGCTGATTGATGCTCTAAAAAACCGTGAAGAGGGTTACACCGATGGGTACACCCTGCTTGTGGGCAAAACACCCGTGACCGTATTACAGCATACCGAGGTGCTATGAAGCAGCTTCAATTCCTGATTAAACCCGCAGCGGGCTACTGCAACATGCGCTGCCAATATTGCTTTTACCGAGATGAGCAGCAGAATTGCGTGAACCCCGACGACTGTATGATGTCACAGGCAACGACGGAAACGCTGATTTAACGCTGCTTTGCGGAACTTGAGCCGGGCGGCTTTGTTTCGTTCGCCTTTCAGGGCGGCGAGCCAACGCTGACCGGACTGGATTTCTTTTGTTTCTTTACGAAGACGGTGCGAAAGTACAACCAAAAGCACGTTGCCGTGCAATACGCTATCCAGACAAATGGTCTTGCCATTACCGATGGATGGGCTGATTTTTCAGCAAAGAACACTTTCTCGTAGGTATCAGCTTGGACGGCACCCCGGATGTGCATGATGCCCTACTCCCTCACACCGGAACTGTATGCGCAGTTCCTGTGCGCACTGTTCGACGCATGGTACCGCGACTGGAGAACCATCACCTATGTCAGCATCCGCCTGTTTGAAGATTATATTCAGCTACTTTTGGGTGGCCCGGCGGGAACTTGTTCCACGACCGGAACCTGCGGTGTCTACATGGTCGTGGAGGAGAGTGGCGCAGTGTATCCGTGCGACTTCTTCTGCTTGGATGCCTATAAACTTGGTACGATTCAAAACGATACCCTGCAATCGCTGCTTACCGGCGAAAAAATGCGAACGTTTATCACGGATGGCTGGCAGATACCTGCAGAATGTCAGCAATGCAAATGGGTACGGCTGTGCCGTGGTGGCTGCAAGCGCGACCGAAATACGGCAGCTGCAGCGCAGCGCAGTTGCTATTGCAACGCCCTACAAAAGTTTTTCGCCTACACGGAACCGCGCCTGTACGAAATGATCCGCGCTGTTCAAATGTATCACTGAAAAGGAGACCGATTCTATTGGACAAGAAAAATAAATACTGGCAGCTGTTTCTCTCTACCTTTAAGCTGAGCGCCTGCACCTTCGGCGGCGGCTTCGTCATTATCCCTTTGATGCGGGAGCGCTTCGTGAAAGAACTACATTGGATTGACGAGGAAGAAATGCTGGATCTAACGGCGATTGCCCAATCCAGCCCCGGCTCCATCGCCATCAATGCCTCTATTTTGGTAGGTTACCATGTGGCAGGTATCCCCGGCGCACTGATTACTGTGGTGGGTGCAGCACTGCCGCCGCTTATCATCATTTCCATCATCTCCGTGTTCTATCAGGCGTTCCGCTCCAATAAGTACGTGAGCATGGCGATGGCCGGCATGCTGGCCGGGGTGGCGGCAGTCATCTTTGACGTCGTCATCAATATGATGTGGCCTATTCTGAAAAAGAAACGCTGGCTTCCCATTACGGTCATGCTGGCGGCTTTTGTGGCGACCCGCTTCTTCTCGGTGAACATCATCCTGATTATTCTGGTCTGTGGTGTCATCGGTGCGCTGGATACCCTGTATCTGCAAAAGCGGGAGGGCGACAAATGATCTACCTTGAACTGTTTTGGAGCTTTTTCCAAGTTGGCCTGTTCAGCATCGGCGGCGGCTATGCGGCTATGCCCTTGATTCAGAATCAAGTGGTGGATATTCACCCCTGGCTGACGATGACAGGCTTTGCGGACATCATGGCCATTTCCGAAATGACGCCCGGCCCCATCGCGGTGAACGCTGCGACGTTTGTTGGCATTCAGGTGGCGGGGCTGCCCGGGGCACTGATTGCCACGATTGGCTGTATTTTCCCGTCCTGCGTCATCGTCATGGCGCTGGCCTACATGTATTACCGTTTCCGCGGCCTTAGCGTTATGCAGGGCATCTTGATCGGGCTACGCCCCGCCGTCATTGCTATGATCGCCTCCGCCGGTATCTCCCTGTTATGCATGGCCCTGTACGGGCAGCGCACTTTCCCTGCGGAGTTTGGCAGTATGGATTTGATTGCAGTAGCTATTTTCCTTGTGGGCTTTTTTATTTTGCGCAAGTGGAATCCCAGCCCCATCAAGGTCATGGCGGGGGCCGCCGTGTCCGGCGTCGTGTTGTACAGCATCGCGGCATAAACGAAACCTGAGAGGATATTTTATGATGAATGAAATTTTGGCTGCATGGCAATGGAATGGCTCGGTGTCAGAGCCTGTTCCCTATGGCGAAGGGCATATCAATCAAACGTATGCCATTATGGTAACGTCTGCGCAGGGGGCAAAGCGCTACATCCTGCAAAAGATCAATACTGATACATTCAAGGACCCTGACGGTCTGATGGAAAACATTTGCGGCGTAACGGATTTTCTGCGCGAAAAGGCCAAACAGTGTGGGAATGACCCGGCACGCGCCACGCTCCATGTTGTGCTGACCAAAGCTGGAAAGCCTTATTACCGGGCCACCGATGGCAGCTGCTGGCGCATCTATGATTTTGTAGAGAACACCGTCTGCTTGCAGCAGGTGCAATCCGCCGAGAATTTTTACCAAAGCGCCGTAGCTTTTGGTGATTTTCAACACCAGCTTGCCGACTACCCGGCAAATACCTTGCATGAGACGATTCCTCACTTCCATGATACACCAAAGCGCTTCGCTGACTTTCAGTGCGCTGTAGCCGAGGATCGTATGGGCCGCGTAGCACAGGTGCAGCGTGAGATCGAGTTTGTTCGCGCTCACGAAGCAGATTACCATGTCATGGTGGACCTGCTGGCGGCTGGCAAGCTGCCGCTGCGCGTCACCCACAATGATACCAAGCTGAACAACATCCTGTTCGATAAAACGACCGGCGAGGGCCTTTGCGTTATCGACCTCGATACCGTCATGCCGGGTCTGGCCGCCAACGATTTCGGCGATTCCATCCGCTTCGGTGCCAACCACTGCGCCGAGGACGAAGCCGATCTCTCGAAGGTCAATTTCAGCATGGAACTGTTTGAAATTTACACGAAAGGCTTTTTGCAAGCTGCAGGAGAAGCATTTACTACATTGGAAAAGCAGACCCTGCCTTGGGGTGCCAAGCTGATGACGATGGAGTGCGGTATGCGCTTTCTTGCCGATTATCTGGAGGGCGACCATTATTTCCACATCAACTACGAACAGCAGAACCTCAACCGCGCTCGGACGCAGTTTAAGCTGACTGCAGATATGGAAGAAAACTGGGATGCTATGCAGAAGATAATTGAGAAATACTGCTAATAGACTTATTATGCCATTTTTGATTTTACGTTTTGCAAAATACTAAATAACGTCTTCTCCTTTTTATAACGCCCACGCCTGGCAAGCGCGGGCGTTTTTTACGTGTGCAGGATATCGAAATCTTTCGGAAATTACAACAAACTATTTTCAGATGAAAACAAATGTATTAAAATAGAAATAGTGATTCAAAATGTTGGATAGTTATAGCAGACGCAAGAGAAAATAATGAAATATAGAAACGGAGGATCCTACGATGAAGAGAATCGGAATGTTAACGAGCGGTGGTGACTGTCAGGCATTGAACGCAGCCATGAGAGGCGTGGTGAAGACCCTGGCGAACGGCAAGGAAGAGGTGGAGATCTACGGCTTCCTGGATGGCTACAGAGGACTGATCTACGGTAATTTCCGCATGCTGACAGACAAGGATTTCTCCGGCATCCTTACCAAGGGCGGCACGATCCTGGGAACCTCCCGGACCCCGTTCAAGACGATCCAGGATCCGGATCCCAACGGGCTGAACAAAGTGGAAGCCATGAAGCAGAACTATTACAAGCTGCAGTTGGACTGCCTTGTAATTCTCGGTGGTAACGGCACCCACAAGACTGCGAACCTGCTGCGCAAGGAAGGACTGAATATCGTGACCCTGCCCAAGACCATCGACAATGACCTGTGGGGTACTGATATGACCTTCGGTTTCCAGAGCGCAGTAGATATTGCTACGGATGCCATCGACTGCATCCATACCACAGCAGCTTCTCACGGCAGAGTATTTATCGTGGAAGTTATGGGACATAAAGTAGGGTGGCTGACCCTGAATGCCGGAATGGCAGGCGGTGCGGACATCATCCTGCTCCCGGAGATCCCTTATGATATCGATAAGGTGATCGAGAAGATCGAAGACAGGGACAAAAAGGGCTGCCGTTTTACCATTATCGCTGTGGCTGAGGGTGCGATTTCCAAGGAAGATGCTGCCCTGACCAAAAAAGATTACAAGAAAAAGATGGAAAAATATCCGTTCCCTTCCGTATCCTACGAGGTGGCTGCACAGATCCAGGAGAAGACCGGCAGAGAAGTACGTGTCACCGTACCCGGCCATATGCAGAGAGGCGGAAGCCCCTGCCCTTATGACAGAGTATTCGCCAGCCGTCTGGGCTCCGAGGCAGGCAAGCTGATCCTGGATAATCAGTATGGATTCATGGTAGGTTACAAGAACCGTGAGATCGTAAGGGTTCCGTTAGAGGATGTAGCGGGCAAGTTAAAGACCGTGGATCCCGATGCTACCATCGTACAGGAAGCGAAGCTGCTGGGCATCTGCTTCGGCGATTAAGACAGAAAATTAATGAGTAACTATTTTCGCCAAGCATCTGCTAATATTTGATGGCTCTGAATAGTTACAAGGAAGAGAGAAAAAACATGTCATATACAGCACTATACCGGAAATTCCGCCCGGACGCTTTTTCCGATGTCAAGGGTCAGGATCATATCGTGACGACATTGAAGAATCAGCTGCGGGCGAACCGGATCGGTCATGCGTATCTGTTCACCGGAACGAGAGGTACCGGTAAGACCACGGTGGCAAAGATTTTTGCGAAAACAGTGAACTGTGAACACCCCACAGAGGACGGCCCCTGTGGGGAATGCCGTATTTGTAAGGCGATTGCGGCGGGAGCCAGCATGAATGTCATCGAGATCGATGCGGCTTCCAACAACGGTGTGGACAATATCCGTGAGATCATCGACGAGGTATCCTATTCCCCGGCGGAGGGAAAATACAAGGTCTACATCATCGACGAGGTGCATATGCTCTCCCCCGGAGCTTTTAACGCATTGTTAAAAACTCTGGAAGAGCCGCCCTCTTATGTTATTTTTATTCTGGCGACCACAGAGGTGCACAAGATCCCCATTACGATCCTGTCCCGTTGCCAGAGATATGATTTTAAACGAATCTCCATTGATACCATCACGGATCGCATGAAGGAACTGATGGACACGGAGCAGGTACGGGTGGAGGACAGAGCTCTGCGCTACATTGCGAAAGTAGCGGACGGTTCCATGCGTGATGCGCTAAGCCTTCTGGATCAGTGTATTGCATTCCATCTGGGCAAGGAGCTGACCTACGACATGACCCTGGACGTGTTGGGGGCAGTGGATACGGAAGTGTTCAGCAGATTGTTGCGCTTCGTCATGGACCGGAATGTGTTAGGCTGCATTGAACTGTTGGAAGAGATCGTCATGCAGGGCAGGGAGCTGGTACAGTTTGTCACGGACTTTACCTGGTATCTGCGGAATCTGATGCTGGTACAGACAGCGGATAATCTGGAGGATGTCATAGACATGTCTACGGACAATCTGGCGAATCTGAAGGAAGAAGCTTCCATGCTGCCCATGGATCAGATCATCCGCTATATTCATATTTTCTCCGAACTGTCCGGACAGATCCGCTATGCGGCGCAGAAGCGTATCCTGGTAGAGATCGCGCTGATCAAGCTGTGTAAGCCGGAGATGGAGACAGATCAGGAAGCGGTTCTGGATCGTATCCGCCAGGTGGAAGAAAAAGTGGAAAACGGCATTGTCGTTACGGCGCAAATGCCTGCCGGCACTCCCGGAGTACAGGGAGGATCGCAGGGTGGCGCGGCGAGACCCAAACCGGAGCTACCCAAGGCTATCCCCGAGGATGTACAGGAGATCGTGCGAAAATGGCCGTCTATCGTAGGCAATGCGGAGAATCCCATGAAGATGTATCTGAAAAATGCCAGATTGAGCATGGGCGGAGACAATAAACTCATGGTGGTGCTGGAAGACGGACTGGCTTCCGATTATTTCAAGGGAGAAGCCCACGAGCAGAATAAGCAGCAGTTGGAGGCGTTGTTGTCCGACTTTTCCGGCAAGGAGATCGAAGTGACGATCCAAACGGTGGAAAGTAACCGCCAGTTCGAGGACAATTACGTGGATCTTAGCAAGGTCATCAACATGGAGATCGACGAAGAAGAGTGATCCTGCGTGAATTTGGGATTGCGACAGGCTGGCAGATAAGGTAAGATATAATAATAACTCACTCATAGGACGATAGTGCGAGATGCGAATATATGTTATGATCTCGAGAGTGCGTAGCACGGAGAAATCAATTATAAATGATATGGAGGAACGGTAACATGGCAAAAAGAGGTGGATTCCCCGGAGGCGCAATGCCCGGTAACATGAACAATCTGATGAAGCAGGCACAGAGAATGCAGCGTCAGATGGAAGAGGGACAGAAGGAATTAGAGACCAGGGAGTTCTCTGCATCCGCAGGCGGCGGAGCTGTGGAAGTGACCATCAACGGTAAAAAAGAGATCACATCCATCAAACTGGCAGAGGAGATCGTGGATCCCGAGGATATTGAGACATTACAGGATGCAATCGTGGCAGCAGCCAACGAGGCACTACGCAAGGCTGACGAAGCCAATGCAGAGCTCATGGGCAAAATGACCGGCGGCTTAGGAGGATTTCCTTTCTAATGGAACTCTACAGCGGACAGATCAATAAATTAATAGATGAACTGGCAGCCCTGCCCGGGATTGGCAGTAAGTCCGCACAACGGCTGGCTTTTCACCTGATCAATATGCCGAAGGAGCGCGTGGACAGACTGGCGAATGTCATGATCGAGGCCAGAGCCAATGTCCGGTACTGTAAGGAGTGTTATACCCTGACGGATAAGGAAATCTGCCCGGTGTGCGCAAATCCCAGAAGAGATCATCATACGATCATGGTGGTGGAGAATACCAGAGACCTGGCAGCCTATGAGAAGACCGGCAAATACGAAGGTGTGTATCATGTCCTGCATGGTGCCATCTCTCCCATGCTGGGCGTGGGACCCGGTGATATCAAGCTGAAGGAACTGATGGAACGCCTGCAGGGAGATGTGCAGGAAGTGATCATTGCGACCAATTCCAGCCTGGAGGGCGAGACTACGGCAATGTATATCAGTAAATTGATCAAACCGACCGGGATCAAGGTGACCAGAATTGCCAGCGGAGTGCCCGTGGGTGGTGATCTGGAATATATCGATGAGGTAACATTACTCCGTGCCTTAGAAGGCAGAGTGGAGTTATAAGCAGCAGAGAAAATGTATAAATGTGGGAGGAGAAGACAATGGCAGTAACAAAAAGTGTATTTGGAAAAAGCCCGGAAGGGAGAGAGATATCTCTGTATACCCTGAGCAATAGCAAGGGAATGCAGGCAAAGGTAACAGATCTCGGTGCGAATCTGGTAGGAATCCTGGTACCGGATGTGCAAGGTGTGACAGCTGATGTGACACTGGGCTTTGACAGTGTGGACCGTTATTATAAGAATTACAGCTTCTTCGGTGCAGTGATCGGACCCTGTGCGAACCGTACCGCAGGGGCAGCATATACATTAGACGGTGTGGATTATCGGATGGATCAAAATGATGGACCCAACAACCTGCACACACATATTGAGCTGGGCTTCCATAAGAGAATCTGGGATGCGGTACCGGGAGATAACAGTGTCACCTTTTCTCTGGAGGACGAGGATGGATATCTGGGATTCCCCGGACATAAAAAGGTGTCCGTAACCTATTCCCTGGACGAGGAGAATGCCTTAAGACTGCATTATCATGCGTCCAGTGACAAACGGACTATTTTTAATCTGACCAATCATTCCTATTTTAATCTGGACGGACAAGGTACCGGCAGAATTGAGGACCATGAATTATGGTTGGGAGCTTCCCATTTCACACCTGTGGTACCGGGATCCATTCCTACCGGTGAGATCTGCGCAGTGGCGGGCACACCCATGGATTTCACACAGCCGAAGAAGATCGGAAGAGATATTGAAGCAGACTTTGAACAGTTAAAGCTGACAGGTGGCTATGATCATAATTTCTGCATTGATGACTGGGATGGCAGCCTGAAACATATTGCGACTGCGAAAGGACCGAAGAGCGGCAGAGTGATGAAGGTATATACCACATTGCCCGGCGTACAGTTCTATGCAGGCAACTTTATCGCACCGGAAGAGGGCAAAGCAGGTGCAGTCTATGACAATAGAACCGGATTTGCCCTGGAGACCCAGTATTATCCGGATACTATTCATCATGAGAACTTCCCTTCTTATATCTTTGGTGGGGAAAATGGTGATTATGATTCTGTGACCGTATACAAATTCGAGTAAATAAATAGTTATGCAAACTTTGTCGAAGTGTTTTTTTAAGGACGCGACAAAGAACGCTAAAATACCTCCTGTGCGGATGCTATAGTTAGTGATAACTGATAGAAACGGCATGGGAGGTGTTTTTTGTATGGAATTACCGAAAAATATAACGCAGATCGGAGAGGCGGACAAGCACTGCAGAGTCTATGTGGAAGATTATGTGGTATCTTACATAAAACAAATGAACGGAATGGCACAGAACAAAGACATTGCCATTGCGCTGTATGGCAGACGGACGACGGAGAATGGTGTGGCTTATCTGTTCGCCTATGGTTCGGCAAAACTGAATTTTCTGCAAAAACCGATACGGCACTTGTCCCAGGCACAGGAGCAGGAGATCGAGAAGCTGCGGAAAAAGTATTTTCCGGAAATGACATTTTTAGGATATCAGATCCTGAATGGCGAGATGGTGGAAGGCTTCCGGATCTGTGAGCAGGAGATCTGCCGGTATGTGGCAGGTTATGCACAATTTTATGAAAAAAATGACAGCATGCTGGCGTATATGCTGGAGAACCGGGGAGAGGAAGCGGAACCGGAGAAACTAGATCAGGAAAAATATGAGGTCGTAAAGAAGCGGCAGGAAGAACGCAGACAGAGACAGGAAAGCGGACATGCCGGGCGTGTCGAATATACCGGACGAGCGGAACATAGGGATAATATTATTCCCATGCCTACGGAGGGACTGCGCCGGATGAAGATGGCAGCCACGGGAGTGTTCGTACTGCTGTGCGTTATGGCACTGGCACTGATGCGGCAGGAAAACACCGGGGAATCCCTGGAGGAGACGGCCAGGCAGGCGATGAGCAGTCTCATGGAGCAGAAATTACCGGATGCGGTGGAGGAGCAGAACCAGGTCAGTACACTCGTGGCGGAGGACAAGCTGGAAGCTGCACTGCGGCAGGAAAATAATGCCATGGCAGAGAGCGCGACAGCTACAGCGGAGACCACTGTGCCGGAGACGATGGAGACCGGAGCTGCTGTGGAAGACACAACAGAGGTAACAGAAGAACCGCAGCCGACACCGACACCGGAACCGACACCTGAAGTGACAGTGGAATCGGAAACACCACAGACACAGGCAGCTGTGGCACAGCCGACGGCTTATACGATCAAGAAAGGTGACACATTGATCGGTATCTCTTTACGCAATTACGGAAGCAATACAAAAGTGTCGGAAATCTGTGCACTGAATGGAATCACAGATCCGGATGACATCAAAATCGGACAGGAAATCCTTCTGCCGTAAAAAACTTATTTTCAAAAGGTAAGATTATGGTATACTGTTAATGTTACACAATAGTAGGATATAAGGATACATAAGGAAATAAATGCATGGCAGCAGATATTAAAAATTATCTGAAAGAAAAAGAAAAACGGCAAAAGAATCAGGATGACTATAAGAAAAAGATCCGTAAACATAAACTGACCATTGTATACCGGGTGCTTTTGGTAGCTGCGGCACTGGGAGCGGCGCTGGCACTGGTGGTGGTGCAGGCGAAGCGTCATATTTATACAGGTTATGATACCGTGTCCTCTGTAAACAGGGAGACTTCGTCAGATGCCATAGATGTTCGCCTGAAAAACGGAATCCTTACCTATAGTAAGGATGGTGCACATTGTACGGATGCAAAGGGAAATGTGAAATGGAATCAGACTTATGTTATCCAGGATGTGAAGCTTGCTACCTGCGGAAGTGTGGCAGCTATCGGTAGTTACAATGGTCGTGAGATTTATGTACAGAATACGGAGAAACAGCTGGGAACCATTACCACGACCATGCCAATTCGTAATATTACGGTAGCAGACACCGGCAGGGTAACGGCAACACTGGCGGACACAGATGCGACCTGGATCATGACTTACGAAGCAGACGGAAGCAACAGTTACACCGGGCAGGCACATATGAATGACGGAGGATATCCCATCTCCATCAGTCTGTCCCCGAGTGGAGAACTGTTGGCGGTCAGCTACTTATATGTAGATGCAGGAGTGGTGAAATCCAACGTGGTATTCTATAATTTCGGTCCGGTAGGTGCGAACCAGAGTGACTATATGGTCAGCGCTTATACCTATTCCGATCTGGTCGTTCCGAAAGTGCAGTTTATGAACAATGATACCGCTTTCGCAGCAGGTGACAGCCGCCTGATGATTTTTGGCGGATCGCAGAAGCCGGTAACCATCGGAGAATATCTCTATGATGATGAGATCCAGTCAGTTTTTTACAGCGAGAAATATGTAGGACTGGTATTTTTATCGGATCAGGCGGAGACCAAATACCGCATGGATGTATATAATACTTCGGCGGCAAAAGTAGGAAGCTATTATTTTGATGTGGATTATACGGATATATTTTTTGAAGAGGATGCTATGGTGATCTACAACGAATCGGAATGCCAGATCTTCACGACGGAGGGAGTGGAAAAATACCGGGGGAACTTTGGCAAGAGCGTGCGACTTATGCTTCCGGCGGGAGGATCCTACAAATATTACCTGGTGACGGATAATACAATAGATACCATACAGTTAAAATAAAGGAGTATACGAATGAATCTGAATTTATTGCTTATTATTACAGCAGTGATCTTGCTTTGCATGGTGGTGGACGGTTATAAAAAGGGAATGGTGAGATCCCTGATCTCTTTGATCTCCCTGCTGATCACCTGCGTTGTACTGTTCCTGCTGGGAAATGCGCTGAGCAGTTACTTTGACGGAAGGTTTTTCAATGTGATCATCACTCTGCTGTTGCTGGCAGCCATCGGACTGGTACACCATTTACTAAATGTGGTATTTTTCTCTGCAAAGGTAATCTCAAAACTACCTATAGTACATAGCTTGGACAAATTACTAGGTATTGTGGTTGGAATATTGGAAACTGTCCTAATTGTTTGGACAATATATGCATTTAACATCTTCAGAGACCTGGGAACCCTGGGACAGGTCATCGTAGATTACACCAGAGACAGCAAGATCCTTACATGTCTGTATGAAAACAATTACCTGGCATACCTGATCGAACAGCTCGGACAAAAGCTTCCTTTCTTCGTAAAATAGAATAGAAAAGTGGTAAAAATCCCCTGCGCATGCGGAATTTGCATGACAGGGGATAATTTGTGTAAAAAATTCAAAAAATAATGTTGACAAGTGATATGTGGGGTGATATACTCAGATTCGTTGTCAGGGCAGTACCGAGACAACACAACAACGAAAAAGAAATTCAAAAAGATTTCGGAAAAGTTGTTGACAGATGTCTGGCAGATATGGTAATATAAAAACCTGCCGCGAAAAACGAAAGTTTTTCAAGACAAAAAAGTTTTTAAAAAAGTTGTTGACAAACGAAAGCGGTCATGATAAGATATCAGAGTTGCCGCTGAGAACAACAGCAACGAAAGAATCACTGATCTTTGACAAATAAACAGTAATGCAACCCTGAAAATTCCAAGATTTTCAGAAAAATGAATTGCGAGATTCAAGAACAAGCAGATCGATGAAAAAGATCGAGAAGCTACCCGAATTAACAGTAAACAATGCCAGATAAAACTGGCAGGACACAAACACCATTTTAACATGAGAGTTTGATCCTGGCTCAGGATGAACGCTGGCGGCGTGCCTAACACATGCAAGTCGAACGGAATTTACATGAAGCCTAGCGATTGTAAATTTAGTGGCGGACGGGTGAGTAACGCG
>OKWH01000004.1_pt1 | contig 192172 bp, 164 predicted proteins | sample 1607021 | NCBI WGS metagenome assembly OKWH01 (sample SAMN04414076, study PRJEB24778) | human gut metagenome | material: faecal | host: Homo sapiens | reverse complement strand
GGTGGAAGTGCAGTAATGCATGCAGCTGACTAATACTAATAGGTCGAAAGCTTAACCAAAACGGTTTAGGAAAGAGGACGGAAGTTAAGAATTGGAAGATAAGTTAATGTGTAGTTTTGAAGGTACATCCTTCAAATTTTCCTCGATAGCTCAATGGTAGAGCACACGGCTGTTAACCGTGGGGTTGTTGGTTCGAGCCCAACTCGGGGAGTATGGCTCCATGGTCAAGCGGTTAAGACACCGCCCTTTCACGGCGGTAACAGGGGTTCAAATCCCCTTGGAGTCACTGAATGCCACTTTTTGTGGCTTTAATTTTTACTAAGTTTATGCCGATGTGGCTCAATTGGCAGAGCAGCTGATTTGTAATCAGCAGGTTATCGGTTCGAGTCCGATCATCGGCTTTTGTTTTATAAATGGACCTTTAGCTCAGTTGGTTAGAGCAACCGGCTCATAACCGGTCGGTCCTGGGTTCGAGTCCCCGAAGGTCCACTAAAAACTTAGTTAAAATTAAATTATGGCCCGATGGCTCAGCTGGTTAGAGCGCCGCCCTGTCACGGCGGAGGTCGTGGGTTCGAACCCCATTCGGGTCGTTAAGATATTAATTATTATTTAACAATTAAATATCCCATGGGATCTTAGCTCAGCTGGGAGAGCATCTGCCTTACAAGCAGAGGGTCACAGGTTCGAGCCCTGTAGGTCCCATTAAACCGAAAGGTTTATGCCGGCGTGGCGGAACTGGCAGACGCACAGGACTTAAAATCCTGCGGGACTAACCTCCCGTACCGGTTCGATTCCGGTCGCCGGCATTTTAAAAGAGTACAAATGTACTCTTTTAAAATGTTTATATAATGTAAACATACAATGTGCGCTTAGCTCAGCTGGATAGAGCGTCTGGCTACGGACCAGAAGGTCGGGGGTTCGAATCCTCTAGCGCACGTTCATAGTTGTTACTATGGACTATAATTCAATCCATAGGGGATTGGTCTAATGGTATGATAGGGGTCTCCAAAACCTTTGGCGGGAGTTCGATTCTCTCATCCCCTGTAATTAAGAATGTTGAAATTTTTATTAGATAAAGATTTCAACATTTTTTTTGTTTATCGGGAAATTTCGTTGAAATTGTCCTGGTAAGTAAAAAACGCTCCGCGAGGATCGCACTGTGGCGGAGCAGAAAATGTTGCTATAGCAACCCGCCGCAGGCGGAGAATGTCGCAAGCGACATTCTTTATTCTGTTTTTTATAAATCACAATTACAAAATTGTAGAGTACATTTGATATATTTGCTGTATGAAAGTTTTAAATGATATAGAAATAAGAGATTGCAAATTATAAAAATAATTTAAAGGAGGCAATAGAATATAAAGATTATAATGGATTAGTTTGCAAAATCTTAGTAATCAGAATTGGCTTACGTACAGGAGGAAAAAAGTATGGAAGAATTTTGTAGCAAATGTGGAACTAAGTTTGAAGGAAAGTTTTGTCCAACATGTGGAACACCATCAAAGAACAATATTATAGAAAATGCAAGAAGACCTGGATTAACTGATAGATCTTGGTTTGTTATATTGATGCTTTTTATTATATTTCCAGTAGGATTAGTCTTAATGTGGAGAAAAGAAAAATTTTCTAAAGCAGGAAGGATTGTTTTAACCATTATTGGAACTTGCTGGTTACTATTTATAGTAATATGTGGAAGTGCATACTATTATTATGAAAACAGTGGTGATATATATATTGATACAGTTAAAGAGTCATCACCTGATATATCAGAATATAGTGGAATTACATTTGGAGAAGCACTTGATGATTATTTTCTATATCCAAAATGGCGTTATTTTGAAAGTTCTTATGATACTGATATAGTGGAATTTACGGGATATGGCTCATATGATGGTTTATCAGGTACAATATTGATACAATTTGAAGTAACTGACTCTAAGAGCAAAGTTGTATATATGGAATTTAATTATGATGATATCGATGAAAGCGAGATATTTGACGAGTATGAAATAGATGATATTTTAAGCACAATTTTTGATGAAGTATTATATGGAGGATTTTAGTATGTTTTGTACGAAATGTGGATATAAAAATAATAATGATGTAAAGTTTTGCATAAATTGTGGCAATATGCTTCAAGCGTCAGGTCAATCGCAAAGTCAATCACAAAGACAAGCGTCAAGTCAACCACAGGGGCAATCACAAAGCCAGGCGATAAGCCAACCACAGGGGCAATCACAAAGCCAGGCGATAAGCCAACCACAGGGGCAATCACAAAGTCAGGCGACAAGCCAACCGCAAAATCAAATGCAAAGTGAATTATTAAATATAAGTCCGTTGCAAGGAATATATATGCAGCGCAAAGAGCCGATTGCAAATGAATTGCCAAAGAGTAGTGCTATGTCTATATTAATAGGTGGAATTTTTGGCTTGTTCTTCGGAGTTTTAGCAAGTGACCAGGGAATAGGAACGGTTATATTGATGGTTATGTTCGGAATAGTTGTTGGATTTAGCATATGGTTTGAAAGAGGTGTTATCAAATTAAAAGATCTTGATATAAAGAGATTTTACCTGCCAAGAGAGTCAGATAACAACGAGATATTTGAATTAATGTTAAGACTATGCAGCCATGACTCAATGAAAGTCGAACAAATGAAAAATGGCATTGTAAGGGTAATCAGAGATGAAATTAGATACGATATTTATATTGATAATAAGAGAAAATATTTTAGAATTGATCCATTTTGGGTTAATAAAAAATATTTTCTGACACCATACAGGCTTTTATATTTACAACATAAGAAGTATTATATACAGGAAATTGAAGGTATGGGATATATAGCATATTATATACAGCATGGATTAATGGGAGAATTATAAAATGAAGTGTACAAAATGTGGAGCAGAGTTAGATGACCATGCAAAGTTTTGTGGTTATTGTGGTAATGGAATAGAAAAGAAAAAGATTGAGTTAATAGATGTATGTAAAATAATATCGTTTATATGTGGTGGAATATTTGGATTAGCTATAAGTATAATTATTTTATTTGCCATATATAAATACAATGGAATGTCTAAGGAACATAATAATAATGGTAAAAAGGTTATAAATAATACTATTGCAGAATCGAAGAACAATATGTACGAAAATAAAACATATGAAAATAATGATACAATAGCTAGTGATAATACAGAGAATAATGGTATTGTAACAAATATTGATTATGGAATGTATGCAGATATGATAAAACACTATGCAACAAGTGAGTATGGCGTATATGGTTATTATTATGTATATGATATAGATAATGATGGAATTAACGAAGTAATTCTGGAATACGGAACCTGTAGTTCAGATTTGCAAAATATAATATTATATATAGAAGATAATCATGTAAAGTCGACAAGAGTTGAGCAAGGTGTATATGAATACTATGTTGCACCTGATTGTAATGGAATATATGCGGTATATGCACATATGGATCATGAAATAATTTATCAATATATCAAAAATGTAAATGGTATTGTAAGTAATCTTATTACCGATAGACAAATAGATATGCTGAATGGCGAAGATTATTATACTAATGATTTTCCTTTAGATGGATATGAACTTAATGATTTAAGTGGAATTTATGAATAAAAATATATGCTTACATATATTAAAAAAGATATCAATCTCTTTAAATTGCAATATTAATTTTGAAAGTGAATAATGCAATTTAAAGGATTGGTATTTTTTTACTTACTAGGAAATTTCGTCGAAATTGTCCTAGCAAGTAAAAACGCTCCGCGAGGATCGCACTGCGGAGGAACGGAAAATGTTGCTATCGCAACCCGCCGCAGGCGGAGAATATCGCAAGCGACATTCTTTATTCTAGGAAAGGCAGCCTAAGAAAATAGATGCCACTAAAAAATAGACGTAATTAAGAAATAGATGAAAAACGCTTATTTACATATTTCCAATTAATTACATTGAACCAGTTAGTAATATAATTTGCACGTTCATTTTTGTATTGTAAATAATAAGCATGTTCCCAGATATCAATATTTAATATTGGTGTAGCGGGATACGACAAAGGTGTATTCTGGTTAGCTCCACAGACAATATCTAATTTATAATCTCTGTATACAAGCCAGACATATCCTGAACCAATTAGTGAATTGGCTTTTTTAGTGAACCAATCTACGAAGTTTGTATATGAACCAAAATTGTATTTTATGGCATATAATATTTCATCTTCAGGATAGGAACATTTGTCGGGTGACATACATTTGAAATATAACTGATGATTATATACGCCACCGGCAGAATTAAGAAGTTCGCATTTGAAAGAGATATTAGATTTGGATATATAGACCATTAATTCTTCAAGGGTAAGATTATGTAAGGAGGGGAATTTTGCTAATTTTTCATTGAGTGAATGAACATAAGATTTATAGTGTTTATTATAATGATAGTACAAAATTTCAGATGAAATATAGGGTTCAAGGGAATTTAATGAATATGGTAAATCTATAGGAATAAACGGATAATGCATAATTAACTCCAATTAAAAATAATTATTATATTATATGAAAAAAATATAATATTAATGATATAATAAATTATATTTATAACTGTAAGAGAATAAATTTATGGGAAAGGAGAATAATCATTTACCTTAATATTAAGGAAAAAGATTATAAGTGGTACTATGCCAGGATATATAACACATAACATTTTTGGAAGAGAAGAATTTAAAAAGATGAAATCGGAGGATGTCAGGTCAGCAATTCGAAATAACAGAAATGCCTTCAATATTGGGCTGCAGGGACCAGATATATTTTTCTATTTTCCTGCAAGTTTTATGATTAATAAGAAGAATTTAGGTTCAATTATGCATACCAGAAGAACAGGCGAATATATTAATAAAATGCTTGAGTATATCAATGGATTAGATGAAGAAAAAGATAGGGAAATAGCATTGGCTTATTTTGTAGGATTTCTGGGACATTATTCGTTGGACAGAACGTGTCATCCGTATATTTATTGGAAAACAGACAGAATGCACAAGACAAAGGATTACCACGCAAAGCATGTAACCTTAGAAACTGATATTGATTATATAATGTGCAAAAAGTTCTATAAAAGGGAAGTCAGCAAATTTCCATATGGTGAGTTAGTCAGACTTAATAGAAATGAGTTAGATGTTATTGCAGGATTGTTAAGTCAGGCATTAAATAATACTTTTAACTATATCAGGTTTAATTATGAATTGGCATATGCTGCCTTATTTAATTTTGGTGTGGTCATTAACCAGATCAAGGATAAATGTGGAAATAAGACCAGGTTCATAGGAAAGACTGAGAGAAAGCTAATGGGGTTTGAGTATTTTACACCATTATTTATTCGTGATGATTACAGAATTAAAAATGATGACCCATTGAATAATAATAAGTGTGAATGGTTTAATCCATGGAAAGAAGAAATTGTAAGTGATGATAGTTTTACAGAGCTTATGGAAAAGGCTTCCAATAGATATCAGAGATTAATTAATTCATTGGGAAATCCGACAGAATTCGCTAAAGAATTGGGAAATAAATCATTTCTTAATGGGTTGGAGCTAGATAGTGATTATAATAAAAGCTTGTAAAAATAATATATCTATAAAACGTAAAACAGCTAATGGGGGAGCCATTAGCTGTTTTGAGGGGAGTATAAATAATTAATAAGGGGTTATAAGGGAAAGGAACATTTGAAGGGTTATTCCTTTCCACACACATATAATAATATAAATTGTCGAAAAAAGCAAGCACTTTTTAAAAAATATGTTTTAATATTTTGAAAATTTATTCATGAGGTAAAAGGTTTGAATTTGCTTTAGTTGATATATTTAGTTCGTTATCAAACAACGCATATTACCATACATTATATCCATATATTGTATATTTGCAATGAGCTGTTTTAAACATAATCTAACGCAAAATGTAGATACTAATAGAGTAGGTGTTTCCTAATAAATTATATGGAGGTAATTAGAGATGGCAAATAATTATGCTGGCAATTCAAAAAATGATGTAAAGGAAAAGATGAAAAACGGTTACAGTAATTCTTATAGCAACAGTTACAACAATTCAGGTAAGAATTCAAGTGGCAATTCATACAGTAATAGCTATAGTAACAGCTACAGTAACAGCTATAGCAATGTAGATAAAAACTCAGGTGATAATGCTTATAGCAATTGCCATAATAACAGCTATAGCAATGCAAGCGAGAATTCAGGCAAAAACTCATATAATAACAGCTATAGCAATGCAAACAAGAATTCAGGCAAAAACTCATATAATAACAGCTATAGCAATGCAAGCAAAAATTCAGGCAAAAACTCATATAGTAACAGCTATAGTAATTCTTACGATAACAAGGATAAATAGAAACGTAACAGTAGATTCAGGTAAGAAGCAATATAAAAATAATGCTGAAATAACCCATATGGTTTGGAAACCATATGGGTTTTCTTCATATAATATAGCAAAGAAGTAAGTATGGAGAATAGTGTGAAAATGATGCTGATGCAATTAGTTTTCACAAGGCTATTTGCTTTGGAGCGAAGGCAAATAGCTTTTATGGCAGGTGAGAAATCGCCTATGCGAATTTCTCATCGCCTCTTCTAGGCAAGTCGCTCAGAAATGAGGAATATTATGAGAGATAACAATGGTGTTGAATGGATAAGTGTAAATGAGTTAAAACAAATTGTAAATAATGGTAAAATAAATGACTATGAAGTAATAGATTTAAGGGAAAGAGAAGAATATAAGAGACGACATATCAGGGAAGCTAAAAATATACCATTTGATGAATTTATGAAAATTAATGATTATTCCAGGGTTTTAACAGGAAGAAAAACAGTTATTGTATATTGTGTGAGAGGTGGCAGCAGCATATATGCAGCATATCGTCTGAGAGATAAAGGATATAGTGTAAAGAGCCTTATAGGAGGAATGACGGAATATGAGAAATATAGCTGATAAACTATAGGAAGGACAAATATAAAATTAAAGAATTATTAATAGTTAATCCATTGACATAATACACTTAAATATATAAGATATAGGTATATTTTTAATGGAAATATTCGAATAATAAAACATCAGGATACCCGGAAATGAGGATTATATGACCAGATATGAATTAATAGCACCATGTCATTTTGGCTTAGAGGCTGTATTGAAGAAAGAGATAATAGATTTAGGTTACGAGATTCAGCAGGTTGAGGATGGAAGAGTAACATTTGAAGGTGATGAAGAAGCTATATGTCGTGCAAATGTTTTCTTAAGGACAACTGAAAGAATAATGATAAAGGTTGGCAAATTCAAAGCATATACATTTGATGAATTATTTGAAAAGACCAAGGCTTTAGAATGGGAAAGATTTATACCGGAGGACGGTAAATTCTGGGTAACCAAAGCAAGTTCAATAAAGAGTAAATTATTCAGCACATCTGATATACAGAGACTTGTAAAGAAAGCGATAGTTGACAGATTAAAGGCTAAATATAGTGTAGAATGGTTCAATGAAAGTGGAAACGAATATCCTATCAGGGTTTTTCTTAATAAAGATGAAGTAACGATTGCATTGGATACTTCAGGGGAATCTTTGCATAAGCGCGGATATAGAAAGCTTACATCTAAGGCACCTATTACAGAGACATTAGCAGCAGCACTTATTATGCTGACACCATGGAATAAGGACAGAATTCTGTTAGACCCATTTTGTGGAAGTGGAACATTTCCAATTGAAGCGGCTATGATGGCAGCTAATATTGCACCCGGAATGAACAGAGAATTTATGGCTGAAAGCTGGACAAATATTATACCTAAGAAGAATTGGTATGAGGCCATAAATGAGGCTAATGATTTGGTAAATGATGATATTAAGGTGGATATTCAGGGCAGTGATATTGATGGAGATATTGTAAAAGCTGCAAAAAAGAATGCAATGGAAGCAGGTGTTGACCACTTAATACATTTCCAGAGGAGACCGCTTAGTGAAATAAGCCATGCGAAGAAATATGGTTTTATTATAACTAATCCCCCATATGGAGAAAGAATTGAAGAGAAGAAGAATCTGCCGGAATTATATAGACAGTTAGGCGAAAGATACAGGAATCTTGATAGCTGGTCAGCATATATAATTACTTCATATGAGAATGCAGAAGCAGATATGGGAATTAAAGCAGATAAAAATAGAAAGATTTACAATGGAATGATGAAAACATATTTCTACCAGTTTATGGGTCCAAAGCCACCAAGGAGAAATAAGCCTGTTTAAGATTAAGAATGGAGTAAAAATTGAAAAAGAATGTTCTTATATATACATCTTTAATATTGTTAATAATTGGTTTTATTGTTACATATCACGCAGTAGTACCTAAAGGGCACATACAGAAGAATAAAAAGGCACAGGTATATACAAGTGAGTGGAATGGAACAATTTCGTCAGTTATAAATCAAGCTACAATTGTAGCAAATATCGATTCTAAGCAGTTGAAATCAACTACTAATGGTATCTTTATGTCTGATACATTAACGTTAATGATTCCAATCAGACAGATAAGAGATACATTTGACTGTTCAGTAAGAGAGTATAATGATGATTTTATTCTGATAGAAAAGGGAAGTAATAAAATAAAATTATATACACAGGCAAGAAAGTGTGAAATTAATGGCGAGATAAGGGAAGCAATAACGAACGTAGAAGAATTAAATGGAACAACTTATGTGCCGGTTGATGTTATATGTCAGACATTTGGATATCAATATAATTTTGACATGAAATTAAATCAGGCAAGTATTATTAGTGATAATCTTGAAGCCAGAAGTATACCATATAAATATAATTACGAAGACGAGGGACGTGTACCACCTGTCAGCAATCAGGGAAGTCTTGGTACATGTTGGGCATTTGCATCGCTTACGGCGTTAGAATCGTCGTTAATGCCTGAGGAACCATATAGTTTTTCGGTTGATCATATGTCATTAGCTAATTCATTTAATCTAGGTCAGGAGTCAGGTGGAGATTATGCCATGTCCATGGCTTATCTGCTTGCATGGCAGGGACCGGTATTAGAAAAAGATGATCCGTACGGAGATGGAGTGACAACGGAGGGCTTAGAAGCTGTTAAACATGTTCAGGAGATACAGATAATCGAATCTAAGGATTTTGAAACAATTAAGAAAATGATATTCAAATATGGTGGGGTCCAGAGTTCGTTCTATGCTTCATCATTAAACAGTCACACAGGTAATACTAAATATTACAATGCACAGACAAATTCATATTGTTATATCGGTAATCAGAAACCAAACCATGATATTGTGATAATAGGATGGGACGATAATTATCCTATGGAAAATTTCAATGCAGATATAGAGGGTGATGGCGCATTTATCTGTAGAAACAGCTGGGGTTCAGATTTTGGCAATAATGGAGACTTCTATATTTCATATTATGATACTAATATAGGGGTTCATAACGTTGTATATACAAGAGTTGACGATAACGAAAATTACGATAGAATTTATCAGACAGATTTATGCGGATATGTCGGACAATTAGGATATGGTGAGGAATCAGCATATTTTGCAAATGCATATACAGCCAAGGAAGATGAGAAGATTATGGCAGTTGGATTCTATGCGACAGGTATAGATACAGAATATAGTGTATATATTTGTGAGAATTTTCAAGACATTTCATCACTTAGTAAACGTTCTGAACCAGTAATGACAGGTAAAGTCAAAAATAGTGGCTTCTATACTGTTGATTTAGATAATAGTGTTACAGTGAAGGAAGGGCAGAAATATGCAGTAATCATAAGGATAAAAACACCTAATTCTGGAAGACCAGTGGCAGTTGAATATGCTTATAACGAACAGACGTCTTCTGTTATCTTAGATGATGGCGAAGGCTATGTAAGTCTTAAAGGTATTACATGGGAAAATACTGAAGAGAAGAATGGTTGTAATGTATGCCTTAAAGTGTATACAGATAAGCTTACAGCTAATCAATAGAATAAAATAGGTTAAAATGGGAATAGACCTATTAGTCTGGAAAGTGTATAAGTAAAAGTGTTAAACATATATGATTAAAATAAAGTTGAAACATGGTATTTTACGGAGGAAGAATTGGACAAGTACAATGAAAGTATATTGTTAAAAATCGGAATTTTAATAAATACAATATTTTTAGTTGTAATTATGTGCATCTATACAGGTGTGAAGTTTAAGTTTGACAATATATTTGAAAGTAAAAAAAGTAAGAATCAAGATAATCTTAATATAATACAAGATGGAAATAATGTGTTTACTAATGACATTAAGACAGTAAATGCAGAGATTGAGGGTAATGTCGAATGTAATCTGCCTGGTGGTGTACAAAAGGAAAATTGCAGTATTCAAAAGGATATATTTCATAAGAAGATAGTAATTGCATTTCCAAAGGGCATGTCAGGATATGAACAAGATAATATAGTAAATACTTATGCAGCAGTTAAAAATATAGATATAAATATTTCTGATGTAATGGTTAAAGTAGAAATAAGTCTTAATTCAATCAGAGATTGTAATGTGGAGTTTAGTGATGGCAAGATCAGACTTGATTTTTTTAATCCCATAAATGTAGATATGCCTGTTATAGTGGTTGATGCAGGTCATGGCGGAGATGATGTCGGAGCAATAGAAAGAGGAACTTACGAGAAAAATATAAATCTGACAGTATGTGAAAGATTAAAAGAGATACTGGATAATGATGATAAAATTCTTGTGTATTATACAAGAGAAGATGACACCTATCCATCAGTGGAGGAAAGAATAGACTTTGTAAATGAGCTGATGCCTGATTTGTTCATAAGTATACATTCAAATTGGTATGAACATAGTGATATATCAGGAACAAGTGTGTTATATAACGTAAAAGATTCAAGTGAATTTGGCTCAGAATGGCTTAGTAATATTATGTGTCAGGAGGTCATAAAAACCTGTAACACGAATGACAGAGGTGTTGTCGATGGTCATGATATCCATATTGTGAGAAATTCAAAAGTACCGGTTGCTCTTATAGAAATGGGATTTATGTCGAATGAGGAAGATTTCAGTTTACTGACAGGTAATGCGGGACAGATTAAGCTGGCAAATGGTATTTATAATGGAATAATTCGGTCATTGACAGAACTAGGAAAATATTAGATACTAATAATGTTAAGGTAATAATAAATACTAAAAAATAGTTAGAAAAATAAGCAAAAGCAAAATTAAGAAACTAAGAAAATAAAAGAAGAAAGAGGATAGATTTATGATAGACAAGATTATATTTGCAACAACAAATCAGGGGAAAATGGACGAAATAAGAATGATTATGTCGGATTGCAGTATTCCAATTGTGTCATTAAAAGAGGCAGGAATTAAAGCAGATATCGTAGAAGACGGTAAGACATTTGAAGAGAATGCGATTATAAAGGCTAAAACGATTATGAAGATGACAGGTTGTCTTACACTTGCTGACGATTCAGGCTTAGAGATTGATTATATTAATAAAGAACCGGGAGTATATTCAGCAAGATATATGGGAGAAGATACACCATATGAGATAAAGAATAAGTCATTGATAGACAGACTTGCAGATGCAAAGGGAAGTGAGAGAAGTGCCAGATTCGTATGTGCGATAGCAGCATGTTTCCCGGATGGAAGAACATTTACTACAATAGGAACTATTGAAGGCGAGATAGGATATGAAGAAAAAGGAAAGAATGGTTTTGGATATGATCCTATTCTGTATGTACCTGAATATGGTATGACAACAGGAGAAATGGAGCCTGAATTCAAGAACAGTATAAGCCATAGAGGAAAAGCACTTAATAAGATGAGAGAGATATTAAAAGCAGAACTTAATTAGATTACGGAGGTAAACATGAAGATATTGATTGTCAGCGATACACACAGACATGATGAAAATCTTGAAATTGTACTGGAAAAAGAAAAGAATATCGACGAATTGATACATTTAGGTGATGTTGAGGGATCGGAGGATTATATCAGGGCAATAGCAGGATGTCCATGTTATATGGTAGCAGGAAATAATGATTATTTCAGTATGTTAGACAGGGAAATTATAATGGAGATAGGAAATTATAAGGTACTGTTGACACATGGACATAATTATTATGTATCATTAGGCTATGAAACTATAGAGTCGGAGGCAATAGCCCAGGGAATTGATATTGTGATGTTTGGACATACACACAGACCGGTAGTGGAGGTGCTTGATGAGGTGACGATTGTTAATCCAGGAAGCCTTTCTTATCCAAGACAGGAAGGAAAGAGACCTAGCTATATAATAATGCTGGTCGATGATAATGGAGAGGTGTCATTTGAAATAAAATATCTGTAGATATGTAATAGAAAATGATGAAAAATATTCGTTTAAAAATCTATAGATGTGCAGTAAAAAAATTAATGGAGTATATGTGTTATGAAAAGGAATTCTTGAATTATTGGCGTGCCAAGTGTTAGGCACGCCAATAAAAATGCTGCTAAAATAGGAAAAAATGCTTTCATAAATTGATAAAAAAAATTAATAAAAAAATTGAAAAAATTAAAAAAAAGTGTTGACAAAATAACACATGGCTAGTATAATTACTCTTGCGTTGTTGAGAGACAAGAAAAACAAATACAACAACGGGGTGTGGCTCAGCTTGGCTAGAGCGCTTGATTTGGGATCAAGAGGTCGCAGGTTCGAATCCTGTCACCCCGACTCGTATGCGGGTGTAGTTCAATGGTAGAACACTAGCCTTCCAAGCTAGATACGTGGGTTCGATTCCCATCACCCGCTTTTGCATTGGAAAATTCCAATGTAATATATAAGATATATGTGTCCATAGCTCAGCTGGATAGAGCAACGGCCTTCTAAGCCGTGGGTCGGGGGTTCGAATCCCTTTGGGCACATTTTTTTCTGGGATAAATCCTGGAAGAGCTATGGTGGGTATAGCGCAGTTGGTTAGCGCGCCAGATTGTGGCTCTGGAGGCCCAGGGTTCGAATCCCTGTATCCACCCTTTGGTTAGGAAGTGCTACGAGTAAAAGGTAGTGGTTGCTAACTTTTTTATTTTATAGGAAAATATTGGGCTATCGCCAAGCGGTAAGGCACAGGACTTTGACTCCTGCATTACGTTGGTTCGAATCCAACTAGCCCAGCTTAAGGTAGAAGTGCATTTGTTAATGTACTTCTATTTTTTTGCTTACTGGGAAATTTCGTTGAAATTGTCCTAGTAAGCAAAAACGCTCTGCGAGGATCACACTACGGCGGAGCAGAAAATGTTGCTATCGAAACCTGCCACAGTTTCTATTTGCTTTCTGACATAAAATAAGCGATAAACTTTAAATTAAAGTCTATCGCCTATTCATAAATAATGAGACATCGGGGATTCGAACCCCGGACAACTTGATTAAAAGTCAAGTGCTCTACCACCTGAGCTAATATCCCATTTGCATTTTTCAACACAACAAGGAGATATTATCATACAATGCTGCAAAAATCAAGTATTTTTTACAAATTTTTATTATATTTAATATTTTATTATTAGTAAAATGTTTGTATCTCAGCCTGCACTTTTTACCACGATTCATGAATTAATATTTTTCTTGATAGGAAGAAAATATTGATATATAATACTTATTAAGAATAAATCCTAATAAGGAGGACAAATGACAAATAGAAGAAACACTATTCAGAAAGATTTGGTAAGAAATGCTGTATATGAGATGAAAAGACATGTTACAGTAAATGAAGTGTATGAATTTATAAAAGAAGCATATCCTACAATTGGGAAAGGAACTGTATATAGAAACCTTGATATATTGGTAGAAGAAGGTGATTTAAGAAAGGTTGAAGTCCCGGATGGACCGAATAGGTTTGATTTTACATTGAAAAATCACTACCACGTCAGGTGTGTAAAGTGCGGTGAGGTTTCAGATGTGGACATGGATGAAATACCGGACTTGTTAGAAAGAATTCATAACACACACGGAATTGAATTTTTGGATTATGATATTTCATTTAAAGGCATTTGCCCGAAATGTATGGAGAAGGTAAAGGAGGAAAAACATGGATAGGAAAGCAATGTATAAGTTGAGTTATGGACTGTTTGTACTGACTGCCAGAGAAGATGAAAAAGATAATGGCTGTATCATTAACACAGCGATTCAGGCAGCTTCGGAACCAAATCAGTTAAGTATCTGCGTTAATAAAGCGAATTATACGCATGATATGATTCAAAGAACAGGAAAATTTACAGTATCAGTCTTAAGTCAGAAGGCACAGTTTGAATTGTTCAAACATTTTGGCTTTCAATCAGGAAGAGATGTTAATAAGTTTGAAACATTTGAAAAGTGTGTCAGAGGTGCAAATGGTATTTATTATATTACAGAAGGTACAAATGCATACATTTCTGTAACAGTTAATAAAACAGAAGATTTAGGCTCACATACGATGTTTATTGGTGAGATAACCGATATGGAAGTGTTAAGTGATATACCTTCTGTCACATATGATTATTATCAGAATAACATTAAGCCTAAACCGGAAGAAGTTGGGAAAACGGAGGATGGTCAGACAATATGGCGTTGTAGAATCTGCGGATATGAATATGTAGGTGAAGAATTGCCAGATGATTTTATATGTCCTTTATGTAAGCATCCGGCATCAGATTTTGAAAAAGTAGTAAAGAAATAGTAGAGAAAATGGAGGTAGAAGAAATGGCAGCAAACAAATACGCAGGAACACAGACAGAAAAAAATTTACATGAGGCATTTGCAGGAGAGTCACAGGCAAGAAATAAGTATACTTATTTTGCATCTGTAGCGAAAAAGGAAGGCTACGAGCAGATGTCAGCGTTATTTTTAAAGACCGCAGATAACGAAAAAGAACATGCAAAGATGTGGTTCAAGGAATTAGCAGGAATCGGTGATACAAAGGAAAACTTAGCAGCAGCTGCAGAAGGCGAAAATTATGAATGGACAGATATGTATGAAGGCTTCGCTAAAACAGCTGAGGAAGAAGGTTTCCCTGAACTTGCAGCAAAATTCAGAGCAGTAGGAGAGATTGAGAAGCATCACGAAGAGAGATATCGTGCACTTCTTAAGAATATTGAAACTGCTAAAGTTTTTGAAAAGAGTGAAGTTAAGGTATGGGAATGTCGTAACTGTGGACATATTGTGGTAGGAACAAAGGCTCCGGAGGTATGTCCGGTATGTAATCATCCACAGAGTTATTTTGAAGTACACGAAGAGAATTATTAAGAAATTATTTACAAAAAAGACTGATATAGTAAGAAAAGCTGCTATTCTTTAGAGAATGGCAGCTTTTACTATTGTTGAATATAGAAATTGTCTTTATTTATCAAAATATTGACATCAGTATATATATAATATAAAATAGTTGAGACAGTATGTATCAAAAAAGAGGAATGCTATGAGCAAATCAGAAAAACAAATGGAAAAAGAAAACGCACGCAATCAGAAGATAATTGATACAGCGTTTCAGATATTTGTGGAAAGAAAAATAGAACCGGTCAGTATGGGCGAAATCGCAGATGCGGTTGGAATTGGACGAGCGACATTATTCAGATGTTATGCTAATAAGACAGAATTAGTAATTGCAGTCTGTGCGGCAAAATGGAAAGCATATCTGGATAAATTAGATGAGGTACGTCCACTTTCATCAATTGAAAATATACCGGCAATCGACAGATTCATATTTACATTGGACAGCTATATATGGATGTATCAGAATTATAAGGAATTATTACTTTATAATGATAATTTTAATCACTATGTTACCCATGAGGGTGTAGATAAAGAGAAATTAAAGGAATTTCATAGGTCTTTATATTCTGTAAATACCAGATTGGACTGGATGTATGAGAAAGCGAAGGAAGATAAAACATTCCGAACTGATATTCCAAAAGAAGAATTTATGCGTGCAACCGTTCATACGATGATGGCAGCCTGTGCATATTATGCAGGCGGGTTCATCTGGGGTTCAGAAGAGAACAAGGATTATACACCTGAACTATTGATGCTAAAACAAATGATATTGAACTATGTGAAAATATCCGTATAGTTTAGATATATAAATTAAAATGTACTAGTTATGGCTTAGAATAAGTCATAAAAGACATTAGAACAAGGAGGAAGATTATGAAAAAAGAAGAAAGGAAGCGGGTAACGAAGAGAATACTTGCAGTGCTGATGGCAGTGCTGATGGCAGTGCTTATGGTGTTACCGGGTAATCTAGACGGTATACTTGCAGATGATAACAATAGTACAAAAGCAGGTTTACCTAGTGTAACAGCCTATGCTGCAAAAGAGCAGTTAATGAATTCATTTACACCCGACAGTAATGGAACGGCAGTGAATATAGGTAAGCTTATATTCGGTAAGAATAGTGATGGAGATGCACAGGAATGGTATATCTTAGGCAAAGATAGCGGAGTAAGTGGAGACAATACCGTTATATTTGCATCAAGTCCCATTATTAAATCAGGACAGATATTTAGTTATGATACTTCAGATTATACAAAGACATACAATTATGAAGCAGGGACAGGTTACGGAGACAGTGCTGGCTCTATTCAGGTAGATGTAAATCATTATGGTGCAAGTGAACTTAGAAGCGTACATCAGGATATGGTAAAAAGTGGTAATAATACCTACTTTTCAGAAACAGAACAGAATTTAATGAACGTAACTACAGTTACAACATATGATTCAAAAAATAACAACAATTATACTACATCAGATAAGTTATATGCACCATCAACAGCAGGTACTACTGGTGCTGAAAAAAATATAACAGTAGGAAGTAATGATGACAAGAAATTAAATACAGCCACATATTGGGATTATTATAGTAGCAACGTGTGGTTCTGGCTGCGCAAACCATGTTATTCATCTAGTGTGTGGTATGCGGATACTACATATAATCATATTTCGATTGGTGGTAGTTATCCGAGCTATCCGGGGTATTTTGGAATACGTCCGGCTTCTAATCTTAACTTATCAGATGTCTTATTTGCATCAGCTGCTAAAAGTGCAACATCAGAGACAGCAGTATCGGGCATAATAGCTTCAGATACAGCTATGACATTAAGATTAGATGGAAACAGTAAGAATATAGGTTCAGTATTCTATAATGATACATCAGGAAACATTAAGGTATCTAAGGGAAGTGCAGAAAATGTGGCACTTGTAATACAGGGAAATGATGGAACAAATGACTGGTATTATAGTAAGCAGATTACAGGCTCAGATACAGTTACAGTAAAAGCTTCGGATATAATGACAGAACTTAACCTGACATCTGATATTGACTTATCAGTTTGTAAAATCTGGTTACAAACGACTGAGAATAATATGGCATATGCGGTGCCGGCAGAGAAAATCAATATCTCATATATGACAAAAGAGCAGTTAATGAATTCGTTTACACCTAACAGTGATGGAACTGCTGAAAATATAGGTAAGCTTATATTCGGTAAGAATAGTGATGGAGATGCACAGGAATGGTATATTTTAGGTAAGGATAATGGAGTAAGTGGAGACAATACCGTTATATTTGCATCAAGTACTATTAGAACAGAACATAGGTTTAATTATAATACAGGGGACTATATACAGACATATAGTTATGAAGGCGGGACCGGTTATGGGGATGGTGCTGGTTCTATACAGGTATATGTAAATCATTACGGAGCAAGTGAGCTTCGAAGTACACTTCAGGATATGGTAAAAAGTGGTAATAATACTTACTTTTCAGAAACAGAGCAGAATTTAATGAATATAACTACAGTTATAACAAATGACACAATGAATGGCTGCAATTATACTACATCAGATAAGTTATATGTACCATCATCAACTTCGGAAGGTTTTACTGGTAAAAATATAAGAGTAGGAAGTGATGATGGCAAGGAGTTGTTTGCAGATACATATTGGAATGATGGAAATTGGTTCTGGTTACGCTCACCAGACGAGGACTCTGGAAATGTGGAATATTATGCGTATACATCATATAATAGTGTTGGTAGAACTTATGTTAATTATAAAGAGAGATATCTTGGAATACGTCCAGTCTCTAATCTTAACCTGTCAGATGTCTTATTTGCATCTGCCGCTAAAAGTGCATCATCAGATACAGAAGTAGCAGATAGAATAGCTTCTGATGCAGCTATGACATTAAGGTTAGACGGAAGCCGCAAGAATATAGGTACTGCAATCTATAATGCAGCTACAGGAGAAATCAAGGTTTCAAGAGGAAGTAACGATGGCAATGTGTCACTCGTGGTACAGGGAGATGATGGAGCAAATGACTGCTATTACAGTAAGCAGATTACAGGCTCAGATACAGTTACAGTAAAAGCTTCTGATATAAGTTCAGCGCTTAATATGACATCTGATATTGACTTATCAGTTTGTAAAATCTGGTTAGAGACTACAGAAGACAATGTTATATACGCAGTACAGGCTGAAAAAGAGATTGAGAAAATCAATACCACATATGTTACAAAAGAACAGTTAATGAATTCATTTACACCATATAGTGATGGAAAGGCAGCCAATATAGGTAAGCTTTCATTCGGTAAGAATAGTGCAGGAAACTCACAGGAATGGTATATCTTAGGTAAAGATGATGGTGTAACAGGAGATAATACCGTTATATTTGCGGCAAGTCCGATTAAGACGGGACAGGTATTTAATGAATGGGATTTATGGAATGAGGATGGGCAGGATTTGAATTATTATGAAAGCAGCCAGCTTCGAAATGTGTTGCAGGATATGGCAAGTAGTAATAATAATAATTACTTTTCTTATGCAGAGCAGCATATGATGAATAACACTACAGTTACAACAAATGTACCACGACAGAGTACAACTTATACAACAACTGATAAATTATATGCATTGACAGGGGATAAGAATGATAATCAATATATATGGGCAGGAAGTAGTAATGATAAAAAACTTGCGATGACTACTTATTGGAATAATGGAGAATATTTCTGGCTTCGAACACCTAACACTATTTCAAAAAATGATGAACTTATTGCGTGTCCGGGATATTGTGTTGGAAGTATACATATTTCAGATGAGTATGAAGTACGTCCGGCTGCTAATCTGAATCTGTCAGAAGTTATCTTTGCATCTGCTGCAACAGTAGCAACATCAGAAGATGCGATATCAGGTATAATAGCTTCTGATACAGCTATGACATTACGATTTGGTGGCAATCCTGATGACGTTGGGTCAGTAACCTTTAATGCAGTATCCGGTGAGGTTAAAGCAGTAAAGGGAAATGCGTCAGGCAATGTAGCACTTGTTATACAGGGTAATGATGGAACCGATGACTGGTATTACAGTAAGCAGATTACAGGTTCAGATACAGTTACGGTAAAGAGTTCAGATATTAAGACAGCACTTAACTTAACATCAGATATTGATTTATCCACTTGTGCTATCTGGATAGAGACAACTGAAGATAATTTGATACGTGCGGTACAGGCAGAGTCAGCTAATGAGGTAAACATATGTTATCATGATGCTGATGTAGAGCATATATTTGGTATTGAATATAACAAAGATATGACTATAGCAGAATTAAATCAGATAATATACAATGTTACAGGAATTGATACAGATAAATATCAATTAAAATATGAAGATACAATTCTTGAAAATGATAAAACATTACAGGACTATAGCATACAGAAAGGTTCTATCATTAATGTGAATCAGATTATAGATAGAATTGAGGCAACTATTAATCTTCCTAAGGGAGGAGAATATCTTAGTACTCAGATAACTTGCAATACAGCAAATATTGCCGGGGCATCACTTAATTGGATAGATGATTATGGAGATATAGCCAGTTATTATCCATATACGTATAAGGCACATATGACATTTACTCCGGTTGCAGGATATATAGTAACTGATGCTACAGAGATTATTGTAAATGAGAGTACTTTATCAGATAATAAGACGGTCAATGCTGATGGAACAATTACTGTTACAAAGGATTATGTGTCAACTAAAGATAAGATTATTAAGGTAATACCACCTACAGTTCCAAGTGATAATACATTTGCAGGGTACTATACTGCTGATAGTATTATATTCAGTAATAATGAAGTATTCAATGATGAACTTGGTGAATATGCGGGCTTTCTGTCTGAAGGAGCACCGCTTGGGTTCGAGCATTCTTTGCGTGTTATCTGGTATATTGACGGAACATATGATGAAACACCGGGAGCAGAGAATACTTTTATCTGGAAAAATTTTGACGATTTGAGCAATTATGAAGTAGACAGTAGCTGCAAAACTTCAGGTACAGTAAAGATTAAGAATAAAGCAGCTACAACGGTTACAATCACAGGAACAGATTCAAGTATTAGTTTTAACGGCTCAGACATTGATGTATCACAGTATTTTACAATTGATGAGAATGCAGGAACACCTACATATTCAATTATATCACATACAGAGGATGGTTCTGTTACAGGTAAGGGTAATCTGGATGGAAGTACACTTACTGTTACTAAGACAGGAACAATTAAAGTGAAACTTACCACATCTGCTAAAGGAAATTATGCAGCAGGTGAGGCAACTATTACACTTACAATATCAAATGGAACAATTCAGGATTATACAGCTTCTGATTATAGTGGAACATATGACGGACAGGCACATAGCATAGATGTGAGTGTTACTAATCCAGCTGGTACTAAGATAACTTACGGTGAAGATGGAATTAATTACAGCGAAGAGAATCCAAAGTATACTGATGCAGGAGAGTATACAGTTTACTATAAGATTGAGAAAGCAAACTATGATACAATCAAAGGTTCTAAGACAGTAAATATCAGCAGGAAAGATGTCACAATTACAGCAGGCAATCAGTCGGTTGTATGGAATCATAACATTGACCAGACTAAATATAAAGTGAGTGGTTTAGCAGGCGGAGATAGTATTACAGATATTACACTTACACCAAGTACATCAGCGCTTACTGACAACGGAATAATTACAGTAAGTAATGTCAAGATTGGAAATCGTAAAGATGTGACACACAGCTACAATATTTTAGTGGTAAACGGAAGGCTTGAGATTACACATGATACAACCCTTGCACCTACAGGTATAAATGCTATAAAGACAAAGCAGAGTTACAAAGAGGGTGATATATTAAATGTTGATGATATCATTGTAACAGCTAATTATGCAGATGGTTATAGTGAGAATGTTACAGAATTTACTACAAATGCTTCTGATATAGATATGAACATAGCAGGCAATAAGACATTAACGGTTTCATATACTAAGAATGGCGGAACAAAGACCTGCGATATTATAATCAATGTCGTTCATGTTCATAAATTCGATGGGGCGATTTGGAAGAGCGATGGTATAAATCATTGGAAAGAGTGTACGATAGCACATTGCGATAAGAGTGATGGATATAGAATAGATGAGACAGCTCATACTTATATACACACATATATCTGGTCAGGCGATAATAAGAAATGTACAGCTACAAGAAAATGCGAAATATGTGAGTATACTGATTCAGAGACAGTTGATACAACTGCTACAGTAACACAGAGTAAGAACTGTACAAGACCTGAACTTACTAAATATACAGCAACATTTAAAAATGCACATAATAATGACTTTAAAGAGCAGGTAAGGACAGATGTTATGACAGCTTCTGCAACAGGACATAATATGTCAGAATGGATATCAAATGGAGATGATACGCATAGTAAGAAGTGTAAGAATCCGGATTGTACCTATAGAGAAGACGGAGATTGCGTTGGTGGAACAGCCAGCTATTTCAAGAAAGCAATATGTGACGAGTGTGGTGCAGAGTACGGAAGTCTCATAACAGATATCACTAATCCGACAGGAGAGATAACAGTCAGCAATAACAGGTGGAATTCATTGCTAAATACAATTACTTTTGGTCATTTCTTTAAGGAAACACAGAAAGTAACAATCACAGGAAATGATGACAGCTATAATTCAGAAGGATATGATTCCTCAAAAAATGCTGTTAAGATTTCATATTTACTTGTAAGTGGCATAGATGCTAAAGCATATACAACAGATGAACTTGCACAAAAATATGCAGAAGGCAAATTCAAAGAATACGCATCATCATTTAACATTGCGGCAGATGATAGATATGTTGTCTTCGCAAGAATTGAGGATTTCGCAGGAAATGCTACATATATTTCAACAGATGGAATGATTGTGGACACAATATCACCTGTAGTTGATGGAATTACAGAGGGTAACACTTATTGTATAAATGCCAAGTTTACAGTATCCGATGAGAACATCAATAAGGTAACAGATACAACGGCTTTAGCTACAACAACACTTACAGCAATTGACGGTGTGTATACTTTATCAGCAGGAACACATAAGATTACGGTGTCTGATAAAGCAGGAAACAGCACAGTAGTTAATGTAACAGTAAATGGTGAACATAGCTATAGTGAACCAACATATACATTTAACGTTGACAACACTGAATGTACAGCCGAAAGAATATGTCAGGTATGCCAGAATAAAGAATCAGAGACAGTTGATACAACTGCTACAGTAACACAGAGTAAGAACTGTACAAGATCTGAACTTACAACATATAAAGCAGTATTTACTAATCCTCATTTTGCAGAGCAGACTATGGAAAATGTAGAAACAGCCCCTGCAACAGGACATATATCAAGTGACTGGATATTAGATAAGCCTGCAACAATTAAAGAAAGTGGAAGCAGACATAAAGAGTGTATAGTTTGTGGAGAAACTCTTGAAGTAGAAGAGATTGAGAAACTTGATCCAATAGCATACGAGATTATTAATGGTACTGACAGTAAGTGGGTTGAAAACTCAGAGAGTAGTATCGTAATCAGTGGAAATGGTGAATTGGCTAAGTTCACAGGTGTAAAAGTGGATGGAGAGCTTATAGATTCAACAAATTATATAGCCACAGAGGGCTCTACAATAATCACATTGAAAGCTGATTATCTTAAGACGCTTTCTGTCGGAAGTCATTCATTTGAAATCGTATGGGAAGATGGAATGGCATTTACTAATTTTAATGTAGTGAAGAAAACATCTGATAATGACCATAATAATGGTAATAACGATAACAATAATGATGACAATGACAACAATAATAACGGTAACGATAATAACAATAATAGCAGCACTAATGCTGGTGATAATAAGAATAACAATGCGAATTCGAATACAAATCAGGCTGGTTTGCCAGGCAATAAGAAGAATGATTTGTCAGATACAAAGGGTAACCATCAAAGTACAACACCTGCTAAGACAGGAGATAGTACGAATTTAACACTTTGGATTACACTTCTTATGGCTTCAATCGCTGGAATTACAGGAATATTTACAAGAAGAAAAAAGAAAAATTGTAAGTAAAATAAGCTTTTCAGTATGAATTAATATAGGCTCTGCTGACATAATGATGTTGGTAGAGCCTGATTAAATATAACGAAGATAAAGGAGAGGCATATGTCAGAAAACGAGAATAACGAAAAAGAAGCAACAAAAAGAGCATTAACAAGGCGTAAGTGGAGTTATCGAATTGTAAGCATAATTGTCATATTGATAAGTATTAAGATATGTATAGCAGGTCATTGGGAAGATATTCCGGTTAGCTTTGCTACAGTGGTACTGATTATTGGAGTTGCAATCTGGATGTTAGGAAGTCCCGGTGACTATAATCCTGGTGACAATGGAGTTATTATGATTACCATGGAAGAACCGAAGAAGATTGAGGACATCTATGAAGCATATCGTAAGATAGAGACACCGCTTGGTTCTTGTTATCTGGGCAAGATTACAACGATGAAGCAGCAAGCACTCATCTGGGGACCGAACAGTGAGGGCGAATATCTGTATTTCTGGTTAAATGACAGTGGCATCGTGGGATATCTTGGGTATTCTGGTTTAGATGGTCTGATTTCTAAACATATAACTGAACCTGATTTTCCTATAAAAGAAGTTCCGGAAGCAAATAAAAATATAGAAGAAAAAAACATAGAATATAAAGATATAGTAGATAATGTCACAGAAAATAATGCTGCAGAAGAAAATGTAATAGGAGAAAATACGACAGAAGATAGAGAAAAAGAAGTTAAAAATGCAATTTATCCGGTAAGTATCTGGACAGTACAGACACAGCTTCACGATAGTCTGAAATTCTATGCAGAGATGGGACAGGCATTACCACTTCCTGATGTGCAGCCCGCCTATGAACAGGAAATAAAAGAATTTGAAGAATCAAACTCTGACGAAGGCTAAATAAGGATTAAAATAATCTATAGAATTGTATATATTTGTGATGGTATATTTATAGGATTATAATTTTTGTAATGATATATTTATATAATGTGGACATTTATAGCTATGTGTTATAATAATGTGCATATTGTAAAATATCGACATTAAGAAATAATTTTATAAATGTATTAAACAAGATTTGCAAAAGGAGAGGTCAGAAGAAATGAATGAAAAAGAGAAAATGATTTCGGGATTAATATACGACCCATCGGATAAGGAGCTTCTTGAACTTAGACAAAAAGCGCATATACTCAGTAAGAAGTATAATGATTGTTTCGAAACGGACTCAGACAGAGATAAAATTCTAGATGAACTCATACCTGATAAAGGCAGTAATGTATATCTTCAGGGACCGGTCCAGTTTGACTATGGTTGTTTTACGAAAATAGGTGATAACAGCTATGCGAATTTCAATTTTACATGTCTTGATTGCTGTCCGGTGAAAATAGGAAGTAACGTATTTATGGGACCAAATGTATCATTGCTTACACCAGTACATCCATTGAGGTTTCAGGATAGAAATATATATAAACGTGATGATGGTGTATATGCTGATAAAGAATACGCTAAACCTATAACCATAGGAGATAATTGCTGGTTAGCAGGAAACGTAACTGTATGCGGAGGCGTTACAATCGGAAATGGCTGCGTAATCGGTGCAGGAAGTGTTGTTACAAGGGATATTCCTGACGGAGTATTAGCAGCAGGTGTTCCATGTAAGGTTATAAGACCGATAACAAAAGAGGATGATTTAGAAAATCATCCTGAATTATTTACATATTCTTATATGCATTACCCCATTCTACCATAGAATCAAGTATTGGCTTAAGTGACTGACCTAAGAGATGATTAGGCTTTCAGGCAAGGCATATGCTGTAAATGATGAAGAACAGATATTGTGGAGAGATAAAATCTCCGAAGAACAGCCATATCTTGCTAATGTGTATCCGGGTGATACAAGAGATATAGGGATTATTTTCTGTATTGATGAGGCAGAAGTCGAGTATTTTAACCTTGGTGTGAAGCCGATATTCAGAGAGGTTTATACTATGGGAAATGCAGTGGCTAAGGCAAAGGGATATTACATAACTGACAGATGTATCGAATGTGGAAGATGTATGGCTAAATGTCAGCAGAAGTGTATAGACAAAGGAACGCCATTTGTAATCAGACAGAATAATTGTCTGCATTGTGGCAGTTGCTATGAGAATTGTAAGGTTAAAGCTATTGAGAGAATGTAACAGAGAATTGTATATAAAATTATTAAATATAGACAACGCAAATCAATAAATCGGTTATGCGTTGTTTTTTTTATGGTAATCCACTGTATAAAAATGTGCAAACACACAAAAATAAGTCTTGTGGATGTTGACCTTGTAGAGGTATATGCAAAAAATAATGAAGAAAAAATAATTGCCATATATAAAATAGTATGCTAAATTATATTTAATAAAAATCGATTTTAACAAAAATGATTTGAATAAATGGAGGCACTTTATATGTTTATTGGTAGAGAAAGAGAGTTAGCATATCTACAAGAGTTTTATGACAAAGACGGGATAGGAATGACCGTGATATATGGCCGTAGACGTATAGGAAAGTCTACACTTATTGCAGAATTTGTCAAAGATAAAAAAACTATATTTTATACAGCGACAAAAGTTGGAAAAAATCGAAATTTAGAATTGTTTTCCCAACAGGTAATAGATTTGATGATGCCGGGGATGGGAGATATAAGCTTCCATACAACGGAAGCAGTCTTTGATTTTATTGATAAAAACATTGGCAGTGATAAGCTGGTGCTTGTGATTGATGAGTTGCCATATTGGGCAGAAAAGGATGAGGCTCTTTTATCAATCATACAGAAATATATTGATACAACTTGGAAGGATAAAAATCTAAAAATCATTTTATGCGGTTCGGCACTAAGTTTTATGGAAAAGAAAGTTCTTAGTGAAAAGAGTCCTCTTTTTGGAAGAAGAGATTCTCAGATTAAGTTGGAGGCATTTGATTATCTGGATGCGGCTAAATTTGTACCGAGCTATTCAAATGAGGATAAAGCAATCTGTTATGGTGTTACTGGCGGTGTCGCAAAGTATTTGTCAATGATCGATGCGACAAAAAGTATTGATGAAAATATTGTAAGGCTTTTTTTTCGGACAGATGGATATTTGTATGATGAGACCAGAAATTTGTTGACACAGGAATTTGCAGATATATCAATTGTAAATAATATTGTAGAGCAGATTGCATCAGGAGAAAACACGCTTAATACGATCGCAGGGAAAATTTGCGAAAAAGAACAGACCGTATTATATTCCTTGGATAAACTGCTCAATGTTGGACTGGTTGAGAAGAAAAAATGTATCACAGACGAAAAGAATAAAAAGAAAACACAATATGTTTTAAAAGACTATATGTTTAAATTCTGGTATGAGTTTATTCCAAAGGGCACAAGTGTAATTGAAATGGGGCAGGGAGAACTTTATTATCAGAAAGCAGTTAAGCCGATTTTGCATTCTTTTATGGGCACTGTATTTGAAGAAATGTGCAGATACTATACTTTGAAGAAAGGAATAACAGGCGAATATGGTTGTTTTCTTACTTCGGTAGGCTGTTGGTGGGGCGTGGAAAATATTACCGACAAGAGTGGTAATGTAAGAACGCAGTCCGCAGATATAGATGTTGTCGGCATATCGGATATCGATAAAAAAGCGGTTATTGGAGAGTGCAAATTTAAGAATGAAAAGATTGATAAAGGTATTTACGAAACTTTGGTCAGAAGAGGAAAAGTTATCGCTGCAAAATATAAAGTTTCAAAATATATATTCTTTTCATTATCTGGTTACACAGAATGGGTAGAAAATCTGAAAGATGAAGATGTTTTGTTGCTAACACTGGATTCGCTTTATGAATGATGAAACAGTTTTTTATGAAATCTGAAAGAATTTACCCTCTTTTTATTGATATATTAATGGATATAATTTATTATTTATATATGATTTTATTTTATATGATTTCAGCTTTAAATGATGTCAAAATAAATGCAATGAAGAATGATGGTAATCCAAATCTTGTAACAGATACGAAGCGTAAGAAATCTTATTTATAGAAAATATAAAGCGTAAAAAATCATATTTATAGGAAAGAGGTATAAAAAATGGTAAAACATATTATTTTATGGAAGATTAAAGATGATAAGACAGAAGAAGAAAAAGAGCAGATAAGAGCAGGCGTTAAAGCAGGTCTAGAGGGACTCAAAGGCAGGATACCTGGACTTATTGACATAAAGGTGCAGACAGAAAGATTAAGTTCATCAAATGCAGATGTAATGTTAGATTCGACATTTGAAGATGAAGAATCACTTAAAGGATATGCAGTTCATAAAGACCATGTAAAAGTTGCAGATAATAATGTAAGACCTTATATGGAAGTAAGAATGTGCATTGATTACGAAATTTAACATAAAATATAGCATATAATATAAATGACAGGCTGTTTAAAAAATTATGTTGAATTATGAACTTAGGTATTGCATGGCTAAATTATAGTCTGGATTACAGTTATATGCATATCAGATTGGAGAAAATATGTCAGTTTTAAAAGAATTCAAACCAGCAGAAGTATGGAAATATTTTGAAAAAATATGTGAGATTCCGCATGGTTCATCAAATACTAAGATGATAAGTGATTATTGCGTTGAATTTGCAAAGGAGCACAATTTAAGATATATTCAGGATAAATCTAACAATGTTATCATATTCAAAGATGGAACAACGGGATATGAGAATTCACAGCCTGTAATCATTCAGGGACATTTAGATATGGTATGTGAGAAAGAAAATGACTGCCTGATTGATATGGAGAAAGAGGGCTTAGAACTCATAGTTGATGGAGACATGTTAAAGGCAGTTAAGACTACATTAGGCGGTGATGATGGTATTGCGATAGCTTATGCCCTTGCTATACTTGATTCGACAGACATACCTCACCCTCCGATAGAAGCCGTATTTACAGTGGACGAAGAGATAGGTATGTTAGGTGCGGCAGACATTGATTGTTCGGAGTTAAAGGGAAATATAATGCTCAACTTAGACTCAGAAGATGAGGGACATCTGTTAGTAAGCTGCGCAGGTGGAGCAACAGCAACCTGTCACGTACCTGTCAGATACGAAACAGTCAGTGATGTTAATGTAAATAAGATTATGAAGTTAACTATAACAGGATTAAATGGTGGACATTCAGGTGTAGAGATAGATAAGGAAAGAGCAAATGCTAACAGAATTATGGGCAGGGTATTAGATGCCATAAATGTTAAATATGGCTGCAGAATAATATCAGCTGCAGGTGGTCTGAAAGACAACGCAATTCCAAGAGAATGTGTAGCAGAAATCGTTATTTCGGATAAAGATTTTGATAAAATAGACAGCTTAGTAGCAGAATATAACGACATTTTGAAGAATGAATATAAGAATACGGATAAGGATATCACTGTATTATTTAAAACCAATAATGATTCAAATATTAAATCAATTAATGATTCTGATAATTCTGGTAATAATGTAGAAGTAATGGATACAGACAGCACTAAAAAGGTTATAGTTGCACTTGTTAATCTTCCGGGAGGAATACAGAGAATGAGTACAGATATAAAAGGACTTGTCCAGACCTCACTCAATATGGGAATATTAAAGACTGTGAAAGATAATAGTGAAGTAAGTATGAGTTTCTCAGTACGAAGCAGCATTGGAAGTGAAAAACAGGAATTAATAGATCGTATGGACTGCCTTATGAGAGTGCTTGGAGGAAGTGTAACCTGCGTGGGTGAATATCCTGCCTGGGAATATAAGAAAGATTCAACACTTCGTAACCTTATGATAGATATTTATAAGGAACAATATGGTGAAGAACCGATTGTGGAAGCTATTCACGCAGGTGTGGAATGTGGATTGTTCGCTGGCAAGATTAAAGATTTAGACTGTGTATCATTTGGTCCTGATATATTAGATATTCATACTACATCAGAGAGAATGTCTATAAGCAGTGTGGAGAGAACATGGAAATATATATTGGAGATACTTAAGAGATTAAGATAGTAAGTGTTAAGATAGTATTCACAAAGCATCTGATAATGATTTGTAATTAATAGAAAATATTTTTAAATTTACAATAAGATTAACAGAAACTTAAGATAAGATTAAGATGTAATTGAATATTTATTAAGTTGTAAATTTAATGTAAATATGAAGCCGGTTTAATTGACCGGCTTTTATTATTCCTATATAATGAAAACAGGTTTAAAATAAAAGGAGGAAGCTAATGAGCAATAAAATGTTTAGAACTAAAAGAATCGTAGCTCTGGCACTTGCAGGTATGATGTGTTTTCAGATGACAGGCTGTGGAAAAAGTGACAGTAAGAAGAAAAAGGAGAAGATTGATCAATATAGTGTTGTCTCACAGGGTGAGATTAATCATACCCTATCAGCTATCAGAGTAGAAGATGGAGAATTATATGGTTCATATTATGATTTAGATACTTCAGCAGATGGACCGGGAGCTGAGGGAAGTAATACAGGTCTTATAAGATATAACCTTGAGACAAAAGAGACAAAAGAAGTTAAAGCAGATGAAGATGTATATATGAATACAGTTCTCAAAGATAACGATGGCAATTACATAGCCAAAGGTTCTGTGTCTATTGATACAGATTCTGAATACAATGATAATGGTGAAAAATCTGACACATATTCATATTATGATGTTACTTATAAATATGATAAAGACTTTAATCTCATAGATAAAGTTAAAGGTGATATGGTTACTGTGAATATTAATGATGATGGAGGAGAGGATTCATCTGTAGCACAGGAGTATACAGATGACGGAGAATTAGTCGAGTTATGTGTATCAGCAGAGAAGAGTGAATATTATCTGAAAATTACAGATAAAGAAGGTAATGAAAAAGGAAAGATTGAAAGTGATGGTGACCAGTCATTTGAGGCACTTCTTAAGTTGCCAGATGGTGAAATGTTAGTATCAACATGGGGTGAAGACAAAGATGCATTCTATAAGATTGATTTAGAGAATCTTAAGGTAGGAGAAAAGGTTTTCGATATGCCGGGATATGATGCAAATCAATATAGTGAAGGTAAAGATAATACACTTATATGTGCTGCTGAGGGATATGTATACAGAATAAATTATAAAGATAATAAATCAACTAAGATTATTAAATTATTAGATAGTGATATTAATCCTGATAGTGTTCAGGCTGTGTATGAATTATCAGATGGCACAATCGGCTGTATTGTTTCAGAAGATTCAGATACTACAGGAATTTATACATTTGAGAAACAGGATTCTAATAAATCAGGCAAAACAGAGATTAAGTTAGGTGTATTATATCTTGATTCAGATCTTCAGGAAAGAGTCATTAAATTCAACAAAACAAATGATAAATACAGAATTGTAACTGTTGAGTATTATGATGATAAAGAAGAAGATTACTCAAATGTAATTTCAAGATTTAATTCAGATATAGCTTCCGGAAATTGTCCTGATATCATTGATTTCAGTTCAATGGAAGGATATCTTGAAAGATATGATGAAAAGGGATTACTTGAAGATTTAACACCTTATTTCAATAAGGAAGAAGATATTAAGTTAGATAAATTAGTACAGAGCGTTGTAAATGCATACAAGATTAATGGCAAATTATATGTATTACCACAGTGCTTTACTTTATCAGGCTGGTTTGGAGCAACTGATACAGTTGGTAAAGACATTCATTGGACATTAGATGATTTCATTAATTTAACAAAGAGTTTACCTGATGGTGTTGAAATGATAAAAGATTTAACAAGTGACAGTCTGCTTAGTATGTGTACAACGCAATTAGACAGATATATCAACTGGGAAACAGGTGACTGCAGATTTAATTCAGATGAATTTGTTAAATTATTAGAATTTAGTGGAAATTATAAGAGTTCAGATGAATTTTATAAAAATTATGATGACAGCGAATATGTAGATGAGTCAACATTAATCAGACAGAACAAATTAATTTTACAGAACGCATTTTTAACTGGCGTAGATGATTATATGGTCGCAAAAGCAATCTTTGGTAAAGATATATCATTCAAGGGTGCGCCTGTAGATGATGGAAATGGTGTAATAGTATCAGGCAGTGGAAGCTTATTAGCTATTTCATCAAAATCTAAGAATAAAGATGTTGCATGGGAATTCATTAAACAGTTCTATATTCCGGAAGATTCAGAAGAAGGTAAATTTTCTTCTTATGCATTTGGCTTCCCAATAATACAGTCAGAATTAGATAAAAAATTAGAAGATGCAAAGACACCGGATACTTATACAGATGAAAATGGAAATGAACAGGTATCAGAAAATGTATGGACAATTGGTGATGTTGAAGTCAAAGTAGGAGTAGCAAGTGATGATGATATCAAGGCTATTAAAGACATTATTAATTCAATTGATGGAAGAAATTCATATGATATAAAGATTGGTGAAATGATTACAGAAGAGGCAGAAGCATTCTTTAAAGGTCAGAAGACAGCAAAAGAAGTTGCAGATATTATTCAGAGCCGTATATCAATGTATGTAAAAGAGAACAAATAGCTTAGGAAGGCTTAGGTAAAATGGTTAAAATCACTAAGAAAAATAAAGGACATAAAAAGTCTGGCTGGGATAAGAAGAGCAGAATAAAATCTAATTTATTTATGCTTCCAAGTATACTGGGCGTATTAACATTTTTCGTTGTACCATTTTTTGTAGTTATCTATTATTCAATGATAGATAATATTGTTAGTAAAAAATTTGTATTTTTTGATAATTTCATTAATGTTTTGGAGAATGAGGCTTTCAAAAAAGCCGCATTTAATACGATGAGATTCACATTTATAGCAGTGCCGTTAGCAGTCATCTTATCGATGCTGCTGGCGTCGCTGATGATGGAAAATATACCATTTAAAAGTCAGTTCAGAACATTATTTTTAACACCGTTAATGGTTCCAGTGGCATCTGTAGTGCTTATTTTTCAGGTATTATTCCATTATAATGGTGTTGTAAATGATTTTATCAGAATATTTGGCGTAGATAAAATAGACTGGTTCAAATCAAAATATGCTCCGGTTGTAATAGTCATATTATTTCTATGGAAGAATCTCGGATATAATATGATATTGTTTATGGCGGCATACTCAAGTATTCCTAAAGAGATTATGGAGGTTGCAAGATTAGACAGTTCATCAAACTGGCAGTTGTTCTGGAAAGTTAAATTAAGATATTTATCACCAACGATAATGTTCGTAACAGTTCTATCAGTAATCAATTCGTTTAAGGTGTTCAGGGAAGTCTATCTTCTGACGGGTGATTATCCGTATGAGAGTCTGTATATGCTTCAGCATTTTATGAACAATACGTTTGCTTCATTAGATTACCAGAAATTATCGGCAGCGGCAGTTATTATGTTTGATGTAATGGTAATTATCATAGGCATTCTTTTTGTAGTAGAAAATAGATACGGAAAGGATGTGGAAGAATAATGAAGAAAAAATCGATTAAAAGAATTACTAAGATTGGAACAAAGACATTAGTCGCATTAATATTTGTAATCTTTTTCGTAATTCCGATTGTACTTACCATATGTAATTCATTTATGAATGAAACTGAGATTACAGCTAATTATGGGAAGGTATTCGATACAAGCAATAATGGTTCACATAAGTTTATATCAGAAAAGGTTAATCTGAAATTTATACCTGATAAAGTATCATTCAGCCAGTATATAACGGTATTATTCAAGAGTCCGGATTATCTGATTAAATTCTGGAATTCAGTATTATATGTTGTACCGATAGTTATTGTACAATTGTTAATTGCATCTTTGACAGCATATGGTTTTACACGTTTCAGAGGTAAGAAGAAAGAAATTGTATTCTTTGTATATGTTATTATGATGCTTATGCCATATCAGGTCACATTAGTACCGAATTTCCTGGTATCGAAATGGTTACATATACTTTATACCAAATGGGCAATTCTGCTGCCGGGATTTTTCTCACCATTCAGCGTATACCTGCTGACTAAATATATGAGACGAATTTCACCGGCAATTATCGAAGCTGCTAAGATGGATGGAGCAGGAGAATGGCAGATATTCAGGCGAATATGTATGCCATTATGTAAAAGTGCATTATTTTCAGTTGGAATACTTGTATTTATAGATTATTGGAATATGGTGGAACAACCACTTATTTTGTTAAAAAGTCAGGACAAATATCCATTATCCATATTCCTGTCAAGAATCAATTCTGGTGAAATCGGTCTTGCATTTGCGGTAGCGGTAATTTATATGATACCAAGTCTGCTGGTATTCTTATATGGTGAGGAATATCTCGTAGATGGTATAACATCGCAAAGTGGTATTAAAGGTTAGTGCGAAATTCAGGTAGAACAAGAATAAGTACAAAGATTGGTTATTAAATCGCTATATAGGTAAACGTGGAGGTAGAAATGGAAGAAAAACAACACATAGCAAGAAAAAAGTGGGTAAAAAGATTTGCGATAGTTTTCTTTGTAGTTCTATTATTACTTACTTTCTTTTCAAATACAATTATGAATCATTCACTTCCTCAGGTAGCAACTCAGGCAATTGAGTCAGATTCAGTATCATCAAAGATAAGAGGAACCGGAACAATTGAATCCGGTGAGGCAAAAGAAGTAGCTATTAGTGAGAGCAGGGAAGTTGAAGAAGTACTTGTCAAGGCAGGCGACACTGTTAAGAAAGATGATGTGTTAGTGAAGTTAAAAGGCGGCGACAGTTCAGAGATAACTACAGCACAGGCTGAATTAGATAATCTTAAAACAGCATATAGAAACAGCATTTTAGTTAATGAAACAGATCAGTCTTTAGTAAATAAGGCTGAAAGTGGTAAGGATTATTATGAGGAGAACAGAGCCACACTTGCTGCAATATCAGCTAAAGTAAAAGCAGCACAGGATAAAGTTAACAATATACAGGAACAGATAAATAAGTTAAATGCCACAAGTGGTCAGACAAGCGCAGATAATGCAGCAGGTGATGGAGCAGATGACATGGGTATGGATGATAATTCTAATAATTCATCTAATCCTGAAATTGACAAGCTCAATCAGAGCCTGGAGGCAGCACAGAAAGAATTAGAAACTGTTACAAAAGAGCATACGAATTATTTAGCAGACATTAATACAGTTAATGATTTACGTTCACAGTATGAAGCTATTAAGACAGCAGAACAGAATATTGAGAAGTTAAAACAGAATTCTGTAGGAAATGAAATCAAGTCAACAGTAGATGGAACAATTCTTACAGTTGATATTAAGAATGGAGATACAATTTCTCCTGATACACCATTTATTACAATTCAGAATAAAGATAATGGCTATTCATTAACTATTTCAGTAACAAAAGACCAGGTTAAAAAGGTTAAAATAGGTGATGAGGCTACAATATCTAATTCATGGTATTATGGAGATGTTAAGGCAACACTTACAACTATAAAGAACGACCCGGCAGCACCGGGTAAACAGAAGTTATTAGTTCTGAATATAGAGGGAGATGTGGAAGCCGGTTCAACCATGACAGTTTCATTAGGTGATAAGAGTGCGACATATGATTATGTAGTACCTAACAGTTCAATAAGAGAAGATAATAACGGTAAATTTATCTTAGTTGTTAAAGAGAAAAGCAGTCCATTAGGAAACAGATATGTTGCAAAACGTATAAATGTAGAAGTATTAGTGACTGATGATTCTAAATCTGCCGTAAAGGGTGCTTTAGAGGGTGGAGAATATGTTATTACAACCTCAAGCAAATTAATTAAAGCAGGTGATCTTATAAGACTGGCAGACTAACCCAGGCGCATAAGCGACCTTGAAATGGAGACTGATTATGAAAGATTTTATTAAAAGAATAATAAAATATGCAGTTGCTGTTATACTTCTAATAATTCCGGTCCTTATTATTAATTATCAGAAAAATAATGATGTATCGCATAATGCTGCACTCAGATGGGACAGTTCAGGCAAATCTGCACATATAAGTGTATTTATGTCAGAAGATGCAAAGTTCACTCTTAATAATGTAATGGAGTTCGAAGAAAATATGAAGAATACCCTTACAGAGAGTAATGCACTTACTAATAAATCAGGTTATAATACATGGATTGACAGTTACAGTGCCAAAGGACAGTTAACCATAAGCAGAGATGATGTTAATGTTGAAGTATCGGCTATTGGAGTGGGAGGAGATTTCTTCTTCTTTCATCCATTAGAATTAGTTAACGGTTCATACTTTACACCTGATAATCTTATGGATGATTTGATAGTGCTTGACGAAGATACGGCATGGCGATTATTTGGAAGTACGGACATACAAGGTATGACTGTAGAGATTAATGGCAAAGAATATATAATTTCAGGCGTAATTAAAAGAGATGAAGGCAGACTTAATAAGGAAGCCGGTAATAATAAGCCTACTGTATATGTTTCATATCATTTGCTTAATACAGGCGAAGAAGGACCTTATATAACGGATTATGAAGTTATATTACCTGATTTGACTAAGAATTATGCATATAAGATTGTTAAAAAAGGAATTAATTTATCAGCAGATAATAGAGATATTGTCAAGACAGATGACAGATATTCGGTAACATCTCTTGTCAAATTATTGAAAAATTATGGAAAACGTTCAATGAAAACGAACGGAGTTATATATCCGTATTGGGAAAATGTTGCAAGAGGCCGAGAAGACATGTGTGTATATGCATTACTTACAGAAATAATTATTGCTGTCATATGTATAGTATATGTTGTTATCAAATTGATTAAATTATTAAAAAGAAATTCTGAGAATATAAAGAAATTGTTTAGTAAAGTATTAGAAGCTGTTAAATATAAATTAAGCCGAAAAAAAGAAGTCGAAAGATCTGAAATTAATACGGTTATATTTGATATTGGTAATGTATTAGCTGAATTTGTTCCTATGCAATATCTTAAATCTATCGGGTATGATGGAGAAGAAAGAGATGAAATATTCAATGCCATTATAGAAAATGATATCTGGAATGAATATGATAAAGGAATTATGACAGAAACTGAAGTCATAAATAAATATATAGAAAGATATCCGGAGTTAGAAGATGCAGTCAGAAAAGTATTCTCTGATATGAAAGGTATCGTAAGACGATTTGAATATACCGATGAATGGATAGAGAGTCTGAAAGAGCAAAATATCAGAGTTTTGTACTTATCAAATATTAGTAAGACTTTATATAATGACTGTGAGGAAGAACTTAATTTCATATCTGATATGGACGGAGGAATTCTGTCTTTCGAAGAAAAATGTTCTAAGCCTGATTCAGAGATTTATAAAAAGCTTATTAATAAATATAATTTAGAGCCTGATGCATGTATATTTGTTGATGACAGACAGGCAAATATCAAAGCAGCAGCAAACAACGGATTAAATGGAATATATTTTAACTCATATGATGAGGCAAGCAGGGAAATAGTAGAATTAATTAACAAAAGAAATACAATTTAGTAATATAAACCTCTTGACAATGAGTGCAATAACTGTATAATGTAGTTATGAAAACTACATTATACAGTTATTTGTGTTTAAAAATAGAATGGAGGGTTACACATGGATTGTGGAATTACTAAAAAGAAAAGTTATCTGGAACAGAAGATTGCTATACCTAAGTATACATTAGGTGAAGAATTGATAAGCTCTATTTCCCATGGAGTAGGTGCAGGACTAGGAATTGTAGCATTATGCCTGTGTGTCTCATTGGCATATAGACACCAGAATATGTGGGGCGTGGCAAGCAGCTGGGTATTCGGAATATCATTGATTATTTTATATAGTATGTCATGTATTTACCATGCATTAAAGCCTAATAACGCTAAGAGAGTAATGAGAATATTCGACCATTGTACGATTTTCTTATTAATAGCAGGAACATATACACCATTTACACTTGTATCATTAAGAGATAGTGTTGGCTGGATATTATTCGGAGTTATATGGGCAGCAGCCGTAATCGGTATCATTCTTAATGTTATTGATATGGAGAAGTTCAAGGTAATATCGATGATATGTTATCTTGCAATGGGTTGGGCAATTATATTTGCGTTTAAGCCACTTATAAGAGCAGTTCCTGGTAAAGGTATTGAATTATTAGTTGCAGGTGGAATCTCATATACAATCGGTGCAGTTATATACGGAATTGGAAGTAAAGTGAAATATATGCATTCAATCTGGCACTTCTTTGTATTGGGCGGAAGTATACTTCATTTCTTATGCATATATATGTATGTACTGTAAAAGCAATTTCTTTAAAGTTTTATTTACCTGTGATATAATGATGAGAAAGTATTTGTAATTATGTAAAAAGTTTTCGCCGAGGTAATAGAATTGAATGAAGAAAGATATGCTAAAATAAGCAATTGGTTTCGTGACAACGAAAAGAGAATGAAAATATTGAACATATTATATAAAGGTCTGCCAACAGTTACAATGGTTGAATATGCAGTCCTGGTAATATTTGAAATATTTCAGGGTAAAGGTAAAATGGAAGAAATAATCAGAGTAATTATTGTTCCATTAATTACCTTTGGAATATGTACAGCTGCACGTAAAGTAGTTAATGAAAAACGACCTTATGAGGCAATGAATATTACACCATTAATAAAGAAAGATAAAAAAGGACAATCATTTCCAAGCAGACATGTATTATCAGCAACTATTATTGCAATGGCATCAATGTATGTTAATGTGCGGCTTGGTATTATTATGATGTTAATAAGTGTTGCTATTGCGGTTATAAGACCGGTAGCAGGTGTTCACTATATACGTGATGTAATCGGGGGCTTGATAATTGGAATTGTGTGTGGGGTTATGGGATTCTATGTATTTTAGCCATACACGCCGGTCTGAGTGTATGGCTAAATATATAGAAATCGGAGTGTATGACATTAATGAACCAAAATAATTAATAACGAAAAAGATATCTGCATAACTTCTGCACAGTAGATAAGTTTATAGTAAAATTACGATTTCATAAGTCTTGGTAAATCACGTTTGTCTAATACAACTATAAATGAATATTCTTTTTTAATTGGAATATCAGGGTCTAGATTCATAACAATCTCGTTCTTGTCACGAATACCTATAACATTGATATTTAAGCGTTTACGGAGATTAAGTTCTCGTAAAGTTTTGCCTACCCAGTCCTCTCTTGCTGCAATTTCTATCATTCGTATCGTACTTGATAATTCAATAAATTCCTTGAAATTACCGGAAATAAGGCTTCTTGCAACACGAAGTCCTGATTCCTTTTCGGGAATAATCACCTTATCAGCACCGACTTTTTTGAGTATTGTTGAGTGAATTTCCTCACCGGATTTTGCCATAATATAAGGAACACCGGCCTCTTTACAAAGAATTGTTGCCATAATACTTGCATCAAGATTACCTGTAATAGAGATAATTACACCGTCCATATTAGAAAGACCAAGAGACTCCATAGTCTCCTTATCACATACATCAACCTTCATTGCACGTGTAACATATGGTGCAATTTCATGAACTTTTTCTTCGTCTACATCAATAGCAAGGACTTCAGCACCGATTTGTGCAAGCTCACGTGCAACACTTTCTCCAAATTTTCCTAAGCCAAATACTGCAAAAGTTTTCTTTTTCATATTAATCCTCATTTCTCTACATTCATTTATTTTATATAATTATCCAACAGTAATATCCTCACGAGGGAACATTGCCAGACCATATTTACTTTTTCTTGAACTGAATATGATAGGCAGAGTCATTGGACCGAGTCTGCCAGCATACATACATATGATTATAATGACTTTACCTGATAAATCAAGTGTGGCAGTATAATCTCTTGTAAGTCCTACGGTTCCAATTGCGCTTGTCGATTCAAACACAATGTCAAGTAAATCGCCACCTGTATAAGTCGATAATATTATTATACTCGTAAATAAGAAACATAAACTTGCTAAGACAACAGCCAGAGCCTTTCTCATAGTTCTGTTTGGGATACGTCTGCCATAGGCTGTTCCGTATTCGCTGCCTTTTACAGCCGACATTGCAGCAATAATGATAAGCGCAAGCGTAGTAGTCTTGACACCACCTGCCGTTCCAACCGGAGAACCACCGATAAACATAAGAATCAGACAGAACAATGTAGTTGCATCACGCATACCTTTCTGTGAAAATGTAAAGAACCCTGCCGTTCTTGTGGTAACGGACTGGAAAAATGATGCAAGAATTTTATGAGGAACAGACATATTTCCTATGGTAGCAGGATTATTATATTCGAAAGCAAATACAATAACTGCACCGATTATAATAAGCGAAATACTGACTGTCAGAACTATTTTAGTATGCAGACACAGTCTGTTAAAGAAGGCAGTATGTGGCATTTCTTTATTTCTTATGGCACGTATATTCTTTAAGATGTCAAACCACACGATAAAACCAAGTCCTCCCATTGTAATAAGAAACATTGTCGTAAGATTTACGTTAACATTTGTTGCATATTCAGCAAGACTGGATGGTCCGATTAAGTCAATACCTGCATTACAGAATGCAGAAATTGAGGTAAATACAGATATCCATATGCCTTTAGCCAGTCCGAAATCAGGAATAAATGTAAATGAATAGAAAAATGCTCCAATAAATTCAATTGTAAATGTTCCGATAAGAACTTTGTGTGTAAATCTGACAAGTCCGGATAGCGAATCCAGGTTAAATGCATCCTGCAGCAGCATACGACCCTTTAAAGTTACCTTTTTGTGTAAAAGCAACATAAGAGAAGTTGTAAATGTAATGATGCCGAGTCCGCCGCATTGTATAAGAAATAATATAACAATTTGTCCAAAAAGACTCCAGTGTTCGAATGTATTTACAACGACCAGACCAGTCACACATACTGATGTGGTAGATGTAAAAAGTGCATCGACAAAAGGTGTGTAGGTGCCGTCAGCTGATGAAACCGGCAGCATTAGTAATAAAGAACCTCCGACAACTGTAAGCAGAAATCCGAGGGCAATCATTTGTGTGGTTGAAAGCTGCAATTTATGCTTAGGATTAGATAAGCTCATTTTAAACCTCATTTCTTAAAACATTAATATATGTATATTATAAAGGTAAAAATATATTTTGCAATAATAAATAAATGTGAGATAAATAAATGCGAGATAAATAAATGAGAATAAAATCTGATTGACAAAATAATATATGAATGGTATCATATTAAAGCGCGTTAAACGTGAAATGCGGATGTGGCGGAACTGGCAGACGCGCTAGACTTAGGATCTAGTGGGAGACCGTGCAGGTTCGATTCCTGTCATCCGCACTACAGGAAAGCTTAGTATGCTCCACGGGATGGAGAATAGGCTTTCCTTTTTTGTGGTAGATTAGTTTGATTTAGAAAGAGAATGATAGATATGTATGAGAATATATTTAGTCTGGAATTACCGGTAGGAGAGAGATTAAAGCTTGTAAGAAACAGATTAGTGCCTGAAGAATATAAAGAGTTAAGTAATAATGAATTAGAGAAGAAGAATCTAAAAAGAATATCCATTGTAACAGGAATTCATGGAGATGAGATGGAGGGACAGTATATCTGCTATGAACTCATTAAGAGAATAGAGGAGAATAGAGATTGTCTTAAAGGGATAGTAGACATTTACCCGGCTGTAAATATGTTAGGTTTAGACAATGCAATCCATACAATACCAAAAGAGCGGCTTGATATGAACCATATATTTCCAGGTTCGGCAAACGGAAGAATGATGGAGAGAATTGCATTTGCATTAACGGAAAATGTCCTGGGTTCTTCAATATGTATCGATGTCCATGGAAGTGACATCTTCTCAAGAGAAAGCTTGCAGGTCCGATTAAATGAGGATTTTGCGGATAAAGTTTTACCATATGCAAGACTTATAAATGCAAATGTAATATGGATTAATCCAAATCCCACTGTGTCAGATTCGACACTTACACATAGCTTAAATTGTATGGGGGTTCCTGCATTTGCAGTAGAATGTGGCATAGGTAACTCAATCAATAAAGCTGATGGAGATAAGATTGTCGAGGGAATATTCAATGTGATGTCGGAATTTGAAATCTGGAGTGGAGAAAAATACAATGTATCAGAGGCTCCGGTCTGCAATGATGATGGTGTGGAATTCATAAGAGCTGATAAGTCTGGATTATTTATTTCGGAAATCAGTGACTTTGCAGAATTGAAAGAGGGACAGCTTATAGGTAGAATAGTCGATGTTATGAAAAATGAAGTGCTTCAGGAAGTCAGGGCTAATCATGATGGAATCTTATTTACCATAAGAGAATTTCCGATGGTGTATGAGGGTGCTTTGCTGGCACGAATACTTATATGTGGGGATTAGGAGGATTACAATGAATAAGGTAGAAATATGCAGAATAAAATCGCCATACAGAGATGATATGGTAGTTAATGGATATTTATTTGGAAAAGGTGAAGAATCAGCATGTATTATCGGTTCAATGCGTGGTACAGAGATTCAGCAGACTTATATATGTTCGCAGATTGTGAAAACATTAAAAGGACTTGAGCATAACGGAAATATCTGTGCAAATAAATCAGTGCTTGTTATACCAACAGTTAATCCATATGCGTTAAATACTGGAAGAAAATTCTGGGGCGTGGAGGACGAGGACATTAACAGATCATATCCGGGCAGAGAATTTGGTAAGACAAATGAGAGAATTGCCAGACAGATTATGGAATATGTGAAGAATTATACATTTGGAATACAGTTTCCGTCATTTTATGCGGACGGCGAATTTATACCACATATAAGAATGATGGAGACAGGTTATCAGAATACCTCACTTGCTAATCTGTTCGGATTACCATTTGTGGTTGTAAGAAAACCACAGCCAATTGATACTACAACTTTGAATTATAACTGGCAGAATGAGATGACAGCAGCATTTTCAGTATATTCAGGATACAATGAGACAATTAATGAAGAAAAGGCTAAACAATCAGTATCAGCGGTTCTTCGTTTTCTTACAAGAATGGGAATAATCAGATACGACAGCCTTAGCGGATATATAAGCCATGTTATAGATGAAGATTCACTTACAAATATTTATTCGGGAAGCGGTGGCTTCTTAAGAAAATTAAAGAAAATCGGCAAGGAAGTTCATTATGGGGAAGTCGTAGCGGAAATTATAGATCCATTTGAGGGAGAAGTCAAAGAACAGATTAAGGCACCTACAGATGGAATTATATTCTTTGCACAGCGAGAGCCGTTAATAAATGAATCGGATATAGTATATAGAATTGTCAGAAGAATACATGAATAAATTACCTGATTAATTATGTAATTAGATATGAAAAATCTTGACTTTAACCAATCTCTATGATACCTTTATAGAGATTAATTAATATAGCAAAGGCTATGAAGAGAGATAGTAGTTATTATGAAGATTTCAGAGAGAAGACGTATGGTGCAAGTCTTTATCGGAGTAATAGTGAACCAGTCTCAGAGCTTTGAACCGAAAACAATTTATTTGCAAGTAGGCTTCAACGGAGGTCCACCGTTAAAAGGAAGATAATGAGTGCAGTTTACTGAATTTAGGTGGTAACACGGATATGATTATTCGCCCTAAGCTAGATATTATTATATTTAGCTTAGGGCATTATTATTGTATAAGAAAATGTCGGATAAAGCGATATAAAAGTATCACAAAAAATATCACAAAACATTGCAAAATTATATTCATTTATCAGGAATTAATTTTAGACATTTAAGAATAATAAGTGTAACTACCGGTTCTATATTAAACAGAAAAGAGGATAAAATGGCAAACGATAAGAAATTAGTAGAAGCAATTACAGCTATGGAAGATGATTTCGCACAGTGGTATACTGATGTAGTTAAAAAAGCAGAACTTATGGGATATTCAAGTGTTAAGGGATGTATGATTTTTAAACCGGCAGGATATGCAATATGGGAAAATATCCAGCATGAATTAGATAGAAGATTTAAGGAGACAGGCGTAGAAAATGTATATATGCCAATGTTTATTCCTGAAAGTCTTTTAGAGAGAGAAAAAGACCATGTAGAAGGTTTTGCACCTGAAGTAGCATGGGTAACAATGGGCGGTTTAAATAAGTTACAGGAAAGACTTTGCGTTCGTCCAACATCAGAAACATTATTCTGTGATTTCTATAAAGATGAAATTCAGTCATACAGAGATTTACCAAAGGTATATAATCAATGGTGTTCAGTAGTAAGATGGGAGAAAGAGACAAGACCATTCTTACGTTCAAGAGAATTCTTATGGCAGGAGGGACACACAGCTCATGCAACAGCAGAAGAAGCAGAAGAAAGAACACAGCAGATGCTTAATTTGTATGCGGATTTCTGCGAAGAAGTATTAGCGATTCCTGTTGTAAGAGGACGTAAAACAGATAAAGAGAAATTCGCAGGTGCAGAAGCAACATATACAATTGAAGCACTTATGCATGATGGTAAAGCACTTCAGTCAGGTACAAGCCACAACTTTGGTGATGGCTTTGCTAAAGCATTTGGTATACAGTTTACAGACAAAGATAATAAATTGAAATATGTTCATCAGACATCATGGGGAATGACAACAAGACTTATCGGTGCGGTTATAATGGTTCATGGTGATAACAGAGGTCTTGTACTTCCACCAAAGGTAGCACCAACACAGGTTGCAATTATTCCAATTATGCAGAAAAAAGAGGGCGTGTTAGACAAGGCATACGAAGTTAAGAATATGCTTTCTAATTTCAGAGTAAAAGTAGATGACAGCGATAAGAGTCCTGGTTGGAAGTTCTCAGAACAGGAAATGAGAGGTATTCCTGTAAGAATCGAAATGGGACCTAGAGATATTGAAGCTAATCAGGCAATAATTGTCAGAAGAGATACAAGCGAAAAGATTACAGTTTCAATTGATGAATTGAACGATAAAGTCGGAGAAATCTTAGAGACAATGCAGAAAGAAATGCTTGAAAGAGCAAGAGTTCACAGAGATAACCATACATTTGTAGCTACAAATTATGAAGAATTTAAAGATGCAGTTGCTAATAAGCCAGGCTTTATTAAAGCAATGTGGTGTGGTAATCAGGAATGTGAAGATAAGATAAAAGAAGAGACAACAGCTACATCAAGATGTATGCCATTTAATCAGGAGCATTTATCAGATGTATGTGTATGCTGTGGTAAACCTGCAAAAGCAATGGTATACTGGGGTAAGGCATACTAAGATAAAGTAGAATGGTATAAGAATAGTATAAGAAAATATATTATTAAAAGCTTCATAGAGTCAGAATCAATTGGCTTTGTGAGGCTTTTAGTTTTATTGAATAGGAAATTGTCATATAAGCAGTTCAGAGTATCGAAGAGGGATATTTGCTCTTATAAAATAAATAAGTAATTTACTTTGCAATCGTATTCTGTTGGAAGATGAAATTTTGAAATTTTAAACTTACCAGAACCCGAAAGTTGTAATTGTAAGTATGCAAATCAGATGATATAATTATGTTTATGATAAGAAAACTGTTTAAATTGATGACAGGAGAAAAGTATGGCTTTAGATAATAAACTTAACATTACCGATTCAACAGAACTTGCAAGAATGGTAGAAAAGATAAGTAAGAAAAAAGCTGTTGAATTATTTGAAAATAGATATTTAGATGATTATGAAGTTGGAACATTTAAGATGCTTGCAGCAGTTCATAAATATTTATTTGAGAAAATATATGATTTTGCAGGTGAAGTTAGAACTGTAAATATTGCAAAAGGTAATTTTAGATTTGCACCAGTGATGTATTTACAGGCTGCTCTTGAAAATGTTGAGAAGATGCCACAGTCAACCTTTGATGAAATTGTTGAGAAGTATGTCGAGATGAATATAGCACATCCATTCAGAGAGGGTAATGGACGAAGTACTAGAATATGGCTTGATTTAATTCTAAAAAAGGAATTGAATATGGTAGTTGATTGGAGTGCTGTTGATAAAGAGGATTATCTGATGGCAATGGAAAGAAGTCCGATAAAAGATATTGAAATAAAATATATTTTAAAACAAGCATTAACAGATAAGATTAATGATAGAGAAGTGTATACGAAAGGAATAGACCATAGTTATTATTATGAGGGTTATTCTATATACAAAGCTGAAGATTTATAAATGTATACTCCGCCAATGGCAGGAGATATAAAAGAACTACCATTGCAAGTCGTTCTCGAAAATAAATTCAAAGGAGAAAGATACATTTGTAGAATTATCTAAAAAGTAGAAAAGCCAATAACGAGACTTTATTTGTAGCATTTAAAGTACCATATGAAAGATAGATATAGCATTGCAATATGCAATGTTAAAATTATTTATTGTAAATATATGGATAGAGAAAGGAAAATTTTATGTCAGACTTAATTGACTTGAAATCTCATCCAGTAAGCATAGCGTTGAATTTGCTTTTGAAGGATAGAACAACTGAAAAGAATATCATTTTCGCCACGGATGCGTATGATGGTGTTGATTTTACAATGCCTATTACAAAAAAGATTCTTTCAGGCAATTCAGTTGATATTCGTCCTCGTGTATCAAAGAGCATGGAAGAACAGGCACTTCGTACACGAAAGAAAGCAGAGGTATTTACTCCGTCATGGATTTGCAATAAAATGAATAATCATTGTGATACAGAGTGGTTCGGTCGTGAGAATGTATTCAATGTAGAGCAAGACCATGAATGGATTCCTACAGAGGACAAGATTGAGTTTCCAAACGGAAAATCGTGGAAGGATTATGTGGATTCTAAACGATTGGAAATCACTTGTGGGGAAGCTCCATATATTGTATCACGCTATGATGCTGCAACTGGTGAGATTATCCCAATTCACAATAGAATCGGAATTTTAGACAGAAAATTACGTATTATCAATGAGAATACGAAGACCCGTAAGACATGGAATCAGTGGGTATATCGTGCATTTGAAAGTGTATATGGATATGAATATCAGGGGGATAATTTGCTGATTGCAAGAATCAATCTTCTTGAAACATTCTGTGAGTATACACGGTACAGATGGAATGAAGAACCGACAGATTCATCATTGAAGCATATTGCAGATATTATCAGCTGGAATTTATGGCAGATGGATGGAATACATGGTGTCATTCCGTATGTAGGTGCTGCATGTGAGCAAAAAGAGGAAAATGAGCCACATCAGATGACCATGTTTGAAATCATGGGAATTGTTGATGAATCCGAGCCAGAACCAGAAGAAGTATTGCCAGAGACAATAGATTGTAAAATCTATGATTGGCGAGAAGATAAAAGTGTAATGTACAAAAGTATGAAGGAGGGATAAGGTCATGAAATTTGATTTTGTTATTGGAAATCCACCTTATCAGGATGAAACAATAGGTGATAATACTAAGAATCCACCTGTATATAATAATTTCATGGATGAGGCTTTCAGAATTGCAGATAAGGTGGAGATGATACATCCTGCACGTTTTCTTTTTAATGCAGGAGATACACCAAAATCTTGGAATAGAGAACGTTTATCAGATACCCATTTTAAAGTGTTAGAATATCAAGATGATTGCAAGCAGGTTTTTGCGAATACAGATATTAAAGGTGGAATTGCTATTACATACCGTGATGCGAACCAAAAATTTGGTGCAATTGATTTTTTTGCTCCTCAAAAAGAGGTGAATATGATTGTCAAAAAAATCAATCAATATTTAAGTGATTCTAATTTATCAGATATTGCTTATGCAAGTACAAGTTATTCTTTTTCGAGTAAAATGCACGAAGATGACCCTACTTTAAAGGATAAATTTAGTAAGGGACATCAATATGATGTTGATTCAAATGCGTTTGACAGATTGGATGGTACTGTTATTTATGATAATAAACCTGACGATGGGTTTGAGTATATTAGATTGTATGGAAGGTATAACAATCAACGTGTTTATAAATGGATAAGAAGAGATTATATTAAATCTCATCCAAATTTAGATAAATGGAAAGCTATTGTTCCTAAATCAAATGGTAGTGGTAAATTCGGGGAAGTATTGAGTTTGCCAGAGGTAAAAGGACCAGGGATTGGATTAACAAGAACTTTTATGAGTTTTGGAGCATTTGATACAGAATCTGAAGCTAATAACGTCATTCATTATTTGAAAACAAAATTTTTAAGAACTTTGTTGTCAGCAAAGAAGATTACACAGGATAATCCAATTAGCGTATGGGATAAAATTCCACTCCAAGATTTTACATCGTCCTCAGATATTGACTGGTCACAGTCTATTGCGAATATTGATAAGCAGCTTTATAAAAAGTACAATCTTTCCGATGAAGAAATCAATTTCATTGAGACAAACGTAAAGGAGATGGAATAAATGCGAAAGCCTGATATTAACACGGCGAAAAGTGTTACGCCGATGATTTATGCGTATACCACTCCTGAAATTGCAAGACATAACGGATGGACAAAGATTGGGTATACAGAGCAGGATGTTGAAACACGTATCAAACAGCAGACCCATACAGCGGATGTAAAATGGAATCTTGAATGGAAGGGCAATGCTCTTTTTGATGATGGTTCCGGTGACCGATTTACAGATAAGGATTTTCATGCTTATCTTAGAAAATCAGGAATTGAGCAGGAATCCGGCAAAAATAATGAATGGTTCCATGTGACAGGTCAGGAATCCAGAATCAAGTTCTATGATTTCAGGGCAAATCATGGAATCTTACAGAGTTTATCGACGGTTGTACCGTATCAGCTCCGTAAGGAACAGGAAGATGCGGTTGACAAGACGATTGCATATGAAAATGACCATGAAAACGGTGAATTTTTGTGGAATGCAAAACCACGATTCGGAAAAACACTGTCTGTATATGATTTCTGTAAGAAGTCAGGTGCAAAGACTGTGCTGATTGTAACGAACAGACCTGCGATTGCCAATAGCTGGTATGAAGATTATATGAAGTTCTTAGGAACGGAATCAGGGTATCTGTTTGTTAGTGAAGTGGATGCCTTAAAGGGCAGACCATGTGTGTTGTCAAGAAGTGAATATACAGATTCACTGATTGCTCATGGCGATGATGATACCTTTGGAAACTGTATTGAGTTTGTAAGTCTTCAGGACATGAAAGGTTCAAAGTATTTCAGTACAAACGGAATTGACAAATTGCGTGAAGTAGCTGAAATGAACTGGGATGTTCTGGTCATTGATGAAGCACATGAAGGTGTTGATACATATAAGACGGATGTGGCATTTGACCGCATCAATCGTAAATTTACATTGCATTTATCTGGAACACCGTTCAAGGCGTTGGCAAATAATAAGTTTGAGGATAATGCAATTTATAACTGGACATACGCTGATGAGCAGACAGCAAAGCGTGATTGGGATGTATCTTCTGAGGAAGAAAATCCATATGCAGCACTGCCAAGGCTGAATCTGTTCACATATCAGATGTCTGAGATTGTAAAAGATGAATTACAGCAGGGTGTTGAAATCAATGGAGAAACAGAAGAATATGCGTTTGACTTGAATGAATTTTTCAGTACGAATAATGGAAAATTCAAGTATGATTCTTCGGTTGATAAATTTCTGGATGCAATGACATTGCAGGAAAAATTCCCATTTTCAACGCCGGAGCTTAGAGATGAACTCAAGCATACATTCTGGTTGCTGGATAGAGTAGACAGTGCGAAAGCATTGGCTAAGAAATTACATGAACATCCTGTATTCAAGGATTATGAAATCATTCTTGCTGCCGGTGATGGCAGGATGGATGACGATGAGGAAACAAAGAAGTCATATGATAAAGTTGTGGATGCAATCAGCAGATATGATAAGACCATCACGTTATCTGTTGGTCAGTTGACCACTGGAATTACAATTCCAGAATGGACAGCTGTATTGATGCTGAGCAATGTGAAGAGTCCGGCTCTGTATATGCAGGCTGCGTTCCGTGCTCAGAATCCTTGTTTATTCAAAAATGGTTCCAGCTACGCAAGAAAAGAAAATGCTTATGTATTTGATTTTGACCCGGCAAGAACATTGACCATTTTTGAAGAGTTTGCAAATGATTTGTCTGCTGACACATCAGCTGGTAGAGGAGATTTGGAAACTCGTAAGGAAAATATCAAGGAATTGTTGAATTTCTTCCCGGTAATCGGTGAAGATGAAAACGGTGAACTGATTGAACTGGATGCGGAAAAAGTATTGACGATTCCGAGAAAAATCCGTTCAGTTGAGGTTGTACGCAGAGGATTCATGAGTAACTTCCTGTTCCAGAATATTTCGCAGGTGTTCGCTGCACCACAGGCTGTAATGGATATCATTTCCAGCCTGGAAGCAGTGGATGAACCCAAGGGAAAAGTGAACTTCTCAGAAGAAGTGAAGGATGAATTATCATTGAACGCTGAAGGGGAAGTTGATGTGCCGGATGATGTTATCATCGGTGTAACGAATGATGTGTTTGGTGATAAGATTTTTGCACCGACAGAAGATGTAATTTCAACAGTATCAAAGATTGCTGATACGCCTGAAACAGCTCCGTCTGCATTGGATAAATTGAAATCAAATACACATAATCAGATGACTGCAAATATTCTTGCAGAAGCAAAGAACACATATGGTTCAGAGATGAAGCCAGTGGACAAGCGTAAACTGGAATCGAAAATCAATGGTGCTGCGGATAATCTGATTGATAAGTCATTTACGAATTACACGATTGATAAAAATACGATTGAACAGGAGAGAACGGACGCTTTGCAGTCTCGTCATGAGACAGGACGTTCAACGGCAGAAATCAATCAGGAATTTGATAAAAAGATTGAAGAAGCAACATCACAGTTCCAGGAAACACTGAAAACAGGGTTAGAGGAACTTGTGGAAGAATCAAAGAAAGATGTTGTAAAAACAGTTGAGACAAATAAGCGTGAACGTGAGAAATCTGTAATCGAAGAAGGCATTCGTGACCATCTGAGAGGATTCTCAAGAACAATCCCATCGTTCCTGATGGCGTATGGTGATAATGAAGTAACACTTGCAACATTTGATACAGTTATCCCGGATAACGTATTCAAAGAGGTGACAAGTATTACACTTGACCAGTTCAGATTTTTGCGTGATGGTGGTGCTTATACTGACCCTGAAACAGGAGAGGAAAAACAGTTTGAAGGTCAGTTGTTTGACCCTGTTGTATTCGATGATTCAGTGAAAGAATTTCTTGCATTGAAGAAGAAACTGGCAGATTATTTCGATGAAAAAAGTGTGGAAGACATCTTTGATTATATTCCACCGCAGAAGACCAATCAGATTTTTACACCAAAGACAATGGTGAAAAAGATGGTCGATATGCTGGAAGAAGAAAATCCGGGATGCTTTGATTTGCCAGATAAGACATTCATTGATTTGTATATGAAATCAGGTCTGTATATTGCGGAAATTGTAAAGCGTTTATATCAGAGTGATGAGATGAAACGCTTGTATCCAGATAAGTATGACAGGTTGAAACACATCTTTGAAAAGCAAGTTTACGGATTGGCTCCGACAGAGATTATTTATAAAATCGCAACGAGTTATATTCTTGGATTTGATGAAGATGTGAAGATTACAAAACATAATTTCAAACAGGTTGATGCTTTGCCATATGCAAAGGATGGAACATTGAAAGAAAAGCTCGATGAGATTTACGATGATGGATTATAATTTTGCAAAAAATGTTTGATTATATCATATAAATCAAATAAAAATGAAACTAAGAAAGGATAGCCTTTATGAGCAAAGAATACAAATAAGAAACAGTACAGTTGATTTTCTTGTATTTACTCGTGATGCAAGAGAAGATGGAATAGAGGTTAGAGTACAGGATAATGATGTATGGCTGACTCAAAAAGCTATTTCACAACTTTTTGATGTAGACAGAAGTGTTGTTACGAAACACTTAAAGAACATTTTTAAAGAAAGAGAATTGGATGAGAAATCAACTTGTGCAAATTTTGCACAAGTTGCCGATAACGGAAAAAGATACCAATATAAGTTTTATTCATTATCAGCTATTATTGCTGTGGGATATTGTATTAATTCTGAGAGAGCGACTCAGTTTAGAACTTGGGCAACAAAAGTTTTAGATACATTTACAAAACAAGGATATGTAGGTGAATTCAAAAAATATAGAGTGATTCAGGATTCTTTATATGAAAGTGATTTTGATAAGTTGATTAAAGATGTGGAAGATTAAACGATAAACAGTATATAGTTGAAAAACATTATCAAAAAGAGCATTATAGGTGGAAAATGCGATAATTCAAAGCAATTTATCAGGAATTATTGTATCAAATTCATTTATAATGCTTTTAGTTAATTGACAAATAAAATAAAATGTATTATATATAATATAACACACCCCTCCCCGGGGGTATAAAACAAACATTTATTGTAAGGCTAATAAAACAAATTATTACACAATATTGCATATAGAACGAGGTGAAGAAATGCAGGCAGACAGAGATAAAGTAATGAGACTTCTTAAAACTGCAAGAGGACAGATAGATGGAATTATTAAAATGGTTGAAGAGGACCGATATTGTATAGACATATCCAGACAATTAATGTCGGCTTCAGCAATACTTAATACAACTAATAAGGAAGTGCTTTCGGCACATTTGAAGAGCTGTATTAATTGTGCAGAGACAAAAGAAGAAAGAGATGCAAAAGTTGATGAAATGATGGCAATAATAAGTAAGATATCGAAATAATATTGCAAAAATCGCTCAGAAATGGAGAATAGCGAGAAAAATAATGTTGATACGATTATTTTTCTCACAGCTAAATGTGTTGCAGGCACCACATTTAGCCTTAATCGCAGAGCAAAATCTGAAATTTTGCTCGCGAATCCTCCGGCATAATATGCCTGCGGATTGAAGATAATGTGAAAAATAATGCTAATGCACTTATTTTTCACATAACTAATTGTTTTGGAGCGAAAACAATTAGTATATATGGCAGATAAGAAATCGCATTAGCGAATTTCTCATCGCCTCTTCGCAAAAATCGCTCAGAAATGAGGTATATTATGAAAGACAAGTTTAGTATAACCGGGATGTCATGTGCTGCCTGCCAGTCACGAGTTGAGAAAGCTGTGAACGGATTAGATGGAGTATCTGTTGCAAGTGTTAATCTTCTGACTAACAGTATGGTAGCTGACTATGATGAAAATATTTTAAGTTGTGATGATATTATTAAAGCTGTAGAGAAGGCGGGATACGGAGCAAAAGTTGCCTCAGATAATGAAGCGGAAAAAGGTTCTGCTAATAAAGCTGGTGATAAAACTAAAACTAATGGAGAAGCAGATGCTAATGAGAAAATATATGCAGATTTCAAAAGACGTCTTATAGTATCGTTTGCATTTCTTATACCGTTAATGTATGTTTCTATGGGACATATGGTCGGTCTGCCGCTTCCGGGGTTCCTGTCAGGTCATAGTAATGCAGTTTCATTTGCATTTACACAGTTTCTATTGTGTATTCCGGTTCTATATGTTAACCGGATATATTTTAAGAGAGGCTTTAAAGCATTATTTCATTTGAATCCTAATATGGATAGCCTGATTGCAGTTGGTTCAAGTGCTGCACTTATATATGGAATATTTGCAATATACAGAATGAGTTATGCACTTGGTGCAGGCGATATGGAAGTAGTAATGAGATATCATCATGATTTATATTTTGAATCATCAGTTATGATATTATCACTTATTACAGTAGGTAAATTCTTAGAGGCTAAATCTAAGGGGAAGACGAGTGAAGCACTTAGGAAACTTATGGATATGGCACCTAAGAAAGCTATTATCGAGGTAAATGGCGAACAGAAAGAAGTGTCTGTTGATGAAGTTAAAGTATCTGATATAGTAATAGTTAAACCGGGCAGCAATATACCTGTAGATGGTATTATTATAGAGGGAAGTACCAGTGTTGATGAGGCTGCTATTACAGGAGAGAGTATTCCGGTAGAAAAAGCAGCAGGTGATGAAGTTATCGCAGCTACAATTAACAAGACAGGTTTTGTTAAGGTAAAGGCATCAAGAGTTGGTGCAGACACTACATTTTCTAAGATAATAGAACTTGTAGACGAGGCAAGCGCAAGCAAAGCACCGATAGCTAAGATTGCAGATAAGATATCAGGAATATTTGTGCCGGTAGTAATGGCTATCGCAGTGATAACATTTGTGGTATGGCTTATATCAGGTGCGACATTTGAATTTGCTTTATCGTGTGCAATATGTGTATTGGTTATTTCATGCCCATGTGCATTGGGACTTGCTACACCTGTTGCCATTATGGTTGGTACGGGAAAAGGTGCTGAGAATGGAATACTTATTAAATCTGGAGAAGCATTAGAGGTTGCACATAGCATTGATACAGTGGTTTTCGATAAGACAGGAACTATAACAATTGGTAAACCTGTCGTAATAGATATAAGTGCAATTGGTATGAGCGAAGATGAACTCTTAGATATCGCATATGCAATAGAAGAGAAGAGTGAACATCCATTAGCAAATGCAATCGTTGAATATTCTAAAGAACATATGGGCAGATATAAGCTTGAAAGATTTAATGCAATATCTGGAAAAGGCGTTGAAGCATTTGCAGGGAATAGCAGATTCATCACAGGAAATGAGAAGTTCATTAATGAAAATGGTATTAAGTTAAGTGAAAATGAGAAAAATACAATAGATAATCTGGCAAATGAGGGTAAGACACCATTATTATTTGCAAGAGACAATAAATTAATCGGAATTATCGCAGTAGCAGATGTTATTAAGGGAAGCAGTCCATTAGCAATAAGAAAACTAAAATCTATGGGAATAAAAGTTATAATGCTGACCGGTGATAATAAAGTTACTGCAAATGGAATAGGAAAATCACTTGAATTAGACGATATTATTGCTGAAGTATTACCACAGGATAAGGAGTCAGTTATCTCTGAACTTAAGAAAACAGGAAGAAAAGTTGCGATGGTCGGTGATGGAATAAATGATGCACCTGCACTTGTGAGAGCGGATGTCGGAATTGCGATTTCAAATGGAACGGATGTAGCGATTGAAAGCGCTGATATTATTCTGATGAAGAATGATTTATTAGATGTTGTAACCGCTATCAGATTAAGTAAAAGTGTAATCAGAAATATAAAAGAGAATTTATTCTGGGCATTTTTCTATAACATATTAGGAATACCATTGGCAGCAGGTGTGTACTATAATGCATTTGGATGGAAGCTAAACCCGATGTTCGGTGCAGCAGCAATGAGCCTTAGCAGTGTATTTGTAGTTACAAATGCTTTGAGACTGAGATTCTTTAAGAAAGATAGAGATGAGCCGGAAACAGACAGTAAAAATGCTATTGGCATAGAAGTAATAAAAACTTCAGAAAATAATGATAAAGATAATAAAGTTAATATAAACAATATATCAAATAAAAAAACAACAGTTGAAAAGGAGAAAGAAAATATGATAGTATTAAGAGTAGACGGTATGATGTGTAAAAATTGCGTGGCACACGTAGAGAAAGCATTGAATTCATTAAATGGAGTATCAGCTAGAGCAGACTTAGAAAGTAAACTTGTAACAGTTGACAATCCTGAAAATGTTTCAGCAGATGCTATGATTGCAGCAGTTAAAGAAGCCGGATATGATGCCGTATTAGAAAAATAATTCTGACCAAAGATGAAAGGTGAACATATAATTGAAGAAGAATAACCGAGCTAAGATTTTAATAAATATTGTATTTATAGCGATAATAATAGGCGTTATCTGCAAAGTATTTGGCGGACAGTCAGAAGAAATAATTGAGCAGATTAGTAAAATGACATTTGCAACATTATTTATTATAATTTTATGCAGTGCATTTTTTAATGCAGCAGATGGACTTGCCTATTATGTAATGGCTAAAAGATATAATGATAATTTCAAATGGTATCAGGGAGTTGGATGTTCTTATTATTGTGCATTTTTCAGGCTGACTACATTCGGAAGCGGTACGGCTGCTTCCGGAATGTATTATCTTCATAAATATAATGTTCCGATGCAGAATAGTTTTGGAATGATTACGATTAATTATATAGTCCAGAAGATTGCCATTGTATTAATGTGTTTAATCTTCTTCATAGGAAATTATGGAATTATGAAAGAATACTATAGTGAGTATTTTGAGTATGTATTACTTGGCGTAATTGTAACGGTACTTGTAGCGATAGCACTTCTTACTGTGGTACTCTGGAAGAAAATCCATGATTTTTTGTTGTTTTTAGCTGAAAAAGTAATTAAGAATATTGAACTAAAGGAACGTATAAAATTACTAGAAAATAAATTAGAGTCATTAAGGGAAGAAAGCAGGATAATGCTTAAAGAAAAGGGAACAATGTTAAAACTTCTCCTGCTTAATATGATTAAATATCTGGGCTGGTATATGATTCCGTGCGTTGTATTAGGCTATACGGATATAAGTAATATAATAAGAGGTTTATGTATATCTGCTTTAGCTTCAGCACTCATAGGAGTTATACCATCACCCGGGGCAAGTGGCTCAACAGAGGCAATGTTTTATGTGTTATTCTTAGCAGTAACAGATAAGGCAGAGGCAGTAGCCGTAATGCTTATGTATCGTTGTTTTACATATATATTTCCGTTTATGATTGGTGGAATCGTGATTTTGGTCAAAAGGATAATGGATAAAAGAAGATATAAAAAAATATTAGATATGCAGATAAAATAGTCAGAAAATTAGTCTGATTCGATAAAGTGAATTGCTATGTCAATTCATTTTATTGCACTTATTGTACAGTAAAAGCTTTTGTAAAGAAAGCTTTTATATTATATCAGAAGAGAGGCAATGGATAAAATGTATTATATGTTTAACAAACCTAAAGGTTGTATAACAGCAAGGACAGATGAGAAACATAAAACAGTAATGGATTATTTTCCGGAAGATATGAGACATATTCTGCATCCGGTTGGCAGGCTTGATAAGGATACGGAGGGGTTTCTTATCATAACGAATGACGGAATATTTAATCAGAGGCTCATGCATCCGGAATTTCATGTGCCAAAGACATATTATTTTCATGCGTTGGGAATTCTTGATGATGAGAAGATAAGAAAGTTACAAAGCGGTGTAGAACTTATAGGGGAAAAAGATTTATTCAAGGCTGAAAGCATTGAAGTTGACGGAACGGGCAATATTAAAGAAATTTCAAACCTTATAGCAGGTACAAAGTTTGAAAAAGCAGCAAGAAACCCGAGAAACGGACAGACTATATCAGGTAAAATAACAATAACTGAGGGTAAGAAGCATCAGGTAAAGAGAATGCTGAAGGCAGTAGGTTGTTATGTGGTATATCTAAAGAGGACACAGATAGGAGAAGTGTCAATTGATGAGAATTTGAAAACAGGTGAATATAGGGAGTTTACAGAAGAAGAAATTCATTTGTTAAACAAATAAATACTACACTAAGTTGTTGATAAATTAACCCAGATAAGGTATAATTTATATATAAAATGTGGTTTGGCAAGAAGGAGAGAAGTACTTTGAAAATTGGCAAGAATAGAATATCTTCTTCGATTATTGTAGTAATTATTATGATGACGATTGTTATAAGTATCGGAAGCATATATATAAGTTATATGAAAGGTCGATATGACACCATACAGAAAAAGGAAATTAATCATGAAACTGATCAGGTAGTTAAGAACATAAAGAAACAGATTGCTGATAATTTCTATTATCTAAAATACTTTTCAAAAAATATTTCGGATACATCTGAATTAAAGTGTGATTTAGAAGTTAACAAAATCAAGTCTGTTAGGACAGGTGAAAAATTTTATTTAATTGGTATTGCAGACAAAGACGGTAATGCGTGTGATATTAATGGGGATAAATATGATATTTCATCAGAAGAATATTTTGTTAATTCGATGAACAATGAATACGTTATTACTAATACAATAATTGATGAAAATAAGAAGTATAATATTTATAGTATACCAATCAAACATGAAGAAGACGTGGTTGGGGTTCTTTATGCCAAAAAATACACAGACGAAATTGAATATGGAATTAATGAAGATGATATGGAGATAGAGAAAGATATATGGGTTGTAGATCATGATGGAACTATAATTTTTGATACAACAGGCGAGGAGATGCCTGAGAATGAGAATAAGAAGGTAAGAACTCATAATTTTATAGATAAGTTAGAAGAATTAGATAATTCAACACGTACAACTGATAAGTTATCTAAGGCAGTAAGTTCTAATGAACCAGCATTTATAAGGATAAAATATCATAAGGCGAAGATAGCATATGTTAAACCTATGGATGTGAACGACTGGAAGATAATTACTATTATATCGCATGATAAGTTTAATAAATATATGGCTCAGTCATTAGACAGGTTTAATCAGTTAGTATATATATTTGCAGTTATCTACGGTGCAACCCTGCTTGTGGTATTAGTTATTCAGAACAAGAATAGAAAGAAGATTGAACATATTGCATATGTAGATGAGGTAACAGGTGGCAAATCATTTACAAAATTTAAAGATGATGTAGACAAACTTATTAAGAGTGCATCAGATGAGTATGCATTAGTAGATTTAGATGTTGATAAATTCAAATATATTAACGACATTTTTGGATATGAAGAAGGTAATAATGTTATAAGATTTATATGGGGAGAGATTAATAACATTATGGAGACGGGAGAAGTATTTGCACATTACAGAGCGGACCAGTTCGTATTGTTCCTGAAGGCAAATGATATGGATCATGTCATAAAGAGAATGGAAATGTTATCGTTAACTGTACAGAAACGTGGAGTCCAGAAAGAGAAGAACTATGAGATAATTCTATCGATTGGTATATATCCGGTAGATAGAAAATTCTTTAATATTGATACGGCGATAGACAGGGCAGACCTTACTAAGAAATCTATTAAAGGTAAGCATAGTAAAGTATATGCCATATATGATGATACATTGAGACAGAAAGAGCTTAGAGACCAGGAAATTGAAAATATGATGGAAAAAGCCATTAAAGATGAAGAATTCAAAGTGTATTACCAACCAAAATATAATTCATCAAATAGTGAATTAACAGGTTCAGAGGCGCTTGTAAGATGGTATAATGAAGAATGTGGTATGCTTTTTCCAAATGAATTCATACCGGTATTTGAGAACAATGGTTTCATAGTTGAATTAGATGAATATATGTTTGAACATGTATGTATGGATATAAGAAAATGGTTAGATTCAGGTTATAATGTAGTGCCTGTATCAGTTAATATGTCTCAGTTACAGTTATATAATTCAAGATTTATAGAAGAATATACAGCAATACTTAAGAAATATGATGTGCCGGCTGAATATATCCAATTGGAGATGACGGAAACAACATTATTCTCTGAAACGGATGCTTTAATAGATACAATTGATAAGTTACATAAAGCAGGATTCAAGATTCTAATGGATGATTTCGGAACAGGTTATTCGTCACTTAATATGCTTAAAAGCATTCCGGTAGATATTCTGAAATTAGATAAGAGTTTTGTAGATGACATTGGTGATTCGAAAGGTGACATAGTTGTATCAACTATCGTATCATTAGGTCAGTTACTTGATATGAAGATAGTTGCAGAAGGTGTTGAGACTAAAGAACAGTATGAGTTCTTAAGAGATATTTTCTGTGATGAGATACAGGGATATTATTTCTCAAGACCAATTTCATCGGAAGAATATATTAAAAAGATGACGAAAGGGGCATTGTAGTATGGCAGTTAAGAGAATACTTATTTCGGAAGCGAAAGAAGGCATGGAACTTGCGGGGGATGTCTATGATACTAAAGGCAGACTCATTGCACCTTTTGGTACAGTGCTTGATAAAGAGATAATAAGGAAACTTGAGAATTATGATGTAGTTGTACTTAAAATTATTGTGAAATCTGATATAGATGATATATTTATGGAAAGCAGTGCTTATGAGAGAAGTGAGGAATCAGGATATTTCGAGAAGATAAAACAATCAGAAGATTTTAAGACATTCAGATATAGTTTTGAAGAATCCGTTGACGAACTTAGTAATAAGTTAAATGAAGTTGTATACAAGAATGAAGAAATCGATATAAATGGATTGTTAGAATCCGTTAAGAAAGTCATTAATTCTAATAGTTCCAGATATAATCTTATGGATATCTTAAGCTGTATGAGAGGTTATGATGATTTAACATTTGCACATTCTATGAGTGTTTCGTTGATATGCAATGTATTTGCTGGATGGCTGGGATATGGTGCGAAAGATGTTGAATTATTAACGGTAGCAGGACTTCTGCACGATATTGGTAAAATTAAGATACCTAAAGAGATTATTGCGAAACCATCACGACTTACTGATGAGGAATACAGAATTATAAAAATGCATCCGATATTAGGCTATGAGATACTTAAGAGTCAGCCGGTTGATAACAGGATAAGAAATGCTGCATTAATGCACCATGAGAAATGCGATGGTTCGGGATATCCACAGGGATTAAAGAGAAACCAGATAGATGATGTGGCAAAAATTGTGGCGATTGCAGATGTATATGATGCAATGACGGCGAATCGTGTATACAGAGAGGGAATGTCACCATTTGATGTTATCGAATATTTTGAAATGTGTATCGATATATTTGAACCGGGATATCTTATGATATTTCTTCAGAAAATAGCATTGTTATATGTGGGAAGTACAGTTCTTCTTACTGATGGAACAGAGGGAAAGATAATAATGATTAATAGTACTTCGCTAGGCAGACCTGTTGTATTATCGACTAATAACAAAGCAATAGATTTGTCCAAGGACAAATCTATTAAAATTGCTAAACTTATTTAGTTGTGTAGACTAATATTCCATTCGGAAGAAGAAGTTCATTTTTGTAATTTATTGAGAACAGAACAGATTTCTTAGGAAATGTAATAGAATAATCGTTTGTACTGCAATTCAGTACGACGGTTATTTTATTTTTGCCATCATCGGTAAATCTTTCATAACAGATTATTCTCGGATTATCAGGTATATTAATAAATTTATACAGATTACTTCTAAACGCAGGATTATCGTTACGAAGTGCAATAAGTGATTTCATAAGAGAAATTCTGTCATGATATTCACCACGGTTAATTTTATTCCAAGGCATACAACGACGACAGTCAGGGTCGTAACTACCCTCCATAGCTATTTCTGTACCATAATATATACATACAGTTCCGGGCATTGTAAATAATACTGCTAATTGCTGATAGAATATATGAATATTATTTAATTTAGTTGCGAGACGAATAGTATCGTGAGAGTCTAAAAGGTTGAATAATACGCGGTTAACCTGCTCAGGATACATAGTGAAGCATCTGTTTATGGCATATAATAAATCAGTAGAAGATTTCTTAGAATCCTGCCAGAAAGCATCAATACTGTCTCCGAAAGGATAATTCATTACAGAATCGTATTCATCACCACGAAGCCAAGGCATACTGTCGTGCCATAACTCGCCAAGTATATAGAAATCAGATTTGAGAGCCTTTAATTCCCTATGAATCTCTTTGCATAATGTATGGGAAATTTCACCTGCCACATCAAGACGTATACCATCAATATCATATTTTAATATCCAGCTTTTAAGAACCTTGATAATATATCTGATTACTCGCGGATTATTAGTGTTTAACTTAGGCATACCATCATAGAAGCTAAAAGTATAGTAGTTGCCTGACTTCGAATCAGAGGACCTTCCAGTATTCTTAAAAGGCCATGAATTAATCATAAACCAGTCATAATATTTAGACTCAGGACCATTTTGCAAAATGTCCTGCCAAGGTTTAAAAAATATACCGGTATGATTAAATACACCGTCCATCATTACACGAATACCGTGGTTGTGGGCATCAGAAACGAGTTCAATCATATCCTCATCAGTACCAAAGTGTGGATCAATCTTTGTAAAACTCATAGTGTCATATTTATGATTACTTTTAGCCTTACATACAGGAGTTAAGTAAAGACCTGTAATTCCAAGGTCGGCAAGATAGTCAAGTTTGCTTGTGATTCCCTTGATATCTCCACCATAATAGTCATTATATTTAACAGGTTTATCGGCAGAACCCCATGGTTTAACATTTTTAGGATTGATGTCAGGATTGCCATTGCAGAACCGGTCAATGAAAATCTGATACCAGACAGTGTCATTTACCCAGTCAGGAGTTCTTATAATATCAGAAGGATTCATCCATGGGAACATAAATACCTGTTCACGACCTTTGAAATTCTTAAGTTCGGCAGGAGTATAGAAACGGTCCTCATACATATGATACTTCTCGTTTTCATTTTCAATAATAAAATGATATGCAAGACGTTTATACTTAGGTGCAATCTTAATACTCCAGAAGATGTGATGCTCAAGATATTTTACATCCGTCATCTCGATTGTTTCAATTTTATAGCGACTGTTAGAACCCATAATACCTGTAGAAAAAGGATCGCAATAACAAAGTGTTATTTTGTCTACGTCATATCCTGTCTTAATTGAAATAATAATATTGTCATCATCGAGACAATAACAGTAGTTATCAGTACAACGATGATATATAGCTGCTAAATTCATATTTACCTCTTTTCTGAGCGACTTGCTGTGAAGAGACGAAGAGAAATTTGCACAGGCGATTTCTCTTCTGCCATAAAAGCCATTTGCTTTCGCTCCGAAGCAAATAACAGTGTGAAAAATAAGTGTATCAATATTATTTTTTCACACTAACCTCATTTCTTAAAATTCAAGTTCATTTTGATTTTGTAATTTACTAAGGGTACTGTTATGGAATTTGCTCGAAAATGTTACATCTTCGCCAAACCATTCAGGACCACTAAAAGAATTAGCCTCATCCTCAGAGCTAAATTCGACTTCTGCGATTATAAGTCCCTTAAATATTCCTTCAAATATATCTAATTCGATTGTGTAATTATTATAAGGAATCAGGTAACGTTTCTTAGTAATTATATTCCCATCAGCTTTCTTAAGCAGATGGGAATAACTATCTGCAGTAAGCGGAAGATTATATTCTTCTCGGGATAGTAAGCCTTTTGATTTGTAAGTAAGATAATAGGTGTCATCTTCTTTACGGATACGGACTACCGGCTCTGTACACAGATATGCCTGTTCTATAAGATGAAATCTGCATAATTCTAAATTGTCAGGTAAACTTGTAATTAGAAACTTTCTTTCTATTTCCATTATTTTTTACACCAACTTCCGTTTGTTATTACGATTTTTTATATAGAATATTTTAACATATAAGCCTTGAAAAATGTATATTTAAATAATAAAAAAAATCTAAAATGATGAAAAAATATCAGGAATATGTTATACTGTCAGTGTTATAAGGCTAAGTCTATGGAAAAGGAGAAAAAATTATGGTATACGCATTTTTAGCAGATGGTTTTGAAGAAGTAGAAGCATTAATGGTAGTTGATATATTAAGAAGAGCTGGTATTGAGACAGTTACTGTATCGGTCTCAGATAATTATGAAGTTAAAAGTTCGCATAACATTGTAATTAAGGCAGATGCTTTAATTAAAGATGTAGATTTTGATAAAGCAGAATTAATATTCCTGCCAGGAGGAATACCTGGAACACCTAATCTTGCGGCATGTAAGACATTAGTGGCTAATATTAAAGATTTTAATAATAAAGGCAAAAGACTTGCGGCAATATGTGCAGCTCCTAGTATCTTAGGAGAACTCGGAATCTTAGAGGGTAAGTTAGTAAGCTGCTATCCGGGATATGAAGATTCGTTAAAAGGTGCAACCTATAAACGTGAGAAAGTCATAACAGATGGAAATGTAACAACAGCAAGAGGATTAGGTGCTGCGATTGATATGGGACTTGAATTAGTTGCGATATTAAAGAGTAAAGATGAGGCTGATTCAATAGCAGAGAAGATACAGTTAGTATAATGCATATATCGTGTTAGAAAGGTGCGAATTAATATTGAAGAAATTAAATATAAGATTAACGAAGATAATATGTGTTGCCGGTGCATTAGTATTAGTAATCGGAAGTATGACTGCCTGTGGTAAGAAGAAAAAGATTTCATACGGAGATACAGAGGGCGTTGTTACTGGCTCGTTAGATATTAATGATAGTGGTGTGAAATTTAATCTTGATAATGTAATTGCACCAGCGGGAAGTGACATAGATTACACATCAGGTATTAAGACATCGGGTGAAACAGATGATTATTCACTCGAGGTAAATGCAGTGAATGTCAGAAATGATAAACCAGGAACATATACTGCTAATTATACTGTCAAATCAGGTGGAAGTACATATACAGACAGCATTAAGGTAACAATATCTGATAATGGCAAGAACGCACAGGAAGCTGAGAATCATGGAAATAGTGACTCGGAAAATGGCCAGGCAGGCAATTCAGCTGCCAATGCAGGCGATATAAATAGTGGAAGTAACAGCGGCAATAATGGTGCAGGTAGTGGAAACACTTCTAATAATGGAAACACTTCAAACAATAATGGAAACAGTAATTCTGGAAATAATTCAAATTCAGAAAGTAACGGAGGCAGTCAGACTAAGCCGACAGCACCGAAGGAGCTTATTACAGACGGAAGTAAGACCTATAGAGTATCTAAGATACCTAATGCTACTATCGAATTGTTATCAGGAGATGTAGTGACAATAAGCTGTTCTACTAATAAATATATCGTATCGACAAGGACTGATGAAAGTACGGTGCAGAAGAATGGACATAATTATAAAGTGACAAAATTAATTGTATTATTTAACACAGGTGTAGAACAGACTTTAGAAACTGTAGAAAAAAAGATAGACTAAAAGATTTCTTTATGATATAATACTACGATGTCACATTGCCTTTAGTTAAAATGAAAAGGTTAGAAAGAAAATATTGCAGATATACTGCTAAAAATAGCTAAGCCGTAGTATACGGCAGAATGGAGGAAGTTTAATGAGTTTACAGGTTGAGAAACTGGAAAAAAATATGGCTAAACTTACAATTGAAGTATCAGCAGAAGAGGTAGAAAAAGCAATTGAAAAGGCTTATCAGAAACAGAAATCAAGAATTAGCGTTCCTGGTTTCAGAAAAGGTAAAGTACCTCGTAAAATGGTAGAGAAAATGTACGGTGTCGGTGTATTCTATGAAGATGCTGTTAATGATATGATTCCTACAGCATACGAAGCAGCAGTTAAGGAAAGTGAATTAGAGATAGTTTCACAGCCTAAGATTGATGTTGTACAGATTGAAGCCGGTAAAGAATTTATCTTCACAGCAGAAGTTGCAGTTAAACCAGAAGTTGAGTTAGGTGAATATAAAGGCGTAGAAGTACCTAAGAGTGATGTTTCAGTATCAGATGAAGAGATTATGGCTGAAATAGACAAAGAAAGAGAACAGAACTCAAGAATTATCACTGTAGATGACAGAGCAGTTGAAGATGGCGATATGACAGTTATCGATTTCGAAGGCTTTGTTGATGGTGTTGCATTCGAAGGTGGAAAAGGAACAGATTATCCATTAACAATTGGTTCTCACTCATTTATTGATACATTTGAAGAACAGTTAATTGGTAAGAACATTGGAGAAGAGGTTGACGTTAACGTTACATTCCCTGAAGAATATCATGCAGAAGAATTAAAGGGTAAACCAGCATTATTCAAAGTTACTGTTAAAGAGATTAAGAAGAAAGAATTACCAGAACTTGATAATGATTTCGTAGAAGATGTTTCAGAATTCTCAACAGTTGATGAATATAAAGCAAGCATTAAGACAAAAATCGAAGAGAAAAAGGCTGATGAAGCTAAATCAGCAAAAGAAGAAGCAACAATCGAGAAGATTATCGAAGGTGCTAAGATGGAGATACCTGATGCAATGGTAGATTCACAGGTTAGACAGATGGCAGAAGATTTTGCAAGAAGAATCAGTGCACAGGGACTTACAATCGACCAGTACTTCCAGTATACAGGATTAACATCTGATAAATTGTTAGAACAGATGAGACCACAGGCATTAAAACGTATCCAGAGCAGACTTGTTCTTGAAGCAGTTGCTGATAAAGAGAACTTTGAAGTTACAGATGAAGACGTTAATAATGAAATCAATGATATGGCATCAGCATACCAGATGGAAGCTGATAAGCTTAAAGACTTATTAACAGACGCTGATAAAGAGAATATGAAGAGAGATATCCAGGTTAAGAAAGCAGTTGAATTCGTAACAGAGAATGCTAAGGAAGTATAATCAATAGCCTGATCAGAAGTTTATAAAATGAGATAAAGAAAATGGGTTCGCTATGGCGGACCCATAAATAAAATTAGTAGATAGGAGAGGATTTTGTATGAGTTTGGTACCTTATGTCGTAGAGCAGACTGGAAAAGGCGAAAGATCTTATGATATTTATTCAAGACTTTTAAAGGATAGAATTATTTTTTTAGGTGAAGAAGTAAATGAGACAACAGCAAGTCTTGTTGTAGCACAGTTACTTTTCTTAGAGTCAGAAGACCCTAATAAAGATATTCATTTATATATAAACAGCCCGGGTGGTTCTGTAACAGCAGGAATGGCTATTTATGATACAATGAATTATATCAAATGTGATGTATCTACAATTTGTATGGGAATGGCAGCAAGTATGGGAGCATTTTTACTTTCAGGCGGTGCTAAGGGTAAGAGATTCGCATTACCTAACGCAGAGATTATGATACACCAGCCACTTGGTGGAGCACAGGGACAGGCAACAGAGATTAAGATTGTAGCAGATCATATTTTAAAGACACGTAAGAAGTTAAATGAAATTTTAGCAAAGAATACCGGAAAACCATTAGAAGTGATTGAAGTGGATACAGAACGTGACAACTATATGGATGCTTATCAGGCTATGGAATATGGCTTAATAGATAAGGTGATTGAAAATCGTTAATTAATCATTAATTTAGATTGGAGAACATATGGCAAAGAATAATGATGAGAGCAGATGCTCGTTTTGTGGTAAACCGGAGAGTAAGGCAAGAAAGCTTATTGCCGGACCAAGCGGTGTGTTTATATGTGATGAATGTATAGAGATATGTAGTGATATAATGATGGAAGAAATGGCATATGAGACAGATGATGATGTTGATTTCGACATTAATTTATACAAGCCACAGGAGATAAAGGAATTTCTTGATGAATATGTCATAGGACAGGAAGAAGCTAAGAAAGTCCTGTCAGTTGCAGTGTATAATCACTACAAAAGAGTTTTGTCAGGAAGAGACTTAGGTGTAGAGATTCAGAAGAGTAATATTCTGATGTTAGGACCTACAGGTTCAGGTAAGACATATCTTGCACAGACATTAGCTAAGATACTTAATGTCCCATTTGCTATTGCAGATGCTACAACACTTACTGAAGCAGGCTATGTAGGTGAAGATGTTGAGAATATCTTACTTAAGATAATTCAGGCAGCTGACTATGATGTGAAAAAAGCACAGTACGGAATTGTCTATATTGATGAAATAGATAAGATTACTAAGAAAAGTGAGAATGTTTCTATAACAAGAGACGTATCAGGAGAGGGTGTACAGCAGGCATTACTTAAATTGTTAGAAGGCACGCAGGCTTCAGTTCCCCCACAGGGTGGAAGAAAGCATCCTAATCAGGAGATGATTCACATTGATACAACTAACATTTTATTCATATGTGGTGGTGCATTTGATGGATTAGAGAAGATTATAGAGACAAGAATGGACAGAAAATCTATCGGTTTCAATGCTGAGATAGCAGATCATAAAGAAGAATCAATAGATGTATTGTTCCCACAGGTAATGCCACAGGATTTAGTTAAATTCGGTTTAATTCCTGAATTTATTGGTCGTGTACCTGTAACAGTATCATTAGAATCTTTAGATAAGGAAGCACTCATAAGAATACTTAAAGAGCCTAAGAATGCGTTAGTTAAGCAGTATAAGAAGCTTTTAGAGTTAGATGGTGTAGACTTAGAATTTACAGACGAAGCATTAGAACTTGTTGCTGAGAAATCATTTGAGAGAAAGACAGGTGCAAGAGGCTTACGTTCAATTATGGAAGATGCACTTATGAATATAATGTATACTGTACCATCAGATGAGACAATCGATAAGTGTACGATAACTAAAGATGTTATCGAGAATAAAGCAGAACCTGAATTAGTCAGATTAGATGAAACACAGATTAAAAAAAATGGCGTAAAGAAGAGATTTAAGGCATAAAATAATAAGCTATTTTTAAATATTTAAAGCCGGTTTAAGAAGATTAAAGTCTTAGTAAAGCCGGCTTAAAGTAAAATAAGTGTATAATAAAAGAATTATAACAGGATAAAATAGAAACCTGAGAGGAATTTAGAATATGATTATAAAGAATGCAGAATTAGAAACAGTATGTGGAATTACCAGTGTACTTCCTGATAATCAGATGCCTGAGGTAGCATTTGCGGGTAAGTCAAATGTTGGTAAATCTTCATTAATAAATGGATTGCTTAACAGAAAATCTCTTGCGAGAACATCACAGGAGCCGGGTAAAACACAGACAATTAATTTCTATAATGTTAATAAAGAATTGTATTTTGTAGATTTACCGGGTTATGGATTCGCAAAAGTATCGAAGGAAGTGCAGCAGAAATGGGGCGCAATGATAGAGAATTATTTAAAGTCCTCTAAGCAGCTTAAAGCTGTGATGCTTCTTATTGATATCAGACATGAGCCATCTGCTAATGACAGAAATATGTATGAGTGGATAGTTTACAATGGCTATAAACCTGTTATTATAGCAACTAAATTAGATAAGATTAACAGAAGTCAAAAAGATAAGCACATTAAGATGATTAGACAAGGTCTTAATGTGCTGCCTGATACGGTTATATTACCGTTTTCTGCTAAAACAAAGCAGGGAAGAGAAGAAATTCTTGATTTTATTTCATCAGTGACTTCATAATAAATGCATAGATTTGCTGACTGGCATCTTTCCATTGGTTACACATGGAAGATGCCTCTTCTTTTGTAGGAACAGAAAGGTTGATTTCTATTAAAGTTCCCTCACCCTCTTTAACCTGGCAATGTACAATGTAATCCTGATTAGTAGACTTATAATAATCAGCGATTGTTCCGACTTCATTTCGAAGTTCATATTTGTTCTCCATAAGATAGATATCCATATCATCTACGATGGCTCCAGGAATCTTATTAACGAAGAAACCAAGGGTCTGGCTGCCATCAGAGGTTATATGATAGTAAGAAGAATTACGGACGATTTCTACACTTATAAGATGTGAGTCCACAAGTTCAGTTATAACCTGCTGGAATGTGAAATAGGTTGTATAATTCTTCTCAAGAAAAAATTCTGATAACTGCGAATTAGTTAATGGAAAATTAACCTTATTCAGCATATATAATATAATTAGTTTATAAAGTGTTGATGACTCAAGTGCCATTTTTTCTGTACTTCCTTCCCTGGATAATGTTGTTTTTAGTAAAGTAGGTATTAATATAATTTAATACCCTTTTTTTATCTCCACTCCATAAAGGAGCTATAAGTTCTTTCTTGTTGCCGTCACCTGTCATTCTGTGGATAACGATATCCGGTCTGAGATTCTCGATACATTCAGATAACAGTATGGTATAATCCTCTAGTGATAATGTATGAAAATCATTTTCTTTATTAAGGTAATAGTCAGCTAAATCGGTATTTTTTAAAATATGCAATAGCTGTAATTTGACTCCATTAACAGGCAGGTTGTTAAGATAACGTACAGAGGCTATTATATCAGAAAAAGTCTCATTTGGTAACCCTAATATAAGGTGAACTACAATATTGATATTTATTCTATGGAGATTAGCGACAGCGCAGTTAAATACTTCAAGTTCATAGCCACGTCGTATGAAATGTGCTGACTCTTTATGGATTGTTTGTAAGCCTAATTCTACGAATACCGGAATCTTTGAATTAAGTTCGTCAAGTAATTCTAAAACTTCGGAGCCTAAACAGTCAGGCCTTGTGGCAATGGATAATCCTACGATGTCATCACAGAATGCAGCCTCATAAAATATATTTCTAAGATAATCAAGGGGGGCATAAGTATTGGTATATGCCTGAAAATAGGCTATATATTTACCGTCTGTAATCTTATTGCAAATGCGACTCTTTGCTTCGTTTATCTGTTCCTTAACGGATAAAAAACGGGAGGCGGCAAAATCACCGGAACCTCCCGAACTACAGAAAATGCACCCGCGTGTATCTAAAGTACCATCGCGATTAGGACAGGTCATACCACCGTCAAGAGACAGTTTATACACTTTTTGCCCGAAACGCTCACGATAATATTTATTAAGCGTGTATATTTCTGCCATCAGGTTTAATGTTATCCATAACTGCCTTAGCAACTGCATCTTTGACATCAGGATCAAAGGCTTCAGGAAGAATAAATTCGTCGCATAATTTGTCATCAGGAACTAAGTTGGCGATTGCATGTGCCGCAGCTAACTTCATATCCTCTGTAATCTGTGAAGCACGTCCCTCTAAAGCACCCTTAAATATTCCTGGAAATGCGATTACGTTATTAACCTGGTTAGGGAAATCTGAACGACCGGTACCCACGATTCTTGCACCTGCGGCCTTGGCAACATCAGGCATAATCTCAGGAACAGGATTAGCCATTGCAAATATTATAGAGTCTTTATTCATTGAAGCAACCATTTCAGCAGAAACGATATTAGGAGCAGAAACACCGACAAATATATCAGCACCAACTAAGGCATCTTTAAGAGTACCTGAAAGTCTGTCGGGATTAGTTACATCTAACATTGATTTCTGCATCCAGTTTAAATTAGGTGACTCCTCGTTAATAATTCCGTTGATATCACACATAATTACATTTTTAAAGCCATATGTTAATAATAATTTAGTAATTGCGATTCCTGCACTTCCGGCACCATTTATTACTACCTTACAGTTTTCTTTAGATTTACCAGTAATCTTAAGTCCGTTGATAATACCTGCAAGAACAACGATTGCTGTACCATGCTGGTCATCATGGAATACAGGAATGTCTAAGAGTTCCTTGAGTCTTGTCTCGATTTCAAAACATCTTGGAGCTGAAATATCTTCAAGGTTAATACCGCCAAATGCAGGTGCGATATTTACAACAGTTTTAATAATTTCCTCAGTATCCTGTGTATCTAAGCATATTGGAAATGCATTAACATCACCAAAAGATTTGAATAATACGGCTTTACCTTCCATAACAGGCATAGCGGCATATGGTCCGATGTTACCAAGCCCTAAAACGGCACTTCCGTCTGAAACAACAGCAATTGTGTTGGATTTAATAGTATATTTGTATGCTGCTTCTTTATCTTCGGCAATCACTTTACAAGGTTCAGCAACGCCCGGTGTATATGCAAGAGCAAGGTCTTCTCTTGAAGCAATTGTACATTTTGGTTCAGTAGTTAATTTTCCATTCCATTCTTCATGAAGCTTTAACGCTTTTTCGTTAGTTGTCATTGTAATCTCCATTTCCGTATATTTATTTTTATCCTGATAAGTGGTCGCTAAATGCAGAAACATATATAGAGACCATATATAATTTATAATATCATAATATTTAGAAAATTTATACTACCAATTTTGAAAACATTGGTGTATAATGTGTTTTGCAAATCATGAGAATCATTAAGTCTGATTAAATAATCTATAATCAGATACAATCCCGTTATTATAATTTAATATATTTAGGAGGATAATGGCATATATGAATGTGCCACAATAAATGTATGAGAGAAAAATTAGAAACTTTATCAGTAACTCAGTTACGTGAAATTGCGAAAAGTCAGAATATTAAATATGTAATGAAATTAAAAAAGACAGAACTGATTGAACAGATTTTAGCTGCTGGAATGAAGATGGCTAAGGAAAGTGAGTTTCAAGGAGCAGATAAGATGAAAGCGAAATCGGTTTCAAAATCAGATAATAAAGAGAATAAATCATCAGTTAAAACAGAGGATGGCAGAACAAATGGAACAAATTCCAAATCGGATAATACTGAGCCAAAGTCTGAATTTATTATAGAGGAAAATCCAGAACCGGAGATTAAGGAAGAAGAGCCAGTTGCAGAGGGAATATTAGAGGTAATGCCAGACGGATATGGCTTTATCAGATGTGAGAATTTCCTGCCGGGCGAAAATGATGTATATGTTTCGCCATCTCAGATAAGAAGATTTAGGTTAAAAACAGGTGATATATTAAATGGTAATATGCGCCAGAAGAATATAAACGAGAAATTCGGTGCGATGACACATTTGAATAAAGTAAACGGAATATTAGCTGATGAGATTATGGGCAGACCAAATTTTGAAGAACTTACACCTATATTTCCTAATAAGAGATTGAGAATGGAGACTAGCAGTGAGAATATGGCTATGAGAATAGTTGACCTTATTTCTCCGATAGGAAAAGGGCAGAGAGGTATGATTGTATCACAGCCTAAAGCCGGAAAGACTACATTATTAAAAGAGATTGCTAAGTCTATCCAGATAAATAATCCTGATATGCATATGATAATTCTTCTTATAGATGAACGACCTGAGGAAGTAACAGATATTAAGGAAGCGATTCAGGGAGATAATGTAGAAGTTATCTACTCGACATTTGATGAATTACCAGAGCATCATAAGAGAGTTTCAGAAATGGTTATCGAGAGAGCCAAGAGACTTGTCGAGATGAAGAAAGATGTAATAATTCTGTTAGACAGTATTACAAGACTTGCAAGAGCTTATAATATGACAGTTCCACCATCAGGAAGAACTTTATCAGGAGGTCTTGATCCAGCAGCACTTCATATGCCAAAGCGATTCTTTGGCGCAGCAAGAAATATGAGAGAGGGCGGAAGTCTTACCGTATTAGCTACAGCACTTGTGGATACAGGAAGTAAGATGGATGATGTTGTATTCGAAGAATTTAAGGGTACAGGTAATATGGAACTTGTATTAGACAGAAAATTATCTGAGAAGAGAGTATTTCCAGCACTTGATATTCTTAAATCAGGTACACGTAGAGATGACTTATTGCTTTCTAAAGAAGAGGCGGAAGCTGTATATCTTATAAGAAAGGCTACAAATGGTATGAAACCTGATGATGCAGTCGAAAAAATACTGGATATGTTTGCAAGAACAAGAAATAACAGAGAATTTATACAGATGATTAAAAAGTGCTTGCATTAAAAATTGATATATGCTACAATATAAAAGCTGTTTTTAGAATATGATTGGCGAAAGCCATTTGCATATCATTAATTTGTAAAGAGGTGAAATGAAATGAAAGAAGGTATACATCCAGCATATTACCAGGCAAAGGTTGTTTGCAACTGTGGTAATGAATTCGTAACAGGATCAACTAAGGAAGATATCCACGTAGAAATTTGTTCAAAATGTCACTCATTCTACACAGGTCAGCAGAAAGCTGCATCTGCTCGTGGACGTATTGATAAGTTCAATCGTAAATATGGTATGGCAGATAATAAATAAGTAATAGTTATAGAGGCTGTCGCATGAATGTTCTATTTTAATGAATGGAATTTCTTGTGACAGCCTCTATTTTTATCATAAAAGATATGATATAATAATCACATCAGGGAGGTGACATAATGAAACCATCAGGAATTGGTGGTCAGGCAGTATTAGAAGGCATAATGATGAAGAATAAAGACAAATATGCCGTAGCTGTCAGAAAACCTAATCAGGAAATAGAAGTATGTGTTAAAGAATACAAAGGAATAACGAAAGGTAATAAAATACTTAATCTGCCTTTTATTAGAGGTGTATTTAATTTTATAGATTCGTTAATCATAGGAATGTCAACTCTTATGTTTTCGGCTGAATTTTATGAAGAAGAGGAAACAGAAGAAGTAAAGAAAGGTGATAAAGTTGCCGATTCTTTATTCAAGGAGAAAGCAGAAAGTGCGGTAATGACGATAACGGTAATTGTGGCGGCACTTATTGCGATTGGTTTATTTGTAGTATTGCCAAGCATTGCTTCTGATTTAATTAAGAAACATTTCCATATTATTTCGTATACAATAATTTCGTTAATCGAGGGATTGATAAGAATTACATTATTTCTTATATATATATTCTTAATATCGAGAATGAAAGATATACAGAGAACATTTATGTACCATGGTGCAGAACACAAATGTATTAACTGTATTGAACATGGTATGGAATTAAATGTAGATAATGTATTAAAAAGCTCAAGACTGCATAAGAGATGTGGAACGAGCTTCTTATTCCTTGTAATGGCAATCAGTATTATATTCTTTATTCTTATTCCGGTTCAGCAGCCGGTTATGAAGATAGTAGTAAGAATATTAATGATACCTGTTATTGCAGGAGTATCTTATGAAGTGCTTAGATTTGCCGGACAACATGAGGGTAAATTAGTGGATATAGTAAGTGCGCCGGGTATGGCATTACAGAAGCTTACAACTAAAGAGCCGGATGAGAAAATGGCAGAAGTGGCAATTAAGGCAGTCGAAGCAGTATTCGACTGGAGAACATTTTTAGCAGAAAATAGTGAAGAAACTAATCAATAACTGTTATATGAATCAATAGGCGGAGGAAGTATGAAGTACGCAGAATTGGTAAAACAGGGACAATTGAAACTATTTAGATCAGGGATTAATGACCATGATTATGATGCGTGGATTCTCGTAGAGAAAATATGTGATATATCAAGGACGGAGTATTTTATCAAAATGCATGATGAAGTACCATTAGATATTGAAGAGAAGTATTTTCAGGCAATTGAGAAGAGAATGACACATTATCCACTTCAATATATAGTTGGAGAATGGGAATTTATGGGTTTGCCATTTAAGGTGAATGAAAATGTATTGATTCCTCGTCAGGACACCGAACTGCTTGTTGAAAAAGCGGTTGAAGTCATCGGTGCTGATTATTATGTGGATAAACAGGATGTAAATGTGCTTGATTTGTGTACGGGAAGTGGCTGTATAGCTATATCCATTGCGAAAATGTGTCCAAATACGAAAGTAACAGGTTCGGATTTGTCAGAAAAAGCATTAGAGGTAGCTAATGAAAATGCGAATTTGAATAAGGTGGACAATGTACATTTTGAAAAAAGCGATTTATTTACTAATATCAAGGGAAAATATAATATTATTGTATCAAACCCACCATATATTAAGTCAGAAGAAGTAGAAAAGCTTATGCCGGAGGTAAGGGAATACGAGCCACGAATGGCATTAGATGGTGATGCAGACGGACTTAAATTCTACAGAAAAATAATTGATGAATGTAAGGAATATATGGAAAAAGACGGTTACATTATATTTGAAATCGGATATGACCAGAGCGAGCAGGTTAAGGAACTGCTTCGTCAAAAAGGGTTTACTGATATAGAGGTACTAAAAGATTTGTCAGGAAATGACAGAGTTGTAACAGGAAAAAGGAGACAGATTTATGTTTGACAGATTAGATGATCTTGTAAGAAGATATGAAGAGTTAATGCTTGAGCTTAATGACCCGTCAATTGCAAATGATCAGGCCAGATTTAGAAAGCTTATGAAAGAACAGGCAGACCTTGCACCTATTGTTGAAGCATATAAAGAATATAAGAAATGCAAGGAAACTGTACAGGACAGTCTTGCCATTCTCGATGAAGAGAGTGACGAAGAGATGAAAGAACTTGCTAAAGAGGAATTAAATGAAGCTAAAGCAAGAATTGAAGAATTAGAAAAACAGCTTAAGATTCTTTTACTTCCAAAGGACCCTAATGATGACAAGAACGTTATCGTGGAGATTCGTGCAGGTGCAGGTGGAGATGAGGCAGCATTATTTGCCTATGAAATCTATCGTATGTATGTGCATTATGCAGAAAGCAAGAACTGGAAAGTTGAATTAATGGAATGTGAAGAAATCGGAATAGGCGGAATGAAGAATGTTACATTTATGGTAACAGGTCAGGGTGCTTATTCAGTTCTTAAATATGAATCAGGTGTGCATCGTGTACAGCGTGTACCGGAGACAGAATCAGGCGGACGTATCCATACATCTACAATTACAGTTGCAGTTATGCCGGAAGCCGAAGAAGTCGATGTCCAGATTGATGAGAAAGATATCCGTATCGACGTTATGCGTGCTTCAGGTAATGGTGGACAGTGTGTCAACACAACCGATTCAGCGGTTCGTTTAACACATTTTCCATCAGGAATTGTTGTATACAGCCAGACAGAAAAATCGCAGTTACAGAATAAAGCTAAGGCATTTGCTTTATTACGTTCTAAATTATATGATATTGAATGTCAGAAAGCCCATGATGCTGAGGCTGAGGCAAGACGAAGCCAGATTGGTACAGGTGACCGTTCAGAGAAAATCAGAACTTATAACTTCCCACAGGGAAGAGTTACAGACCACAGAATCGGTCTTACACTTTATAAGTTAGATAAGATTATGAATGGAGACATTCAGGAGATAATTGATGCTTGTATTGCAGCTGACCAGGCTGCTAAGTTAGCGAAGATGAATGAGGATTAAATAAAATCGTAATTGAAACGGTCTTTGACATATGTCATCGACCGTTTTTCTTTTGAGCATATAGTTTAGATGCACTGTACACCCTTATTTTTTGGTTTGGATGTATTTATTTATAGACCTATGGTTAACTTTAGTTAATTTTATTGTTTGCATTCATATACAAATTTAAAAGTCCTGTAGTTAGTTGAGTTTGAGCTGACTTCTCTTTAAAATTTAGAAGGTCAAATAATGTATCTATAGAGTTTATTTCATTAGAATGTTTTTCTACAGTGGAATATGCATGTTGTATTCTGGCTTCTGTTAAATTCAGGGATATGATATTTGTGTAGAGACAGAACTGTTGATGCCAGATAGGACTAGTAGAAGTGGCAGTCTATTCTGTACAGTATCCATTTGGCGGAGGCTGTAATGGAGATATGGTTGAAAAACTGCATACAACTATCGGTAATTTTGGATATCAGGTGTATCAAGCAATACTGGTTGTTATTTGTGAATGAATATTTCTTGCAGGTGTCCAGCATAGAAAGCATTTTAAAAACTTCAAATGTTGATTGGTTATGGTTTTTATGTGTAGTTGTCGAATAACGGGTATTTTCAGGAAGATGTGAAATATGTGATTGTATTGGTATTTTTATGTAGTTTTCAGGTCAAGAAATTATTCTAAAATTCTGATGGGTTATTCTGTTTTTAATGTGATTTTTATGAATAAAAGAGGTTGAAAAAAGACATAATTATGGTATAATTAAACCATAAATAAGGAGGTGTATATTATGCCACAAATAATTCCAATTAAAGACTTGAAGAATACATCGGAGATATCTGATATGTGCCATAAGACAGAGGAGCCAATTTATGTTACGAAAAATGGCTATGGTGATATGGTAATTATGAGCATGGAGATTTATGAGTCAACAATGAGACAGATTGCCATGTACAGAGATATAGAGATATCTGAAAAGCAGATAGAGGCAGGACAGGTAAAGGATGCCAGAACAGCACTTAGAGAAACGAGGGCAAAGTATGGCTTATAAATTAAATGTTACAGAGCATGCTGATGAATTGCTTGATAATCTTATATATCATTTGATTTATCGATTAAAGAATAAACAGGCAGCGAAGCATTTGTTAGATTGTATAGATGTAATCTATGATAGATTGGAGGTCAATCCTTTTCAATTTGCAGAATGTAGGGATTCATATCTTGTAAAGAAAGGGTATAGAGAAGCAGTTGTGCCACAGATGAATTATATTATCATTTTCGATGTGAGAGATGATGTTGTAAATGTAGTTGGTATTTTCCACCAGTTAGAGAATTACCAAAATAAATTATAATATGCTGGGGGTAGATCAGCTTCCGAATATGGCTTTTCAAGCAGAAATGCGGCAAGGTATCTGCGACTCAATCATCTGATTCAGCCATTTAAGGATATGATGGGCAAAAACAAGATTGCTCTGTTGGCAGCAGTGGATGTGTCTTATCTCACAGAGGAAGAGCAGCAGAGCTTTGGAATATTGTGGAGCGTCAGGGACTTAAGGTGAAGCCTGTATACGCAGAAAAGCTTCGTAAGGCATCCGGAAATCTGACAGAAGAGAAGATGGCAGAAATCCTTGAAACGTTGCAGGTGAAGCACACGGATGGCAATGACGGTGTAATCTTTAGGCTTCCAAAGTCTATCGGTAGTAAGTATTTTGATGGAATGGATTCAAAGCAGATGGAAGCAGTTGTGGAGCAGGCTTTGGCTGCGTGGTTTGAAGGGAATGAGGCTTCGGTTGTTCAGTGCAGAAGATTTGAAGTGCCTTGATCCCCGATATTTTAATATCATATCAGTTGATGATTATGATGTGACAGTAATGTCCAGAAATACTGGACATTACTGTCACCTTCATAATCCAGAGTATCCGGGAGAGGACTTAGTGGTTATTTTTCATAAGCATAAGTTTTCACATCCATATCATCAGCATGGCAGAGCGAATACGCTGAGACAGGCGGTGAGAGGGATTAAGAGCCATGATAAGTGGCAGATGGGCGGAAGGAAATAATATTTAGGAATATCTGGGAAGTTGGTCGACGATTCCAGGTATTTTTTTGAGTTAGAGGCATATATTTATAAATAGAATCACATCAAAAGTGCAATCAAAATAGAAAAAACAAGTAAAAAATACAAAAACGAGGATTTGCTTGACATTTTATAAGGAAGGTGTATAATGCATTATAGTGGTAAAAGTATTTACGGAAAGGTGAACACAATGGGACAAATTACAGAACAGTCATTTATTACTGAAGAGCATGGTAATAACTTACCGACTGTAAGAATAAAAAAAGTAGTATTAGATAATTTTAAGAGTGTTGGACATGGGATGATTACATTCAATTGTGGTCGTGAATTCATTCCATGCGATACAGAATCGGACATTTTAGGCATATATGGACAGAATGGATCTGGAAAAACATCTTTTATCGAAGCACTTTCCATTTTAAAAGGGCTTATGGCTGGAGCTTCCGTGCCTAGCGTATATGCTGACTGCGTTGCGGTTGGTAAGGATTTTGCTAAATTGGAATTTGTTTTTGATTTGCAATATGAAAACGGAGTTATACGAGAGGCGGCCTATTCATTCTGCATGTCCAGTGCTGCATTGTCTAAGGAAGAGATAGATGAAAAATATAAGGGCGCACCAGATGAGTTCGATATTCCGGATGAAGACTCCAAGGTTATTATTTTTGATGAGAAGTTTTCATTACTATGGGAAGACGCATCTAAATGTCAGGTGATAATTGATACTTCTTCAGAAGAAAATGCCTTTGTACCAACAACTAAAAGAAAAGAAATTGCGGGTGGCGGGAAAAAGGTATTGGTTGCATTAGAAGTAAACAAACAACTTGCACGTAGCAAGTCTCGGTCTTTTATTTTTATGCATGACACGCTGAAACTGTTTTCGGAAAATGACGATAAGTCTGTTTTCTTTAGGGTGCTTGTAGAGTTGAGACTGTATGCACGTCATTATCTATATGTGATTGATACAAAGTCTTCGGGATTAATTCGCCTTAATTTTGCGCTTCCTATATATACAACTGATGGGCAGATGATGTTCAATGCAAAAAGACCGGAAGTTATTCCAGCAGAAATGGTGGAAGATTTAAGGGCTGATTTAAATAATATTAGTTCGGTGTTAGGTCAATTGGTACCAGGTTTAGCTATCGGATTTAAGGAACTTTCGCAAACATTGGACAAAGATGGCAATCCGGCAACAGTAATGATGTTGACAGCTTATAGAGATGGAAAAGAATTGCCACTTAGAGATGAGTCTGATGGTGTACGAAAGATTATTTCTGTATTAAGTTTGATCATTGCAGCATTCAATCAGAAGTCGGTCACTGTTGCAATTGATGAATTTGATGCAGGCATTTTCGAATACTTACTTGGAGAAATCCTTCAGGCACTTGAGGAGTCTGGAAGAGGACAGTTTATCTTTACTTCTCATAATCTCAGACCATTGGAAGTAATTGATAAAAAGTTCTTATACTTTACAACGACTAATCCAGATAACAGATATATTAGACTGAAAAATATTTCTGCTACAAATAATTTGAGAGACACATACTTTAGAGAAATAATTCTATGTGAGCAGGAAGAAGGAATATACAATAAAACCAAGCGCTTTAAGATAATTGCTGCGTTGAAGAAGGCAGGAGGAGAACGTTAATGGGAAAAAGACCAAAGAGAAAGATTGTTTTGTTCCTTGTAGAAGGTAAATCTGATCGAGAGGCGCTTCAACTTGCCATTCCTGAATTATATGATGAGATAGATGAGGATATTGAAGTCTATTTTCCTATAATTAGAAAAGAAGAGGAAGAAAAGGGCGGAGATATCACATCTACAAATTATGTGAATAAGCAAGGAAAGCGTTACTGGGTACATCCAAGCAACATCGAAGAAGCGATTTATGAATTATTCCTAGATGATTTCTTTGATAAAGAGAAAATATTACCAAAGGACATTTCAGAGATAATTCAAATTGTCGATACAGATGGGGCTTATATCCCAGATGAATGTGTGGTTTTAGATTCATCGTTATCTGAAGAAGATTCTCCATTTTATAAGGATGATAAAATTGCTTGTTTGGATGTGGATAAGATTGTTAAGAGAAACGAGCAAAAAAGTGAGAATTTGGATTATTTAAGTTCTTGCAAAAATATAAAGGTTAAGCAGAAAACAGTTCCGTATTCGGTATACTATGTTTCTTGTAATTTGGATCATTACCTTCATCAATCAGCTAATTTAGACTATCGTATTAAACGTTCATTAGCTGATACATTTGCAAGAACGTATATTGGTGATGTCGAAGGGTTCGTTAAAGAAATTTCTGATGATCCAGGAGCAGTAAAAGGTATGAGTTATGACGAATCTTGGAATTATATTAAAGAAGATAAGAATTCGTTACATAGACATACCAATCTGAATTTGCTTTTTGAGAAACTGCTAGCAAAAGCGGAGAGCTGAAGAATTGGATGTGGGAGAGTCCTGTAATTGAGTGATGCTTGGTATTCTTAAAATTGAGGCAACTACTAATCAAGCATGTTGTGCTTGTATACCATATAGTTGTGTTATGAATAAGTACCTATTTTATTATTTGATGTCACAAAGAAGAAATTATATTAAAATGGGAGCCGGAGGTGCACAACCAAACATATCAAAAGAAAAAATAGTTATATCTTTGATACCACTCCCGCCACTTGAAGAGCAGCATCGCATTGTTGCCAAGATAGAGGGAATTCTTCAATATATTGACCAGTATGACAAGGCTTATACGAAGTTGGAAACATTTAATAAAAAATTCCCAGAGGATATGAAGAAGAGTATCTTGCAAATGGCTATGCAGGGAAAGCTGTGGAACAACAACCAGAAGAAGGAACTGCCGATGAGCTTTATGAGCAGATTGTTGCTGAGAAAACCCAGCTTATCAAGGATGGCAAGATTAAGAAAGAAAAGCCATTGCCTGAGATTACTGAGGATGAAATTCCTTTTGAGATTCCTAGTAGTTGGAAATGGGTGAGATTAGGAGAGCTTGCTATATTGCAAAATGGAGATAGAAGTAGCAAATACCCTGTAGAGTCAGACTATGTAGAAAATGGAATTTCTTTTTTGGTGCAAAAGATATGGGCGAAAAATACTTGTCTTATGATAATGTTAGGTACATCAGTCAAGAAAAATTTAATGTATTAGGGAATGGAAAACTTAAATATGAGGATTTTGTTTGCCTGTTAAGAGGTTCTGTAGGAAAGGTTGAAATTTTCAAATCAGATGAAACCCCTAATACAGGATCTATATGTGCGCAAATGGTAATATTAAGTTCTATATGTAAAGACAGTGTGGAATATTTGTATAGTGTATTAAAATCACCATACTATTTTGAAATAATTAAATTGAAAACAACAGGAACTGCAGTAAAACAACTTCCTGCTAAGGAACTAAGTAATGTTATAGTGTCACTCCCACAACTTGAGGAGCAGAAGCGTATCGTTGCCAAGATAGAGGAGTTTTTACCATTTTGTGACCAGCTTATCAAGTAAATTGAATTGTGCGAGGAGGTGTATTGTCATAGATAAATGGAGTATGGCAAAGTATTTGATTGATGCAAAAAAGAATGTGGATAGCATTCTTTTTATAGAAGAAAACATTGATAAGGTGTGCAATCTTAACCTTAGACGAAAAATTGAGGAATTAAGGAGAGAATTCTACATAAACTGCTGTGTTGTACTTGATAAATCACATCCTAAAAACAAAAAGAAAATTTGTGAAGACAAGCTGATTGAGGCGATTTATTATGAACGTGATAAGAATTGTGCGCATAGAGATGATGATTACAAATCTCCAGAGTTCAATCAATTGAGTGATATGATTGAAACGATGAAACAACAGATACAGCAAGTACTTGTGGTTTGCAAGGATTCACTTCCTAATAATATTACATTGGATTTTGTATCACATGATAGGGAATTATTTCGTTTAATATATGGAATTACTGCTGAAAAGGAAGAAGAAATAAAATGTATAAAGTATCCTGAATATGGCAAGATACCACAGTCAGGAAATTTTATAACAAAGAAAGTATTTGAGGAGACTGAGGATATCAGAACAATTAAGGATAAAAATGAGTATGCAGTAATAATTGAGGATGGCATTAATTTTTATGAGTCGCTACAAAATCATCAAGATGCCTGTATAAAGATAAATGTCCTTTATAATTTGGAAACATGGTGTAGTTTTAATCAAGAAAGTTTTTCAAAGATTCAAAAACTCAAAAAAGCTGGAGGATTAAATGAATTTGATATGCCAGTTATGCCAAAGGGTAATGCATAGTTAGAAGAATTTATGAGATTGCTATCAATATAGTATATTTTGGCTTTAGTTTTGGTAACTGAATAATATAGATATTATGAATCAGATGTTTTGTTGATGCTAGAAGTAAAATGAGCAATGGAAAACGGTCGATTGTATAAATTGACTGTTTTTAAGTATAAGTTTAGAAAATAATTGAATTTAAAAAATTTGCAAAGGGGTTAAAAAGTAACATAATTATTCAGTAATATAGAATATGGATAAGTGAGGTGGATATTATGTCAGTTGATACTAATACAATGGTTTCTAATACACAGGCTATTGATTTTAGTAAAGCGGAACAGGAAAAAATTGCATCAACAGAAGATGTATTTGCAATTTCGGAGTGCTTTATTAAACAAAATATGGAGGCTTATGAGGAACTGGCAAAATGATACGATTATGCAAAAGATAAGAGATATAGTCATCTTTAGATGGTTCTATTTTAATAAGAAATGAAATATTTATGAGGTTTGTGGTGTCTGTCAACCACTTATAGGTACTTAAAGGATAAGGAGAATGAAATGAAATTTAGAAATTTTGAAAAAGAAAATATAGCATACAAAGTAGAACAGCAACGTGAAGCGGCAAGGAAAGTAAGAGATACTATAAAAGATGCAGATTTGTCAGAATGTGAAGCAGGCTTTGAATTAGCAAAAGAAATGTTAATAAAGAATGAAGAAGCAGGAGTAAGTGTTATTTTAGAATATTTATTTAATGAATATGGTAGTGGCGCTTTAAGATGGCTTCAAATTTCAATAACATTTTTGCTTGGTATGTGTGCAACAATAATTACTGATAACAGTAGAGGTGAAGTAAATGATGTATTAATAGGAAATGTTATTGCTTTACTATTATTTGGTTGGCTAATTGATGTGGCGGGAAAAGTATTTGAAAATAGTAATGTCAAGCTTAACATAAGAATTCTTAGGTCAATGTCTTTTGAAAGATATAAAATGCTTATAGATTCTGATACAAAAGAGGAAGAAAAGAAGTAATTGAGCATTTAGGTTGCAATATAGATAAGTAAATGTAGTTAGAATTTTCATTAAGTTAGAGAATTATCAAAATAAATTGTAATGATTAGATAAATCAGAGCCAGACTATCAAACCTACATATACAATGGATTTATATAGAAAATATGGCAGATTTATAATCTACTGAAAGGAGAGCAGACCGATGAATGAAATTATGAATAGTGTAAATAATGCTATTATGAATAATTTTGAAAAAACAGACAACATATTAAATGATGTACAAAATATTATTGAAGTATCTCAAAAAGAGGCATACCGTACTGTAAATATGATATTAACGCAAAGGAATTGGCTGATTGGATATCGAATTGCAGAAGAAGAATTAGCTAGTGAACAACGTGCAGAATATGGTGCTGAAGTTATTAAAAGATTGTCAAGGGAACTTACAACAAAATATGGAAAAGGGTTTACAAAAACAAATCTTTATAGTTTTTACAGATTCTATAAATGCTTTCCAGAGATTTTCCACACAGCGTGTGGAAAATCTAATATGTGTTTATCATGGTCGCATTATCGTACTTTGCTTCAAGTTCATGATGAAACAGCTCGCAAATGGTATGAGAAAGAAGCTTATGAGCAGACATGGAGTGTTCGTACCTTACAGAGAAATATTGATACCCAGTATTATTATCGTATGCTTCAATCACAGGATAAGAATGCTGTAGAGTCTGAAATGAAAGAAAAGACATCCTCATATCAGAATGATAAACTTGAGTTTATAAAAAATCCTGTAGTAGTGGAGTTCTTGGGCTTAACACCAGATACATCTTTTAATGAGACGAAACTAGAGACAAGTATAATCAGTAATTTGCAAAAATTTTTGATGGAAATGGGAAAAGGGTATGCATTTGTAGCAAGACAGCAACATATTCATACAGAAAAACAGGATTATTATATAGATTTGGTCTTTTATAATTATATCTTGAAATGCTTTGTACTTATAGATTTGAAAACGGAACGTATTACCCACCAGGATGTAGGGCAGATGGATATGTATATTCGCATGTATGATGAATTAAAGAAATCTCCAGATGACAATCCGACACTGGGTATTGTACTGTGTTCTGAGACGGATGAAGACATTGCTAGATATTCGATTTTACATGGTAATGAGCAATTATTTGCCAGCAAATATAAATTATATTTACCAACTGAAGAAGAACTGAGAGAAGAGATAGAAACACAAAAAGCTATGTTTTATTTACAACAGAAGGATGAAGAGAAAAAAGTCGGAGGAGAAACAGAGGTCTAAGTGTATTACATTCCGATTGTAATTGTAGGTGAGTCACAGAAGATTGAGGGCACTGCGAAAAAATAAAATCAATTGAATAAATCAAGAAGTATCAGGTAGTTATCATTTCGATAGCTACCTTTTTCTTTTGAAAAAAATATCGCATAATTCGATATAAAAGTAGTGTAAAATATTGTTAATTCATCATTTCTTTACAATAGATATTTACATTTTTGGTAGAAAATGTTATAATTGAGTACACTCAAAACTAAACTCATAATTACAATCAAAAGGAGAAAATACATTGAAAGGACTACAACCTAAAGGGATAGCACGACGCAATAAAATGTTGCTTGCTGCGATACAGCTGTTCTTAGAACAAGGATATGAGAAAACGACTACAGCCCAGATATCAAGGGCAGCAGGAATGTCACCAACATCTTTTTTTGCAGCATTTGAAAATAAAGAGGCATTGCTCTTGAAATTGACACAGATAATGTTCGAAAATCAGTTTGAAAAGGCACGTTCATTTGCCGAAAATCATGAACCACTTATGGTATATTGCCTCGAAACGGCACTACAGATAAACATAACAGAATTATCTGAATCACTTAGAGAAATATATGTTATGGCATATACATTGCCTAGTACGTCTGAATATATCTATCGTAGTACAGCTATTCAGATTAAAAATATATTTGCGGCATATATGCCAGATGCAGAGGATAAGGATTTTTACGAAATGGATATAGCATCGGGAAGTATAACAAGAGGATTTATGGCAAAACCTTGCGATATGTATTTTACATTAGATAGAAAGCTAAGAAGATATCTGGATTGTTGTCTTAAATTGTATAATGTACCAACAGAAAAACGCAATAGCCTTATTGAGGCAGTACTTGCTGTTGACCTTAATTCAGTTGCAGCTAAATTGATAGAGGAGATTGTAGCAAAGGCAGAAACAGGACTTGAAGAAGCTATAGGTAACAAGATAACTTAAATGATCAAGGAGGTGCATCTTATTGAATGGAAAAGCATTAAAGCAAAGGCAAAGACTAATTGCATGGCTAATTTCAGCAGTGTTTTTTGCGATTTCATGTGTGATGGCGGTAACCACAGTGATACAGGCACAGGAATCTGCACTTGTATCAGCTGTATTGACTACGGACAAGGACAGCTATAATGAAGGCGAAGATATCAATATCGTACTTAAGGTTACAAATAACAGTACATATGATGTCGGTGGTATAATATCTGAAATTACACTACCTGATGGATTGACTCTTAAAAGTGGAGGGCTTTCTGAGGGGGAATATTCGCTGGCAGCCGGGAAAGACAGAATAACAGAATTAACAGCGTACATAGAGAAATTAACTCCAGAGGAGACAACATCAGAAGAGTTGACAACAGAAGGGACAACAACCCCAGAGAAGATAACGACATCAGGAGAGACAACTACTCAGGAACAGACAACATCAGATGAGAAGACAACAACACCTGATAAATCATCTAATCCTAAAACAGGAGATTCACACAGTAATATATGGATAATACTCGCAATTTTATCAGGAATAATATTTTTGGCATTCAGCATTAAAAATAAAAAATTAAAGAAAATATTTTCAATATTTTTATGTATGATAATGTTATTCTCGATATTACCTGCTGATGCATTTGCAAACAATGGTACAAACACAACTGCTTCAGGTGGAAGTGTAATTGCAAACAAGGATATAACAGTAAATGGTGTTAAAAAGACGATAACTGCAAAGGTTGCATATACAGACAATGAGCCTTCCGAGGGCGAAGAGGTTACTGTAACTTTTGATACGGGAGATGGAACACCTGTTGAGCCAATTACAGTGAAAAAAGGCGGAACAATAGAACAGCTTCCACAGTCTTTCGGAGCAGGTAAGGCATTTATGGGATGGTTTACCGACACAGGATTTACCGATGAATTCTTTTCAGATACGCCTGTAAATGAAGATATGACAGTTTATGCATCATTTAAGGATTCTTCGGATGATTATGAACCTGTGGAAGATACAACTTATTATGAGGAAAATTGCGATGAAAATCATTCGATAACTCTTATCAGCGATGAAGTAATAACTGCTGATAATATTAACAGTTTTATTACACTTTTTGCATATACAGGTGATACTCCGGAGAGATTTACGGTTACACCAAATGGTGAAAATGAGTACACCATAGTTCCTGAAACTCCATATACAAAGGGTTGTATGTATCGTATGACAGCCAATGATGGGGTACATTTTAAGGGACTTAATGAAGTAGTTTCAGAATATACATTTAAAATATATAAAGAAGAATCTAATATAGTAGAGCTTAGGGATGGCATTAAATATCTTGATAAAGCGAAGCTTACAGAGACACCTAATGAATATGAATATATTATTCAGAAAGATTATTACGAGGCAAATACGCTTGCAGTAGATGATGTTATCTGTATTGGAGATGGTACAAATAATATTACGGACGATTGTCTTTTTGTTAAAATCATTGACAGCATAAAGGATGATGACGAGTATTATATACAGACAGATGATTGTGATGTTGAAGATGTATATGATAAGGTTGATATATATTTTACTGATCCTGCACAGAATAAATATCTTGTAGATGGTATCGATACTGCAGCACTTGAACAGGAAATCTATAACAGCGAGGGAGCAAAACAATTAAATTATGTACTTGCAGCTGTGCTTGCAGAAAGTGAGACAGTAAAAGAAGAGTTAGATGGGGAATCACTGGTAGGAAGTACGCTGGATGATGACAGGCTGAAGGATTTTTCTGATTATGCGCATCCTAAGGAGGATACACTTGCTGATCTTGCTAAGAGGTTAGGCAAGAACCTTAAGGTATCTGTTAAGATAGGAGAGGCAGAAAATAATAATTTTACATATCCTAATCCTGACTATTGGACAGCAATTACATTTACACTCGGTTATAAGGGAAATGTCAAAGGTAAATTAAAAGTTGATGCAACATTTACCATTACCGAATATATTAATGTATCTTTACAGGGATATAAGCAATTTGAGTTTAAATGGTTTGATACGCCTGAACTTGAATTTAACTATGCGGCTAATATGTATACGCAGACTGATATCGAATTGCAGGTACTTGTATGTTCTGTAGGGGCAAACAGTTATAGAAATATCACTGATGAAGTTACAAAGATGCTTAGAAGTGATAAAGAAAATGATACTCAGGGACTTGTTAAAGAAGTTCAGGACATGCTTAACAAGAAAGGCGGTTATATAGAACTTTGCAGACTGCCATTATTCTCTACGGCAAAGCCGTTAGCATTATTCCAGCTTAACTTTGAACTTGATTTTGTGGTAAAAATGAGTTTTGCAGGTGGTATAGGAAGTAAATTTTCTGTACTTGATGCAAGACAGGTGGGTGCATATGGTAATTCTAAAGAAAAAGAATTCAGTATGTACAAGAATAAGCTGATTGGAGCTGACAGATATAGCTTTGATCTGACTTTATGCGGATATACAGGAATTAAGATGGGAATTGCAGGTCAGCTTACAGTATCATTTATTGGGCTTAGACGACTTGGCGAAGTCGGAGTCGAAGTACAGGTAGGGGCTTATCTTGATATCTATGGATACGCACGTTATCATGTTGTAAAACCTGACCACAGATATGATACAGTATATAGTACACTTATGGGCGGCTTCTATTTAGAAGGTGGTATTTATCTGGAGGTAAATCTGGTAGCGGAATCTAAAGTATTTAATATAAGAGTTGATGCACCATTGATACCGGAATGTAAGTGGCCGTTATTCTCAATGGGTGATAAGAAACTTGTTGTATGCTTAAATGATCCGGTAACGCCAATAGTATTTTATTCTAATGGAAGCTCATATGCCAGCATAGACGTGAATGACCTTTCACCAATGTCCGGACAGGTAGTAGATATTACTACCGGAGTACTTGATAAAAATGCGACTATACCATGGAATAAGGTGACATTAAAAGTTTCGGGTAAGGGATTCAGAGTAGTTTATGACCGTCAGGGAAGGCATCTGACATATGACCAGCCATATTCATCATATAGGCAAAGTTCTGACGAATGTACAGCTCAGGTCCACTATTATGGCAATACATTACAGTTTACAAAGACTGCTGATTCTAAAGCAAGTACAACTAAAACAGTTAGAGTAATATGGTATGATAAATCAAGAGTTAATTTTGATGACATAGGTAAGATGTACACTGTTAATTTCTTCAGAGAAGTTGATGGAGAAAAAACACTTGTTGGTACAAGACAGGTACCGGCTGGAAATTATGCAGGCAGTTTTGATACAAATGGAGCTGTAGACAGTTGGAAATACATGGATGAAGAATGGGAAAGTGATCCGTATTTTACTCCGGTATCTAAAGATAATACAGAAATTATATACCATGCAAAGAGAGCGCAGGCATTAGTCAGCTTCACTTATTATGATGTTAATAAAGACATATGGACGACAGAAGTAAGAGCTGTTAATGTTGGTGATGATGCAACACCTCCGGATATAGTCGATAATGAAAATATAAAATTTAGTGGCTGGTATTCAATAAATGGTGTGCCACAAGGATATTATAATATGTTTAAATATGCCGCAAATAATATGAAGAAAATCGATTATAAGGTAGATAAATACTATCTTAAGAGCGGACTTCCTACTGATAAGGCATTGTGTTCGGTTACATCATCTGATTTGTATGGAGCAGAAAGACAATTGTTTTATAGTTATAACAAGGAATATCATCAGGTAATTTATTATTACAGAGCCGGTTATACATTAAAAAATATGTCAGTTAAATTCAAATCGCAGACAATGTATGGAGAGCCGGTAGTCAGAGAAATGGAAGTACCTTATGGTAAATCACCTGATATGCCTTATGCAGCAACACCGCTTGGCAAAACATTACTTGGATATAGTTCAGATGGTGGTAAGACAATTTATAAATTATGGTCTCAATTACCAAAAGTATATGAAGATACGGTTTATGAAGCTATATATAAAACCAATGTATACAATGTAGACTTGTTCTATTATGATGACATAGCACGCGAGTTCAAGATTTATAAGACATTAAAGGTTGATGGTGGAACGTCTGTACCAAAGTCTGAATTAGATGAAGCATTTGCCGCATGTAACTGGCAGGAAGGAACTTCATATCAATTTATACAATGGTGTGAAGACCAATATGGTTACAATGTTGGAGAATTTGAATTAGATAAGCTTATATATAGAGACCTTAGAATACGTCCGATTATCAGACGTAATGTAAGGATTAATCTTGATGCAGGTGATGGAAGAAATCTGTTCTATGATTATTTAGATAGCTTTGACTCAGAAGATTATGAAGTGACTATTTCAAGATGGGCTGTAAAAGATTCTGATAAATATAATGATTACGAGCCGATAGGCTGGAAAGATAATAAAACAGGACAGGTTTATAGTATCGGTCAACAGGTTAAAATTGATTATGCTACAACACTTACAGCAATTTATAAAGTAAATCCTAAGACATATACTGTAAAAGTTTCAACTCCATATGGTGAGCTTCTGAATGGTGAAACTACTGATACATTTACAGGCGGTTATGATGATTACCTGGCATTTGTTGAGAAATATAACAACTATATACCTCAGAATGTTGAGGGTGAAGGTTATACTCTTGAGTATCAGGGTTCATCAAGTATTCCATCAGCAGATGGGCTGTCACTTGAGATAATATTTGGCAATTGGAAAAAGAATGTACACAGACATACATTAAAACTTGATGTTAATGGTGGTAAGCTGACGGGGAATGATGAAAGAACTGAAGCTTACGGAGCAGAGATTAAATTGTCAGATATGGCAGAGGTATCTAAGACAGATGATTTGCGTGATTATATATTCGGAGGCTGGATAGATGAAGATGGAAATATCTATGGAGCAGATGACACAATAACACTTACTAAAGATGTAACACTTACTGCAATATGGATTGATGGTGATTATCAAGAATACACAATTACGTTTATTCTTGATGGTACAGTTATTGAAAGGAAGAATTATCATTATGGCGATATGCTTCCGGTATTTGGTGCACCTTCAGAGGCAGCAGGATATATTTTCAATGGCTGGTCATGGTCAGGGGCAGCAGGTGCTTTAGTAAAACAGCCGGAAACAATGCCTGCTTCAGGATTAACTGCAATTGCAACAACTACAAAATGCTATATAACCTATGAGTTTGACGGACAGATTTATAAGACTAAGGAAGTTGCAAAAATAGGTGATACAATTCCGGTTATTGATAAACCGGTAAAAGACTATTATGATGTTACGGAATGGTCAGCAGATGGTATAGTTGTAACAGATGGAAAATTTGTAATGCCTGCTCATGATGTTATATTTAGAGCAACGTCATCACCTAAATTCTATGATATAAGTATCACAATTGACGGTTCAATAAGTGAGGATAGTCCTTTAAGTGAGCAATACATGAATGTTGTGACACTTCCGGTTCCGCCACAGAAGAGTGGCTATACTTATTACTGGAAATCGGATGATGTAGATATTTATGAAGAAAATGGTGAATATAAATTCATAATGCCACATAATGATGTCAGTGTGGAATGTATTTATACAACAGCAACACATAATATCTACTATATAATAGATGGTGAAACTGAACCATATTGTACTATTTCAGATGTTCCTGTAGGTAAAGAAATGTTTTCATATATTGATTTGCCGCAGAAAGATGGATATATGTTTAATGAAACATGGATATGTCTGACAGATATTTCACTTGTCAACAAAGAGGGAATATATACTATGCCTGACAGTGATGTTTACTTCTGGGGCAGATATTGCGAAGATACAGAGAACACGATTATTCTTGGTATCGAGATAAGCATTGATGGTGTTACAGACAATTATTATAGCCTGTTTGTAAATAAAGGCGAAATAATAACACTGCCTGATATTAAACGCAATGGATATACACTTAGTTATGAAAGTGAAACGTTGACAGTTACTGATGGCAAAGTTAGAATACCAGATGATGGTACAGATGAGATAACACTTACGGCAAAATTTACAAAGAAATAAATTTATAGAGAAGTAATTTTATAAAGAGAGTTATAGGATAAAGCATTTGATGGCTGAGATTAGTCATTAACACGATTAGCCCTATAACTCTAAGATATAAAGTATTATAGAATGGATAAATGATGAAGTTATGAAGTAATCATTTATCCGTTCTTTTTTCTGTATTCTCTTGGCGAATATTCAATTTTTCTGTAAAATAGTGATAAGATAATGTAATCAAAATGAATAGTCAAATTGGAGGTAATCGGTTTGTATTTTATATATGGAGATGAAGAAATTGAATATTTAAAAAGTAAAGACAAAATATTAGGTGGGGTCATTGAGAAAATTGGACACATTGAACGTGTAACAGATACCGATTTATTTTCATCGGTTGTACATCATATCATAGGACAGCAGATTTCTACTAAAGCACAGGAGACTATATGGCAACGTCTGAAGGATGAGTTAGGAGAAGTTAATGCAGAAAATATTTATAAAACAGACATATCAAGATTACAGTCCTTGGGAATGAGCTTTAGAAAAGCTGAGTATATAAAAGACTTTGCGGATAAGGTACATAGTGGAAACTTTAATTTACAGGATATTTCAGAGATGTCTGATGAAGAAGCCATTAAGGCACTTGCTTCTTTAAAGGGAATTGGCGTATGGACAGCAGAAATGATTTTACTATTCTGTCTGCAAAGACCAGATATCTTCAGCTTTGATGATCTGGCAATACAGAGAGGGCTTCGAATGGTATATCATCATAGGAAGATTGACAGAAAATTATTTGAAAAATATCGCAGACGTTTCAGTCCGTATTGTAGCGTAGCAAGTCTGTATCTGTGGGCAGTTTCAGGTGGGGCGATAACTGAGATGAAAGATTATGCACCTAAGAAAAGGAAAAATTAAAATAAAATGAATAAAGGATAGTGCAAAAAAAGAATAAAAATGATAAAAAATTAACAATTTTCAGAAAATCAAGATTTTTTGTTGATTTTGTTTTGTAATAATGTATAATATTATGAGTGAAGTTGAAAAAAGACTTCGATAGAAAGAAATGACATATTCTGCACATGCAGATGTAAAACTTTCTACTAACTATTAAAGAAAAGGAGTTAGATTCAAATGGCAAAAATTGATTTAAGCAAGTATGGTATTAATGGAACAACTGAAATTGTTCACAACCCTTCTTACGAAGTATTATTTGAAGAAGAGACAAAGGCAAGTCTTGAAGGCTATGAAAAAGGTCAGGAAAGTGAACTTGGTGCAGTAAATGTTATGACAGGTATTTACACAGGACGTTCACCAAAAGACAAGTATATTGTAATGGATGAAAATTCAAAGGACACTGTATGGTGGACATCTGATGAATATAAGAATGATAATCACCCACTTTCAGAAGAAGTATGGGCTTCATTAAAAGACATCGCTAAGAAAGAGCTTTCTAATAAGAGACTTTTCGTAGTTGATGCATTCTGTGGTGCTAATAAAGATACACGTATGGCAATCCGTTTCATCGTTGAAGTGGCTTGGCAGGCACATTTTGTAACAAATATGTTCATCAAACCTTCAGCAGAAGAGTTAGAGAACTTCGAGCCAGATTTCGTTGTTTACAACGCATCTAAGGCTAAAGTTGAAAATTACAAAGAACTTGGTCTTAACTCAGAGACAGCAGTAGCATTTAACATTACAAGCCGTGAACAGGTTATCATCAACACATGGTACGGCGGAGAAATGAAGAAGGGTATGTTCTCAATGATGAACTACTACTTACCACTTAAAGGTATGGCTTCAATGCATTGCTCAGCAAATACAGACTTAAATGGCGAAAATACAGCAATCTTCTTTGGTTTATCAGGAACAGGTAAGACAACACTTTCAACAGATCCTAAGCGTTTACTTATCGGTGATGATGAACATGGCTGGGATGACAATGGCGTATTCAACTTCGAAGGTGGTTGTTATGCAAAAGTTATCGACCTTGATAAAGATTCAGAGCCAGATATCTACAATGCAATCAAACGTGATGCTCTTCTTGAGAACGTAACACTTGATGAGAATGGTAAGATTGATTTCACAGATAAGAGTGTAACAGAGAATACTCGTGTATCTTATCCAATTAATCATATTGAGAACATCGTTCGTCCGGTATCTTCTGCTCCAGCAGCTAAGAATGTTATTTTCTTATCAGCAGATGCATTCGGAGTACTTCCTCCAGTATCTATCCTTACACCTGAGCAGACACAGTACTACTTCCTTTCAGGATTCACAGCTAAATTAGCTGGTACAGAACGTGGTATTACAGAGCCTACACCAACATTCTCAGCATGCTTCGGACAGGCATTCCTTGAGTTACATCCTACAAAATATGCTGAAGAACTTGTTAAGAAGATGCAGAAGAGTGGTGCTAAAGCATACCTTGTTAACACAGGTTGGAATGGTACAGGCAAACGTATCTCTATTAAAGATACTCGTGGTATTATCGATGCAATCCTTAGCGGTGACATCAATAAAGCTCCAACAAAGAAGATTCCACACTTTGACTTTGAAGTTCCAACAGAACTTCCAGGTGTAGACAGCGCAATTCTTGATCCTCGTGATACTTACGCTGATGCTTCTGAATGGGAGACAAAAGCTAAAGACCTTGCAAGCAGATTCATTAAGAACTTTGCTAAATACGAAGGAAATGAAGCAGGTAAAGCACTTGTTTCAGCAGGTCCACAGTTATAATCTGAATAAAATAAATCTGATGAATATTATATAGAAAATGTACAAATTGTATAGACTATAGATATATAAAGCATTAGACGAATATAGAGGTGTCTGGTATAATTATCAGACACCTTTAGTATTAATAGGAGGAGATGGAAAGATGGAAATAAATAATAATAACCGAATTTATATTGCAATTGATTTAAAATCTTTCTATGCTTCTGTAGAATGTGTGGAAAGATGTTTAAATCCATTAACAACGAACCTTGTGGTTGCTGATAGGTCAAGAACTGAAAAGACAATATGCTTAGCAGTATCACCCTCATTAAAAGCATATGGAATACCGGGACGTGCAAGATTATTTGAAGTAGTACAGAAAGTTAAAGAGGTCAACCGTATAAGGCGTGGCAGAACAAAGGATGGAAGATTTACAGGCAGTTCATATGATTCAGAAGAATTGAGAAATTCACAGTATGAACTTGATTATATAGTTGCCAGGCCAAGAATGGCATTATATATGGAATATAGCAGGAAAATATACGATATTTATCTTAAATACGTAGCACCTGAGGATATTCATATATATTCAGTCGATGAAGTGTTTATGGATATTACGGGATATCTGAAAATATATGGAATGACTGCTAAAGAGATAACGATGAAAATAATTGAGGACGTATTAAAGAATACGGGAATAACAGCTACAGCAGGAATTGCAACAAATCTGTATCTATGTAAAGTAGCTATGGACGTGGTGGCAAAACATATTGAACCGGACGAAAATGGTGTACGAATTGCAGAATTAGATGAGATGAAATACAGGAAAATGTTATGGAACCACAGACCGATAACTGATTTCTGGAGAGTTGGAAGAGGATATGCAAAGAAATTAGAAGAAAATGGCATATATACAATGGGAGATGTAGCACGATGCAGCATTGGTGAAGCTGGAGATTTCTACAATGAAGAATTGTTATATAAATTATTTGGAATAAATGCGGAATTGCTGATAGACCATAGCTGGGGATATGAACCCTGTACAATTGCAGATATTAAAGCTTATAAGCCGGAGACAAAGAGTCTTGGGGCAGGACAGGTGCTTACTTGTCCTTATACAATGGATAAAGCAAAGGTAGTTGTAATGGAGATGAGCGACCAGTTAGCATTGAGCCTTGTGGAGAAACGGCTTCTTACCGACCAGATAGTTTTAACAATTGGATATGACATAGAAAATATTACTGATGTCAACAGACGTAAGAAATATTCGGGCGAAATCACAATAGACAGATATGGACGTTCCATACCTAAACATGCACATGGAACTACAAATCTTAAGATGAAAACATCATCTTCAAATGTTATCATGAATGCAGTTTCAAAGCTATTTGATGAAATAGTAGATTATAATCTGCTAGTACGACGAATAAATATTACAGCGAATAGAATTGTAAATGAAGATGAAGTAAAGGATGCAGTAGAAGAATATATGCAGATGGACTTATTTACGGATTATGAGGCATTAGAAAAAGAGAAGAAGAAAGAAAAAGCTGCATTAGATAAAGAAAGAAAATTACAGGAAGCTATGCTTACTGTTAAAAATAAATATGGTAAAAATTCAATGCTTAAAGGAATTAACTTTGAAGAGGGTGCAACAGGAAGAGAGAGAAACAGCCAGATAGGAGGACACAAAGCGTGAATTATGATGATATAATTAATCTTCCACATCACGTTTCAAAGAACCATATGCAGATGTCAATTCATGACAGAGCTGCCCAGTTTGCACCATTTTCGGCATTAACAGGTTATGAAGAGGTAATAAATGAAACTGCAAGGCTTACAGATGAATTAACTGATATGGACGAATATATCAAATCTGAAATAGATATGAAATTGCAGCTATTGAGGGAGAAACTAAAGAACCGGCAATCAGTAAATGTATATATCAGATATTTTAAGCCTGATGATAGGAAAGCAGGAGGAAAATATCTTGAATACAGAGGAAATGTCCGGAAAATAGATGAAGATAATGGCTGTATAATTATGGAGAATAAGACATCAATAGAAATCTCTAAGATAGTTGATATCTCCATAAATGAGAAAATTGTTACATTTGATTGAATGATATTCTTTATAGCTTGACATAAATGGTAAAATCTGTTATTACCAAAGAGAGAATTAATTTAATACGCATTGTGGAATGGAGGACAAATGTTAGAATTCAAATATGATACCCAGTTATTAATTGAGGGAAAAGACCTTGACGAAGATGTCATTAGTGATTATTTTACAAACAATTTTAAAGGTGACTGCCTGTTAGCAGTAGGTGATGATGAATTAATTAAGATTCATTTTCATACAAATGAGCCTTGGAAAGTATTAGAATACTGTTCATCATTAGGCGAGATATATGATATCGTAGTTGAAGATATGGACAGACAGGCAAGAGGACTTAAAGGTTAAGATAAATCTGGTATAGTGAAAATTAAATGTCCGCCTATGGAACACACTTATAAATAATAGTGTATGTTTCATAGACGGACATTGTTATTTCGAAGCAGGTGTTACGTCCATATTTTTAGGTAATACAAGGTTTAATATAATAGAGACTATAAATACAACAGCTACGCAGTTTTCAGCAAATACAGTTTCTACAATCTTTGGAAAAATAGAAAAGATTTCAGGTACCTGTGTGAAACCGATTCCAATACTTAATGAAAGTGCAGCAATTGTGATATTTCTCTGTGTATATCCGCATTTTCCTATCATCTGTAAGCCGCTTACGACAATGTTACCGAACATCATAAGTGTACAACCACCAAGAACTGCATCAGGAAGAGTTGCGAGCAACGAACCAAAGAATGGGAAGATGCCTGCGAGCAGCATTATAACAGCACCGGCAGCGATTGCAAATCTGTTGACAACCTTAGTCATAGCTACCAGACCGACATTCTGGCTGAATGAAGTAATTGGCAGGCAACCCAATATTGATGATAATGCACTTATAAAACCATCACAGGCAATAGAGCCGGATGTTTCTTTAAGAGTCACATCTCGATTTAATCCTGAAGCAGCTAATGCAGATGTATCACCGATAGTTTCCGTTGCAGATACTAAGAAGATTAATGTAACGGAAATAATTGCATTAATATTGAATTCAGGTTTGAAAGGCATAATTGATGGTAATGCAATAAACGAAGTATTCTGTAATGCAGAAAAATCAATCATACCCATACAGGCAGCAACGATATAGCCGACAATTAAACCGAATAATACCGAAAGCTGTTTTAAATAAGATTTAGCAAATATATTGAATACAATACAGCTTAATAAAGTAACTGTTCCAATAATCCAGTTCTTAGCTGAACCAAAATTCTCTGTACCTGAACCACCACCAAATGATGAGGCACCGACTGAAAGAAGTGAGAAACCAATAGCAGTTACAACGCTTGCCGCTACAATTGGTGCAATAAGTTTAATCCAATATTTGGCAAAAAGACCAAGTACACCCTCGATAATACCACCGACAAGAATTGCACCAACAATTGCGTTATAGCCATACGTAGGTCCGATGTAGCAGAAAACAGAAACAAATGTAAAACTGATACCCATAACAATTGGAAGTCCTGAACCAATACGCCATATAGGAAAAAGCTGTATGAGTGTACCTATTCCGGCAATTATCATTGCACTCTGAATAAGCATTGCAGTTTGTGAAGCTGACAGATTACAAGTACCTGCCACTATAAGAATAGGTGAAATATTAGCAACAAACATTGCTAATATATGTTGTAAGCCAAATGGTATAGCCTGAGTAACTGGAATTTTGCCATCAAGTTTATAGAGATTAGCTGTCGAAACAGTAGAATTTGTACTTTTCATTTATTTTCTTATCCTCTTTTAATATAGTATTACAGTAATATTACAGATGTGATGTTGGGCAAAAGATTTTCTGACACCAAATTACTGTTCACGAAACTGTATTGTACCGTTTGCAGCATCCATACTTTCGACAATAGCAAGTGACTCTAACTGATAACCAAGATTTCTTATGATACGTCCACCTGACTGGAAGCCCTTTTCGATTGCGATACCGATGCCTTCAACTGTTCCACCGGCTTCATTTACAATAGAGATTAATCCCTGTAATGCACAGCCGTTCGCAAGAAAATCATCTATAATTAAGACTTTATCATCAGAATTTAAAAATTTCTTAGATACTATAACCTGATTCCTGCATTTATGAGTAAAAGATTCTACTTCAGCTATATACATCTCACCTTCGATATTTATGCTTTTTGATTTCTTTGCAAATACAACAGGAACATTGAAGTATTTAGCAACAACACAGGCAATACCTATACCTGATGCTTCGATAGTTAAGATTTTATTGATTGTTTTATCTGCAAAACGACGTTTAAACTCTTCGCCCATCTGTTCAAATAAGCTGATATCCATCTGGTGATTGAGAAAACTGTCAACTTTTAATACATTACCCTCTTTAACAATGCCGTCTTTAATAATTCGTTCTTCTAAAAAATTCATCTTTATCCTCTTTTCTACTACAATATATTAAGAATAGGTTAACAAATTTTATGGATTATGGCAACCAAAAGATAAGAAAAATTACTTATAAAAATTGGAAAGTCAATAATTTTTATATTTATATTTGCAAATTCACTTAATAAAGAAGATTTGATTGCAATATGTGTGTGAAGTTTAGGTTTATAACATAATATGTAGTATTTATATGGATTGACATTTTTAATTTACATAGTAAGATATAGAAGATAATAGAAAATGAAAAGTCAAATTAAAAGTATCAAACGTAATAATATATATGAAATACAAAAACCAATATTAGAAAACACAAAAATAAATGAAAAAACAAAATAAAACGATAAAATAAAGTGATAAAAATGGAGATGAAATAATGTTAATCAGATTAATAGAAGATAAAGATAAAGAAGAAGTTCTAGAGATGATGAAAGTGTTTTACGCATCACCTGCTGTTTTACATAAAGCTTCTGAGGAAATATTGAAGAAGGACATAGACGATTGTATTGGTAAATGTCCATTTATCGAGGGATATGTATTTGAATGTAATTCAGATAATATGAAGAGACATAATGAAGAAGATAAACTTGCAGGTTATGCTATGCTTGCAAAGAGTTATTCAACGGAATATGGCGGAATGTGTGTATGGATTGAGGATATATATATTAAAAATGAGTACAGGGGAATGGGTATAGGCTCTAAATTCTTTGAAAAATTACAGGATATGTACGGAGATGATTCAGTCAGATTCAGACTTGAGGTGGAACCGGAGAATGAAAGAGCAGTTGCAGTATATGAGAAATGTGGATATAAAAAGTTACCATATATGCAGATGACAAAGGAATTATAAAATATGATGGTGTGAAAAATACAGATTGATATCTGATTTTTTACACAGCTATTTGTGGTACCTGCGAAATGGAGATTATTATGAGTAAAATATACGAAGAGAAAAATGGTGAAAATGAAATTATAATAAGAACAGCTGCTTTAGATGATGCAAAAGTACTGTTAGATATTTACAGACCATATGTAGAAAAGACTGCAATAACATTTGAATATGATGTACCTGCAGTAGATGTATTTCGAAGCCGTATAGAGAAAACATTGAAGAAATATCCATATTTAGTTGCAGAAATTAATGGAGAAGTGACTGGATATGTTTATGCCAGTACATTTAAGGGAAGGGCAGCATACGACTGGGCGGTTGAGACAAGTGTGTATATCAAGGAAGATATGAGAAAAATGGGACTTGGTAAATTACTATATGCCCAGTTAGAGAAGATTTTGAAGAAACAGAATATTGTAAATCTTTATGCCTGCATCGCATATACGGAGGTTGAAGACGAATATTTAACAAATGCAAGTGTAAAATTCCATAAACATATGGGATATGAATGGATTGGCGAATTTCATAAATGTGGATATAAATTTAACAGATGGTATGATATGGTGTGGTTAGAGAAAATACTCGGAGAACATACTGATAACCAGCCGGCAGTCATTAAATTTGAAGATTTGGAAATTTAGATAAATAGATGACAAATATCCTATTCAATTTCAGAGAATCTTGTAAGTAGAGAGATAATAAAAAATAAGTAAGCAGAAGTGAAAGAAAATGAATAATAAATCAGAAAATAAACAAAATATAGTTCCAGAGGGTGAGTTATATGGTAAGGAGAAAATTGGGAAGATTTTACTAAAAATTGCACCACCCGTGATGCTCGCACAGTTAATTCAGGCATTGTATAATATTGTTGACAGCCTGTTTGTGGGAAAATATTCAGAAAGTGGTCTTACAGCATTATCAATAATTTATCCGATGCAGTTATTAATGATAGCTTTAGGTGTTGGAACGGGTGTGGGTATTAATACAAATATGGCTTATTATCTTGGAATAAAGAAGAAAGGTAAGGCTGACGAAAACGCAGGAATCGGAACTCCGTTAGCACTTGTACTATGGATATTATTTGCGGTAATATGCTTTTTTATTATGCCGGTGTATGCGAAAATGTCTACAGATTCGAAAGAAGTCATAAGATATGTAGTGATATATGGGCGAATTGTGTGCGTGGCAAGTATAGGATTATTTCTTGAGAGCATATGGAGTAAAATTCTTCAGGCAAGAGGCGATATGAAAACACCTATGTATGCCCAGATTGCAGGAGCGATAACTAATATAATATTAGATCCTGTTTTGATTTTTGGAATGTTTGGTGTAAGAAAATGTGGTATCGCAGGTGCAGCAATTGCAACAGTGGCAGGACAGATAGTGGCAGCCGTAATTGTATTCAGAAAAGCATATCATAAACCACCACATATTTCTAAATTTCTTCCTGAAATCAAGAGAATATATATACTTGGAATACCTAATATATTAATGCAGTCAGCATATACATTTTACATATTGGGATTAAATCTTATTCTGGCAGGCTTTTCAGACCAGGCAGTGACCGCACTTGGATTATATTATAAATGGCAGACATTTTTCTTTATTCCATTAGGAGCATTGCAGACCTGCATAGTGCCTGTAATAAGCTACAATTATGCAGCAGGAAGCTTGGACAGGTGCAGAAAGACATTATCGACCTCTTTAATAGCAGGGGTATGCCTTATGGCAGTCGGAACATTGTGTTTTGAAACCATTCCGTCACAGATGCTTTCTGTATTCACAAGCGATAAAACAGTAATAGAAATAGGAACAATAGGCTTAAGATTTATAGGTTTTAGCTTTATTCCGATGGTAACTTCATTAATATTTCCAGTATTCTTTCAGGCGATAGGCCGTGCAGTAAAAAGTTCAGTATTAACAATAGTAAGAACTGTCGTATTATTTGTTCCATTAGGCTATATATTCTCAAGATTTGGACTTAATAAATTCTGGCTTACGTTCATAATTACCGAATTACTTACGTCTTCACTAGGCATATACTTTTATAAAGACTTCTTACGCAAAACTATAAAAGAAAAATAATTTATAATGTAGATTTCGCACATATAAGGATTCGTTTAGAAACTACCGGTGAATGACTTTGCATATATAAATATTAGAACTCGTGTTTCAAATTGCTAATTTGTCGATATTATCTTTTTGCTCTTTTGATTATTTGTGTTCATTCAATATCCAGACATTTAAACCGAGGTATCCGTCTATGACACACACTCGATTTATGCCGTATCGTGTGGGCGTTATATGCCGCCAGATGCAAAAGGACGGTGCCGTAAATCACCGTTCAAGCGAAGCGCGTTTGATTGGCGGCACCGTAATAACCTCTGCAGATGGCGGCATTTACACCCACTAGATTAAGAAATATGAGAGAGTGTGTCATAGACGGACACCTCGGCTTAATGTCTGTATCGTGAATGTACACAAACTTTGAGCAAAAAGATAACATCTGACAAATTTACGCAATTCTTACAATGAGTTCTAATATTTATATATGTCAAATTCATTCTACAGCAGTAAATAAAAACGAGTCCTTATATGTGCGAAGTCTGCTTATATAAATTATTTTTTATTTTATGCAATCAAAAGAAGTCTTAAAACGTATACATAGTGAAAGACAAAACACATACATTCGCGAATAATAATATGAACTGATAGTATCAGGTGGTGTTTTGCAAATAATTTACAGTTTTATCTGACTGCAAGATGGAATGGATTGGAGAATATTGTTTTGATATTGATGAGACTTTCATAGAGATTATGAAATTACCACCTAAATATAAAACTGTTATTTATATGTACTATTATGAAGAATATTCTACCCGGGAGATAAGTGAAATATTGAAGAAAAATAAATCAACAGTATGTAGTCTGCTTAAACGTGGCAGAGAGATTTTAAAAGAAAGACTGGGTGAGAATAATGAAGAATAGTAATGATAGATTAAAAGCAAAAATAAAAGATTCATATTCCAAAATTGCAGTTGATAATAGCAAAACAGAAAGAATGTTAGGTGATATTATGGCAGCAGTAAAGGATAAGAAAGAGAAGAAAAAAAGTGTATTTTTCATCGGAGTTGTATGTGTACAGATGGCGGCAATAGTTATTTTATTAACCGTTGTGATCAAGAATGGAACTAAGTTAGGTGATGAACCCCAGACTACTAAGAGGGTGGCAACAAAATTTGATACTGTTAATGAATCAAATGATAAAGAAACAGACAGTAAAAATACAAGTACCACTGAGAATATAACATCTGAGGAGATGACTAAGAATACTAATACAAATAATAACGATATTCCACAGGATATAATTAAAAATATAATAGAAGAGACAGTATATAATAATAATTTCCTATGGTTATATAGAAATGAAGTATCTGCGGAAAAAGGAACTAACCTTACTAATGCCGATAAACTATGGTATATACTTAACCTTGTAGGTAATGGTGAAAAAATTGACATATTTAGTGAACCGGAAATAAGTGGAGAACTTATAAGAAATTACTTCCAGAAGAGTTGTATAAGCAGCAGCGGGCTTGAACTTACGGATATCGGATATTATGGCAGCAGTGATATTATCTATAATTACGATAAGAAAAGTGATACATTTATTTATAATGAAGATTTTAAAGCCAGAGGTGTATCATTAGCAGTACCGGCATATTATAAACTTGACAGCCTTAGACAAAGTGATAACCAATATGTGGCAGATATTACAATTCTATATGTTGGTGATATGGTATCAGATTTTGAAAATGAATGGGCTAAATGCAGATTATATTTTACTTATAATAATGCATTAGAAGACAGAAATGGCATAAATATGTATGGAACATTCAAAGGTTCGGGATATCCGCAGAATCAGGAAGCATATTTCGATTATATAGCAAATAAGGGTATGTCAGAAAATATGAATGTTACAACCCATAAATTAGTATTTAGAGTATCGGATGGTGGAAATATTGTTGTATCAGAATTCTATTCGGTAACACAATAGAATTAATCCTAGCCAGTTAAACACAATGATGTTATAATGACGGAAAAGAGTTTACTGTAAACGAGGATAAAGATGGTTTTTAGCAGTTTAATATTTCTATTTAGATTTTTACCTTTAATATTACTGATTTATTATATAGTACCAGGAAAATTTAAGAATATGGTTTTATTATCAGGAAGCCTTGTATTCTATGCTTGGAGCGAGCCAAAGTATGTTCTTATAATGATTTTCTCGACACTTGTAAATTACATTTTCGGAATATTAATAGAAGATTTTAAGAAAAAAGATAAGATTTCTGCATCAAAATATATGGTTGTGGCATCAGTTATTGTTAATCTGTCGGTGCTTGGCTTCTTTAAATATGCAGATTTACTTATTAACACAGCAAATAAATTAACAGGAAGTGGGTTTCAGTTACTTGAAATTGCACTTCCTGTTGGCGTGTCTTTTTATACATTTCAGACAATGTCATATACGATTGATGTATACAGGGGAAATGTTGCAGCCCAGAGAAATATTATTACATTTGGAACATATGTAACAATGTTTCCACAATTGATAGCAGGACCGATTGTTAAATATAAAAGTGTTGCAGACGAGCTTAATAACCGCAAGGGAAATATTGATACATTTGCAGATGGAATAGGGCGTTTTATAACCGGATTAGGTAAGAAAGTGTTATTAGCTAATAACATTGGTAATCTGTGGGACACAATAAAGGCTGTTAATCCGGAAAATATGTCGGTGTTATCTGCATGGCTTGGAATTATCGCATTTACATTCCAGATATATTTCGATTTCTCAGGATATTCAGATATGGCAATCGGGTTAGGTAAGATGTTTGGTTTTAATTTTGAGGAGAATTTCAATTATCCGTATATTTCTAAAAGTGTTACGGAATTCTTTAGAAGATGGCACATTTCACTTGGCACATGGTTCAGGGAATATGTCTATATTCCGCTTGGAGGAAACCGTTGCTCTACATATAAACATATCCGTAATATTTTGGTGGTGTGGATACTTACAGGCTTGTGGCATGGTGCAAGTTATAATTTCATGTTGTGGGGATTATATTATGGTGTAATTCTTATCCTAGAGAAGATATTTCTTAAGAAATACATAGACAGACTTCCAGCATTTATACAGCATATATACACTTTACTTATTATAATTACAGGCTGGGTAATTTTCTCGTTTGAAGATATGGGACAGTTAGGAAGATATCTTAAAACAATGTTTAATGTTACAGGCGGAAAAATCTATGATGACCAGTCAATTTATCTGTTATATACACACGTAGTTTTATTGATTATATTAATAGTGGCATCGACACCTGCTGCTAAGAAATTAGTAAACAGGCTGTTTGAAATTATAAAGAGTGAGGCAGTTAAAACAGTCCTTGCAAATGTTTTCTATGTTGTTGTATTTGCAATGGTAATAGCTTATCTTGTTGATTCAAGCTATAATCCATTTCTGTATTTCAGATTTTGAATAAGGATAGCGTGAAAAATGAAGAAATTAAAAGGAAGCATAAGAAGTAAAGTTACAGTTACAATATTTTTATTAATTTTATCAGGAATGTCAGTATTTGGCTTTGCGGCAGGTGATGAAAGATATTCAGAAAAAGAGAACCGTTATCTTGCGATAAAGCCTGATTTAGACAGCGGGAATCTGTTAAATGGCAAATATCAGGAGGATTACGAAACGTATCTTGCGGATAAGACCATATTTAGAAATAAATGGATAGAATTAAAGACGTATATCGAGCTTGCAAGCCTTAAAAAGGACGTAAATGGAGTGTATTTTGGTAAAGATAATTATCTGATAGCAAGACAGGATAAAGATAAGTTCGAAACGGAAAATGCGGATAAAAACTGTGAATATTTAGAAGAATTTGTGGATAATTACAAGAAAAATACCGATATATGTGTAATGTTAGTTCCAAATACTTCGGAGATTTTAAAGAAAAAGCTTCCAAAGTATGCATATAATTTCAACGAAACTAGGTATATTAATGACATTTACAAGGAAATCGGAGAGGATAATACAGTAGATGTAAATCAGATGCTTAAGGCTCATAAAGACGAATATCTGTATTATAAGACAGACCATCATTGGACAACACTTGGAGCATATTATGCATTTACGGAGTATGCGGATAAAACAGGAATTAATATAGAAAAATATATGACTAAATTAGTAACGGATAAATTTTACGGAACAATGAGTTCAAAGGCGAATTTAGAGATTGAAGCTGATAAGGTATACATCTATGAGCCGGATAAGGAAGAAGAGGTATCAGTGCGTTATAATAATTCTACAGAACTTAAAGATAGTCTGTATGAAATGTCAGCACTTGATAAGAAAGATAAATACAGTATATTTCTTGGGGGCAATAATCCATTAGTACAAATCACTACTAATGCTGAGAATGACAGAAAGGTTCTGGTTATAAAAGATTCATTTGCACATTGCTTTATTCCATTTATGATTAGTGGCTTTAGTAAGATAGATGTAGTTGACTTGCGATATTATAATGAGAGTATTAGAAAGATGATAGAAGAGAGCGGTTATACAGATATTCTGGTGCTGTATAATGTTGGAAATTTTGTAGAAGATAAAAATATATATAAGTTGGTGAATTGATATTGGAGAAAAGAATGCAGAAAATTTTTATTATAGAAGATGACAGTATAATTGCATCATCGGTTGAGAAGTATCTGAATGGTTTTGGATATGAGACAAGACATGTAAGAAAATTTGATAATATAGTGAATGAATTTGCGGAATATAATCCGCATCTTGTATTAATGGATATTTCCCTGCCTTATTATAATGGTTTCTATTGGTGCAGTGAGATAAGGAAGATTTCTAAAGTACCGATTATATTTGTTTCATCAAGTTCTGATAATATGAATATAGTTATGGCGATAAATATGGGTGGAGATGATTTTATTGCAAAGCCATTTGAATTATCGCTTCTGTTAGCGAAGATTCAGGCAATGCTTAGAAGAACCTATGACTTCGCTTCACAGACTAATCTTATAGAGCATAATGGACTTATATTAGATATGGGAAATGCGACTGCTACATATAATGGTAATGCAATCGAACTTACCAGAAATGAATTTAAGATATTAAAAATTCTTATGGATAACAGGGGCAAAACTGTAAGCCGAGAAGATATAATGATGGTATTATGGGAATCAGACAGCTATGTTGATGATAATACGTTGACGGTTAATGTGACCAGATTAAGAAAGAAATTAGAAAATGCAGGTTTAGATGAGTTGATTGAAACGAAAAAAGGAATGGGCTACTATATAGCGAATGGAGAGTAGTATGTTATATAAATATCTGAAACAGAATATTAAAATGATAAGTCTGTATATAACTATAATGATTTTAAATGCTGTTATCTTATATTTCGAAAATGTTGATAAAACAGCAATAATGTATTCGACAAGTGTAATTCTGTATATTGGAATTGTGGTTGTATTATTTGGTATGTTCAGATTCTATAAGAAAAGCAAAGTATTAGAGAGAAAATCAATTCCTAAGAAGTTAACTCCGATAGAAGAAGCATATGTGGATATTATTAATGAAAAGGTAGAAGAGATAGAAAAGCTTAAGTCGGAAAATGGCATAAAGCGTAAAGAGATGATGGAATTCTATACAATGTGGCTTCATCAGGTCAAGACACCGATAGTAGCACTTAATTTTCTGTTACAGGAGGATGAAGTTAAGGAGTCAGCTAACCATAAGGAATTAGAGAACGAATTATTTAAGATAGAACAATACGTGGAAATGGTTTTGTCATATCTTAGAATGGAAAGTGACAGTACGGATTATGATTTTGAAAAATATTGCTTAGAGGACATAGTAAAGCAGTCTGTAAGAAAATATGCAAGGCAATTTATCAGAAAGAAGATAAATGTAGAACTTAACAATCTTGATATGGAAATAATAACAGATAAGAAATGGTTGTTATTTGTAATCGGACAGGTGTTATCAAATGCGCTTAAGTACACGAATGAGGGAAAGATAAAGATATACACGGATGTTCATGAAAGGCTTGTAATTGAAGATAGCGGAATAGGGATAGCTAAGGAAGATTTGCCAAGAATATTTGAAAATGGTTTTACGGGCTATAATGGAAGAATCGAGATGAAGTCGACAGGAATCGGATTATATCTGTGTAAAAATGTGATGAAAAATATTGGCGGAGACATAACAGCAGACTCAGAGATACATAAGGGAACAAAGATTTTCATAAACCTTACGAAAATGTAAGGTTTATTTTTGTATTGTAAGTCAAATCTATGGAAACAATAAAGAAATTTAATTATACTCTTATCTGTAATCAGGTAATATATTCTAGTAGAAATGAGGATTAAAATGAATAAAGCAATTTTAGAAGTAAAAAATTTAAAGAAAATATACACAACAAGGTTCGGTGGCAATAAAGTCCAGGCATTAAGTAATGTTACATTCTCAGTTGATGAGGGTGAGTACGTTGCGATAATGGGTGAAAGTGGTTCGGGTAAAACGACATTATTAAATATTTTAGCTGCACTTGATAAAGCAAGTGACGGAGAAGTCTTATTAGACGGAAAAAATATTATGACACTTAAAGATAAAGAACTTTCAGCCTTCAGACGTGATAATCTGGGGTTCGTATTTCAGGACTTCAATTTAATGGATACATTTTCACTAAAAGATAATATTTTTCTTCCATTAGTATTATCGGGCTGCAAATATGATGAAATGCAGTCAAGACTTGAGCCGATAGCTAAGAAGTTAGGGATAAGTGATATTTTAGATAAATATCCATATGAGGTATCAGGTGGACAGAAGCAGAGAGCGGCAGTGGCAAGAGCATTGATAACAAGACCGAGACTCATACTTGCAGATGAACCAACCGGAGCATTAGATTCTAAAGCAACAGATTCGCTTTTAAGATTATTTGATGATATTAATAATGATGGTCAGACAATTCTTATGGTTACACATTCGACCAAAGCAGCAAGCAGTGCGAAAAGAGTAATGTTTATTAAAGATGGTGAGGTGTATCATCAGTTATACAGAGGCACATTGAGCAGAGAAGAAATGTTTGCAAAGATTTCGGATACTCTTACAATGATTACTTCGCAGAAATAGACAGATATTATAATACAATTATTTAATTAATCATAAATGTGTAATGCAATTGCTTAAATATATACACAGACAGAACTAAGAGATTGCATTGAAAATGGAGGAAAAATGAAGAAAACAGGTAAAAATAAAGCATTTTATCCAAGGCTTGCATTAGAAAATATCAGAAAAAACGGTAAATTTTATTATCCATATCTTATAACATGTATATTTACAATTGCAATGTTCTATATAATAAGTTTCTTATCGTTTAATACCGGACTTGACGTTATAAGAGGTGGAGAATCATTAAGAATTATTTTAAAGTTTGGAATGGGTGTTATCGGAATATTTTCATTTATATTTCTGATATATTCGAACAGCTTTTTGACAAAAAGAAGAAAAAGAGAATTTGGTATTTACAATATACTTGGAATGGAGAAGAAACACATTGCCAAAATAATGGTAATTGAAAATATATATACAACAATAGGAACATTGATTGCTGGAATCTTGAGTGGAATAGTATTTAGCAGATTGATGCTTATGATTCTTAGCAAAATGGTACGTTTTGATTCGAAAATTAAGTTTGACATAAGTGTAACAGGAATTTTAATTACTGTGGCAGTATTTGTAATGATATTTATGATAATTCTGATTGGAAATCTTATTGCAATCGGACGTTCTAAGACAATAGAGCTTCTTAGTGGAAGTAATGTTGGTGAAAAAGAGCCTAAAACTAAGTTACTAATAGCTATTTTAGGTGTGACAATGTTAGTTATCGGTTATTATCTTGCAATGACAACGGAATCGGCAACAGAGGCACTTAAGAGATTCTACATAGCAGTATTATTCGTAATTGTTGGAACATATTTTTTATTTATTGCAGGTAGTATAGCTATACTTAAGATGCTTAAGAATAATAAGAAGTTCTATTATAAGGTTAATAATTTTACGGCAGTATCAGGAATGATTTACAGAATGAAGAAGAATGCAACCGGTCTTGCAAGTATCTGTATTCTATCAACTATGGTATTAGTCGTTGTGTCAACTACGGTATCTATGTATGCTGGTGTTGAAGATGAGATGAAATACCGCTATCCAAATGATATTACTATTGAGAAAATATATAGATTTTCTGAACTAGATAACATTGAAGGTATGGATGAATCCAATGAAGATTTCAGAGAAATAATATTGAATACAGTAGCTAAAACAGGGATCCAGGTAAAGCATTTCAGAGCATACGAAGAATGTACTATAACAACTACTTATGAAAATGGTAAATATAATTATATCGGATATTATGGAAATGATGATACTCACGAGTTCCATGTCATATCAGCTAAGGATTATGAAAATCTTACCGGAGAAAAGATTGAACTTAATAGTGACGAAGTATACATATACAGCGCCGATAAGAAAGTAAAAGACGAGTTTACCATTGGTAATTATAGCTTTAGGGTAAAAGGACGAATCGCCAAATTCGATATGGAAGCTGATTATATGAGAAATATGCATTTGCTTGTAGTTAAAGATAGCGAAGTCCTAAGACAGATTTATCTTGATAAATGTGATAAGTTAGGAATTACGGCAGAGAATTCAGAAGATGAAGATGTAAAGCCTGTTTGTTATATGATGAAGATTGATTTTAATGCATCCGATGAAAAAATATCGGGTTGTTATAGTAAAATATTAGATGCCTGTGACAAATTGAACTATGATGTGATGTTTTCATGTCGTGCTTATGTAAAAGATGAATTCTATACAATGTATGGTGGCTTATTGTTCATTGGAATATTCTTAGGCATATTATTCTTAAGCATTACTGTACTGATTATCTATTATAAACAGATTACAGAGGGCTATGAGGATAAAGAAAGGTTCGACATAATGCAGAAAGTCGGAATGAGCCATTCAGAAGTGAAGAAGTCGATTAAAACCCAGGTATTAATGGTATTTATGCTTCCGATTGTGGCAGCAACAATTCATGTAGCAGGAGCATTTAAAATGATAAAGAATATACTTATGACGTTAAATCTTAAAAATGATTCATTATTCATAAGATGTACACTTGGAACAATAGGAATATTTGTTATAGTCTATGCAGTGGTATATCTTCTTACATCTAAGGTATATTATAATATTGTAGAGAATAAAAAGTAGACATTGGACTACGAAAAGTAGACATTAAAATGCAAAAAACAGATATTGCAAAATAAGAAATAGACATTGGAATGTGAAAAAGTAGATATTCAGAACAAAAAAGTAGACATTGAATATACAAAAGTACAGTAAAAAGTGGTATAATTATCAGTATAAATGAGTTGTAGTTATTGTTGTAAAATGCAAGATTATGAAATGAGGTAGGCGAATATGGAAAGGGACCCATTTAAGGAGTATTTGAAAGAGTCTGAACCTGATAAGGTTAGTAAAGGATATGCGTGGAGTACGGCAATAGGACTTCAGGCAGTAGATGGACTACGACCATCTAAGTATCTGGTTGAAACTGCTATACAGAATATTGATGGTAAAATTACTGTTAGGGAAGCTAAGAATCTTATTGACAGCTATTATGAGGAAAGACCTGTGCATATGTCAGATGATGATAGGACCGAAGAAGCTGATAAGGTAGCATCACGTATTGCAGAGATATTGTCAGAAACCGCGTTTTCGTTTTCACCAAATGAATATATCTCTATACATCGTAAATTATTTCAAGGAATTTATGACCACGCAGGCAGAATAAGAGATTACAATATTACTAAAAAAGAATGGGTTTTAGATGGAGCAACTGTTATGTATGGCAGCGCTTCAGAACTTCGTGCAACGCTTGAGTATGATTTTTCACAAGAGAGGAACTTTAGTTATAAAGGTCTTTCGATGAATGAGATTATTCATCATCTTGCAGTATTTATATCGAGATTATGGCAAATTCATATTTTCGGAGAGGGCAACACCAGGACAACAGCAGTATTTTTTATTAAATATCTGCGAACACTTGGCTTTTATACAACGAATGATATTTTTGCTAAAAATGCCTGGTATTTTAGAAATGCGCTTGTACGTGCTAATTATACAAATCTTCAAAAAGGTATTCATGAAACAACAGAGTATCTTGAATTATTTCTAAGAAATATGCTCTTAAATGAGAAAAATGAACTTCATAATCGTAATTTGCACACAAGTGGTAAATTTGATAATGTGAGAACAGATATTGTTAAGGAAGATTTAGACATTGAAGATAAATGTGTATTTTCTGATAAATTAAGTAGTTTTTCAACTAAGACAATTGCTCATATTTATAAAATGTTCAATAAGTATGGATATAATGAAGTCTTTGGACGAAGTGCTGTCAGAGAACTATTAGAACTTAAAGATTCTAGTGTTTCTAAATTGCTTTCTAAATTATTGCAATCTGATATTATCGAAAATGTATCGGGTTATGGTAAAGGAAAATATAAATTCAAATGAAATGATTAAAAAGAATAACCTGTAATTTCGACACATATACTAGATACAAATGTATCAGGTGAAGTGACGAGTCACTGCGGAATGGAGCGGAATATGTGTGGAATTGCAGGTTTTGTGAATTATAGAAGAAATTATCTGTCAGACAGAGGTAAATATGAACATATCTTAATGAAAATGTGTCAGGTATTATACCATAGAGGTCCTGATGAAAGTGGGCGGGTGTTAAGAGAAAATTATGGACTTGCACATACACGATTGTCAATTATAGATTTAAAAAATGGTAAACAGCCAATGTCATTAAAAGTAGGCGGGAATACCTTTAGTATTGTATACAATGGAGAGATTTATAATACATCGGAGCTTCGAAATGACTTAATTAGTAAAGGCTGGAGTTTTGAGACCACTTCAGATACAGAAGTAATACTTGTGACATTTGCAGAGTATGGCAGTGATGCATTTAAAATGCTTAACGGAATATTTTCATTTATGGTAGTTAACGACAAGAGTAAAGAAACATATTTAGTAAGGGACCAGATCGGGGTAAAACCGCTTTATTATAGCATTAGAGATGGAGAAGTAATTTTTGCTTCGGAGATAAAGGGCATATTTGAATATGAGGGTATCAGACCAGAGATAGATACAGAGGGACTTAATGAAGTACTATCCTTAGGTCCCGCAAAAACCTATGGAAAAGGTGTGTTTAAGAATATTCTTGAAGTAAAGCCTGGACATTTTATAAGGATAAATAAAGAAGAGATACAGGAACATAAATATTGGGGATTAGAGGCAGAATATCATACCCTTTCATATGATGAAACAGTTGAGAAAACCCGTTTTCTTGTATCAGATTCCATAAAGAGACAGATGATTTCAGATGTTCCGATTGCCACATTTCTGTCGGGAGGAATTGACAGTAGCGTAGTCTCTGCAATATGTTCAGATGAATTAAAGAAAAGGGGAGAGGTGCTTGGAACATTTTCATTTGATTTCGTGGATAATGATAAATATTTTAAGGCAAATTCATTTCAGCCATCGCAGGATAAACCATTTGTGAAAATAATGGTTGATTATATGCAGTCAGACCATCATTATCTGGAATGTAATAACAGTAATCTCTATGATAAACTCTATGAATCAGTTGATGTAAGAGATCTGCCGACTATGGCTGATGTAGATTCATCTATGTTGTATTTCTGTAGTCAGGTAAAACCTTATTATAAGGTGGTTCTGACAGGCGAATGTGCAGATGAGATATTTGGAGGATATCCATGGTTCCATAAGAAGGAATGTTTTGAAGCAGATACATTTCCATGGTCTATGGATATTACAGCAAGACAGAGTGTGTTAAAAGATGAAGTCATCAGAGAACTTCGAATGGACGAATATATAAGAAATGCCTATGAGAATACGATAAATGAGACTCCGGAATTAGATGATGAGGATAAAACTGAAGCAAGACGAAGACAGATATCGTATCTTAATATTAAATGGTTTATGCAGACATTATTAGACCGAATGGACAGGGCGAGTATGTGTTCGGGACTTGAAGCGAGAGTTCCATTTGCAGACACCAGAATAATGCAGTTTATGTACAATGTTCCATGGAAGATGAAAAGCGAAAATGGTGTTGAAAAAAGTCTGCTTAGAAATGCAATGAAAGGACTTCTTCCTGACGAAGTATTATTTAGAAAAAAGAGTCCATATCCTAAGACATATGATCCGCATTACGAGAAACTTCTTGCAGGCAACCTGATAGAAGTAATCGAAGATACGTCATCACCTGTGAACCGATTGGTAGACAAAAATAAAGTATATGCATTCATTAATGAGAAGAAAGACTATGGAAAGCCATGGTATGGCCAGCTTATGGCAGGTCCGCAGATGCTTGCATATCTGTTGCAGATTAATTATTGGCTTAGAAAATTCAATTTGTAAGGTGCAAATTTACAGAAAGTATGGTAAACTGAAGTAATCAGAATTGTTGATAGTTAATAAATGTGATTGCAAAATAATAATTTTACGATTATTTTGCAATCATTTAAAGAAATGAATAGAAATATATATAGAAATGGAGAATGAAAATGGATATCAAAACACAGGCAGAAAAGATGAAGTTAGACAGCTCAAAGATGTCAGCTCTGACATTTGAAGATAGAAATAAAGCACTTATTGCGATAGCAGATGCTATTATGGCTAATAAAGAGAACATTAAAAAGGCAAATGAAACAGATTTAGAGAAAGCAAAAGAAGATGGAATTGCCGCACCTATATTAAAGAGATTAAAATTTAATGAAGATAAGATAAATGATGTGGTAAAAGGCATACGTGATTTGATTGCATTACCTGATCCGCTTGGCAAGGTACAGATGAAAAGAGAACTTGATACAGATTTATTATTAATCAGGGAATCATGTCCTATCGGAGTAATCGGAGTTATCTTTGAATCCAGACCTGATGCCATGGTACAGATTTCTACATTATGTATAAAGAGTGGTAACTGTGCGATATTAAAGGGCGGCAGCGAAGCTATGAATACGAATAAGATAGTATTTGATACAATATATAATGCGGCAATAGAAGCAGGTTTGCCAGAGAATTGTATGATGCAGGTAGAGGCAAGAGAAGAGATAAATGAATTGTTGGCCTGCCATGAGTCAGTAGATTTACTTATACCACGAGGTTCAAACGCATTTGTTCAGTATATAATGAGTAATACAAAGATTCCTGTAATGGGACATGCTGACGGTATCTGCCACATTTACGCAGACAAAAATCTTGATATAGATAAGGCAGTTAAAGTCATAATAGATTCTAAGACACAATATACAGCAGTATGTAATGCGACAGAAACACTGCTTGTACATAAGGACATAGTAAATGAACTTATGCCTAAGTTAAATGAAGCATTTAAGGCAAAATCAGTAGAAGTAAGAGGTACTGATGAAATCAGAAAAGTAATTGACTGTGAAGAAGCTACCGAAGAGGATTTTAAGACAGAATATCTCGATTTAATAATTTCTGTAAAAACAGTAAATGATATAGATGAAGCGATTAATCATATCAATAAATATGGTTCACATCATACAGACTGCATTATTACGGAAGATAATAAGGCAGCAGAGAAATTTATGCAGTATGTAGATTCGGCAGGAGTGTATCAGAATTGTTCGACTAGATTTGCGGATGGATACAGATATGGTTTTGGTGCAGAAGTCGGAATCAGTACAAGTAAATTACATGCAAGAGGTCCGGTAGGACTTGAGGGACTTTGTACTTATAAATACAAATTATTTGGAAATGGAAATGTTGTAGCTGATTATGCAGATGGAAAACGTAATTTTAAATTTAAGGATTTGATGTAATGAAAGAACATTTTAGAAAGGTATTTAACAGGATTTTTCTTACAGTTATAATTATTTTATTTCAGATCGCATGGTGGACATTACTTGTGATGAAGTTGATGAAATACTCAGATATTATCGAGGTGATTTCAGTAATATTAAGTCTTGCCATGGTCGTATATCTGATAAGTAAGGACGATAACCCCGAATATAGAATTATATGGATAGTTCTGATATTATTATCGCCATTATTCGGAGGCTTATTATACCTGTCATTTGGCGATAAGAAGCCATCTAAACGTTTAAGAAGAAAATTTAATCTGGCACATAATGAGCTTAAGAAATTTATGCCACAGGATAATGATACATTAGAACGTTTAGAAGAGATGAATATCAGAGCAGCACAGACATCAAAATATATAACTAACTATTCAGATTATCCGGTATGGACCAATACAGAGACTACTTACTATAAAGTGGGAGAGGAAATGTATGAGGACATGCTTGAGGAGTTAGAGAAAGCAGAGCATTTTATCTTTTTGGAATATTTTATTATTCAGGAGGGTAAGATGTGGGATTCAATCTTAGAGATTCTTGTACGAAAAGCTGCTATGGGTGTTGAAGTAAGAGTTATATATGATGATATTGGTTCTGTTGCAACATTACCACCACAATATGATTTATATTTAGAAAGCCTTGGAACAAATATACATTGTCTTGCATTTAATCCATTTGTACCGATTGCTTCACTGGTTATGAATAATCGTGACCACAGAAAAATAATGGTAATAGATGGTAAAGTTGCTTTTAATGGCGGAATCAATCTGTCAGATGAATATATCAATGAGAATTCAAGATTTGGACATTGGAAAGATACAGGAGTACGGATTAAAGGTGAAGCGGTATGGAATTTCACATTAATGTTTCTTGAAACGTGGCGTGCATATAGAAAAGATGACGAAGATATTATGAAATTCAAGACAGAGCCACTTAAGAAAGATGACAGACTGTCAAATGGTTTTGTGCAGCCATTCTGTGATACTCCGTTAGAGAATGAGCCAATAGCTGAAAATGTATATATAGAAATACTTAATCAGGCAGAAAGATATGTATATATTTACACACCATATCTGATTATAGATTATGAAATGTTAAATGCACTCTGTCTTGCAGTAAAAAGGGGCGTAGATGTAAGAATTGTCACACCGGGCATACCTGATAAGAAGATAATATACAGGCTTACAAGGTCAAACTATACACCACTTTTAAAGGCGGGTGTTAAAATCTATGAATACTTGCCAGGATTTATACATGCCAAAAGTTATGTATGTGATGATAAATTCGCTGTAGTCGGTTCAATTAATATGGATTATAGAAGTCTGTATCTACATTTTGAATGTGGAACATATATGTATAAGACTTCAGCAATACAGCCTTTAAAAGAAGATTGCTTAGAAACATTTGAAAAATCATATCAGGTAACTTTAGAGGATAGAAAGCAGAGAATTATTGGTAGAATCATTGATGCACTTTTACGAGTGTTGTCGCCATTATTATAATGTATCACATATCTAAAATGCTTATTAAAAAAGTATAAAATGCATTGACTATAAAAATTCACTATGCTATGATACGAAAGAATAAAAATATAATTTAATAACGTTTATAAAAGCGTGGAAAGGGCTGAGTGATATGAGGAACGAAGATAATAACAATTATTATTCGGACTATGATAACTCAAGCAGTAATCAGTATTCGAATAATAACAATAATAACACATATAATTATTCAGGCAACAATTACTCTAATGATAACAGATATAATTATTATGGAAATGATGGTGGATACAATAATAACAACTATAATAATTATAACAATAATTATAATAATAACTACAATGCAAGTAATTATTACGATGGAACAGTTTATGATTCAGCAGAGACACAGTCAAAGATTATGACAAGGTCGTTTATAATTGTATTAGCTGCATTATTAGTTACAGCAATTTCAGCATCATTAGTGTTAGTCAGCAAAAGTATTGAGGAAATGGTATTTTCCGGATTTACAGCCTGGCTTGTACTTGAGTTTGCGGTAGTAATGGGTTCGTCATTTGCAATTGCAAAGAGAAAGACAGTACTTGCAGCAGTGTTATTTGCAGCATATTCAGTAATTAATGGTCTGACATTATCAGTTATCTTTTATGCATATGATTTTGGTTCAATACAGGAAGTATTTTTACTTTGTGCCGGAATGTTTGCCGGAATGGCAGTAATTGGTGCAACAACACGTATTAACTTAACTAAGATGGGTTCAATCCTAATGATGGCTCTTTGGGGTGTTATACTTGTTACACTTGCTAATATATTTTTCATTCATAGTTCAGGCATTGATTTACTTATGGATTATGTCGGAGTAGCTATCTTTGTAGGCTTAACAGCATATGATACACAGAAGATGAAGAAACTTGCAAGCAGTGGTGAGATGTCAGATATGAATATTATTGCATTATATTGTGGTATGGAATTATATCTTGATTTCATTAACTTATTCTTAAGATTATTAAGTATATTTGGAAAACAGAAGAACTAATAGTATATAACCGGTTATAAAGTATAGAATATAAGTCTGGTATATGTAAGATTACAGATAATAACAGACATTTTATGGCAGAGGAGGAACTGCATATGCAGCTCCTCCTTACCTCTTAAAATGGTATATACGGAATGGAGATAGTGTGAAAGGATTGCGCCGATGCGCCAATCCTTTCGCACCGCTATTTGTTTCGCAGGCGTCACAAATAGCATTATCGCAGAGCAAAATCTTAAATTTTGCTCGCGATTCCTCCGACGTAAACGTCTGCGGAATGGAGTTTAGTGTGTTAAAAGTAATAGTTGCATTTTTGTTTATATCGATAGATATCGTTGTAAGTCCGGACAAGAAAGCAAATCTTGATTTATTACCTGATTTCATAGGATATGCGATATTGATATATCAATTTTTTAAATTATGGAAAGATAACAGTGAAAATGATTCACTTAAGGTGGCTGCGAAGCAGGGAATGATTACGGCAGTAATAACATTTGTGATATCATATGCTGCATATATTCTTGATATGTACGGAATATTATATAAGATTAATGCTAATATAATAGTGATGTTAAGTGCTATATTGGAATTGGCATTTTTACTTAATATATTTATGTTTATACAGAATCTTTCCGCATTACAGGGAAATGAAAGTAATTATCAGATTAAGAGGATGAATATGTTATGGAAGATAATGTTCTTATGCATATTATGTGAATACATTTCTATGCCGATAGAATCAGTAGCATTAACATTCTTTATATTTGAAAAAGCGATAATGGTTATATTTATTTGCTATATATTTACGTCTGATATGACATATAAGAAGAAATTAAAAGAAAAATCAGGAATAAAAAAGATTGAAAAATAGACGATTATCAAATAAAATATAAATTATAAATCATAATAAAATGAAAATATAAAGAACTATGGAAAGGAAGAATAAAATGAGAAAAAGATTCTTTGGTAAAAAACTTGCCACCAGTGCATTAGCACTTTTATTAGCAACATCGGTTGCACTATCAGGTTGTGGAAAGAGTAATAAGTCAGACAACACTAAGGAAAAACCAGCTAATGATAAGACAACTGAGAAGATTAAGATAGACGGAGAGGAAGTTCCGGCACAGTTACAGTCTACACTTAATGTAATTGATGATAAGAACAGAAACTTTTATGAAATCTTTGTTGGTTCATTCTGTGACAGTGATGGTGATGGAATGGGAGATATTCAGGGAATAATCAGTAAGCTCGATTATCTGAATGATGGTGACGATTCAACAGATACAGACCTTGGTATAAATGGTATATGGCTTATGCCAATATCTCCCTCACCATCATATCACAAATATGATATAACAGATTATTGCGATATTGATAAAGCATATGGTTCACTTGATGATTTCAAGCAGTTAATTGAAGAGTGTAATAAACGTGGAATTAAGGTTATCATTGACCTTGTAATGAACCATTCATCAATCGGACATCCTTGGTTCAAGGAAGCGAGAGAATACTTACAAAATCTTCCTGATGATAAAGAACCGGATGCATCAGAATGTAAATATGTTAATTATTATACATTTAAAAAAGGCGAGCAGACTGGTAATTATTATCAGGCAGGAACTTCAGCATATTATTATGAGGGAGTATTCTCACAGCAGATGCCAGACTTAAATCTTGGTAATCCAGATGTGCGAAAAGAATTCGAAGATATTGCTAAATTCTGGTTAGACTTAGGTGCAGCAGGATTCAGATTAGATGGAGCAAAAGAGTATTATTCAGGTGAAACAGACAAGAATATAGAAGTATTAAGATGGTTTAATGGTTACGTTAAATCAGTAAAACCAGATGCATATATAGTAGCTGAAACATGGTGTGCAGACTATGCAAGATATGTTGAAAGCGGAATTGACAGTGCATTTGATTTTAGTTATTCAAGTTTTGATGGAAATATAAGTCTTGTAACACAGGGCGTTGATCCTGCTTATAATGGGAAATATTTTGCAACAGCACTTAAGAATACACAAGATACACTTGCGGGATATTCTAAAGATGCAATTTCAGCAACATTCGTTGGTAACCACGATTTAAACAGAGCTGCACATTATCTTGCATTTGATGAAAATAAGATTAAATTTGTACATGGTTTGTTAGGAATAATGAATGGCTGCACATACATTTACTATGGTGATGAAATCGGTATCGGTGGAACAGGTGCAGATGAGAATAAACGTTCACCAATGATATGGTCGTCAACAGATAAGACAGGCGAATGTAAAGGACCTATTAATATGGATAAGAATTATGTAATTAACAAATTTGCTTCTGTAGAAGAACAGGAGAAAGATGAGACATCAATTCTTTCATATGTTAAGCAGTCAGTAAAATTAAGAAATATTTTCCCAGAAATAGCAAGAGGAACAATTGAAATATTATCAGATGTTGAGGATGGGGATATATTCGCAGTTTCTAAGACATACAATGACAGTAAGATAATAATTCTTGCTAATACAGATAAAGAAGAAACTAAGGCAGTAACTTTACCAAGAGAAAAAAATAATTACACATGTATTCAGGGAATGTTAACAGTTGGTGAAGACAAACCATATCAGGTAGAGGACACAATAGTTCTTCCACCATATTCAATAGTAATTCTTAAATAATGTGAATAAAATTAATGTTAATAAAGTTAGGATAAACTAATTTATTTGAACAAACTTAATGTGACAAATAGTCCATGGGGATTATTTGTCACATTATTTTTAACTTACCAGGAAATTTCGTTGAAATTGTCCTGGTAAGTTAAAAACGCTCCGCGAGGATTGCACTGCGGCGGAGGAGAAAATGTTGCTGTAGCAACCCGCTACAGGCGGAGAATGTCGCAAGCGACATTCTTTAGTCCTTTAGGGTAAATAATGTCTATGGTCTGTAATCAGACGTTTACTAAAATACAAGATTGTTATAAGATAACTAATAACAGATTTTATAGAAAAAATGGAGAAAATTATATGTTATATATTATGAGACATGGAAAAACAGATTGGAATGAACTTCATAAGCTGCAGGGTCGTACCGATATTCCGTTAAATGACGAGGGAAGAGAGATGGCAAGGGAGGCAAGGGAAAAATATAAGGATATCAATTTTGATATATGTTATTGTTCGCCACTTGTAAGGGCAAGAGAGACAGCTAAGATATTTCTTGAGGGCAGAAATATAGATATAATACCTGATGACAGGTTAAAGGAGATGAGTTTCGGAATATATGAAGGGACAGCAAATTGTATAAGAGACCTGAATTGTCCGGTGAGAGTATTATTTAAAGATCCTGCTAATTATAAAGGAGTAGAAGGCGGTGAAAGTCTTGAACAGTTATATGCAAGAACTGGTGATTTCCTAGAAAAAGTAGTAAAGCCTCAGCTGGCAGAGGGTAGAGATATACTTATAGTCGGACATGGAGCCATGAATTCAAGCATTTTATGTCAGGTGAAGAATATTCCGGTTGAGAAATTCTGGGATGCAGGAATCGAAAACTGTCGCTTGATGAAGTTGTAATGACATAGTAAAAACATACGACACTATGAAAAGGAGTAAAGTTTATGAGAATAAAGATTCTAAGTACCATACTTGTAGTTGCTATATCATTTACAATAATGATATCGTTTGGCGGCTGTGGTATGAAAAAATATGATATAAGAATTGGAACGGCGGGAGAGGGTGGTATGTACTATTCTTTTGGAAGAGAATTTTCTGATAAGATATCATCGGAAGAAAATTTAAAGGTTAAGGTAAAAGAAACTGCAGGTTCAGCAGCAAACCTTAGGTTACTCTCTAAGAATTATATCGAACTTGGAATTGCGCAGGCGGATTTAATTGATGATGCATATAATGGGACAGGAGAATTTATAGATAGTACTTATAAAGGATATTCAGCAATAGCAGGACTTTATACTGAAGCATGCCAGATTGTCGTGATGAATGATTCGGATATTTTATCTATTGATGATTTACAAGGTAGAAAGGTAAGTATTGGAGAATATGAATCAGGAACAGAAAGAAATGCAAAGCAGATATTACAGGCGTATGGATATAATGATACACTTGTTGAAATGAAGAATTATGATTATAAAACAGCCGTAAATAAGTTGGAAAATGGTGAAATAGATGCATTATTCTGTACGGCAGGTATTAAAACAGAAATTATTGATGAACTTGCAGGCAGAAGTAAGATACGTTTGTTAAGTATAGACGATAATCAGATGGAAAAAATTACATCAACATATGATTTCATTATGGAATATAATATACCTGCTAATACTTATGAGGGTCAGACTAAGGATATACAGACTATTGGTGTAGAGTCAGTTCTTCTTGCAAGTGATAAATTAGATGAAGATATCGTCTATAAGATAACAAAGTGCCTGTTTGAACATGGTAAAGAACTACAATTTAATAGTATGACAGATTTAGAGCTGACACAAGATATCGTGACGCAGGGAATTACGATTAAATTTCATAAAGGTGCGGCAAAATATTATAAAAAGAATGGAATAGATGTTGAAAATAATCAATAATTTTTCAATATTGCATCATAGTAAATTATTCGGAAATGAGGAAAATAATGATTATACATTTAGATATGTATCAGACTCTGGCTATTGCAGTAGTTGTTCTGATGCTAGGTCAATTTTTGAAAATGAAAATAAATTTTTTGGAAAAATTCTGTGTTCCGGCACCAGTTGTCGGTGGACTTATTTTTGCAATTTTTACTTGCGTATGTTATGCGACAGGGATAGCAGAGTTTGATTTTGATGATACGTTAAGAGAAGTGTGTATGGTATTTTTCTTTACTTCGGTTGGCTTTCAGGCCAATCTTAAGGTCTTAAAAAAAGGGGGAAAATCATTAATAGTATTTGTATTATTGGTGGTAGTTCTGATATTTGCACAGAACTTTTTAGCAGTTGGTGTTGCCTCTCTGTTAGGACTTAATAAATTAATAGGAATGTGTACAGGTTCCATACCTATGGTCGGTGGACACGGAACAGCAGGTGCATTTGGAACAGTTTTAGAAGATTTTAATATATCGGGAGCAACAACGATTTGTACGGCAGCAGCCACGTTTGGACTTGTGGCAGGAAGTCTTATCGGAGGTCCTATTGGAAGAAAACTTATTGAAAAGAAAAATCTCTTGTCAACAGTTGTACCGGAAGATGACAGCCTTTTAGTTGAAGATGAGAAAAAGCATGAAAGACATACCAATATGTACGCGATAGCAGTATTCCAGTTAATTATTGCAGTAGGTATAGGTACGATATTTTCAAAACTTCTGACACTTACCGGCATGACATTTCCAGTATACATTGGGGCAATGATTGCTGCAGCACTTATAAGAAATATTGATGAATATACAGGAAAATTCAATATACACATGGGCGAAATTAATGATGTGGGTGGTATAAGTCTGTCATTATTCCTGGGTATTGCGATGATTACATTGAAACTCTGGCAGTTATCAGACCTGGCATTGCCACTTGTAGTATTGTTGATGATACAGGTAGTGTTGATATATGTATTTGCCAGATATGTAGTGTTTAACATAATGGGCCGGGATTATGATGCGGCAATATTAGCAGCAGGAACCTGTGGCTTCGGAATGGGAGCTACGCCTAATGCAATGGCTAATATGCAGGTATTATGTGAAAAATATGCACCATCAGTTAAGGCTTATCTGTTAATTCCGTTGATTGGCAGTTTATTTGCAGATTTTATAAACAGTCTTGTAATAACATTATTTATTAATATTCTGTAATGGAGGTTGTGAAGATGTTTTTTAAAAGAAAGAAAAGAGAAAAATATTTCAAGATTAAGGAAATTAAAGAGAAGAAAAAGTATAGGATGGACTATGATTATCTTGCTGTACCTGAGATCCATACAACTAGTGTGGCGAAGAAAGAAGATGAATGTGAAGAACTGGCTGAATCAGAAAACAGTAATGATGTAAATGATAATATTACATATGATACTGTAGCGATGCCTGAGATTCATATACATAGGAAGAAATAAACATCACGTTGCAAAAGAAAATAATCTGTATTAAAATATCCCATATTTATATAAAAGTGGAAAGTTGCCTGGAAATGAGGATTATTATGATAGAACATTTAATGATTGCAGAACAAAACATATTATTGTGGATTCAGAACAATATGCGAAATGATATATTGAATCATATTATGATATTTATAACGTCACTTGGAAATGGTGGTGCAATATGGGTAATAATGGCTATGGGATTACTGATACCTAAGAAGACAAGAAAAACAGGTATTATGGTAATATCAGGATTATTGTTGTCGCTTATAATTAATAATATAATCTTGAAAAATCTTGTAGCAAGAACAAGGCCTTATGATATGATTGCCGGACTTACTTCACTTGTCGGAATACAAAGAGATTATTCATTTCCGTCAGGTCATACAGCAAGTTCATTTGTAGCGGCTATTATAATGTTTAGAAATTTACCAAAGAAATATGGTATACCTGCACTAACACTTGCATTCTTAATATCATTTTCAAGATTATATGTAGGTGTTCATTATCCATCAGATGTTATTGCAGGAGCATTGATTGCAACTGCAATAAGTCTGTTTGTATGCTGGATTGAAAAAATTATTGAAAGAAAAAATTACTGGAACAAGAATTCTATAAAATGAATGGCAACTTCTAATCTTGTTGTATTAATAGGAATAGAGAGAATTGGGGGATCGACAGGATTCCCTGCACCATCGTAAAACTTATAATCTATATCATCAAGTAATATACCATAAGGAATTGATTCAGAAGAATCACCTTTGGTTGCATATACAAGCTTATCTTCAACCTTCTTAAGTAAATCATTTGGAAGAACCTTTGACAGGTCCTTAATTGTACCATTACCTATGTAATTCTTAAAGGTATCTTCACGGGTAATAAATATATCGAACATATTCTTATCAAAGAAGCCATCTAAACGGATATCATCAGTGAAAGTAGAATAGAATACTTCGAAGTAAGTTCTGTCAGCATTTATATATCCTTTATAGCCTGTCTTGGTCTTAAGATACTCAGTGAATTTATCTGGCATTTCATCCATCGTTTCTTTGTCAAACTGTACACCTGTCATCATACCACAATAGAAAGACTCTTTCTGTTTGTCGGTTTTATGTATGGAAACCACTACATATGTCATTGCAACTACGATTGCAAGTACAATAAGAATATATGGAACATAATATTCCTTATAATATAGGAATTTCTCACGACGGGATAATTTATTGAATTCTTCCTTATTAAGAGTTTCTGAACGGTTCTTATTGTAGATTTCAGAATCCTTGTCTAATCTGGTTTTCTTAACTTCGTCATCAATTGAGCTGTTTATATCTGGTTTGTTATCCGGATTATTAATATTGTCATTTGCACTCATTACAGTTAAGTCCTTTCATATTTTTATTAGTCTATATTTAGATTCACACTTTGTTAAATATGTCTAATCATAGTGGGTATTTTAACATATGGGATATGCATAAACAAGTAAATAATTTATAAAAAGAGTTGTATATATAATGAAACTTGTGCATATTAAAGTAAATGTGCATAAATTTTAAATAAATTATTAATTTTTTTTGAAAAAAATTACAAAATTGCTTGCAAGACAGAAAGAAATATATTATAATGTCGATATTGACAGTAGTGTCAAAAGAATACAAACAAAAAAATAGAAAGGGATGGATTTAAAATGAGAAAATCTATTAAGAAAATCGCAGCTACAATGTTAGCAGCAACAATGGTATTTGGAACCTTCACAACAGCTTTTGGTTACACAGTTGAGGATGTAACAATAGAGAATGAGGATGGTACAACTACAACAAAGAAGCAGATTACAGACCTTGATGATGGTGAGTACATCTACTTATTAGCAGGTAATGCTACAGGATGGGATGCAAAAAATCCAGATGCAGTTCTTGCTAAAACAGACAGAGAAGGCGTAGTTTCATTCAAGTTTACTCTTCCAGCACCAGTAATGGATGAAACAGGAGCAGATACTAACGAATATATGAGAAGATTCTCAATCTTAGGAAACTACTCAGATGGAGATGCTTATGTACAGGGTGGATGGTCAAGAATGTTATTAGGCGAGCCTAACTACAAAGCAAACGATTCATTTACATGCTTATCAGCTATTGCAGTTGATAATCTTGAAGCAGATACAGAAGTAACACTTTATTATGATACAAGAACTGCTACAGCTTATATCGAAGATGCAGAAGGCAAGGCAGTAGATTATACAGTTGGCTGGGTAACAAACGATCGTGATGAGAAATTCTACACAGTAGATGAACTTGCAGCTATGAAAGTAGATGATTTTAAAGCTCAGCTTTCAGCAGACAGACAGGCTGATCTTACTAAAGTTGCAGCAAGCACAAAATTAACATATTCTTTATTTGATGGAACATACAAAGCAAATGTTGAAGGTTTAGCTAACTACATCAAAACTGGTACAGATTATGTAAAGAAAGCTGAAGAAGAGCCAACAACAGAAGCTCCTACAACAGTAGCTCCTACAACAGCAGCTCCTACAACAGCAGCTCCTACAACAGCAGCTAACCAGGCTACAAAGACAGGTGATGTTGCACCAGTAGCATTAATGGTAGTATTATTCGCAGCAGTTGCAACAGTTGCAGTAGTTGCAAAGAAGAAAGAAGCTTAATTAGATAGGACAATCTATTAATTAGAATGATTTGATCTAAAAGTTATGAGGAAGTGCAATTAAGTTGCACTTCCTTTTTACCTACCAGGAAATTTCGTTGAAATTGTCCTGGTAAGTAAAAAACGCTCCGCGAGGATCGCACTGCGGCGAAACAGAAAATGTTGCTATAGCAACCCGCCCAGGCGGAGAATGTCACAAGCGACATTCTTTATTCTATAATGACATAACGTGGTTTGGACGTTGGAATATTTAAGAATAACAAGATGATATTTGCCATTATTTGTATATAATTCACAGTTTATAAAAAAAAAATAAACGAAATGTATAAAAAATGTTTAAAAGAGATTGCAAATATAATTATTTTGAGATATAATGTTTAAGAACTAAGTTACAAGAAAATGTAACAGATATTTGAAAGGAGAATTTTTTATTATGAGAAAAATCATTAAGAAAATTGCAACAGTAGTTGCAACAGCAACAATGATTGCTGCAATGGGAATTACTGCATTTGCAGACGAAGATTCAACATACTCATTCATGGGTAATCCACACATCTTTGGATGTACAGATGAAGGTGACAAAACAGTAGGTTGGGTACCAACAAATGAAGATCAGATTATGAAACCAGTTGACGGTATGGAAGGTGTATACACATATACAGGTAACTGTGTTGTAGCTGGTGATAAAGAATACAAAGTTGTTAAGGATGCTGTAGATTTTGCATGGAACTTCCAGATGTGTCTTGGTAATCCAGATGCAGCTTGGGCAGACAACCAGTCACAGTTCAGAAGTACATTTGAGACAGGCGAATATAAAGTATATGTTAAACCAGCTAATGGTTTTGTAGTAGTTATCCAGAATCAGAAAGCACTTCCTACAGTAGTTAGATATCATTCAAAAGACGAGGATTCATCTAACTTTGTAGAGCCTAACAAGGCAGCTATCGAAGCTGATGGATATTCAGATGTAGCACTTGATGATGCAGCATATGAAGCATTTATTAAAGAATGTGTTGAAAAAGAAGGCGGTACATATGAACCAGCTAACAGCACAGGCGATAATAAGAAAGATGAAACTGTAACAACAGATGATTCTAAGAAAGATGAAACAAAAGATGAATCTAAAGCAGATACATCAAAGAAAGAAACAAAAGATGATGATAAAGATGGTGTTTCTCCAGTAGTTATCGTAGTTATCGTAGTTGTAGTAGTTGTAGTAATCGGTGCAATCGTAGCTTTTTCTAAAAAGAAAAAGAACTAATTTCTGACTAACAGATATTAAGAGATAATAAAAGGTCATTGCTAAAAGGCAGTGACCTTTTTTTGGTTACCAGGAAAATTCCTTGAAATTGTCCTGGTAGGCAAAAAACGCTCCGCCGCAGGCGGAGAATGTCGCAAGCGACATTCTTTATTCATTTATAAGTAAAACTATACTGTATTAAAATATGAATGAGACATCTTCTATAGAGTAAAAAAGCACCATGAAATCAGTGTATGATATAGGCAGAATGATAATTATCTTCATAGTATGATAGCTATGTGTGAAATATGTACAAAAAAAGAAAGTAAATTAATAAAAAATTAAAAATATTAACAATAAAGTATTGCAAAATGAAATAAACTGGTATATAATTACGATAATTGAAACGGGCTTAGCTCGTTCAAAAATAAGAAATAAAAAAGGAGAAGAAAAAAATGAGAAAACTTAAAAAAGCAGTTGCAGTTTTATTAACAGCAGCAATGACAATGTCAGCAAGTGTTATGGCATTTGCAGATCAGCAGGTAACATTTCATTTCCAGAATGGAGCTAACTGGGAAACAGTAGGAGCTTGGATTTATCAGGGTATCGCATTTGACACAAACGTATCACCTAAGGATAAATGTGCAGTAATTACTAAAGAAGAAACAGGTGATAAAATTGTTTGGCCAGGTGCTAAAATGGATGATGACAAAGCTACAGGTTGGAAGACAATCACAGCTACATTCACTGATTCATACACAGCAGATGGTATTGCAGTAATCTTCAACAACTACGTTGGTGATACAACAATAAATGAAACAACAAGAGACATTGACTTAGAGGCAGTCAGAAAATCTGGTATTAAAACAACAGATACAGATGCTAAGGCACAGACAGATAACATATTACTTAACAAGAAAACTATCGCTAACAAATTTGGTGGTGCAGTTACTGATGTTTATGTAACATATGATGGAACAAAAGCAGAATACTCAGCAACAGCTCCAGAAAGCTACACATCAGCAATTAAAGCAGAAAGCACTCCAGCAGCAGGAGCAGATAACAATGCAGCAGGAACAGCTAATAGCACATCTAAAGGAACAGGTACATCTTCAAATACAAATGCACCTAAGACAGGCGATACAGTAGCAGTTTCAGTAGTTATGTTTGGTTTATTAGCAGCAGTTGCATATGTTGCTTCTAAGAAAAAAGCTAATGCTTAATCTTAAGAAATAACGAACAAATAATAAACTTTTAGAAGAAGTCAGTACTGACTTCTTCTTTTTTGCGTGAAAGTGTGGTAAAATTGTCGTAAATATGTTACAATGAAACGAAAAAGTGAAGAAAGAATTTTTGATACACAATTATATTTTGCAAATATATTGTTCAGAAATGAGGATCAAAATGAAAAATTTACTATTTATATATAATCCATATTCCGGTAAGGGTATGATTAAAGAAAATTTGTCAGATATTGTAGACTGTTTCGTTAAGCATGGATATCAGGTAGAAGTTTATCCTACACAACAGAGGCTTGATGCAAAGGAAAAAGTAATACATTTTGCATATCAATATGATATGATTGTATGTAGTGGTGGTGATGGCACACTTAATGAGGTTATAAGTGGGCTTATGGAATTACCGGAAAGACCTGTTTTAGGTTATATACCGGCAGGCTCCACGAATGATTTTGCACAAGGTATAAGATTGCCTAAATCAATGATTGAAGCTGCATCAGTTGCTGTTAATGGTATGCAGATATCGGTTGATATCGGAGGATTTGGTAAGAAGAAGTTTGTATACATTGCAGCCTTTGGTGCATTTACAGACGTTTCATATATGACACCACAAGAGATGAAGAATATATTAGGGCATCCGGCATATATTATAGAAGCTGTTACTAAACTTACTTCACTTAGGACATATCATATGAGCGTAAGTTATGAAAATGGCAATGTTGAAGGAGAATTTTTGTATGGAATGGTTACGAATTCTATTTCAGTAGGTGGTTTTAAAGGTATAACAGGCAAAAATGTTGTAATAGATGATGGAATGTTTGAAGTTATGTTGATTAAACAACCAAAGAGTCCGTTAGATTTACAACTTATTCTTGGCGCACTATTAGGAATGGACATCAAGACAGACAGTGTTATTTCATTTAAGGCATCTAAGATTATTTTTGATGCTGATGAAAAGGTGCCTTGGGTATTAGATGGTGAATATGGTGGTTCGCCAAAGAGAGTAAAAGTAGTTAACTATAATAAAGCTATAAAGATTATGTCTGGAATTTCAAAAAAATAGATGATTTTTTCGAATAAAAGTGACAAAAAATCATATTTTTTAACAAATTTCAGAAAATTCAAAATAGCTGGTTTACATCAGCTATTTTTTTGTGTATAATGTTGCAACGTACAAGAGATAATGTAATTAGATGAAGAGAAAGGACCGATTTTGGTGGTTGAAGAAGAATTCTTAGGTAAATTAAGAAAATTAGTAGAAGAAGCAAAAGGAAAAAATAATACAATAGAGTTTGGTGTGATTAACAAATTCTGTAAAGATGCAAAGTTAACTGGCGATCAGATGGATATGGTATATCAATATTTAGAAGATAATAAGATAGAGGTCTCACAGGCAGAGGAAATGGAACCGGAGTTTACTAAAGATGGTAAACTTGTTGAACCAGATGCATTATTACTTGAGCCTACAGATGAAGAGCTTGAAGAAGAAGAAGAGAATATAGATTTAGACGCAATAGATTTATTAGAGGGTGTTGGTACTGAAGATCCTGTAAGAATGTATCTTAAAGAGATAGGTACAGTTCCATTGCTTAGTGCGGAAGAGGAATTGCGTCTTGCCAAGAAAAAAGCTGAGGGTGACCAGCATGCTAAGGATAGATTAATTGAAGCAAACTTACGACTTGTAGTAAGTATTGCTAAGAGATATACAGGAAGAGGAATGAGTTTTCTGGATTTAGTTCAGGAGGGTAATCTTGGACTTATTAAGGGCGTAGAGAAATTCAATTATGATAAGGGATTTAAACTAAGTACATATGCTACTTGGTGGATTCGCCAGTCGGTTACTCGTGCATTAGCAGATCAGGCGAGAACAATTCGTGTCCCTGTTCATATGGTTGAGACTATTAACAGAATGTCTAAAATGCAGAGAAAACTTACTCTTGAACTTGGTTATGAGCCATCAGCAGCCGAACTTGCAGAGGCTCTTGATATGACAGAGAGTAAAGTGTTAGAGATAATGCAGATAGCGAGAGAACCGGCTTCATTAGAGACACCTATTGGTGAAGAAGATGATTCTAACTTAGGAGATTTCGTGGCTGATAATAATACGGTAACACCTGAGGCAAATGTAGAGGCAGTTATGCTTAGAGAACATATAGACCAGTTGTTAATGGATCTGAAAGAAAGAGAGAGGCAGGTTATTGTTCTAAGATTTGGACTAGAAGACGGACATCCAAGAACACTTGAAGAAGTTGGTAAGGAATTCAATGTAACAAGAGAAAGAATTCGTCAGATTGAGGCGAAAGCCCTTAGAAAGCTTCGTAATCCTGTAAGAAGCAAGAAGATTAAGGATTTCTTACAAAGCTAGAATGAAATATAAATATGTATATGTATGCCGCTGATTATAGCGGCATTTGTTATATCTTATAAATTCAAACTAATATCGGTTGTATCTGTTTAGAATCTAAGGCATTTTCCAGGGTAGGAATAATTAATTCTGTGTGTGCAATCATTGAATTAGGTTTTGCAACACAATTATCCTGACCGAATGGAACGAAATATATATTTTTACAGTTTAACAGTGAACCGACATTTTTAAAATTCATCCCGAGGGCATCGTTAGTAGATAAGGAGATGACAAGAGGTCTGCCTGTTCGTAGATGACCTTTAGCAGCCATTAGAACAGGTGTGTCAGTTATTCCGTTATTAAGTTTAGCAAGTGTGTTTCCAGTGCAAGGAGCAATTATAAGAATATCAAGTATTTTGTTTGGACCGAATTTTTCGGCTTCGGCTATAGTGACAACAGATTTGTTCTGGGTTGTATCCTCGACAAATTTAACAAAGTCGCTTGCTTTACCAAAACGACAGTCAGTTGTATAAGCATTATATGAAAAAATAGGAATGACGTTTACACCTTCCCTGGTCAGATGAATAAGTTCGGTTTTGATTTTGGCAAATGTACAAAAAGAGCCGGTAATTGCAAAACCTACGGTCTTATTTGCAAGTTTCATTTTATACCTCCATTTCTGAGCAAGTTATTATATATTAATTCAGCATAGAGACAATGCATCTGCTGATTATCTGTGCCGAGGCTTTTGGTGAATATTTGCCGGGAAGTGACAGACAAAGTCTGGCGGTTATGCCGAAGTGCTTACAGGCTTCAAAGTCGGTACCACCCGGATTAGAGGCAATATCTATTATGGTTGCTTCTGTATTTGCATTACTTAATATGTTGCGATTAAGAATTAAAGATGGTATGGTATTGAAAATAAAGTCGAATTTATTAATATGTCTTGTTAATTCATTTAGTGGAATAGGATTGTGCCCTTGTTCGTATGCCATAGACAATTGAACCGGATTTCTTGCGGCAACGTGTGTTATGGCATTTAATGCCTTAAGTCTTGCTGCGAGCGCCATACCGCATTTACCGTAGCCTAACACAAGAGAATGTGATTTATGGATATTTATCGGACTTGTGCAGATTGCTTCTGCAACAGTTCCCTCAGCTGTTGCTATGGAATTATATAACTCGAAAGATGGAATATCCATTAAATCCTTTGTTACAATGTTTAGGTTATTACATTTACTGATAAAATCGTTATTGAAACAGCCTCCGCATATTACAGAGCAGGGATTGATAAGTGTAAGGAGATAGTCTATATTTATCTGAGTAGAAATTTTAGAATATAGATTTATTTTATCCTTGGAAAATGGAATAGGAAATAGTATAAGATTACATAGTGGCAGGCGTTCAGAGATAGAATGTGTATCATTAACATCTTCAATATAAAATGGATAAATGTTATATCCCTGATTCCTAAGTTCATAATATAAGAATTTCTGCCTTGTGTCACCGCCTATAATGGCAATATTATTTTGAGTTTTCATACTACTCCAATATTTATATTCTGTTTTATAATATAAGATATGATAATAGCCAGTAGATGTGACATTGAAAATTAGAAAGGAGTAATGCACTATGATTTATAATATTATTTATGATGCTGTTAAAAAGAAAACCACAACTAATCCGCCTAATATATTTATCGGAAATGTGGAAATGGCAGCAGGTATGGGAATTGTATTAGGGGAACTTGGAGTGAAGATGAATTTCGAAGGAATAGATGAGCCGGGTAAGATTAAAGAAAAATTTAATGAAATATTGGAAGAATCAGATGTATCAAAGTTGAGCGATATGTCGAATACAATAATAAAGCTCATTGACAGATACCAGGTTAAGGACATGGTTAATGAGACGATGAAAGATATAGAAATATTAGTTAACAGCAGAGAAGATAGTTTGTAAATAATTCAGCTTGAAATTTACAAAAACTGCTATTAAAATGTGAAATAAAAGTAACTGTAAAAAGTATTGGTAAAACAATTGCTAAGAAAATTGATAAGAAAATATTAAAAAGACTAACAGGCTAAAGTTAACCAGTTAGTCTTTTGTTGATATATTCATCAGAAAATAATTGTATCAATATTATCCTCTTAAAAAATTAGCCTCTGTCAGACATTGGAACGTAGTCAATGTGTTTTGCTACATTCTTATAAGCAGGACGAATGATTTTACCAGCATTAATTAATTCCTCAATACGGTGAGCACTCCAACCTGAAATTCTTGCGATTGCAAATATAGGCGTGTAGAGTTCCATAGGAAGTCCTAACATTCTATATACAAAACCACTATAGAAGTCAACGTTAGCGCTTACACCTTTATAAATCTGGCGTTCCTTAGCAATTACTTCAGGAGCAAGACGTTCTACTGCTGAATATAATGCGAATTCTTTATCAAGCCCTTTTGCTTTAGAAAGCTTTTCAACATAACCTTTAAAGATTCTTGCTCTTGGGTCTGATATAGAATAAACAGCATGCCCCATGCCGTAGATTAATCCGGCCTTATCAAATGCTTTCTTGTTAAGTAAGTCAGAAAGATAAGCCTTTATCTCATCTTCGTCTGTCCAGTCGGATATATGTTCCATCATGTCGTCAAACATCTGGATAACCTTGATATTTGCACCACCATGTTTAGGACCCTTAAGAGAACCCAAAGACGCGGCAATTGTTGAATATGTATCAGTTCCTGATGATGATACTACGTGAGTTGTGAAAGTAGAATTGTTACCACCGCCATGGTCGGCATGGATAACTAATGCGATATCTAAGATACGCGCTTCTAATTCAGTATATTTGCTGTCTGGTCTTAACAGATGAAGAATATTCTCTGCTGTAGACAGATTAGGATCAGGCGAATGAATGAATAAGCTCTGACCATCGTGATAATGCTTGTAAGCCTGATAGCCATAAACAGATAGTTGTGGAAATAAAGCTATGAGCTGTAAGCATTGCCTTAGGACGTTAGGAATTGAAATGTCATCAGCAGCATCATCATATGAATAGAGTGTAAGCACACTTCTTGCTAATGTATTCATCATATCGTGACTTGGTGCCTTCATGATTATGTCTCGCACAAAACTTGTAGGTAATGAACGATAATGTCCAAGCAATGCATTAAATGAATCTAATTCTTCCTTTGTTGGAAGCTTACCAAATAATAATAAATATGTGGTTTCTTCAAAACCGAATCTTTTCTCGGAAACAAAACCGTTTACGATATCTTCAATATCTAAACCACGGTAAAACAACTTACCCTCACAAGGAATCATTTCGCTGTCAACTGTGATATACGAGCGAACTTCTGCGATTTCTGTTAAACCAGTAAGTACGCCTTTTCCGTTAATATCTCTAAGTCCACGTTTTACATCATATTTACCATATAACGATGGGTCGATTGAACTATTATCCAAACATAGCTTAGAAAGATTAGTTATTTCCGGTGTAATTGTTGAATAACTGTTTTCAGTCAAATGAAAACCCCCTTTTTCCGTAATAAACTCTATTTTACCATAAAACAAATGCACTAACAACAGAATTTAGAAAAACTTAATAGAATTTATAAAACTTAATATGATTGTTAAAGAGCTGGAATAGTGGTAAAATTATTAGAGATTTATGTGAAATGGAGATTAAAATGGATTTATTTGAATATATGAGAAATAATGCTAAGAGTAAGGAATCACCACTTGCTTCAAGAATGAGACCGGAGAAACTTGAAGAAATAGTAGGGCAGAAGCATATTCTTGGTGAGAATAAGCTATTATACAGAGCAATTAAGGCTGATAAGTTAAGCTCGGTCATCTTCTATGGGCCACCGGGAACTGGCAAGACCACACTTGCAAAGGTTATTGCTAATACTTCTGATTCTGAATTCCGCCAGATTAATGCGACGGTTGCGGGTAAGAAAGACATGGAGGAAGTAGTGAACGCAGCTAAGGATAGTCTCGGTATGTATGGAAAACGTACAATTTTGTTTGTGGATGAGATTCACAGATTTAATAAAGGACAGCAGGATTATTTGCTGCCATTTGTCGAAGATGGTACAATTATTTTAATAGGTGCTACAACAGAGAATCCATATTTTGAAGTAAATAGTGCACTTATATCGAGGTCTACCATATTTGAATTAAAGGAATTAGATAAAGAGGATATAAAGATTCTTATTAACAGGGCAATATCTGATGAAGTTAAGGGAATGGGGGCTTATGGTGCAAAAATGAGTGAAGATGCCATTGATTTTCTTGCAGATATTGCCAATGGAGATGCAAGAACAGCCTTGAATGCAGTAGAATTAGCAGTTCTTACAACGGACAGAAGGGCTGATGGAGTTATTCATATCGATATTGATACCATAGAGGAATGTGTACAGCAGAGAAATCCTCGTTATGATAAGTCAGGGGATAATCATTATGATACGATATCGGCATTTATAAAGAGTATGAGAGGCTCTGACCCCGATGCTGCCATATATTATCTGGCGAGAATGTTAAATGCAGGAGAAAGTGTTACTTTTATTGCGAGAAGAATTATGATATGTGCAGCAGAGGATGTAGGTCTTGCAGACCCACAGGCACTAGTCGTTGCTGTATCGGCAGCAGAAGCAGTGCATCAGTTAGGAATGCCGGAGGCAAGGATACCTTTAGCAGAGGCAGTCTTATATATTGCAAATGCACCTAAGGGAAATGCTGCATATATGGCAATTGACAAAGCACTTGATTTTGTAAAAAGAGAGCCTGCATATCAGATACCGGCATATTTAAAAGATGCACATTACGGTGGAGCGAAAGAATTAGGCCATGGGATTGGCTACAAATACCCTCACGATTACGAGGGACATTATGTGGAACAACAGTATTTACCAGACGAGATAAAAGACGTTAAATTCTTCGAAGCAGACTAGACATTCAGAGATATTAATTCTACAATGCATACTAGTAATAGAACGACATTTGTGATAAAATTCAGATAAGAATTTTGACAGATATACAGAAAGAGGTATTTTTTTGAAAGAACTAATTGGGAAGTTATCAAGAGGCATAATTGAATATAATCTTCCGGAGGTTGAAGTATCGGTTACAGATATTGATAAATCAATAGAAGCAGGAGAACTATACCATGGCTCATTTGAGATTTTTAGTAAAGATGACAATGAACTAAAAGGGATAGTTTATTCTACGTGCGAGAAATTCAAGATAATTAATGACCAGTTTGTTGGCAGAAATAATAAGATAGAGTATGTAATAGATGGCAAAAATAGTGAAATCGGGGATGTTATAAAAGGCCGTGTGAATATCGTAAGCAATGGTGGAGAACTTTTTATACCATATACTATTGCTGTTAAGGAAGAGAGTATTCCATCTTCCATAGGCGATATATCGAATCTGTTTCATTTCATTAACCTTGTTAAGCAGGAATATGACGAGGGACTTAAGATGTTTCTGTCGAAAGATTTCGAGAGAATTATTCTTAAAGATAATGTGGCTGATAAGAGCCTTTATAATGGACTTATCAACAGTTATAGTAAAAAGCGTGCTTTAGAGGAATTTATGCTTGCTATTAATAAGAAGCAGGAAGTAAAGATAGAGCTTTCAGATACATTAAGAGAGTATGATATGTTAGAAGAATCATATGGAGATATTCTTACTCTTACCAGAAATACATGGGGATACATAGATATTAAGGTAGATGTGGACGGAGATTTTATAACGGAATATAAGAAGAATATTACTGAAGATGATTTTGCGGGAAATAATTATGAATTCAGATATCTTATAGATATTTCCAAATTGCATAGTGGAATGAATTATGGAAAAATCAAATTTTATACGATGAACCAGTGTTTAGAATGTGAGATTTCTATTGATAATACAGGAGAAATAGATTCGGCAAATCATGAGATTAAGAAGTGTATTGCAAGCCTTAATGAACAATATCTTAATTTCAGAATGAGAAAGAGCAGTATTGATACATGGGCAGAGAATTCGAATGTTTTAATTGAGAGAGCCAGAGGTTTCAGAGATGATATGCCATTTTTAAAACTTCTACAGGCACAGATGTATATTTCGAGAAGAAGAGATGAAGAAGCAAAATGGCTTATAGACAGTGTAGCAGAGGAGATATTAGATAAGAAAGAGGAAAACGTAGTATTATATTGTTACTATCTCTATGTAAGAACTTTGCAGAAGAGAAAGTTAGAGCAGACAATTATTGCTACGGATATTATTAGAAAATACTATGAAAATGGATACGATAAATGGCAGCTGCTATGGATACTTCTATATATTGATACATCATTTGAGAATAATAAAAGTCTTAAATTAACAAGAATTAAAGAACAGTATAAGATAGGCTGCAGAAGTACGCTTATGTACTATGAGGCATTGTATGTATTAAACAAACAGCCGGCATTGTTAAGAGTTATTAATTCATTTGAGTTACAGGTGCTTAATTTCGGAAGTAAATATGATGCGATAGATTTAAGACTTGCAGTCCAGATATCTGAACTTGCAATGCTTGAGAAGAATTTCAGACCTCTTTTGTTCAATATTCTTGTTAAACTCTATGATAAATTTGAGAATAAAATAATCTTAACTGCAATTATAAGTCTGTTAATCAGAGGTAATAAGACAGATGAGAAGTATTTCAAATGGTATGCTAAGGGTGTAACTGCTGATATACAGGTCACAAGATTGTATGAATATTATGTATACTCGATGCCAGAGGATTATGATGGTATAGTTCCTAATACTGTGCTTATGTACTATGTATACAATGGTAACCAGCTTATGAACAGAGAAGCATTTTTCTATGGTCTGATTATAAGAAATAAGGATAAGCAGCCAAATGTATACAAGAATTATAGAAGAAATATGGAGCATTTTGCATTAGATAAATTGCGAAATGGAGAAATAGACAGATTTATTTCTGTAGTATATGCAGATGTACTTACAGAAGAGATGATTACTGAGGAGAATGAGAAGAATCTTGTGAAAATTCTTAACACATGGAAGCTTGAATGTGACAATGATAGAATTAAGGAAGTTATTGTCAGACATAAAGAGATTGTGAATGAGCAGACATTTGTTATTAATAAAGGAATTGCATATATAAATATTTATACGGATGACGCAGTTGTGTTATTAAAGGATATTAATGGAAATATTTATCATAACACAATTAATTATACATTGACAAAATTATATGATGATAAAGGATTAAATAAGATTGCATTAGAAAGAAATCCGGAAAATATTTATCTGATGGCGAAAGAATGTGAGCAGACACTAAAATATCATAAGAGTATTCCATCAGGTGTAAGTCTCTTTAAAGAAGTTATGATAAGTGATGATTTTGAAGAAGTTTACAAAGATTATATCATACAGGACATTATAGAATATTATTCTAATAATTATGATGGCGAAGAATTAGATGAATATCTAATGAGCATAGACGTAAGCAGACTTAAGAGAAAGTCAAGAGTGAGTGTTATAGAACTTATGATTATGCGTGGCTTATATGAGTATGCGGAAAAATATCTTATAGAATATGGTTATAGCGATATAGACCCACGTAAGATACTTAAATATTGCTCAAGGAGACTTAAGGAAGATAAGGAGATAGAAGAAGATAAGCAATTATTAGAATATTGTAATTATGCATTTTCTAAGGGAAAATACAATGAAATTATTTTAGATTATCTGTGCAGATATTATTATGGAACGACTAAGGAAATGATGGAGATATGGCGTGTCTCTAAGGAATTTGAATTTGAAAGCAGGGACTTAGAGGAAAGACTTATTGCACAGATGTTATTTTCAAGGACATTTATTTCAAGTGTGGTTACAATCTATGATTCTTATTATAAAAAAGGTGCAAGCGAAGTAATAAGATATGCATATTTATTCTTTATGTCGCACGAATATTTCATCAGGGAGAATCCAGTAGATGATATGTTTTTCAAACACTTAGGTGATGAGCTGGTATTTGACAAAAATATTATGGATATATGCAAATGTGCATACCTTAAATACCAGTCTGATAAGAAGACTATTTCTGATACTAATAAGGAAATATGCATGGATTGTATGAAATATTTAGATAAGAAGACTATAATATTTGATTTCTATAAACAGTTCACTAAATGGTTTGCAGTGCCGGACAGAATACTAGATAAGACAACGATAGTATACAGAGCAGAGCCACAGGATAAGGTTCTTATTAGTTATTATCTTGAAACAGGTAATAATGAGGAGAAAGAGTACACGACTGAAGAGATGAAGTGTTGCTTTACGGGAATGTATACAAAGTCTTTTACGTTATTCTATGGAGAAAAGTTAAATTATTATATAACAGAGATTTCAGATGGTGAAAGCCGCGTGACAGAGAGTAAAGACCACCAGCTTGATGACAGAAATGTTGAGGCAAGTCAGTCAAGATATGGAATGTTAAATGATATACTTATGTGTATGGAGATGAAACAAGAGGGAATGATAAGCGAACTTGCCGGAAAATATTATGTAAATAATGAACTTGTGAAGCATTTGTTCAGGTAGCACAGATGTCTTTTGATGTTAAAATATGGAGGAACTAAGTTGAGTACAAAGACAGCGAACAACTTAATATCCGTTTCGATAGATTTGTGTAGAGATTACACGCAGATTGCGTATTGTATGGGAAATATGGCAGAGCCGGATTCAGTAAGTACAATTGCAGGCGAACAGAAATATCTTATTCCAACGGAAATAGGAAAATTAAATAATAGTGATGAATGGTGCATAGGTGATGATGCATTGCTTAGGGAAAAGAATGGCGAGGCTATATTAGCTGATGATATCCTTAAGACAATTTTATCTGAGAAAAGTATAGTTGTAAGTAACAATACTTATACGGGATATGAGATATTAAAGCATTTCTTCGAGGGATTGTTTAAAATACTTAAAAGCAATTATCACATTGTGCAGCCTGATTATATATCTGTAACAGTTGAATATCCGGACCGTATTCTTGTTAACCTTATTAGAAATGTTTTAAATGATATGGGCTATGACAGGGAACACGTAAAAATTATCGGTCATTCAGAAAGCATTATATATTATATGATTTCACAGAAAAAGGAAATATGGGTAAATGATGTGCTGATATTTGATTTTACAAAGCATCAGTTTCTGGTAAGATTACTCACAACTGTAAGAGCAAGAGTACCACAGCCGATTATAGTTGAAGAGATGGATATGACACAGAAGTTCAAAGTGAGTGATTTACAGACTGAACAGGGCAGACTAGAAATGGATACGAAATTCTTAGAGCTTCTTAAGAAGTTATGTAGTAAACATATTGTGTCAGCAGTATTCCTGACAGGTGTCGGCTTCTATGAGAAATGGATGGAAGATTCGATAAGGTTCTTATGCAGTAAACGAAGAGTATTCCAGGGATATAACCTGTTTGTTAAGGGTGCAGGCTACGCTAATCTTAGTCAGATTGGTATAGGTAATGCTGACAGTTATCAGTTTGTATGTTCGGGAAGAACATTAGTTAATATCGAAGTAGAAGTCGAAAAAGATGACAAGAATATACCAGTCATATTGTCAAAAGCAGGAACCAACTGGTACGAAGCAGGCGCAAGAGCAGAGGGAATATTAGATGATTCTAAAGAATTAAGACTTAAAATAGTATCTTCACTTAGCAAGAGTGAGAAAGAAATAGTGATAGATTTACGAGGCTTTCCACCACGCCCTAATAAGACAACACGAATTGAGATTGTGTTAGCTTATAGGAATGACAGACAATGCATAGTGGTGGTGAAAGATTTAGGCTTTGGTGATTTCTTTAAGTCAAGCGAAGAAATGGTGAAAAGGGTAATTGATATAGAAGATTATCTGTAAGAAATGGAGAAGTGTATGAGTGGATTGATTTTATGCAGTAGAAAAGCAGATGTTCCATACAGGATAGCCGATGCAGACTTAAATATATATTCTATTGAAGAATTTGCATACTATCTGTACAATAACGCATATTTTGTAGATGATGGTTTCTTTAATGAGGGACTTTGCGATTATATTGAAAACAATCTTAATCTGCCAAAGGTTGCACAAAAGCTTATGTATGCAATGGGACAGAGAATGAATTTCGCAGAGCTTGTTATGATAATTATAAAATCTTCCCGTTATTACAGCGAAACAGAAATCAAAGCATTTGAAAAGGAATTAAAGACTATCAGTTCAAAAGGAATGTTAGAGCGAATGAAAACAAGAGCTGATATGCTGTTTGAAAATGGCAAGCTTGGAAGTGCGTTAAAGACATATGAAAATATTCTGAATAACAATATATATAAAAGAGAAAGCAATGAATTCTATGCAGGGGTATACTTAGGAATCGGTAAAATAGAGGGCAGAATGTTTTATTTAGAAGAAGCATTAGAAAAATTCAAACATTCGTACGAATTAAAATCATCTGATGAAGCCTTAAAGGAGATTATTAATGTCAAATTTGCGATGAAATATTCAGGCATTAAAAAGGACATTGATTTTACTAAAGAGAATGAGATTAATTCTGAACTGGTTCTTAAATGCAGTGAAGAGGTTAAGGATATCTGGGAACAGATTAACAATGGAACTGAATATGAGAATTTATCTCAGACATTTATATATGATGGCAGACATAACCTTGATGATTATTATGTGAATGTTCAGGAAGTTCTTGATGAGTGGAAGAATGATTATAGAAGTAATATAGGTTAGGAGACACTATAGAGATGAGATTGTTCAGAAGAAATAAAACGGAAGAAACGGATTATCTTGACGAATTAGAGATAACAAGTGAAGATAACGAGGCAGTTTATATTAAACCCGAGCCTATGCAGGCGGAGACATTAGAACAGAAGAAGCAGACAATAGAGAATTGTTGTGACAGAATAATGGGTGCTAATTCAAGAATTGCAGAGTTAAAGGTTGAGTATCAGACAGTAAATTCTTATCTTACTGATATACAGATAATAGAAGAGTTACCTGATACACAGGAAGAAAGATTGAAAAACATTGCGAAAAAAATTGTGGTATTAGATAAGGATAGAAGAGACTTTGGACGTTCTATGGCAAAATTATCTGAAAAGCAGTTCAGTCATATGAAAGAATGTGAAGATGATATAAAAGACATTTTAAAGCAGATGTCAGAAGATGAAAGTTATTGCCAGACAGTCAAGACGGATATGAAATATTTAGAGGGTGAAAAAGCCGGATTAAAGATGGAGATACAGGAATACAAGAACAGACTTTATCTTATAAATGGTGCCTCAAAGATAGGAATAATAGCATTTGCAGTGTTGTTCTTATTATTTCTTATAGTCAATTATGCATTTAATAAAGATACCAGCCTGTTAATATATTTGCTGATTGGAATCACAGCCATATTTGCAGCCGGAATATTTTACCTCCATAATCAGACAATAAATGAACTTAGATTAAGTGAGATAAAATATAACAGGGCAATCGGATTGCTTAATAAAATCAAGTTAAAATATGTAAATATTGCGGGACGACTTACATATTCATACGAAAAACATGGTGTAAAAAGTGCCTATCAATTAAATAAAATATGGGGTGCATATTTGACACTAAAAAAAGAACACGAAGTCTATAATAAGGCATCGAGCAGACTGGCTGATGCGGAAGATGAATTAGTGCAGTTATTAAAAAATATGAATGTCAAAGACCAGAATGTATGGATAAGTCAGGCATATGCAATTATTAATCCAAGTGATATGAATGAAATAAAGAATCATTTGATGAATAGAAGAAACAGTCTCAAAAAATCGCTGGATTATAATACAGAAGTTATAGGCAATGCAAGAGAAGAGGTTAAAAATATAATTATGAATGATAAAGAGAACAGCACTGAATTAATGGGAATACTTGATGCCTACGAAGAAAAACTCTAATAAACGCTGATTTTTTTATAAACCTGTTGCACATACAGATATATTTAATAATCATATGTACAGGCGATTTGATATATAAATATTGGAACAACTTGTGGGAATTGCGTAAATTTGTCAGGTATCATTTTTCGGCTCGGATTTTGTGTACATTCACCAGACAGAAAATTAAGCCAAGGTGTCCGTCTATGACACACACTTTCATAATTCCTTTATCTGGTGTGAGTAAATGCCGTCATCAGCAAAGTTTATTACGGTGCAGCCAATCAAACGCGCTTCGCTTGAACGGTGATTAACTGCACCGACCTTTTGCTTCTGACGGCATATAACTCACACACACGATACGTCATAAATCAAGTGTGTGGCATAGACGGACTTCTTGGTTTAAATGTTCTGGATGTTGAATGAACATAAATAATCAAAAGAGCCGGAAAATGATACCGCCAAATTAGCAATTCATACAAACGTTTCAATATTTATATATGCAAATGCCTGTACAAAGATGATTTTCTCTAATCTGTATGTGCAATATCGGTTTATAAAAATTAGCGTTTATTAGAGGTTTTATCTTGACAAATATTTTTAAAACCTTTATCATTAAAAAAGTTAATATTATAAATGCAGTGATAAAGAGGAGTAAAAGGTTAACCCTTAAAGAGAAAGTAATTCGCAGGCTGAAAGATTACTAAGGCAGTGACCTTTGAAGGTAGCTTTTAAGCAGTATGGCTGAACATTTTATAGAAGATTAGAATAAGCAGATGTTTGATTTGAAATTATAGATTGATTTGTAATAGCAAAGAGCATCAGCATATTTTATATAATCAGTAGGTCATAACGGAACCGTCCACGTTATAGGATAAGATGAGACACGATGATAGTCGTAAATAAAGGTGGTACCGCGTGATATACGCCCTTTTTGGAATGTAGCTGATATGTTTCAAAGAGGGCGTTTTTACTTATTAGGAAATATTATTAAAATAACATTAGAAAGGAAGTCAATAATGGCAAAAGAATTAGAGAAGAATTATAATCCTGCTGATATTGAGCAGAGACTTTATGACAAATGGACAAATAAGAAATATTTTCATGCAGAGGTAGACAGAAGTAAGAAACCATTTACTATCGTTATGCCACCTCCAAATATTACAGGACAGCTCCATATGGGACATGCATTAGATAATACAATTCAGGATATCTTAATCAGAACAAAGAGAATGCAGGGATATGAAGCATTATGGGTACCAGGAACTGACCACGCCTCAATTGCAACAGAAGCTAAAATTGTTGAAAAAATGCGTGAAGAGGGCATAACTAAGGAAGAAATCGGAAGAGATAAGTTCTTAGAAAGAGCCTGGGAATGGAAGAAACAGTATGGCGGAAGAATTGTTGCACAGTTAAAGAAGATAGGTTCTTCATGTGACTGGGACAGAGAAAGATTTACAATGGATGATGGTTGTAACAAGGCTGTAAAAGAAGTATTTGTAAATCTCTATAATAAAGGACTTATTTATAGAGGAGAAAGAATTATCAACTGGTGTCCTCATTGTCTTACATCTATTTCAGATGCAGAGGTTGAATATGAGGATCAGGCAGGACATTTCTGGCATTTAAGATATCCATTTAAAGATGGTTCAGGATATCTTGAACTCGCAACAACCAGACCTGAGACATTATTAGGTGATACAGCAGTAGCAGTTAACCCTGATGATGAAAGATATAAAGACGCAGTTGGCAAAACCTTAATTCTTCCATTAGTAGGAAGAGAGATTCCGGTTGTAGCAGATGATTATGTTGGTATAGATTTTGGTACGGGTGTAGTTAAGATTACTCCGGCACATGACCCTAACGATTTCGAGGTTGGTTTAAGACATAATCTTCCAGTATTAAATGTAATGACTGAAGATGCAAAGATTGTTGACGAATATCCTAAATATGCAGGAATGGATAGATACGAGGCAAGAAAGGCTATCGTAGCAGACCTAGAGGCAGGTGGATATTTAGTTAAAGTAGAAGACCATGAGCATAACGTTGGTACATGTTACCGCTGCCATACTACAGTTGAACCAAGAGTTTCAAAACAGTGGTTTGTAAGTATGAAAGAGCTTGCTAAACCTGCAATTGAAGCCGTTAAAAATGGTGATACCAAGTTCGTTCCTCCTCATTTTGATAAGACATATTATCATTGGTTAGAGGGAATTCGTGACTGGTGTATTTCAAGACAGTTATGGTGGGGACACAGAATTCCAGCATTTTACTGTGACGACTGTGGCGAAATGGTGGTAAGTAAAGAAAATGAAGTATGTTGCCCAAAATGTGGTAAGAAGATGCGCCAGGACCCTGATACACTTGATACATGGTTCAGTTCAGCATTATGGCCATTCTCAACACTTGGCTGGCCAGATAAGACAGAAGAGTTAGATTATTTCTATCCAACAAGTGTACTTGTAACAGGATATGATATCATTTTCTTCTGGGTAATCAGAATGATGTTTTCAGGACTTGAACATACAGGAAAGGTACCATTTAACACTGTTTTAATCCATGGACTTGTAAGAGATTCACAGGGTCGTAAGATGAGTAAATCTCTTGGAAATGGTATTGATCCACTTGAAGTTATAGATAAATACGGTGCTGATGCATTGAGATTTACACTTATTACGGGAAATGCACCTGGTAACGATATGCGTTTCTATTATGAAAGAGTTGAAGCAAGCAGAAACTTTGCTAATAAAGTATGGAATGCATCAAGATTCATAATGATGAATATGCCTGAAGGTGGTATTAAGGAAGTTCCTGTAAGCACACTTACAGATGCTGATAAATGGATATTATCAAAGGCAAATAAACTTATTAAAGATGTGACAGAAAATATCGATAAATACGAATTAGGAGTTGCTGCAGATAAGCTTTATAACTTTATCTGGGAAGAGTTCTGTGACTGGTATATTGAAATGGTTAAACCAAGATTATACAGTGAAGACAACACAACAAAAGATGCGGCACTTTACACCCTTAAGTCAGTTCTTGAAACATCACTTAAGCTACTTCATCCATATATGCCATTCGTTACAGAAGAGATTTATTGTACATTAAATGAAGATGCGGAATCACTTATGGTAACAAAATGGCCTGAATATAAGGACGAATTTAATTTCGAGAAAGAAGAAGAGGATGTTGAATTAATCAAACAGGCTGTTTACAATATCAGAAATGTAAGAGCAGGAATGAATGTTCCACCATCTAAGAAAGCACAGGTATATGTTGTAACAGAAAGCAATAAGGTTGCAGGTATATTTGAAGAGGGCAGAGTGTTCTTCCAGACTTTAGCATATGCAAGCGAGGTTATTATACAGACAGATAAGAATGGAATCGGTGAAGATGCGGTATCAACAGTTATACCTGAAGCTACAATCTATATGCCATTCGCTGAATTAGTAGATATTGAAAAAGAAATAGAAAGACTTAAGAAAGAAGAAGAGAAGCTTTCTAAAGAACTTGCACGTTCTAATGGAATGCTTTCTAATGAGAAATTCGTAAGCAAAGCACCTGCTGCTAAGATTGAAGAAGAGAAAGCAAAGCAGGCTAAATATATGCAGATGATGGAACAGGTTAAGACACAACTTGCTCATCTTATGAAATAAGGATAATTTATTTTTAGCTGTATGGAAAATCAAATTTTGTATGTGATTTTTCATACAGCTATTTATTTGAGCGGGTATGGTAATAGATTTTTTTAATGAGTTTGATGCATTTGGTGAGAAAAATCTAAAAACAGATTAGGCTAATTAGCTAATTGTCGAAATTACGTGATAACATTTGCTTGCAAAATCATAAAATAATTCCTATAATCGTTGTTAAACAATTGAATGGAGATAAACCACTCAGAAATGAGGATTAGTATGAAATACGAAGATGTTGTAGAATACATAGATAATATTCCGAAGTTCACAAGTAAGAATTCTCTTGAACATACAAGAAGATTCCTAGAGGAGTTAGGAATAAAACAAGAAGAGAGTAACAAGATGAAGATTATACATGTTGCAGGTACTAACGGAAAAGGTACAGTATGTGCAATATTATCTAATGTACTTGTCAATTGTGGGAAGAAAACAGGACTTTTTATTTCGCCACACCTTGTACATATTAATGAAAGAATACGAATAAATAACAAAGAAATAAGTGATGAAGAGTTTGTACAGGCATTCAATGAGGTAAAAAATGTCGTGGATAAGATGAAACAAGAGGATTATCCACATCCATCATATTTTGAATTCTTATTTCTTATGGCAATGTGGAAATTTAATAAAGAAGCTGTGGAATACATAGTCTTAGAGACGGGACTTGGCGGACGACTTGATGCAACTAATTCTATGCTGTCACCATATCTTACAGTTATTACTTCAATCGGAATGGACCATATGGAATATTTGGGTGACACGATAGAGAAGATTGCTGTGGAGAAAGCGGGAATTATTAAAAAATATGTTCCCGTAATATATTGGGGAGCAGATGAGAGAGTATCAGATGTGATTAGTGATGCTGCAGAAAAAATGCAGGCGAAAACAGTAAAAGTTCTTGCAGATAATTATAAAATAATCAAAAAAACGAATAAAAGTGTTGATTTTTCAATAGTTAGTGAGTATTATTTAAATGATATATTCTCAGTTCCTTTTATATCTGAGTATCAGGTACAGAATGCAGCTGTCGCTATTAAGACAATTGAGTGTATGCCGGAGATAAGGAATATGAAAGATTTAGTTAAGTCAGGAATTGCAAATGTACACTGGGAGGGCAGAATGGAAATGATTATGCCGGGTATCATATTAGATGGTGCGCATAATGGCCCGGGGATAGATGAGTTCATAAAAACATTTAATGAATATGAATGTACCGGTGATAAGAACATTTTGTTTTCAGTAGTTAAGGATAAAGATTATGAATATATGGTTTGTATGCTATTAGAAACTGAAGTAAAGAATGTATATATAACACGAATAGATTCGGACAGAGGCTTAGAGACAGATAAAATCTATGAAGATTTCAGAAAATACGGTTGTGAGGCGAACATTTCAGTAAATGAAGATGTAAGTCAGGCATTCCGGCAGGCTGTAGATGCGAAAAAAGAAGAAGATGTGCTTTTCTGCGTAGGCTCACTATATTTAGTTGGCGAGATTAAAAAAAGCCTGCAGAATTAAAGTTAATTCGCCGGATTAAGACATATGCATACCAAAAAATTAACATGATAAAAATAATTTGCAGAATTAATAGTATTTGCAGATAGATTTAAGATATACAGATAATATTTATTTAGAAAGAAAGGGTAATCCTATGATTAATTATGATGAAGAAATAAAGAAATTCAGTCCAAGTCTTGAAGTAGATGAGACAGAAGATGCAATATACAATAGTAATATCAAAGATATAACAGATGTTGTGCTTGAAATGTTAAAAGAAATGAAGAATAATGACTAAAATATCTGCAGAATGGAGATTAAAATTAAGATGAGATGCTATAGATGTAACAGCGTACTTTCAAGTAACGATTTCTGTAACAGTTGTGGAGCAGATGTGGCTGTATATAAGAAGATTGTAAGATTGTCAAATGCATATTATAATATGGGACTTGCAAAAGCCCAGATTAGAGACTTGACAGGTGCATGTGAGTTACTTAGAAGAAGTGTAAGACTAGATAAGAAGAATACAAATGCAAGAAATTTATTAGGACTGGTATATTTCGAAATGGGAGAGGCAGTACAGGCTTTTTCAGAATGGATTATAAGTAAGAATTTCCAGCCGGATAAGAATATTGCAGATGATTACATAAAGAGATTACAGTCTAATCCTGTGAGATTAGATACAATCAACCAGACAATTAAGAAATACAATTATGCTTTAAATTATGCTAAGCAGGGAAGCGATGATTTAGCTGTAATCCAGCTTAAGAAAGTATTAAATACTAATCCTAACCTGATTAAGGGGCATTTATTACTTGCATTATTGTATATGAAGAAAGGCGATTATGATAGAGCCAGAAAGCCTATTATGAAAGCCTTAAAGATTGATACAAATAATCCGTTAGCTAAAAAATATCTGAAAGAGATAAATATTGAAACAGATACCAAGAGAATTGATATCGGTAAAGAAATCAAGAAAGATAAAATACGTGATTATGATAAGGAACAGACCGAAAAGGAATTACGAAATGGATATGATGTGATTATACCTAAAAGACGTAGTGTATACAGGGAATCTAATTCAGGAATGATTACAGTTATTAACGTTGTAATAGGTCTGATTATCGGTGTTGCAATGACATTTTTCTTATTAGTTCCTACTAAGGAGAAAACTCTTAAAGATAGTCATAATAAAGAAGTATTAAAGTTAAATTCTCAGATAGAAACACTTAATAATGGTAAGAAAGAGTTAGAGAGTAAGATAGCATCATTAGAGGGTGAAAAGACAGAGTTATCAGGGCAACTTGATTCTAAAGGAAATGAAAACACACAGACTCTTGCAGATTATGATAACCTTATAACTGCAATTAATTATTTTAATGCCAAAGACTATATTAATTGTGCAGATTCATTACAGAAGATAACTAATAATGCGCGTTCCGAGACATTTACCACATTATACAATTCGATTCAGCCAGAAGTATATAATCAGGCAGCAGCTAATTATTATAATAATGGCAGAAATGAGTTAGCTTCAGCTAATACATTAGAGGCTTATGATAAGGCAATAGAAGATTTAACAAAATGCTTCTTATATAATTTTACTTCTATTGATTATGTTTCAGCAGCAGACAAGCTTGGTGAGGCATATGAGAAGCAGTATACGTTAGCATTAGGTCAGGATGTAGCAGCGGCAGCAGGCTACAAGGAAAGAGCACTTAAGAATTTATCAAGTCTTGTTAATGACACCTTTGCTAAGACAGAGGGACTTGATGCGAAAGCAACTGAGAATGTACAGGCAAGAATTGTAGCCATTACTGATAAATAATCATAATCCATATAATATAATGGAATTTAAAGTACACAAGAAGGATAGCTTATGAAGAGTTGTCCTTCTTTTTATTTAGAAAAATGCACAAAATTTTAATCAAATATCAGAGATTTTGTGGAAACCATATAGAATTAGGAAATTAAAAGAAAGATAAAACAAATGCTTAATTTATGACAAACTAATCTATATTGAAAATATTTTATCGGGAGGGAGAAAGAAATGAGATATAAAGAAGAATTAATTAATCAGGAATATGATGAAAGTGAGTACGAAATTGATTTGAAAACGCTGATAATCCACGTTAATGGAGAATTAGATCATCATAATGCGGTTGCGATAAGGAAAATGGCGGACAAGAAAATATATGATAATGGTATCAGAAACATTTTATTTGATTTTGATAAAACAGAATTTATGGATAGCTCTGGTATAGGTGTTATTATGGGGCGTTATAAAATGGTACATAGTCTTGGGGGAAAGGTAGCTGTGATAAATGTAGGGAGAAATGTTGAGAAGATATTGTTATTTTCAGGACTTAATAAAATTATAAAAAAGTATGATTCTATGGAAAATGCCATAGCTGATTTGAATGGAGGAGAAGATTAATGATAATGGAAAATATTGACAAAATAAATGAGAAAAATATTGATTATAACAGAATGTGTGTTGAATTCAGCAGCAAATCAGAAAACGAATCATTTGCAAGGATAGTTGCAGCGGCATTTGTTACAAGGCTGGACCCGACCTTAGAAGAGATAGAGGATATAAAGACAGCAGTATCAGAGGCTGTTACTAATTCGATTATTCATGGTTATGGTACAGATGAAGGTATTATAGAGATGGAATGTGTGTTAAAAGGAAGAGAAGTTACTATCAAGATTAAAGATAAAGGCGTGGGAATAGCTAATGTTGAACAGGCTATGCAGCCACTATATACAAGTAAACCTGAAGAAGAGCGTTCAGGAATGGGATTTTCATTTATGGAAATATTTATGGATAGTTTAGAAGTAGATTCAGCACCTGGCAATGGAACTACGGTTTTAATGAAGAAAAATCTGAGAAAACCGGATTAGGTGGTGTCCTATGGAGAATAAAACACTGATTGAAATGGCACATAAAGGTGATAAAAGAGCCAGAGATATATTGGTTCAGGAAAACATAGGATTAGTGTGGAGCATTGTCAAAAGATTTGGCAACAGAGGTTTTGAGTTAGAAGATTTGTTTCAGATTGGCTGTATCGGATTGATTAAAGCAGTTGATAAATTCGACAATTCGTTTGAAGTGCAGTTTTCGACATATGCAGTTCCGTTGATTATGGGTGAAATTAAAAGGTTTATAAGAGATGATGGATTAGTTAAGATTTCGAGAACAATTAAGGAGAATAATTGGAAGATTAAGAGAGCATCACAGGAGTTAGCCCAGAGATTAGGAAGAGAAGCCACGATTGAAGAGATTTCTAAAGAGACAGGTCTTAATACCGAGGATATTGTTCAGGCGATGGAGGCTATAAGTGATGTGGAAAGTATATATAAGTCAGTATATCAGAATGATGGAAGTGAGATATATTTAATCGATAGAATTAAGGCTATAGAAAGCAGCGGAGAAAGTGTAGATAGAATTATAAACAACATGGTTGTGGAGCAGGTACTTAATGAGCTTGATGAAATTGAGCGTAATATTATTATAATGAGATATTTTCAGGATAAAACACAGTCAGAAATAGCTAAAAAATTGGGAATAAGCCAGGTTCAGGTTTCGCGAATGGAGAAAAAGATATTATTTAATCTGAAAAAGAAAATTTTAGCATAGAGTTTTGTTAAAATTAGACAAATTAGCATAAAAAACGTCAAAAAGACTAGAGATTTTGTATATATTATTGTATAATAGATGCATACTGATAAAAAGGCAGGTGTGCGGAAGATGGAAGAAATGAATAAAGGCACTACAGATATAGAAGGTGTAGATAATAGCGCCAATAATATAGAGGTTTTGGAGCAAATGGAAGATGATGAGCTTAATCCTGCGGATAATAAGAGAACATCAAAAAATAAGATAAAAGAACCAAAGCCTAAAAAGGAAAAGAAAGTAAGAGAACCGAAGGAGAAGAAGGCAAAAGAGCCAAGACTCCCAAAGGAGAAAAAAGTAAAAGAGCCGAAGATTCTAAAGGAGAAGAAGGCGAAAGAACCAAGACTCCCAAAGGAGAAAAAAGTAAAAGAGCCGAAGATTCCAAAGGAGAAGAAGGTAAAAGAACCTAAAGTTCCTAGGGAGAAAAATGTTAGGAATAGTAATAAGAATACAGATAAAGTGGCTGGATTAGAGGAAATAAAGAAAATATCGAGATTAAGAGGAATACAGAGTAAGTTGATAGGAGCGTTTTTATTACCTGTCTGCTTGTTCATTATTGTCGGCATTATTATTTATTCTAAGTCAGAGCAGGGACTTAAAGATAATGCTGAATCATTAACATATACCAGTGTTGATATGTTAAAGGAGTATTTCGAATTAGGATTTGAAAGTATTGAATTGACATCTACACGTATTTCAGTAAATAGTGCAATTAGTTCACATTTCGGTGGAATGTATGATTCAAATTACGAAATTGAAGCAAAAGGTGCGGTAGTAAATGAGGCTGTAGCTGATAAATATATCCAGAGTATTATTGCATTTAGTAAAAATCAGAAGAATTCAATATCTAATACGGGTGTTGTGAAGAAGAAGGATTTATACAATGCATTTGTTAATTCAGAAACAGGTAAATATGTAGAAGCCAATATGGAGAATAATATGTGCTGGATCAGCAGTCACCCTGAAATTGATGAATTGATGAATTACAGTCAGGATGATTACGCACTTGCACTTGTAAAGAAGATTAATGACAGCAATAATAAACCAGTTGGTTATATGATAATTGATGTTAAGAAATCATTTATCCAGGATATATTAGACAATGCTAAAGTTGGTGATAAGAGTATTAAAGGTTTTATCACAAGCGATGGAAATGAAGTCATAAGTGGTAAAGAAAGTTTTACATTCAGCGATAAGAGTTTCTTTAAGAAGATTAAAGAAAAGGAAAAAGGTGGATATACATATGTCAAATATAAAGGTGAGTTATATTTATTCTTATATGACAAAGTAGCAACCGGTGATGGCTATGTTTGTGCAATGGTTCCTAAGAATGTAATTATTGAAAAGGCAAATGATATAAAGATATATACAATTGTTACAATAATTGCATGCTGTATAATAGCTGTAATTGTTGGTTCACTTCTTGCTATGGGAATAGCTAAAGCAATAAATAAGATTAATGCTGTAATGAAACAGACAGCCGAGGGTGATCTGACAGGAACAATCACTATGAAGCGTAAAGATGAATTCCATCTGTTGTCAGGGAACATCGGTAATATGATTAAGAGTATTAAACATCTTATCATCAAGATGACAAAAGTGAGTGAGCAGGTTCAGCAATCAGCAGGTCAGGTTAGTGACAATTCAGAAGTACTTTATAATGCCACAAAGGACATTACTGAATCCATAGGTTATATTGAAGCTGGATTAATACAACAGTCAGAAGATACAGAGAATTGTTTGCATCAGATGTCAGATTTGGCAGATAAGATTTCAGTTGTATACGAAAATACTAATGAAATAGAGAGAATAGCCAGTCAGACACAGGATACCGTAGATGATGGAATGGTTATTGTATCAGAGTTAGGCAACAGGGTTCAGGATACAACGAAGATAACAAAAGATATTATTAATGATATTAATGAATTAGAGAGAGAATCTAAAGCGATTAATACAATTATTGCAGCAATTAATGAGATTGCAGATGAAACCAATCTTCTTTCTCTTAATGCAAGTATTGAAGCAGCAAGGGCAGGTGAAGCAGGCAGAGGATTTGCAGTTGTATCAGATGAGATAAGAAAACTTGCTGAGCAGTCAAGTGAAGCAGGTAGACAGATTGGTGAAATCGTAAGCAGAATACAGGAAAGAATGGGCAAAACCATTGAGACAGCCAGAAAGGCAGATGATATTGTATCTTATCAGGCTGAAGCTCTTGGAACTACAGTTAATGTATTCCAGGATATAAAAGGTCATGTAACAACACTTGCTCATGATTTGGATACAATTTCAATAAATGTTAAAGGTATTGAGATGGCTAAGAATGATACATTAGAGGCAATATCAAGTATATCTGCAACATCTAATGAAACAGAAGCAGCATCTACAGAACTTAGCCGAAATGCTGATAAACAGTTGAAAGCTGTTGAGGTATTATATGGTGCAGTTAAACAGTTAAATACTAATTCTACAGAACTTGATGAATCAGTAAGCATTTTCAAGGTCGGAGAATATCTTGAAAGTGAATTAAACCAGGAAGAACCTAAGGAAGAAGAGTCTGCTCTAGAGAAAATAAATTCAGAAGAAGTTAAGCCAGAGGAAGTTAATTCTGACGATGTAAATTCAGAGGAAGTAAGTCTGGAAGAAGCTGATTCAGACGCAGTCGCTTTAGAAGAGGCGAATTTAGAAGAAATTGATTCAGAAGAAGTTAATATGGAAGAAGCAGGCTTTGAAGAGGCAGATTCAGAAGAAGTTAATTCAGAAGATTAATGGATATTGTGATGAATTGACTAGGATTTGAATGTTTAAAACTACCAACTGATAAAAAATAATAAATTAATAAAAGAATAAAGAGAAGTTTTTGCAATAAAACTATCCGGGACAGTGGATTATGTTTTGATTTGCAAAGACTTCTTTTTTTGCTTACCAGGAAAATTCGTTGAAATTGTCCTGGTAAGTAAAAAACGCTCCGCGAGGATCGCACTGTGGCGGAGCAGAAAATGTTGCTATAGCAATCCGCCACAGGCGGAGAATGTCACAAGCGACATTCTTTATTCTAAAAATTACTTCCTGTGGGATTATTAGTATAATTTATAGAAAATGATACAAAATATTAATTAAGAAAAATGGAATGGAGATAGTGAAATAATATGAATTCTAGTTTTAAAGAGAACACAAAAACGGTTCTGATATGTATTATTGTATTATTTGGTTCTGCTTTTGCGATTATGTCATTTAATGAGGACGTAGGAGTAGGTGATTTGTTTCAAAAGATATATAAATTGGTAGAGGGCAGGGAACATACAGGTTTTGGTATATTGGAATTAACATATGGAATAGGAATAGCCATTGGAATAACCGTATTTTTTAATTGTTTTAATAAAAAGAAGAAAAATAGTGAGCCTACTCCGATAGAACTTAAAATGCAGCAATATGATGATGATGTTCAGACTTATTTACAGAGTAAGAAAAAAAGTTAGAGAAGGGATATAAAATGCGAACACTACTTTTAGCTTTCTGGGGTTTATGTATGGGAAATATTGTTGCAAGCGGTGTATGTGGATTACTGACTTCCTTAGGTGTCATAACAAGACTTGCATGGAGAACAAAGACACAGGATAAAGTCAGGGTATATGAATATTGCGTTTTTATAGGAACTACACTTGCAAATTTCATTTATATTTATAGAATTGGCTTAGCGTCATTATGGATATTAAATGTCATAATCCTAGGTATAATAGGTATGTTTTTTGGGATTTTTGTTGGATGCCTTGCATTATCATTAGCAGAGGCATTAGATGTGTCTACAATTATTTTTAGAAAATTTAATATAAGAAATCATACGAAATATGTTCTGCTTGCTGTTGCAGTAGGTAAATTTATTGGAAATATAATATATTTTGCAATTGATTAGAAATGGAGGTAAAGATGCAGGTAAAAGACGATAAGGAATTGAGTAAAAAATATAATGAGTTCGTTAAATCTGTTACAAAAGAAAATAATATGTGGATAGATATGTTATGGGCTTTCATTGTCGGTGGAATAATATGTTCAATCGGACAAATGATAGGTGATATATTAAAAAATTATGGTGTTGGAGAAGAACACGCTAACAGTATTACTTTATTGATATTGATTTTTTTATCAGCATTTCTGACAGGATTAAATATTTATCCGAAGATTGGTAAATTAGGTGGAGCAGGAGCACTTGTACCAATAACGGGATTTGCTAATTCTGTAGCTGCTCCCGCAATAGAGTTTAGGGCCGAGGGAATGGTAATGGGATTAGGCTGCAAGATATTTACAATTGCAGGTCCGGTTATTCTATATGGAACTTTAAGCAGTTGGCTGTTAGGTATTATCTACTGGATAACTACATTATTTTAATAAAATGGATAAAGGAGGTAAATAGATTGAGTGGCAGGGTTAATCAGATGAAAGGGATGCAGAGTATTGAATTTGCAGAGATGCCATATATTATGGAAAGTGCGTGTATCTGTGGCAGTAAAGAGGGCGAAGGTCCTTTGAAAGATACGTTTGATACATTTGTCAGTGATGATATGTTTGGCTGCGATACATGGGAAAAGGCTGAAAGTGCATTGCAGGAGAAAACTGTTAAATTACTTATGGCAAAATCATCACTTGATAAAAAGGATATAAGATATATCTTTGCAGGTGATTTAATGGGACAGCTAATTGCATCAACATTTGGATTAATGAATTTTGAAATTCCACTTTTCGGACTGTATGGTGCATGTTCTACAATGGGTGAAGCGATAAGTCTTGGAGCAATGACAGTTGCAGGCGGTTATGCTGATAAGATAATTGCGTTGGCATCAAGTCATTTTGCAAGTGCTGAAAAAACATTTAGATTTCCATTAGAATATGGTAACCAGCGACCATATTCTGCAACCTGGACAGTAACAGGATGTGGTGCGGTTACAATTGTAGATAGGAAAAAAGTAGATTGTACAATGGCAAAGGCAGCAATAAAGGGTGTTACAACAGGTAAAATTATTGATTATGGTGTAAGAGATTCAATGAATATGGGAGCATGTATGGCTCCAGCAGCAGCCGACGTTATCGAGAATAATCTCAAAGATTTCAATTACAGACCTGATGAGTACGATAAAATAATTACAGGAGACTTAGGATATATAGGTCAGACAATCCTTATTTCGCTTCTTAAGGAAAAGGGAATTGATATTAGTGAAAATCATATGGATTGCGGAATAGAGATATTTGACAGCGAGAAACAGGATACACACGCAGGTGGAAGTGGTTGTGGCTGTTCGGCCTCTGTATTGTGTGGTTATATACTTAATAATATTAAAACAGGAGTTTGGAAAAAAGTGCTATTTGTACCAACAGGTGCATTACTATCGACAGTCAGTTTTAATGAGGGACAGACAGTACCGGGAATTGCACATGGTGTAATTATTCAAAATGTGGAGGTGGAGTAATGTCAATGGTGGTGGATGTAATTAAAGCATTTATAATTGGAGGAATAATCTGTGCAGTTGTGCAGATATTTATAGATAAAACAAAACTTACTCCGGGAAGAATAATGGTTGGCCTGGTTGTGCTTGGAAGTATTCTGGGTGCTATTGGAATATATCAGTCATTTATAGATTTTGCAGGAGCAGGTGCAAGTGTACCTTTGCTCGGTTTTGGTAATACATTGTTTAAAGGTGTAAAAGAAGCAGTTGATGAGCATGGATTATTAGGTGTATTTATGGGTGGCTTTAAGGCGAGTGCTGTGGGGATATCAGGCGCTTTAATTGCGGGCTTTATTGCATCACTTATATTCAAATCTAAAATGCAGGGTTAATGAAATGGAGATGGTGTGAAAAATCGAATTGATATGTCGATTTTTCACACAGCTATTTGATTTGGAGTGAAAGCAAATAGCTTTTATGGCAAGTCAGAAATCGCCGTTGCGAATTTCTGACTGCTTCTTCGCAATAAATCGCTCAGAAAAGGAGAGGCAGTGTGAAAAATATAGAAGATAATAAAGAATTTAAACCATATATTCCAGCAGATAAGGTTATGTCTGAGCTCAGTATAACATCAGTTATTTTAGGAATAATACTTGCTGTGATTTTTGGAGGCGCAAATGCTTACTTAGGGTTAAGAGTAGGAATGACAGTATCGGCATCTATTCCAGCGGCAGTTGTATCGATGGGAATTATAAGAATAATATTAAAGAGAAATTCCATTCTTGAAAATAATATTGTGCAGACGATTGGTTCAGCAGGAGAATCGGTGGCAGCAGGTGCGATATTTACACTTCCGGTGTTATTTATGTGGTTTAACGAGGGTAAGGCAGACTATCCGAAGTATGCCGAGATAACTTTGATTTGTGGTGCGGCAAGTATATTAGGAATATTATTTATGATTCCATTGAGAAAAGTATTAATTGTAAAAGAACATTATAAACTGCCTTATCCAGAGGGAACCGCGTGTGCTAAGGTGTTAATGGCCGGTGAAAATAATAAATCAGATGCAAATCTGGTATTTGCAGGCTTAGGAATCGCAGCTATTTATAAATTTATGGCAGATGGCTTAAAGCTATTTAGCAGTGAAGTACATTATGATATAAAAAGACTTAAAGGTGCGGCAATAGGAATAGATATTCTTCCGGCACTTTTATCTGTTGGATATATCTGTGGACCAAAGATAGCAGGATATATGTTTGCGGGTGGACTAATTTCGTGGATAGGATTGATGCCTCTTATTAATATGTTTGGAGACAATATTATAATGTTTCCAGGAGATAAAGCTATTAATCTTATGAGTTCTGGTGAATTATGGAGTAATTATATAAGATACATTGGTGCAGGTGCGGTGGCAACAGCTGGAATAATAAGTCTTGTTAAGACGCTGCCTATTATATTTTCATCATTTTCTAAGACATTAAGAAGAAAGGGAGAAAATGAAGAGAATGTAACACGTTTGAATAAAAATATTGATAATAAACTTATCTGGACGGGCATTGTGGTAATTGTATTATTTCTATGGCTGAGTCCGATATTTCCAATTAATTTTCCGGGAGCAATTCTGATAGTTATATTTGGTTTCTTTTTTGCAACAGTATCATCTAGAATGGTTGGACTTGTAGGAAGCAGTAATAATCCGGTATCAGGAATGGCAATTGCAACACTTATTATTACAGGTGTAATACTTAGTTCATCAGGAATAAAAACTAATAATGCACTTACAGGTACAATAGTAGTCGGCTCTGTAATCTGTATAGTAGCAGCTATATCGGGCGATACGTCACAGGATTTGAAAACAGGCTATATATTAGGTGCAACACCTATGAAGCAGCAGATAGGCGAGATAATAGGTGTAGTGGCCTCTTCGTTAGCCATAAGTGGTGTCTTATATCTGTTAAATAATGCATGGGGCTTTGGTTCAAGTGAATTACCTGCGCCACAGGCGACATTGATGAAAATAGTTGTTGAGGGTGTTATGGAGGGAAATCTTCCATGGAATCTTATAATGATTGGTGCAGCTGTTGCAATAGCTGTAGAAATTATGGGAGTTCCAGCACTACCGTTTGCTGTAGGAATGTATCTTCCGATATATCTGAGTGCGGGAATTATGCTTGGTGGAGTCGTGAGATTCTTAATAGATAAATTTGCAGATAAAGTGTCAGAAAAAGGAATATTAGTTTCTTCGGGAATGATTGCAGGAGAGGGGCTTGTTGGAATAATTCTGGCTATATTGGAGGTAGTGTGAAAAAATACGCCGATGCGATATTTTTTCACACAGATAAATGTGTCGCAGGCGCCACATTTATTTTCTATCACAGAGCAAAATCTGAAATTTTGCTCGCGATACCTCCGGCACAATGTGCCGGAGGATTGGAGGTAGTGTGAAAAATTATATTGACTTAATTCCTATTATAAATAGTGAAAATACATGGGAATTTGATTGGACAAATAAGGTAATAATTAAGGTTCGAAATAAAGGTATAGTTAATGCATTTGCAATAAAATATCTTAATAAAGAGCCTGAAAAAGAAATAGAATTAGACCGTTACGGCAGTTTTGTGTGGCAGCAGATAGACGGTGTAAATACCATACAGGATATAATCGATAATATTGTTGAAACTTTTGAGGAGGAAAGGGTGCTTGTAACTAAAAGAACTGTGATGTTTTTTGAAATGCTTAGAACCAATAACTTAATTGAATTTAATAAATAAGTTGTAAAAAAAGTGGTAAGTAAAGAGAAAAATATGATATATATTTTATATAAATAAGAATGTTAAAAGGTAAGACAATATGAATATGTGGTTAATAAATCAGGGTAGGTCTATATGGACTTGCCTGGTTTTTTGTGTTAGAATGTTCTCTAATAAAGTCTGAAAGGAAGATGGCAAAATGGATTATGGTTTTATAAAAGTTGCGGCAGCGACTCCTAAAATAAAAGTAGCAGATGTAGATTGTAATACAGAACTTATCTGTAACCAGATTGATGAGGCGGCTAAAAATGGTGCAAAAGTGCTTGTATTTCCAGAATTATGTCTTACGGGATATACTTGTAGTGACCTGTTCTGGCAGTCATTGATGCTTGAGAAAGTAAAAGAAAAGACCATTGAGATTGCTAGATATTCAAAAGATTATGATATGTTAATTATGATTGGTATTCCATATGAACATAATGGCAAGTTATATAATGTCGGAGTTGTGCTTCATAAAGGTAAGGTATTAGGTGTGGTTACTAAAAAGCATTTGCCAAATTATTCAGAATTCTATGAAGCAAGACATTTTACAAAAGGTTTTGAAAAGGTTGTAACAGTAGATTTTGCAGGTCAGAAAGTTCCAATGGGAATGAATATTTTATTCAAATGTGAGAACAGACCAGATATGGTAATCGGTGTAGAAATATGTGAGGACTTATGGGTTCCAAATCCACCAAGTATCAGACATACCATGGCAGGCGCCACAATAATTGCCAATCTTTCAGCAAGTGATGAAGTTACAGGAAAATCTATATATAGAAGAGATTTGGTAGCGGGGCAGTCAGCCAGACTCATATGTGGTTATATATATGCAGATGCAGGAGAGGGTGAATCATCTACAGACCTGGTGTACTCAGCTCACAATATGATAGCAGAGAATGGAAGAATGCTTGCTGAAGCAAAGCGTTTTATTAATCAGACTGTGTATGGTGATATTGATTTAGACAGAATTAAGAATGAACGCAGAAAAATGACTACATACGACAGTAAAGATGAAGAAGATTATACAGTTGTTACATTTGAAATGAATATGGATAATAATGAATTATCCGCTAAGATTAATAATATGCCATTTGTTCCCGGAGATATTGCAAAGCGTAATGAAAGATGTGAGGAAATTCTTACAATTCAGGCAATGGGACTTAAGAAGAGACTAGAGCATACTAATGCAAAATCGGCTGTTATAGGTATCTCAGGCGGTTTAGATTCTACGCTGGCGCTATTAGTAACTGTCAGGGCATTTGACATGTTAGGAAGAGACAGAAAAGGAATTGTAGCAGTTACGATGCCGGGCTTTGGTACGACTGACAGAACATATGATAATGCACTTAAAATGATTGAGAAATTAGGAACAACATTTATAGAAATCAATATTTCTGATGCAGCAAATGAACATTTTAAAGCAATAGGACACGACAGCAGTATTCATGATGTAACTTATGAAAATGTACAGGCCAGACAGAGAACATTGTATCTTATGAATCTTGCAAATCAATATAATGGTTTTGTAGTTGGAACGGGTGATTTATCAGAGCTTGCGTTAGGATGGGCAACATATAATGGAGACCATATGTCAATGTATGGCGTTAATGCTTCAATACCTAAGACCTTAGTAAGACATCTTGTAAGATATTATGCAGACACTTGTGATGACATAGAACTTAATAAAGTGTTAATGGACGTATTAGATACTCCGGTAAGTCCTGAATTATTACCACCACAGGACAACGGAGAAATTGCGCAAAAGACAGAGGACCTTGTAGGACCATATGAATTACATGATTTCTTTATGTACTATATGTTGAGATTAGGCTATACACCAAAGAAGATTTATTATCTTGCAAGAAATGCATTTGAGGGAATATATGATGATGAAACAATTCTTAAATGGTTAAAGACATTCTATAGAAGATTCTTTGCACAGCAGTTTAAACGTTCGTGCCTGCCTGATGGACCAAAAGTCGGTACAGTGGCTGTTTCACCAAGAGGAGATTTGAGAATGCCAAGTGATGCGTGTGCGACTATCTGGCTTAAGGAATTAGAGGAGATTTAATAGGGGAAATTTAATAAGAGAATGTAGGAAAATATGATGATTATGTAAGTAAATACCTTGACAAAATATGTAAGAAAAGTTATATTATAATTAATAGATCCCACCAAGCCTATGTAGTATTACTATATGCGTAACACGGTGGGACTTTTGTATATATGGAGGAATAAATGATACAACAGGTAAAAGAGTTTAAGACAATTGAAGAACAGATTTCAATATTAAGAAATAGAGGATTAATAATTGATGATGAGGAAAGGGCTAAAAATACTTTATCCAATTTGAATTACTACAGATTAAGTGCGTATTCACTTACACTTCGAAAAAATAATAATTTTAATTCAAATGTACATTTTTCTGATATAATTCAAATTTATAATTTTGATATGGAATTAAGAGCAATATTAATGTATTTGCTTGAAAGTATAGAGGTATCAATGCGTACATATATCGGATATTATCACGGGAAAGCATATGGAGCTTTGGGATACTATAATGAATCATCATTTGAAGATATAGATAGATTCCATTCATTTGAAAATGATTATAAAAAAGCTATTAATGAATATGGTAATAAAGAGGTTTTTGTAAAACATCATTATGAGATGTATGATGGAAAATTTCCTATTTGGGTATTAGTTGAATTATTGACATTAGGTACATTATCAAGACTATTTAAAAATTTGACGTTGGAAGTAAGAAAAGAGATTTGCAGAAATAATTATGGAAAAATAAATGATAAATATATTGGTAATTGGTTACAGGGGTGTACAATTTTAAGAAATATATGTGCGCATCGTGGAAGGTTATTTAATAGAAAACTTCCATTTGCACTAAGATTAGGGAAAGATGATAAGCAAATATTTGAAACGAGAGGAATTTCAACAAATAAAGCAAATAAACAATTATTTGCATACATCATTGTTATAAAGAAAATGATAGCAGATAAAAATGTTTGGGAAACATTTATGTTAAGGCTTATTAATTTAGAAAAGAAATATCCTTTTGTAAGATTAGACTTTTATGGTTTTCCTAATGATTGGAAGCAAATATTAGGAATAAATAGTGAAAATAATACATAAAATAAGAGTATAGTTCCTGATGAGCCTATCATTGTGATGCGTAACATATCAGGACACACTACAAGGTAACTTGTAGATTAAAGACCAATTAGAGAAATTCTGATTGGTCTTTAAATTTTAAATGCGTATAAAATATTTTGCCCTTTTCAGCCTTATTTACGTGCCTTATCAAGTGTTGTACTAATAGCATCTAAGAGAATCATATATGTATATTTGCAATCGTCTGTATAGGTTATATTTTCAAGTGACTGTGAATTAATAATCTGGTTAGATAAATCGTTAATCGAATTTTTCATAAGCGGATACATAGTAGTAATTGCTTCGTCCATATTTTTCACAGATATCGAATTGATTCGGTGCGAGTCCACACATACTTCAATTTCTAAAGAACTGTTGTTAAGCATAAGTGAAGATGTATACACACCGGGATTATAAGTAGTTTCACTATCAGATGCAGTATTTTTAGAGTTAGAATTATCAGAAGTATTTTGCGTTTCAGATGAACCGGAAATGTTAGTAGAATTAGCTAAATCAGTATTACCTTGAGTGTCCTGATTTTTGGTGGCATTTGCACTATCCGTTAATTCAGAAGAATTACTTTCTCTTTTAGAAACATCATTGTTAGCAGCATTTACTTCGCCTGAAGATGCAGATGGCTTCTTCTTATCCGATTTAAACATATTAATAAACAGAACAATCAGAAGAATGCCAAGTACAACAAAAATGCCTGTATATATTAGTTCTTTTAATTTAAAAACGACAATGTGAGGATTGTTACTCATATATTATTTCTCCCGAATAAATTATATTCTAATATATTATCAAACCTATGATAATATACCAGAAATATGTTATAATATGATTTAGCATTGAGCTGTGCCACCTCATAAAAATATAAAATATATCTGCTTGCAGAATATAATTTATATTTTTATGAGGTGATAGGGCGAGAGCCCGTCAGTCAGAGAGAGCGAAGCGAAATCTGACAGGCACAGCGAAAGTAGAGATAGTGAGAAAAACAAGCGGCTGCGAAGCAGACATTTGTTTTTCTTACGCCATTAGCGAGCGAATCACTTGCGAAGCAAGTGAAAAAGTGCGAAAGCACGAATTCGCGAGCTAAAATGACATAACGGAATGTGATAGGGCGAAAGCCCATCAGTCAGATAGAGCGAAGCGAAATCTGACAGGAACAGCGGCAGTAATGATAGGCAGATATTATAAATAGGAGAACTTATGGGATTACAACTTATTTTAGGAAGTAGTGGAACAGGTAAAACTACGAAAATTTACAATGATATGCTGCAGAAAAGCAGTATAGATAAAGATAGAAAATATTTAGCTGTTGTGCCGGAACAGTTTACTATGGAGACACAGAAAATCATAGTAGAATTGTCACCGGGACATGGAACAATGGATATAGATATTTTAAGTTTTGACAGACTTGCTAAGAGAATATTCGATGAGGCAGGAATGAATACACTAGAAGTGTTAGATGATACCGGAAAATGTCTTATTATCAGAAAGATAATAGAAGAAAACAAGAACAGGCTTACGGTATTCGGTTCAAAAGTGAAGATGTCAGGTTTCATTGATGAAATGAAATCACTTGTGTCAGAACTTTACCAATATGGAATAGGCGAGAAAGAACTAGATGAGATGCTTGTTAAAAGCACTAAGAAGCCATTATTATATGCAAAACTTGAGGATATAAGACTTATAATGGTAGAATTAAAGAAATATCTTGAAGATAAATTCATAATGAATGAAGAGATACTTAGAAGAGTATGCGAACTTATTCCTGAATCTGAAATAGTTAAAAACAGCTATATAACATTTGATGAATATACAGGTTTCTCGCCTGTCCAGTACGAAGTTATAAGAATGTTATTAAAATATGCCGGTGACATAAATGTTGCACTTACAGTAAGAGATGCTGATGAAATCGATTATGCAAAAGCTGGTGACGGATTAGATACATTTGGAATTACTGTTAAGACAGTCAATAAATTAAAGAGAATTGCCAGTGATGAAAATGTTGAAATATATAGCGACATTATACTTAAAGAGAATTACAGGTTTAAAGAATGTAGTGAGTTCAGATATTTAGAAGAAAATATATTCTTATATGGCAAGAAGCCATTTGAGGTTAAGGATAGTGAACGTATAAGTGTTCATGTCTGTGCAAATGCAGAAACGGAAGCAGATTATGTGGCATATAATATTAAAGAATTAGTTAATACAAAAGGCTATAGATATAAGGATATAGCTGTGGTTACTGCGGATATTTCTACATACCACAGAGTAATAACAGAAGTGTTCCAAAAACATGATGTTCCTTGCTTTATTGATTATAAAAGAAGTGTGATTGCCAATCCAATGGTGGAAAGTCTGAGAGCAGTTTTAGAAATCATTTCAGAGGGATATTCATATGAGTCAGTATTCCGACTTCTTAAATGCGGTATGTCATCATTAGAGCGAAAAGAGATAGATAAACTAGAGAATTATGTAATTCGTTATGGAATAAGAGGGTATAAGAGATATTCTAATGAATTTGTGAGTGCAAATGAAGAGATTGACGAAGATATTAACATAGCAAGACAGAAATTCATAGATGATACAGATAATTTATATAAGGCATTTAAGAAGAACACCAGAATTACGGTAAGAGAAGCGGTTACAGCACTTTATGAATTTGTGGTAAGACTTAATATGGACGGTAAATTAGCAGCCATGGAGAGATATTTTAGAGAAAATAATAATCTTTCGATGGCTAAAGAGTATGCCCAGACATATGAAAAAGTAATGAAACTTTTCGATAAAACAGTATTCTTAATTGGTGATGAAATGGTTAACGCCAAAGAATTAGCCGCTATCTTAGATTCAGGCTTTGAGGATATCAAAGTCGGAATAATTCCAACAACCTTAGACAGAGTCGTAGTCGGAGATATAGAGAGAACAAGATTAAATAATGTTAAGGCATTGTTCTTCCTAGGCGTAAATGACGGCTTAATTCCGAAGAGCGAGGTAAAAGGTGGAGTGCTTACGCAGGGAGAACGCAGTTTCCTTGAAGAAAATGATATCGAATTATCACCAGGTGCAAGGGAGAATGTATTTATACAGAAATATTATTTATACCTGATGCTTACGAAAATGAGTGAAAAACTTTATATATCATTTAAGAAAACAAATGGAGATGGCAAGTCAGAAAGACCGTCATATCTGATTAATACAATAATGCATATGTTTAAAGGCATAAAAATATATGATGAAGATAATATAAAATGTAGTAATATTGCAGATAAAATCACAAATATAAAGTCAGCTAAATCATATCTTGCGGAATTAATTGGTGGGTATCTAAGAGAAGAATATGATAATGAAGATGAAGCATTTTTCAGGGAATTATATTCAATTTGCGAAAGATATGATGTAAAACCGGAAGAACTGGTAAGAGCGGCAATTTATGAAAGCTCTCCAACGAAATTAGATAAGGCAATTGCGAAATGTATATATGGTGAGAAATTAACGAATTCTGTATCAAGGCTCGAGAAATTTGCAGCCTGTGCATATGAGCATTTTATGAATTATGGACTAAATCTGCAGCCAAGACGTGAATTCGAAGTAAATAGTGCAGATATAGGAAGTATTTACCATAGTACAATAGAATTATTTTCAAAGAAAATAAGAGATGAGAAACTGTCGTGGAAAGATATTGATGATAACCGAAGAAATGAGCTTATTAACGAAAGTGTTGATGAAGCAGTTAAGAAAAATGGGACCGGAGTATTTGAGGATAGCGCCAGAAACAGATTTATAGTTAACAGAATCAGAAAAATGGCTGAAAAAACTGCATGGATATTACAAAAGCAGGTTATGGCTGGAGATTTTATACCAGAGGATTTTGAACTTAGATTTTCATCTAAATATGGTGCAGATGCAATGAAATATGAATATGAAGATGGAACGACAATGGACATTAAAGGTATAATTGACCGAGTAGACTATTATAATGATGGCGATTCTGTATATATAAAGATTGTGGATTATAAATCAGGTAATAAGAAATTAGAAATCAATGATATATACAATGGTTTGCAATTACAATTAGTTTTATATATGGAGGCTGCAATAGAATTTGCAAAGAAGAAATATCCGGGTAAAAATATAGTTCCGGCAGCTTTGTTCTATTATAATATAGATAATCCGGTAATTGACAGAGATAAGATATTAAACATTCCAGATGTAATAAAGGCAAAAAGTGAAGAGAAGGAAGAAAGAATACAAAAATGTGCCCAGAGTATGGTATTAGATAGCCAAAAAGTGAATGGCTTCATTAATAATAAAACTATTTTAAAATCATTGGATAGAGATATTGAAAATTATATAGAAAAAGGTGGAGAATCATTATATATTCCTGTGGGATATAATAAAAAAGGTGGATTTAGTTCAAAATCGTCAGTTCTTACATCATATGACATGGAAAAGTTAATGACATTTGTTCATAATAAAATCGGTGAATTAGGACATCAGATAATTGATGGATGTATAGACGTTAATCCATATATTAAAATAAGTCCGGGTGGAGGAATGTCTAATGGAAAAACACCATGTACTTATTGCGAATATAATGATATATGTGGATTTGACGGTAAAATCAGTGGATATGAATATCGTAAATTAATAAAAAAGAAAGACGAAGAAGTCTGGAAAATGCTAAGACGTGAAGTGCATTTAGAAAACGAAGATACAGAAGAAAATGTAGCAAATATAGATGAAAAAGAAGTAGAAACTACAAAAAATAATGAAGAAACTACAGATGAAAAAGTAAATGAAGGAAATATAGATAAACATATAGATGATACAGAAGGAGGTGTGTAAGATGGCGAAATGGACTAATGAACAGCAGAAAGTAATAGATACAAGGGATAGAAATATATTAGTTTCAGCGGCAGCAGGTTCTGGTAAGACAGCTGTATTAGTTGAAAGAATAATCAAAAGAATAATGGATACAAAGAATCCGATTGATATAGAGCGGTTACTTGTAGTTACATTTACAAACGCAGCGGCTGCCGAGATGAGAGAGAGAGTTCTAAGAGCAATTGAAAATGAACTTGCTAAACAGCCGGACAATGTACATTTACAAAGACAACAGACATTTATTAATAATGCTAACATTACAACGATACACAGCTTTTGCCTTGGACTTGTTAAGGAACATTTTAATGAGGTGGATTTAGATCCAAGCGTTAAAGTTGCAGATGAGGGTGAAATGGCATTAATGCGTTCGGATGTAGCAAAAGAGGTATTAGAAGAATTCTATGAAGAAGACAGTGAAGAATTCAGAGATTTTGTTGCCCAGTTTGAGACAAAAAACAGTGATGAATATTTAGAAAAGATGATATTATCACTTTATAAAAAAGCTATAGACTATCCATGGCCTGATGAGTGGTTAGATGATTGCATTGCCAGATATAATTGCAATAGTGTAGAAGAGTTAGCAAATAGTGAATATATAAAATTAATTACAACATATACAAATGGTCTGTTACGTGAAATAGATGAAATATATGATGAAATGCTGAAAGTATGTAAAAACGGAGGTCCATATATATATGAACATACATTGTCATTAGAAAAACAAGATATACATAATATTATGGAGAAAGAGGATTTTGATGTAAGAAGAGTGCGACTAAATTATACATTTGAAACACTTCCAAGATGTGGAGCAGATGTATGTGAACCAGAACTTAAAGAAATGGTTCAGGAGCGTAGAAAAGAAGTAAAAGATACTTTAAAGAAGATTAGAGAAAAATATTATTTCCAGAGTCTGTCAGAGGCTTTAGAAGAAATGAAAAAGTGTAAAAAGGTAATTGAAATATATGTGAGGCTTACTAAGTCATTTATTCGTAAATTCAATGAAAAAAAACGTGACAAAAACGTTATTGACTTTAATGATTTTGAACATTATGCAATTGATATACTTGTGAAAAAAGAAGGAGATAATGTTATTCCAACAACTGTAGCGGACGAACTTGCACAGAGTTTTGATGAAATTATGGTTGATGAATATCAGGATAGTAATATAGTCCAGGAAACAATTCTTTCAAGTATATCCAAAGAGAGATTTGGTGTATATAACAGATTTATGGTTGGTGATGTAAAACAGAGTATCTATGGATTCAGAGGGGCTAATCCTAATATATTTATTGAAAAATATAATACCTATGATAGTAAAAATAAAGAATCAAATAATTATAAGATAGTTCTCGATAGGAACTTCAGAAGCAGGGAAGGAGTACTTACAAGTACTAACTTCTTTTTCAGGCAGATAATGAATGAGTCGTTAGGTGGAATTAATTATGACGAAGAAAACCGGCTGAATTATGGTGCATTATTTAGTGAATGTGAAGATAAGAATTATGTAGACAGGATAGATGATAAATCAGAATTATATCTTATAAGTGATGATGTTGATGAAATGTATGAAAATATGTCATCATATAATAGTGATACTGATAGCGAAAGTATGACTGATGATGATATACCTACTACGGCCAATGAATTAGAAGCTAAAGTAATAGCGGCAAGAATAGAAGAACTTGTTAATCCTGATACAGGAATGATAGTTTTCGATAAAGTTACCTCCCAATACCGACCTGCGAGATATTCTGACATAGTAATCTTACTTAGAAGTACATCAGGAATTGCTGAAGTTATCAATAATGAACTTATGAGTTCAGGAATTCCATGTTATTTAGAATCTAAGTCAGGATATTTTAAAACCACTGAGATAAAAACGATATTAAATTACCTTAAAATAATTGATAATCCATTACAGGATATTCCGTTAGCAGCAATATTAAAGTCACCAATTGTAGGTATAAATGATGAAGAGCTTGCTGTTATAAGACTTAGTGGAGGTAATGGTAAGCATCTTTATGAAAATATATGTAATTATTTAGATGAAAAGATTTTAGAAAAATCTGAATGGTATAAGGCGGAATTGTATGATAAATTAAAATATTTCAATGATATGCTTAATGATTTCCGAGTGAAAATCACTTATATGTCTATATACGATTTATTATGTGAAATGTTAGAAAGAACCGGATATTATAATTTTGTAAAGGCAATGCCTGCCGGTGAAAGAAGAAAAGCTAATGTAGATATGTTAAAAGAGAAAGCGGCAACATATGAAAGTGGAAGTTATAAAGGATTGTTTAATTTTATCAGATATATTGAGAAAATGAATAAGTATGAAATAGATATGGGTGAAGCATCGATAATTTCAGAGAACGATAATGCAGTTCGAATTATGACAATTCATAAGAGTAAAGGTCTGGAATTTCCAATTGTATTCATTGCAAATATGCAAAAGAAGTTCAATTTAATGGATAGCAGAATGAAATCGGTAATACATTCAGATATGGGAATAGGAATGGAATATATTGATGAAGATACACGAATTAAAACAAAAAATATTATGCGTACAGCTATAAATACAAGAATACAGCTGGATTGTATAGAAGAAGAAATTCGTCTTTTCTATGTTGCGTGTACAAGAGCAAAAGAAAAATTAATATTTACTGCCGGCAAGATTGATGACAGCAAACTTAAGAAGATGACAGCTAAGAAGATGAAAAAAGAAGAGTATCTGGGATATGGAGTAGTGGCTAAGTTCAATAGCTTTTTGGATATGATATCATATGGACTTGGGAGAAATATTGCATTTGCGGATATTTATAAAAATTACCTGCAATATTCTCTTCCAATGAATAATCCACAATTCAACATAAAGAGTAATGTGAGTGTAAGATATGTCGAAGTCAGAAATATCTTTGAAAATATTATTAAAGATAAAGCCAACGAAAAAGTTAACGCAGAGGCTTTGATGAATCTTCCTACCGAGCAGGTATTTTCAGAAACCATAAGAGATGAATTAGAAAAGAAGATTAATTATAAATATTTATATGAGAAAGAAGTTAAAAGTAATGCGAAGATGAGCGTTTCTGAGATTAAGAAAATAAGCTACGAGGCAGAAGCAGACGATACAGAGGAAAGCTTAAGCGCAGAAAATCTCTTCAAATCACTTGATGAAATAAGTGAGAATAGAAGTGCAGTTGTACCTGAATTCATAGATAAAGGCAGTAAACTTACAGGTGCAGCAAGAGGTACGGCATACCATACTGTATTTGAACTTTTTGATTTTAATATAGAGCCTACAAGGGAAAATATTGAGAAAATGCTTGAAAATATCAGAAAATCAGGCAGGTTATCAGAAGAAGAGCAAAATGCCATAAACGTTGATGATATAATTAAATTCGCAGGTTCTTCACTTGGCAGACGTATGAAAGCAGCATATCTGCGAGGTGAACTATATAGAGAAGCACAGTTTGTTATGGGAATCTCAGAGGCGAAAGTCGAAGAATTCAAGGAAATTGCCAGAAAAGTCAGAGAAGAAAAGGTATTTCTAAAACCGGAAGATATTAGTAAAGCTGGAGATGGCGATACTATTTTAATTCAGGGTATTATTGACGTTTACTTTATAGAAGATGGAAATGTCGTAATTGCTGATTATAAAACCGACAGGGTAAAGAAACTGCAAGAATTAAAAGACCATTATTACGTGCAGCTTGAGTTATATAAACAGGCGGTGGAACAGATAACAGGAATGAAAGTGAAAGAGAAGATATTGTACTCGGTTGAATTGTCGGATGAAATTGAGACGTGAGAAAGGAACAAAGATATGATTTATCCAAAATTTATAAAAAAAGGTGACATTATAGGTGTAACAGCGACTTCAGATGGAGTTAATGATGAACTTGATATAAAGAGATTTGAAAATGCTAAGATGAAATTGCAGGAAAAGGGCTATGACGTTATATTTACAGATAATGTATTTAAGGCTGATTCGCAGGGAAGAAGCAGTTTAGGCAGTGTAAGAGGTAAAGAATTTAACGAGCTTTTATCTAATGACAGAGTAAGTGGAATAATTGCTGCAAAGGGTGGAAATTTCTTAAATGAAATGCTTGAATATGTGGATTACGAAAGATTTGTAAGTAATCCAAAGTGGTTTCAGGGATATTCAGATAATACGGGACTTGTCCATACATTGACAACGAAATATGATGTTGCAACGATTTATGGCAGTAATTTTGGGGAATTTGGAATGAATGACTGGCATAAAAGTGTTAATGATAATTTGGCTATTCTGGAGGGCAAAAATATTATCCAGACTTCTTATGATAAATATCAGCACGAACTGACGGACAGAATAACTGGCTTAGAGGGATATGAATGTGATACGAAAGTAGAATGGAAGATAGATAAGAGGACTGCAAAGAAGAGTGACAGCATAGAAATGAGTGGAAGGCTTATTGGAGGTTGCCTTGATGTATTATTATTTCTTCAGGGAACACAGTATGATGGAACACAGGAATTTATAGAGAAATACAAAGAAGATGGAATAATATGGTATCTAGAGTCGTTTGACATAAGTGGTGAAAATATTATGATGTTCTTATGGAAATTAAGGGAAATAGGCTGGTTTAAATATACAAAAGGCTTTATGTTTGGACGACCATTATTTTATAAAGATTTTACGGGAACGGATTATGAAGAGGCTGTTATGTATGCACTTGGAAAGCTTGATGTTCCGGTGATATTTGACTGTGATTTCGGACATCGTGGACCGAGAATGACAATGATAAATGGGGCAATTGCCAATGTAAAGTGTGATAAGGGAAATGTTGGAACAATTGAGTATAGATTAAAAAAATAACTTAAACATAATACTGATTTATAGAACAAAACGTGTTGATAACTAATTCCTGTTATCAACACGTTATTTATATAGCTTAATTATTGTTTATTGTAAGTAGCACGTTCGCCGCCAATATATTTATATCTTGTTCTTGCACATACGATATGAGCATTACCGATTGTCTTTTGCTCAGTTCTTACGGGAACTGCTACAGGTCTGAGATGCATACCTATTAATGTATCACCGATATCAATTCCGGCATGAGCCTGGATATTTTCTACTGCAACTGCATTTTTGAAACCGGCATATGCAGCAGTGGAAAATGAACCGCCTGCTTTTAATTGAGGTACTACATTTACTATAGGAAGATTATATGCTTTCGCACATTCTTTTTCTACAATAAGTGCTCTGTTAAGATGCTCGCAACATTGGGTTGCAAGATATAATCCCTTTTCATTCGTTATCTCATATATAGTATTAAATATGGCAGCACCGATATCTTTACTTGAAAATGAACCTATCTGGTGACTTGCCACCTCGCTTGAAGAACAGCCGACTACAAGGATATCTCCTTCTTCTAAGTTAGCTACGTCTAATAATTCTAAAACGACCTTTTTAGTATCTTCTATTATATTAGTTACATCAAAATTAGTATCTGTTGAAATTCCACTAGCCATAATAATCTCCATTCCGCAGGCACATTGTGTCGCATTTTTTATATATTTCAATAAATAAGATGTCGGGGGTCAAAAGCCTCCGAATTTGATGCCTCCGAATTGTTACGTGCTACGCACTCTCACAATTCTACCCAATATTCGCATATCGTGGGATTATCATCCTACTTTTATGCTCATATTGGGGCGGGTTCCAAGGTCTTTCGCCCACATATGAGCAAGCTCATGTGGGTGAAAGACCTTTTGACCCTGGCATCATAAATAAATTCTTATAATTTTTCATTATATTGTTCTTCTAACAGACTGTCAAGGAGGATAAGAGAAGAAGTCTTAAGCTCGCGGTTAGAAAATAGTCCTTTTGATGAAAGCTGTACAGCTTTCTTTAAATAAGAGATGAGTACCTGTGGATTACTACCCTTAGAGCCTGATAATGCCTTAGCTTCTTCGTAATACGCTTTAGCAAGCAGGGCAGATATCTCATCATATAAAGGATTACCCTCTATTAGAAGATTTTCAAATGTAGTTATTGCAAGAGAATAATTATGTTTAAGTAAATATTGCTTTCCGTTTAAATATTGTTCATCATCGGTTAAGTGTGTAACTGTATTCTGTTCAGGTTCGGGTATAAGCTGGTTAACCGGTATGTCTAGAACACTCGACAAATATTCAAGCGTTTTAAATGATGGCGTGGCAGTTCCACTTTCAATCTGGCTTAGCATGTTTCTTGTAATAAATGTACCGACAACCTCGCTCTGAGTCATTTTTTTAGAGAGTCTTGCTTCACGAATACGTTTACCAAGTTCAATAGAATCCATATATATATCTCCTTCTACACGATAAAGGTAAATAATATTTACATAATCAGATAATAACAGATATTTAGATATTTTTCAACACATTTTGCGTAAAAATAATTGACAAATTTAGTTGCTATGTTATAATCAATGTAAATCTTATTTGCGTGACATAATTGTGCATATAAATTAAATATATATTTATTTATGATATATTAATCCAGTTTTATGAACACCTATTAAGCAATATATGGTTCAGGAGGAAATGTTATGGCAGTTTGGTGGGAATCACTTATGACAATTGAAAAAGTTTTATATTGTATTGCTGTTCCATCTACGATTATATTTGTAATGCAGGCGTTATTTATCATATTCGGAAGTCATGGACATGGAATGGATACGAGTGATACTTCGGGAATTGATTTTGACCATGACGTATCGGGAATGCATGGAATAGGATTAGACCACGATGTATCAGGAATGCATGGAATAGGATTGGACCACGATATATCAGGAATGCATGGAATAGGATTAGACCACGATGTATCAGGAATGCATGGAATAGGATTAAATCACGATATGTCGGGAATGCATGGAATTGGATTAGACCATGACATATCGGGAATACATGGAGCAGGTTGTGGACATGACATATCAGGAGTTCATGGAACTGATTTGAATCATGGAGAACTTGATTATAGTCATATCTCAGCAGATGATGCAAGTACACATCATGATGCAGGCGATAATCTTGAATCATTCAGATTATTTACCATGCAGGGAATTATTGGCTTCTTCTGTATGTTTTCCTGGGCATCGATAGCAGGGATAGCGAACGATATGCAATCGGGACCTGCGATTCTGATAGGTTTTGTACTTGGTTTTATCTTAATGTTTGTTGTGGCAGTAATTATAAAATATTCATATAGATTAGCGCAGGATGGTACTTTTGATATAAGAGACACCTTAGGAGTTAATGCAACGGTTTATCTTCCTATACCACCAGCTAAGAGCGGTCAGGGCAAAGTAAATGTTATGGTATCAGAGCGAATGGTAGAACTTAATGCCATAACAGAGTGTGATACCATTATATCAACAGGCGAGACAGTTAGAATCATTGATATAATTAATGATGTGGTTCTGGTAGAAAAGGAAGTCTGACATTTATTATAAAATGTCTACTTAACTTTTTACATATATTTTAAATAGCACATACGATAAAGGATTGTTTAGTAAATGAATGTAATTCGGTGGCTTTTGCCAACGGCATCATTTAATGAAACTATTAATAATCTGAAAATAAAAATCAAGAAAGTTATGTGCAGACAAATACAGATTTCAGGAGGAAAAAGTATGGGTTACGAATTTATTATTGCCGTAGGAGTTGCAACAGTTGTTATTATTATGTTAATAGTGGCAATTCTTTCAAGGTATCGTAAGTGTCCATCAGATAAGGTATTAGTTATCTATGGTAAAGTAGGTGCAGACAAGAATGGTCAGGCCAGATCAGCAAAATGTATTCATGGTGGTGCTGCATTTATAGTACCAATTATCCAGTCATATCAGTATATGGATTTAACACCAATTTCCATTAATGTTGATTTGAGAAATGCATTATCTAAACAGAACATCAGAGTAGATGTTCCATCAAGATTTACAGTTGGAATTTCAACTGAACCGGGAATTATGCAGAATGCAGCAGAGAGACTTTTAGGCCTTAAGATGAACGAGATACAGGAATTAGCTAAGGATATAATTCTTGGTCAGTTACGTTTAGTTATTGCTACAATGGAGATAGAGGAGATTAACTCTGACAGAGATAAATTCTTAATATCAGTTTCAAACAATGTGGAAATTGAATTAAAGAAAATAGGTTTAAGACTTATAAACGTTAACGTAACAGATATTAATGATGAATCAGGTTACATAGAGGCATTAGGCAAGGAAGCAGCAGCTAAGGCTATAAATGATGCTAAGAAGAGCGTTGCTGAAAAGGATAAAGATGGTGAAATCGGTCAGGCTAATGCAAGAAGAGAACAGCGTATTCAGGTAGCAGCGGCAGATGCAGCAGCTATTAAGGGTGAAAACGAAGCTAAGATAGAGGTAGCTTTATCAGAGGCAGCAAGAAGAGAAAAGGAAGCTGAAGCATTAAAGATAGCAACAGCAGCAGAACAGGTTCAGGCAGCAAAGGCTAAAGAAGAGGCATATGTAGCTCAGAAAGAAGCAGAGCAGACTCGTGCAGAACTTGAGAGAGCAACACAGCAGGCAGATATCATTATTAAAGCACAGATTGCAAAAGAACAGGCAGAGATTGCAGCAGAAGCTGAAGCAGAAGTTGCAAGAAGAAAGGCTCGAGGTGAAGCTGATGCCATCTATGCTAAGATGGAAGCACAGGCAAAAGGTGTTCAGGAAATGTTATCTAAGCAGGCAGCAGGTATGAAACAGTTAGTTGATGCGGCAGGTGGAGATGCAGATGCAGCAGTTAAGTTTATTGTTGCAGACAAACTTCAGGAACTTATGCAGATACAGGTTGATGCTATTAAGAATATTAAAATTGATAAGGTTACAGTATGGGATTCTATGAATGGCAATGGTGATGGAACACCAACAACCGCCAATTTTCTTTCAGGAATGATGAAATCAATTCCACCAATGAATGAATTATTTAAACAGGCAGGGATGGAATTACCGACATTTATGGGTAAAGATATTAATTCATCAGAGAAGAATTCTGCTAATACAGATGCAAATGTAAAAAAAGAAGTTAAAGTTACAGATGAAACAAATGTAGTTAGCAATGATGATGCAGCTGATAATAAGAATATAATATTTTAAAGAATAGCGTGTTCTAACATAAAACGTAATCTAATTGATTTTGCATTATAATATGTGTAAATTATTTAGATTACGTTTTTTGATTTAATGAATAAGTGTATTGTAATTAAACATAATATAATTAGAATAGGATGTTGCAGAAATGAGGTATAGTATGGGTAATTATGATAATCTGTCTGAAAATGATAAATTAAAATATGAGATAGCTGAGGAGTTAGGATTATTAGACAAGGTTAAAGAACTGGGTTGGAAAGGATTGTCTGCTAAGGAATCAGGTAAAATTGGTGGAATGATAGTGGCAAGAAAGAAAAAGTCTGAGAAGAATATGAGAAAATATAACTAAAATCATATGATGTGTATACTGTGCAATTTGATTAAATTGTGTTACAATATGGCATGTAATTGTTAAGTGTATAATCAGGAAAGGAATTTATATATGTTAGAACTAAAGAATATATCATTTGACGTGCCACAGGGAGATGGAGAAAAAGGTATACTTAAAAATGTTAGTGTTAAGATAGATGATAAGAAATTTGTTGCAATTACAGGACCTAATGGCGGTGGTAAATCTACATTGGCGAAAATAATTGCAGGTATTTATAGGCCAACAGAAGGACAGATAATTTTCGATGGTCAGGATATAACAGATATGAGTATTACTGACAGAGCAAAAGCAGGAATAAGTTTTGCATTTCAGCAACCTGTTAAATTCAAAGGAATTAAAGTTAAGGATTTGATTAAATTAGCATCAGGTAATACATTATCAGTGTCAAGCGCATGTGATTATTTGTCAGAAGTCGGACTGTGTGCCAGAGATTATATTAACAGAGATGTTGATGGAAGTCTTTCTGGCGGAGAGTTAAAGAGAATTGAGATAGCTACAATTATTGCCAGAGGTACTAAATTAAGTGTGTTTGATGAGCCGGAAGCAGGAATTGACTTATGGAGTTTTAAAAATCTGATAGATGTATTTGAAAAAATGCACAACGAGAAAGATGCTTCCATAATAATTATTTCACATCAGGAAAGAATACTTAATATTGCTGATGAGATATTAGTCCTTGCAAATGGTGAGATACAGGCACAGGGTAAGAAAGAAGATATTTTACCTGAATTATTAGACGGAACAGGTAGTTGTAAATTTTATAAATAAAATATATATCAATCAGAAATGGAGAATAGTGTGAAAAATAATGCTGATACACTTATTTTTTACACAGCTATTTGTTTAAGAGCGAAAACAAATAGCATTTATGGCAGATGAGAAATCGCCTGCGCGAATTTCTCATCGCCTCTTCGCGATAAGATGCTCAGAAATGGAGAATATTGTGGATAACAAGAATAAAATAGATAGAATACAAATGGGATTACTTGAAGAAATTGCTGATCTTCATGGAGTACCGGAGGGAGCATATAATATAAGAGCAAACGGACAGCTTGCAGGAAGGAATACAACAGCTAACATTGATATAGTTACTAAAACAGATAAACCAGGAATAGACATTATAATTAAACCTAATACGAAGAATGAAAGTGTGCATATTCCGGTTGTTTTAAGCCAGACAGGACTTACTGATTTAGTATACAATGATTTCTGTATCGGAGAAAATTGCGACGTAACGATAATTGCAGGTTGTGGAATACATAATGGTGGAGAGAAAAAGTCACAGCATGATGGAATTCATACATTCTATGTTGGTGAGAATTCTAAACTTAAATATGTTGAGAAACATTATGGAGAAGGTGACGGTTCAGGTGAAAATGTAATGAATCCAACAACTATAGTTCATATAGCTAATGGTGGATATATGGAGATGGAAACTGTCCAGATAAAGGGAATTGATTCTACAGACAGAATAACTAAAGCTGAATTAGGTGACAATGCAACACTTATCATTAAAGAGAAACTTATGACTCATGGTAAACAGTATGCGAAATCAGAGTTTGAAGTAAATCTTAATGGTAAGAATTCAAGTACAAATGTAATCTCAAGAGCTGTTGCAAAAGAAGATTCAAAACAGTTATTTGTTTCTAAAATTAATGGAAATAATATGTGTGCCGGACATTCAGAGTGTGATGCGATAATAATGGATAATGCTAAGATAAGTGCTATACCTGAAATTACTGCAAATAATTTAGAGGCACAACTGATTCATGAAGCTGCCATTGGTAAGATTGCAGGCGAGCAGATTATAAAACTTATGACACTTGGTCTTACTGAAGAAGAGGCAGAAGCAGAAATTGTAAATGGATTTTTGAAATAATTATGTCGAAAAATGAAATAAAAATTTTATATTTTTTTGATAAAAAATATCTGTCATAATTGAGTAATATATGATATTATATTCTAAACAAAAGGTAGAAAATTGAGGAAAGATGAGTATGAATCAGAAATTTCACAGAAAGTAGGTGGTATTATGAAATTTCGAAGAATTGATGAAGATACGGTAAGATGCATAGTATCTAAGGAAGATATGCAGGAATTTGGAATTGTTTTAGAAGATTTCTTTAAGAATAAAAGTAAAATACATGATTTTTTACATGAAGTTGTGGAAAGGGCAGAGCAGGAAGTAGGATATGAACCTAAAGAGGGCCTTCTTTCAATGCAGATAATGCCGATAAGCCAGAACTCAATAGCCATTACTTTCACGGAGAAAGAAGATGGTGGATACGATGATATGATTAATAACATCAAGGAAACAGTTGCAGACATAATCAGCGAGAATGAGGTAGATAATGAACTGCAAGGTGATGATATGATAGAAGATTTTGAAGATGAGATAGAAGCTAATGATGAGAAAGAGGACTTAGTTGAAGAGAATTTTACTGTAGGAAGAGACTACCGAAATATGCTGGATTATCCTAAGCTTATGGTTGCGATGCCAACGATTCAGGGATTGGTAGATTATTGTAAAGCAGTAAATATTAATAAATCCATCAGAAGCGAGTTGTATTATCTTAAGAATAAAGATTTGTATTGCTTAGTAATTGATAAGTACAGATTATCCGTTAATGATTTTAAGACGATAACCAGACTTGCAATCGAGTATTCATCAAATTTAACCAACAACAAGAAGATAATAGCTTATGTCAGAGAACAGGGCGAAGTGATATTTGATATGAGTGCATATAGATTTCTTACAGCATATATGTAAAAGTAATTTATAATCAAACAGGTATATAAGCAGTAGAATATGCGAAAATATCTGATATATAAAATAAAGAGCTGATGTATAACAATTTTATGAATTGTAATACATCAGCTTTAATTATTTTATTTATTGGAAGTTAAATATTTTATTTAGAAGGTAACTATTTTTATAGAGGAATTATTTATAAAGATGATTTTTTAATAAGACCAACACCAAGAGCATATGGGCCAGTATGACAACCAATAGTAGTACCAATTCGTATCTTGACTGCAGGGTCACATTTTACACCTAATAATTCTTCGAATTCAGCCTGAAACTCTTTAGCTTCCTCAATTCCATAACCACATGCAACGGAGAAGTTATAATCTGCTATATTGATTGCAGGATCTTTGAAATATGATGAAATCGAATTTAATACACTTTGAAGTGATTTCTTGCGGCTTCTGGATATTCCTCCAAGAGAGATATCGCCATCTTTCATAATAATTATAGGGCGTATGCCGAGTTTATCTCCGGCTAAAACTGCAAGTTTACCGATACGTCCGTTTTTGACTAAATATTCTAAAGAACCGACCGTAAAATAGATTCTTCCTGTTGATTTTATATTTTCTAATTCATTAACTGCATCCTCAAAAGAAATGCCTTTATCTCTTAATTTTACGGCTTCATTTACGAATAACCCTTCACTTGCTGTATTGAGTGTCGAATCGATAACTGCAATTTTAGCATCGGGATTAGATTCAAGAATTAAATTTTTAGCTGTACACGCACTGTTATATGAACCACTGAATTTAGTTGTGATGGTTATACAGATTATTGGCATACCTTCATCAACAAATGGCTGGAATTTATCTAAATAATCCTGTACTGAAGGAAGAGATGACTTAGGGACGGCATGTTCATTAATCATCTTGAGATAGAAAGCATCGTGGTCAATTCCTTCACCTTCTTTGGTATAATGTTCGCCATCAAAGGTTACATAGAATGGAACGATTGTTATATTGTGTTCTGTTGTATATTCAGGGAGTAAATCACATGCTCCGTCGCTGATTATCTGAAAATTCATTATATTCCTCATTTCCGCGCACACTTCTGTATATTATAATGAAATGTGTCGAGTGCGCACAGACACAAATCTCATATGTAAATTAAGTATGGCTGAAAGATTATCAACTAACCCTAACAGATGTGGATATTATATCATGTGGTTTTTGAAACTACAAGATGAAATAATATAAAAATTAAATAATTTGTATATAAATATTGTTTTATGTTATAATGACGCAAAAGAACTGATTAGAAATGAGGATTACAATGTTTAGATTATGGGCTAAAATATATAAAGATAATCGTATGCTTAAGGATATGGTAGTTGAAAATCCTGATATAAATATGACAAGGACAAAGAAGATATTTGCAGCACTAGATGAAGTTTGCTCGGAATTTGATTTGAGTAAACCAATCTGGTTAGAGTCGAATATTTCAGAATTTAAAAAAGTAGCAAAGACAAGATTTAATTCAGATAATTTTGTTGAAAGCATAGATTTTGATTTTCTGGAGATTCATATTATTGAAGAAGATTGTGATTTGTATTAAAATATGGTATTATGTAGAAAGATTTGTTTATAAAGTGAGGAAGTAAGCTATGTCAGACAGACAATGTAATAATTCAGAATGTACAAGTGAAAGTTGTGCAGGCTGTTCATCAAATAATAGAATGAAATACGAACCAATGAACAGTAGAAGCCAGATTAATAAAGTTATAGCAGTTATGAGTGGAAAGGGTGGCGTAGGTAAGTCATTAGTAACTTCTTCATTAGCTGCTAAACTTAAGAAGAAAGGCTATAAAGTTGGAATTCTTGATGCAGATATTACGGGACCATCTATTCCTAAAATGTTTGGGTTAAATGAAACAGCTAATGGAGATGGAAATGGTTTATATCCTGTAGAGACAAGCTCTGGAATTAAGGTGATGTCAGTTAATCTTCTATTAGAGGATGAGGAAGAGCCAGTTATCTGGAGAGGACCTGTCATATCAAGTGTTGTAAAACAATTCTGGAGTGACGTGTACTGGGGAGAATTAGATTATTTGTTAATAGATATGCCACCGGGAACAGGAGATGTACCATTGACAGTATTTCAGTCAATTCCGGTAGATGGTGCAATTATAGTAACTTCTCCACAAGACCTTGTAAGACTTATTGTTAAGAAAGCTTATAATATGGTTGTGAAAATGGATATTCCGGTTATGGGAATAGTAGAGAATTATAGTTATATAGAATGTCCTGATTGTGGTAAGAAGATAGCAGTATTCGGAGAAAGTAAAATAGATGAGATAGCATCAGAGATAGGTGTTGAAGTATTAGGAAAGCTTCCAATTGTTCCGGCAATTGCTAAATTGGCAGACGAGGGCAGATTTGATGAGGCTGACAATACATTTGTAGATATGGCAGTTGATAAAATTATAAATGCAAGCAAGTAGAAAGGTTACAGACAAGTATTTACTTAATACAAGGAAAGGGTAAGCGTAGAATACGCGGGTAGCAGAATGAATTATAATCATGATGAGATATTAGATGAAATGAAAACTAATAGGGATAACGTATCGGATAGTGAAACTACAGAAAAAAATATTAATAATGAAGTGGCAGAGAATACTAAAACAGTCGTAAAATCCAGAGAAATTGACGATAAACAGAAGAAATCTAAGAAAAAGAATAAAGATGATGAAGAAGAAACATCATGGTTTAGAGAACTTTGCAGTTGGATAATGATTTTTGCAGGTGCATTTATTGTAGCATACATTTTAAGTAATTTTGTTATAGTAAATGCAAAAGTGCCATCAGGTTCAATGATTAGTACGATAAATATTAATGATAAAGTTCTTGGCTTCAGATTATCATATATGTTTAGTGATCCTAAACGTGGAGATATCGTAATGTTTAATGCACCTGATAAGGAAAATACTATTTATATCAAGAGAATTATCGGTTTACCAGGTGATAAAATAGTTATCGAAGATAATACAGTTTACATAAATGGTGAGAAACTTGAAGAAGATTATGTAAGAAATGGTTGGGAGAAGAGTGAAGGCAGAACCGAATACGAAGTGCCAAAGGGTGAATATTTTATGATGGGAGATAACAGAGATGAATCAAGCGATTCAAGAGTCTGGGGAACAGTTAAGAAGAAAGAAATTATTGCAAAAGCAATATTCAGATATTATCCATCAATAAAATCACTTTTGAAGAAATAGAGTAAAAATAGCACAAGAAAAAATAGAACAAGAAAATATTATTTTTATAAAAAAAAACTGTGTAATGGAGATTAAAACGAAAGGTTTAGTTAGAATTAATTAATGGAAAATAAAAAAGAAACAAGTACAATTTTAACTTATTCAGCTATTGAGCAGAGCAAAAACAACATTATGGGAGCTGGAAGATACCTTATAACCTTTTTAGGTATTTTTCCGTTTATACCATTGTTTTTGTCTCTTTTTTCGTGTTTTATACAAAAAATTTCATATGATTTATATAGAATTCTTCTGCTTTCGGCAGCAATCGTGTCAATAATCATTATGGCTGTGAACATGATGCTATGGATATTTAATATGATGCGGGTATATATAATTGACGAAAAGGGCGAATTATACAGACTCAGGGCCTCAACCTTCTGGTATAAGATAAAGGATAAAATGTATCTTATTAATCCGACAGGAAGTACAGGTGGAAGATTAATGAGATTATTCTATATTGTAAATAACATTAAGGTGGTTTTAATGGCTGTTGCTGAAGATGTCACATACGAAGATTTTATTGCGATGGGTAAAATGGAGAAACTTTCAGAGATAAGCAACGTTGTCATTAATAAGAAATCTGTAAGATTAACAGCGAAAGTGCAAAGTAAGAAAGGCACAGAGCGTAAAAATATTTATATAAAACGAGTATTTGAGAAAGATGAAAATTTTTGTGAATATTTGAAAATATTAGGAGATAAAGGTTCATATAGAGAAGCAAAAGAATGTTTTAATGTAAAGAATAATAAAGAAAGTAAATTTTTAAAAAATAATGTTTCAAACTTAAAGAGATTTATCAGATTTACTATAAAATGGACTTGTGTTATGGCTTGGATTGCAGTATTTACGGTAAGCAGTGACCTTAGCAGATTAAGCAGGATAAATGCAGGAGAGTATGTTGAAAGTGTAGATGATAAGAATAGAGAAATATATGTTTCTGTTAAAGATGAGGATGAATATTTCCTGAAATCAGATTATGGAAAGACATACAAGCCAGTTCTGGTAATATATTTTTCAGTAGAAATTATTTATGCAATTATGAAAATAACAGATGAGGTAATCCTGAAGGCTAAAAAAGAGCAAAATAAATAATATATTTGAATTGTACATATTAAGAATTTTCACATACTTTTAACATTACTGTCAAAATTTCATTAGACGGATTGATTATTATTAATCCATAATCAAAATGAAAGGAAGATAGTTATGAGAAAAAAATTAATTTCTATAATATGTATAAGTGTTTTAAGCTTGAGCGTTGTATTAAGTGGTTGTCAGAGCAAAAGTTCATCAAAGAATAATTCGGAGGTATCAAACCAGACATCAACATTAGATGAAGATGAGACAGACACAAGTAATATTTCGAAATTTGAGATAGACCCTGATTACACAGCTGATGAATTAGACTATGATTATGACGAGGCAGAAGTGGTTGCAATTACTCTTAATGGAGATAATATAAGCTGTAAATCATCGGATGTTAATATTGATGGAAGTACGATTACAATTCAGAAAGCTGGTACATATTTATTATCCGGAACACTAACAGCTGGAAACATCATTGTTGATAGTGATGATAAAGAAAATGTAAGACTTATATTTAATGGTGTGGAAATAAGCAATAGCACTACAACACCATTGTATATTAAAAATGCTGAAAAAACGATTGTTACTCTCGTAGATGGAACAGAAAATACTTTATCTGATGGTGAAAATTACATATTAGATGATGAGAACAATAATGAGCCAAACGGAACAATATTCAGTAAAGATGATTTGGTTATAAATGGCTTGGGAAGCCTTACAATAAATGCTAATTATAACCATGGAATACAGAGTAAAAATTTACTTAAAATTATAAGTGGAAATATTGATATCATTTCCAACGGTGATTCAATAATTGGTAAAGACGGAGTTATTGTGAAAGAAGCTGTTATAAATATTGAATCGCAGGAAGATGGAATAAAAGCCACTAAAGTTGAAGAAAATAAAGGGTATATTTATCTTTATAATCCCGAAATAACTATAAAAGCTAAGAAGGATGGCATTCAGGCAGTTACCTGTCTGTATGTAAAAGATGGTAAGTATAATATTGAAACAGGTGAAACTAATGAGAATAGCCAAAGTAATTCGGACACTTCTACTGATTATAGCAGAAAAGGTATGAAAGCGGGCGTAGATATTACTATAGAAAACGGCGAATATACCATAGAAAGTGAAGATGATGGTATACATTCAAATAATAGCATAACAGTAAATGCAGGTACAGTGAATATAGCTTCCAAAGATGACGGAGTACATGCAGATACGGAACTTACTATTAATAATGGAGATATTAAGGTAAGTGAGTCAGATGAGGGATTAGAAGCAAAATATATTACCATAAATGACGGAAATATTGACATAACAACTAGTGATGACGGAATTAATGCATCAAGTGGTTCAAGTACTACATTAGATAGTGGAAATGCACCGGAAGTAGGAAACAGACCGGAAATGCCAGCGAATGAGAATGGTGAAGTGGGTACCAATGCAGGAAACAGACCGGAAATGCCAGCGAATGAGAATGGTGAAGTGGATACCAATGCAGGAAACAGACCGGAAATGCCAGCGAATGAGAATGGTGAAGTGGATACCAATGCAGGAAACAGATCAGAAATGCCAGCAAATGAGAACAGTGAAAATACCTTAGGTAACAATAGTCGAATGATGCCAGGTGGCGGTCAGGGAGGCTTTAATGAAAGTGATGGAAGCGAACTTGTTATAAATGGTGGAATAGTTCATGTAAATGCAGGCGGTGATGGTATAGATTCTAATGGTACAATTACTATAAATGGAGGCGAAATCTATGTAGACGGTCCTACTTCAGGCGGAGATGGAGCTTTAGATTATGCTGATACCTGTGAGATTAATGGAGGTATATTAGTTGCAACAGGAAGTATTGGAATGGCTACAGCACCAACGTCAGGTTCAACACAGTATTCTGTAAATGCAGCATTTTCTAAGACATATAATGGAGAAACAAAAGTTACGGTGAAGGATTCATCAGGTAATGAAGTGCTTACTTACACACCTGCTAAGAATTTCCAATCATTTGTATTTTCAACAGATAAACTTAAATCGGGCGAAACATACACCATATATGCAGGAGATACACAGGAGGGAACATTCACTGTTTCTGATATAACAACAACTGTTGGAAATGTATCATCAGGAATGGGTGGTGGAAAACCAGGTGGTATGCAGGGTGGCAGACCGGGAAAGAATTCAGAAACTAATGACAATACCAACAATACAGGAAATGTGGGAAATACGGGAAATACACAGAATAATAACAAAGTAACTAATAGTAATTCGAATCAGGCATAATATAATAAAGTTATTGATAGCAAAGTGAAAGTATTATATAATATAAATGTAAGGAAAGTAAGGAATATACCGCAAAGTGAAAGGAGGTGTATATATGGAATTAGCAAAAGTAACATCAAAAGGTCAGATAACAATACCAATAGAGATAAGGAAGAAACTGGGAATAAAAAATGGAGATAAAGTACTTTTTGTAGAAGAAGCGGGAAAAATTTATATTCTTAATTCTTCAATGGATGCATTAAATGAGGCACAAAGTGCATTTAAAGGAGAAGCAGAGCGACTAGGACTAAAGAATGATGATGATGTAGTGAGAATGATAAAGGAATTAAGAGAAGAGGGATAAGATAAATGAGGATTATGTTGGATACAAATGTATTAATATCGGCAATTTTATTTCCGGGAGATAAAATAAACAATATGATGAATTATATTTTTTTGAGACATCAATTAGTGCTTTCTTCATATGTTGTGGAAGAATTAAAGAGTGTAGTAAGAAGAAAGTTTCCTAAAAAAGAGCCGGTTATAGAAAATTATTACTAATGATGAGTTATGAATATGTATATACACCCGATGATATGAAAGAAAATTTATTTTCTATTCGTGATGTAAAGGATTATCCCGTACTATATACAGCTATAATAGAAGATATTGATATTTTAATTACAGGAGATAGAGATTTTGAAGATATTATTATTGACAAACCATTAATTATGACACCTAAAGAATTTAGTGATAAATATATACAGGCATAAAACAAACTTATAGATAATATTGAATTTACTTATGACAAAAAATGTGCTATATTAACATAGTATGTGTTATATGTGTCAAAACATATACGAAAAATGTTAATATAGCACTTTTATAATTCAAGACATTTGAATTAACTAAAAACATGTGCGTATATCAAGGAGGACGAAACTATGGTAAGAGCAATAGTTGGAGCTTGTTGGGGCGATGAAGGAAAAGGTAAGATTACAGATATGCTTGCTGAGAATTCCGACATCGTTGTTAGATTTCAGGGTGGAAGCAACGCAGGCCATACAATAATAAATGATTATGGTAAATTTGCATTACATCTTTTACCATCAGGTGTTTTTTATAATCATACAACATCTATTATCGGTAACGGAGTAGCACTTAATATTCCTTATCTTGTAAAAGAAGTGAATGAACTTGTAAGTAAAGGGGTGCCAAGACCTAAGATTTTAGTTTCAAATAGAGCACAGATACTTATGCCTTATCATATTTTATTTGATGAATATGAAGAAGAAAGATTAGGAAAGAAATCCTTTGGTTCAACAAAATCAGGTATTGCACCATTCTATTCAGATAAATATGCCAAAATTGGTTTTCAGGTATCAGAATTATTTGATGATGAAGTTCTTGAGGAAAAAGTAAATAGAGTATGTGAACAGAAAAATGTTATTTTAGAGCATATGTATCACAAACCAACAATTAATCCAAAGGAATTACTTGCTACATTAAGAGAATACAGAGATATGGTTGAACCATTTGTATGTGATACAGTAACATTTCTTCATAATGCAATTAAAGAGGGCAAGAATATCTTATTAGAAGGACAGTTAGGTTCATTAAAAGATCCTGATTTCGGTATTTATCCAATGGTTACATCATCATCTACATTAGCAGCATATGGTGCAATTGGAGCAGGTATACCACCATATGAGATTAAAGATATTGTAACAGTAGTTAAAGCATATTCAAGTGCCGTTGGAGCAGGTGAATTTGTCAGTGAAATATTTGGCGATGAAGCAGATGAATTAAGACGTCGTGGTGGAGATGGCGGCGAGTTCGGTGCTACAACAGGAAGACCTAGACGTATGGGCTGGCTTGACTGCGTTGCTTCAAGATATGGTTGTAAGATTCAGGGTGCGACTCAGGTGGCACTTACAGTAATTGACGTATTAGGTTACTTAGATGAGATTAAAGTATGCGTAGGCTATGAAATTGATGGAAAGGTAACAAAAGATTTCCCTACAACAGTTGAACTTGCTAAGGCAAAACCAGTATATGAGACATTACCAGGTTGGAAATCAGAGATTCGTGGAATTAAGAAATACGAAGATTTACCTGAAAATTGTAGAAAATATGTTGAATTTATCGAAAAAGAACTTGAAGTACCTGTTAAGATGGTATCAAATGGTCCTGGAAGACATGAGATTATTTACAGATAATATTTAGGCATGGAGGCAGATATGGAAAATATAGCAAAATATTTTGACCACACCATATTGAAACCCGATGCTGATATAACACAAGTTGACAGAGTGATTACAGAGGCGGTCCAAAAAGGATTAGCCTCTGTTTGTGTTAATCAGTATCGTACTAAAATGGTGGCAGAAAGACTTAAAGGAACAGATGTAAAAGTATGTACAGTTGTGGGATTTCCACTTGGTGCTGTAAGCAGCGAGGTTAAGGCATTTGAAACTAAGAAAGCTATAGAAGATGGTGCAGATGAAATCGATATGGTAATAAATGTGGGAGCTTTAAAGGATAAAGATTACGAATACGTTCTTAATGACATTAAAGCTGTCAGAAATGAATGCGTTGATAAAACGCTCAAAGTAATCATAGAAACCTGTCTCTTAACCGATGAAGAGAAAGTTAAGGCATGTGAACTCGCAGAAAATGCGAATGCGGATTTTGTTAAGACCTCCACAGGTTTTAGTACAGGTGGTGCAACAGTCAGTGATGTCAGATTAATGAAGGGTGTTGTTAAAGACAGATTAAAAGTAAAAGCCTCAGGCGGCATACGTGATATAGAGACCGTTGAGGCTATGATAGATGCAGGAGCTGATAGACTAGGAACCAGCAAATTACTTATCTGATTTTGAATCTGATTTCGAATTAATGTTCTTTAAATTCTTTGAATTGTCAAAGTTTGTAAAATTACTGTTTTTATTAGTAGTATTTTTACTGTTATTTGAAGATGTTTTTGAAGAATCAATATTATTATGATTGTTGGTATCAGAAACATTTTTGTTTAAGTTTGGATTATAACTTCTAAATACATTTGCAAGCCATATGAAAACATATAATATTAGTGGTACAAAAAATGTTGCATATAGCGATGCATAAAAGAATTTGTGAGTATATGAGTTATTCATAATTGCTAAAACCAGAGTAACAATATATAACGATAAGATTATTATAATTGCAATAATTGCAGCAATTTGTTTTATTTTTTTTAGAACTTTGTCCATACTAATCCTCATTTCTGAGCAACTTGTCTAGAAGAGGCGATAAGAAATTCGCCCAGGCGATTTCTCATCTGCCATAAAAGCTATTTGCTTTCGCTCAGAAACAAATAGCTATGTGAAAAATAAGTGCATCAGCACATTTTAGCACTATCTCCTATTATTGATTTAAAACATATAAGGTATTATAAGATAAAACACCTATATTTTCAATAACGAAAATGTGCTTCACGTACCTTTGCACCTGACGTCTGGCAATAGCATAGCTTTTGCTTTGAGTGCGAGCGGATAGCGAAGCTATAAACACATCTCAGCGAGATGTGTATTCTGCCTGATAGGGTTTTTAATTTATAGGAAATACATCTTTCATATTATAATGTAACACAACAGTTACTATAGAATAAAAAACAGACAGCCGTATAGACTGTCTGTTAAAAAAGGGGAGGATAAGTATTTTATATTATCCTTTAGTAATACATTTATAGTATTAACAGATACTCTGAAAAT